>Ga0224723_1002298_pt1 | contig 10685 bp, 7 predicted proteins | sample Balambano_FR2_Me_FD_161647 | JGI IMG/M metagenome (GOLD analysis project Ga0224723, IMG submission 161647) | Freshwater sediment microbial communities from Lake Towuti, South Sulawesi, Indonesia - Balambano_FR2_MetaG | ecosystem: Environmental > Aquatic > Freshwater > Lake > Sediment | place...
CAGGTTCGTCTGAGTCGGCTTGCTGCGTCGATCGCCTATGTAATCATTTGCGCGGTTTATCTAATCTGGTTGCTTCAACCCTGGCAAGATTCCCATCAACGTGGTGATGCACCCTTCTTTTCTCGACGAAGCACTCGGTTCTCTGCCTTGCTGCGACCTGCCATTCCTTTTCTGCTTCTGGCGTGGCTTGCTTTCCCTTTAAGCAATGATATTTATCTGTATCTGCAGTATGGATTGATAAAACTGCTGGGGCCGAATCCTTACATCACTCCCGCAGGCGAAGTCACAACGGTTCTTTCTCCTTTGCTCGATTGGTATCAAACCGCAACCTATGGTCCAATCTCGCTGATGTTATTTGTGGCTTCTGCCTTAGGAGTTAGCATTCATCCTATTTTAGGCGTTTATCTATTCAAGTTCTTTTGTGTTCTGATCTACATCCTGAATGCTTATCTAGTTTGGCTTTTTCTCCAAAATGCTCCTGCGCGAAATAAGTTGACGATCGCTTATTTGTTCAATCCTTATCTGATGATTGCCCAAGTTGCAGACGCTCATATTGATGTTCTGCTGTCAACGAGCATTATCCTTCTGGTGGGCTGGCTCTATCAACGTCGCTATATTGCGGCAGTTCTCATCCTTGTCGCAGGAATTTTCACGAAAACGTTGCCAATCATCTGGCTACCGCTCGTAATCAATTTCCTGATCCGGCGGCAGCAGTGGCAAAAGCTGGCAGTTTCAGCGGTTGCTTGCCTGATGATCGGAATTGCGATGAGTCGAACGATTCTTCCCACCTGGACTGCCTGGCAAAGCTTGCTCAACCCAGGAACCTCTGGCAAGACAGCTCGATCGCTGCATCACCTGGTCACGCTCGCACTCACCCATCTTGGCGGCATTGAGTGGGACACTGCAAAGGCAATGGCTGCACCGCTTGCCACGTTTACTTTTTTGGGCTTTGGTTTGTTTTATGTCTGGACTCTGCTCAAGCCCTACCGTCAAAAATTTTATTCCGAGGCAAATCTAGTGCAGGACATTGGCTGGGTTACGCTGGTCTTGATCCTGTTTGCAACCCCCTGGATTATGCCCTGGTATGCTTCGGTGCTGCTGTCGATCGCGGTCTTAGCAACGGATGCACCGCTATTTTGTATTGTCAGCCTCACTTTTGGGCTGTGCAGTGGGGTTATTTTTGGAGCGGGAAGCGGTGATAGCTTTCTCAGCATGTTTGCCGCAATCCTGACGGTCTGCCCGGCGATCGCGATTCTCATTTTCCGCGATCGGGTTCTGCAATTTTGCCGCCCTGCAATCGATCGACTGCTGCTCGGTGAGCAAGACCAGACCTCTGTATCGCCTGAAGTTCCTGCGACTTCTGCAAGATAGCTTTTGGATCGAGCAATTGCTTCTGGCGCAGAGGGTGCAATCTAAAGGGTGTAATCTACCGTGCTCGAATCCTCCTGGAGAACCGATGATGCTAAAAAAGCTCAGTCAGCCTCGCTATTTTTTTCTGTTCCTTCTGGCACTGGCGATCGTGGTTCGGGTAGGAGCAAGTCTCACTGTGGTTGGGTTTGATGCTGATCCCAGTTCCCTCGATATGGATGAGCAGGAATACTACCAGTACGCAGGGGATCTGCTGAACGGAACCTACGAGTTCAATACGCGACGCACGCTGGGTCATGTGATTGTCCTTGCGCTCTATCGACTGGTCACGTTTGACAATTTCATTGCAACCCAACTGCTCGCAACGGTGATCTTCAGTCTGACTGCGCCTTTGATGTATCTGCTGGTGCGACGGCTCACGGGAAATCAGCTTGTAGCAGCGATCGTCGGAATCCTGGTTGTCTTTTGGACACCGTTTATCTACTACGGCACCTCGCTCTACAGCGAAACGACTGCGCTGCCTTTACTGGTGGCGTTTTTGCTGCTGTTGCCGCGCGGTTCGGCTGTTGTGCAACCCGCTGATCCAGAACAAGGGCAAACTTCTGCAAAAACCTGGTTCCGCTATGGGCTGTGTGGTGTGCTGCTCGCCCTCTGTATGCTGATCCGTCCAATGTATTTGCTGTTCGTGCCGTTTGTGCTGCTGCTGATTTTTCTGGAAGAACCCCGCTGGAACACTGCGCTGAAGCGATCGATCGTGCTGCTGGCGGGCTGTGCGCTGCTGATTCTACCGTGGTCGGTGTATATGACGACGAATGCAGGCACACCGATTCTGGTCAGCGCAAACGGGGGTGAAACCATTAGCGGTGGGTTAAATCCGGTTTTAGTCGAGCAGGGCTATCAGGTTTTTGTGGCTCCCGATGGCAGAGTCACCTGGACGGGTCCTGGAAAATGGCTGCCGATTCACGAGAGCGGCTACCTGAGCGAAGCAGAACTGCAGCTTCCCTACTTTCAACAAGACAAACTGCTAAAACAGCGCACCCTGGAATGGATCGTGACGCATCCTCGCGAAACAATTTCGCTGCAAGCTGCCAAACTGCTTTATATGTGGGGCTTCTATCCGCTGCGGTGGGATCAGCAAACCCTGCTCGGCAGTGTGCCGACGATCGTTGCTTTGCTGCTCAGCCTTGCGGGTCTGATTCGCTTTAGAGGCTACACCCGTCAGTTGGCTCGGTTCTGGCTGCTGCCCATTTTTGTTTCTGCCGTTGCCCTGGTGAGCTGGGGAAGTTGGCGGTTCCGTCAGCCCGGAGACTTAGGAATTCTGGTGTTAGGGACTTTGTTTGTGCTGTCGTTTGCTGTGCAGCCCGAAACTCTCATTCGCAGGGTAAGACCGCTTCAGTATGAGTCTTTCAGACAATCGATCGCCCCAGTCAAGCGATAAGTCACAAGATATGTCACAAGATACGTCAAGCAGTGAGTTCAATTTACGCACTTCATTAAAACGCCTTTCATCAAAAAATCACAAAAATTGCGCAACAAGCCAGTTGACTGAAGACGACTCTAAGCTTATTTTCACTTACACCAAAGAAAGTGCGAAGACTCTCCCTTTAGAGGTATTTTTTGCAGAGATGTCCCGCAGTTAACAGGTTTGTATCCCAAGAAGGGAATTCTTAAATGTGGATACAAAACGTGGATACAAACGTGGATAGAGGTAACGAAAGTGGCGTATCCCTTGTTACTCCATCGCTGGAATTCCCGATCTGAGCAACTATCCAAGCATCTACGGTCTACTCTGGCACTTTTCTGGCACTTTTCTGGCACTTTGGCTGCGCAGCCGGGATGACTGAGTACCAGCACAGGAATACAGGCACAGGAGCCTGTGAGTCGTAATTAGGAGATTTATCTGCCCGATGACTGCTACGACACCGCAATTCTCTGACGAGGAGCTTCAGGAAATTTGCAATATTTCTGACATTATTTCCTGTGAATGCCCTGCCTATCTCGTTGGTTTACTACGAGAAGTTCGGAAGTTTCGCTACTATACCGCAAGTTGCCCTGAAGACAGCCCTGAGGCGATCGTAATTCACCAATGGCTCGAAGGCGAAATTCTTCGTATTGAGCAGATGATGTCGAAGACAATTTACGAGTTTATGCAGCGGGAAGACTTACTGGATGAAAATGGACAGCTTGTTCCCCGCCGTTTGGCCCAGCGTACTTATCAGGCAGCTCTTAAGCAGCAAGAGCACGAGGGATTTTACCGATAGCGCCTAAAAATGGTCACTCCAGGCGCGGAACCAGCGAAAGCCATAGCTCTCAAGGTGAATCTCGCGGGATGCACGCTCAAGTCGCTCATAGGGGCAGTCGCCCAGCAGTTCAACCAGGTGACGATCTTTGTCTTGCTCAGGGCTGAGCGTCACGGTGCAGGGCTGGCTGGAGAAATTGTGAAAGGCAATCACCACGCCCCCACGCCACTCGCAGCGGTGCGCAAACACCTGGGGATTTCCCGTATCCAGGATTTGCCACTTGCCCCAGCCAAATTCAGGACACTCTTTTCGCATCCGAATTGCCCGCTCCATCCAGTTAAGCAATGATTTGGGATCGCGCCGCTGATCCACGACGTTGACCCTGTGATAGCTAAATTCCCCTTCCGAGATGACAGGACGAAAGAGTCGATCGCTCGGCGCATCTGAAAACCCGCCGTTGTATTCATCCGACCACTGCATCGGCGTTCGGGTAGAGTTGCGTTCGTCCAGCGATAAGTCTTCGCCCATGCCAATCTCTTCGCCGTAAAACAGCACGGGCGTACCGGGCAGGGTAAACATAAGGCTGTAGGCAAGCTGAATCCGCCGCATATCGCCCTCGACCATCGGTGGAAGCCGTCTACGAATGCCGCGATCGAAAATCCACATCTGTTCGCGATCGGGAGCAAACTGATCAGCAACTTCCTCCTGTTCTTCGGGCGTTAGTTTATCGAGCGTCAGTTCGTCATGATTCCGCACAAAAATTGCCCATTGTCCAACCTTGGGAACGGGCGGTAGCGATTTGAGCGCATTGATCAGTGGAGTTGCTTCCTCGCGCACAAACGACAGCATCATCTGCTGATTCACAATAAAGCCAAACAGCATCTGCATTCGCTCACCGTCACCAAAGTATTTGGGAATTTCCTCAATCCCAATATTTGCCTCTGCTAGGACGATCGCATCCCCCCGCCGCCAGGACAGAAACTCGCGAAACTCGCTCAAATAGATAAAGGGATCGTTCACATCCGCCTGGTCTTCTACGCCCTGAAGCTCAATCAAAAAGGGAGCGGCATCCACGCGAAATCCAGAGACGCCCAACTGCAGCCAGAAGCCCATGATTTTACAAATTTCTTCCCGGACGGTGGGATTGGCAATATTCAGATCTGCCTGATGCTCATAAAAACGGTGATGATAGTAGGCTTTTGCCTGCTCTTGATAAGTCCAGGTGGTAGATTGCCGCCCCGGAAACACAATCCCCTCTTCTGCATTTTCTGGCTTCTCTTCTGACCAGACGTAGTAATTCCAGTATTTTGAGTGGCGATCGCGGCAAGCCGCCTCAAACCAGGGATGTTCGGTTGAAGTATGGTTCACCACCAGATCCACAATGACCTTAATGCCGCGATGGTTTGCCTGTCGCGTGAATTCCACAAAATCACCCAGCGTGCCCAGGCGCGGATCAACGTTGTAGTAGTCTTTCACGTCGTAGCCGTTATCGCGATTGGGAGTGGGATAAAACGGCATCAACCAGATACAGGTGATTCCCAAACCTGCCAGATAATCAAGACTAGCGGTCAGTCCCGGAAAATCGCCTACCCCGTCTCCATCACTGTCTCGGAAGGTATCGACATCCAGACAATAAATGATGGTGTTTTTGTACCACAAGTCCAGCATACGTCTCGCCTATAAACAGCACTAGCCAACAGCAAAACCGAATTGCAAAACCTGCTTGCGATCGCCTGCAAAAATCAGCTTCCTCTGATCGCAACAGACGGTGTCTGATTTCTGAAACTGTCTAAAGAAAGAAAAAGCGATCGATGACCTGGAGAATGAATGTAATTCAACGACACTCAAACACCCTCCCCCAGGAACGCTAGCATGATAAAGCGTCAGGCGAGCGAGTGTAGAGGGTGTTTGAAAAGTATCAAAAATGCGGCATCGCCCCCCAACTTACAAGTGGGGATTGAGGGGGCAATGCAGGACGTAACCCATTAGCCACCTGAGGGTTTAAAACACATCTTGGGGAGGCGGTTCGGGTCGCAATAGAGACCCTTAAAACATCCTTTTAGGGAAGGGCGACGAACTAAAAGTTCTAAAGTTTAGCTAAAGTTCTAGCTGAAGTTCTAGCTGAAGTTCAATGATGATGCCCGTGGGAATGTCCGTGATCAGGGTGATGGTGATGTCCGTGGGAATGCCCGTGATCATGATGTTCATGAGAATGCCCGTGATCACGATCGTGATGCTGTCCGTAGCTGAAATTGGGGCGCACTAGCTCTCTAGCCCGGTCGGCAGCCAGAGCCGGATTTACCGCAAGCGCCTGTTCAGACAGCAGGGCTTCGATTTGCGGGTCTGCCCAGTCTGCCACCATCTGCAAGAATGCGGGGTGGTCGTTCACGCAGGGCATTTGCACATAGGTAATGTCCGAGTGTTTGCGCCGCAGGCTAAGAATAATATGCTCGACATCCAGCAGGGTTTCGTGGTTTTCGGTCGCAAAGCCGATCGGCATAAACATCAGTGCTGAGGATCCTTGAGCAATCAGATTCCGGGCTGCCAGATCCACATTCGGCTGCGTCCATTCAATCAGCGGGGTCTGGTGATTCAGCCAGCCGATCGAGATCAGCGGATAGCGATCGATCAGTTTTGCCCGCACCAGTTCATAAAGTGCCTGGCTTTCATCAATTCCAGAGGTAAAGCCCTTTGCCTTGTGCGGACAGCCGTGATTCATCAGCACAATGCCAATTTGGGAGGGCAGGTATGCTTCGAGCAGGTGCTTGCGGATCTGCGCTTCGACCCTGTTTGCCAGCAGATCGACGTATTCGGGCTGATTGTAGAAGGAAGGAATATATCGCTGCCCTTTGACCCAGTGCTCTGTGCCTTCTGCCGTCTTTGCCAGGGCTTTGTTGACCTGCTCGATCGCAATTCCGCTGGTGAAGATTGAATCCACGACCAGCAGCGGATAAATCAAAATTTTGTCGAAGCCCTGCGATCGAATTTCGGCTAAGACTTGCTCTGGCAGAAAAGGCGCACAGAAGTTAAAGGCTTTGAAGACCTGCACCCGATTGCCCCACTTCTGCTGAAGTGCCTGCTCAATTCCGGCACGCTGCTGCTCAAAAATCGCGTTATGGGGCGAAATAAAGTGATCGTGCTGGTGGCTCCACTCATGCAGATCAAACACTGCCAGCAGTTTCGCTAACGGCGGATAAACCCAGGTGGGAACGGGCGCGAATTTGGCGGTGAGGAGGTTCAATGCCTGTTCGTTGTAGTTGGCAAAGTCTGCGTAGCTTTCGACTTCGCCATAGCCCATTAGCAGAACCGCGACACGGTCATCCTGGGCAGGCGCATCAAAGGTCGGCTGTTGAATTTTTTCTGGAGTTGCAACCACGCTGCACACCTCTTGTATTGGAATGGTATTGGGATGGTATTAGGATCTGTAATGCAATGTTGCTGAGAAAACGAGCCTGATGACATCGCCTATCAAGGCAAGCAACCTGCGTCAATGCAGATGCCTTCCTTAGGTTAACATCCCCTCCGGGGGGATAAGATCGATCGATTTATAAATCAACCTGGAGAAAGAATGAAGATTAGATCGGCAGCAGCGACACATGGGCACTTGTAACCCGCCAACCCGCTGGGGTTCTGATCCAGGTCTGGCTCTGCCGCCCCGTTTTGCCAGAAGATTGCCGCCGAAACTCGGTATTAACTGTCGCAAAATCTCTGCCGTAGGTTGTGATGACGGTGTTGCTCAGATCGCGCTGCAAATCCACGCTGGGGCGACTGCTGCGAAATCGGGCGATCGCCTCATAGCCATACAAATTCTCGGTTGCGCCATAGCGAATGGTGTAAGGACTGTTCCAGAACAGCTCATCCAGCACAGCAACATCGTTGTTCACGAGAGCCTGCTCGTAGCGATCGAACGCTTTTTTGACTTCAGCAACGACATCGGGAAGATTAATTTCCATTGCAGTGAACTTGAATGCGAGCTGAATGCGAGCTGAATGCGATCAATTAGGTCAACGGTGGGGTCAATTGCCGAATCACCTGCGCCAGGCGATCGGCACTGTCTAAAATTGCCAGCTTTCCGGCAGCATCCGCCATTGTGTGCAGGGGATCGGTGGACTGGAGCAGGTGCAGCACTTTGCTGGTCAGGAGTTCCGGCGTGAGATCAGCCTGAGCATAGCGCTGAGCGGCTCCGGCATTGGCAAAGACTCTGGCGTTGTAGGTCTGGTGATCTTCTGCGGCAAAGGGATAGGGGATCAGGATCGACGGGGTGTGGGTGACGGCGAGTTCGGTCAGGGTTCCGGCTCCGGCGCGGCTGATGGCAAGGGTCGATCGCCGAAACAGGGCTGCCATGTCGCTGTAGAACGGCAGTGCGAAGTAGTGCGGATGAGTCAGGCTCTGGGCATCGGGATCGTTTTCGCCCGTCAGATGCACAATCCAAATGCCTGCCTCCAGCCAGGTCAGGGCACACTGGCGCACCAGTCGATTCACAGCCACCGCTCCCTGACTGCCGCCCACCACCGCAATCAGCGGCACATCTGGCGGAATCGCTAATCCGGGCAGGACATCCGCATTCTCTGCATTTTCTGTTAGGAGGAACTGAGGGCGAACTGGCGTGCCCACCTGTAGAGTACGGACTTTCGGCAAATAGGCAGCGGCTTCAGCAAACCCCAACGCCACCACATCACACCAGCGACTCAGGAAACGGGTGACTTTTCCGGGCAGCGCATTCGACTCGTGCAGAATCACAGGTAAGCCCAGCGACCGCGCCGCCACCACTGCCGGAGCTGCAATATAGCCCCCGGTAGTGAACACCGCTTCAAATCCACCCTGGCGCAGCAGCTTTCTCACCTTCAGAATTGAAAGTCCCAGCCCGAAAGCAATTTTGAGCGTCTTCAGGCTCAATTTTTGCTGAAATCCCTCAACGGCGATCGTATGAAGTGGATACTGCTCAGGCACAAGCTGACGTTCGAGGCGATCGGGGACGCCCAGCCATTCAATCTGATAGTCGGGCAGGGCTGCTGCTGTTGCAATTGCTGGAAACAAATGTCCGCCTGTGCCGCTTGCCGCAATCAGGAGTTTCCTGGAGGCTGGCTGAGCTGATGCAGCATGAGCTGATAAATCAAATGCGGTTTGACCGTCTTTAACCACGATGGATCTCCCTGATTTACAAAGGATTCACGGCGCTGGATTGACCCCAAAAGGGAACTGCTCCGCATCGGTGGCTCAATCAGGGTAGCTTATAATCACTGGTTGATCACCCCCGTCGCCGGATTTTTCGATCGGGAGTACGATAGATTGTTTGTCACTTGATTTGTTCGCTTGTTTGTCCCTTATTCAGAATTCAGACTTGCTATGCGCCTGCTCACGACCCGCCACGCTGTTTTCTTCCCCAAGCTTTTCTCGCTCGTTGGTTGCTCGATGGTTTCGGCACTGCTGCTGAGTTTGGCGATCGGCTGGTCAAGTAGCGCGTCTGCTCAGGAACCCCCTGCCACCCCTGCCGCTCCGGCAGCCAGCGATGCCCCTGTGAATGCGCCCGCAGAAACGCCCGCCAGCACACCCGTCAGCAATGTTCCTGCGGCTGTGGCACAAATTGTTTCTCAAATTGACGCAGCGGCAAACCAGCGCGACGTTCAGGCAGTGATGCGCTTTTATAGTCCCCAGTTCACCCACTCCGACGGGCTGACCTATCAAACCCTGGAATCTACGCTACAGCAGGTGTGGGAACGTTACCCCACTCTCGCCTATCAAACGACGATCGACTCCTGGACTCAAGAAGGCAACGCGGATGTGATTGAAACCACCACCACAATTACAGGCAGCCAGACCGAAGCAAACCGCCCGACTAACCTGACTTCTACGATCCGATCGCGCCAGCGCATCGAGGGCAACCAGATTGTGCAGCAGGAGATTTTGTCGGAAAACAGCCAAACCGCCAGCGGTGCAACCTCGCCCACCGTCGAAGTCATCCTGCCAGAGCAAGTGACAATTGGGCAATCGTTTGAGTTTGACGCGATCGTGCAGGAACCGCTTGAAAATCGCATTTTGCTGGGCGCTGTGCAAGACGAACCCGTGGATGCCAACGGCTACCTCCAAACCTTACCTGTCGAGTTTGAAGTGCTGTCCGCAGGAGGCTTATTCAAGCAGGGACGTGCTGCGGCTGTTCCGGGCGATCGCTGGATTTCCGGAATCATCATACGGGATGACGGCATTACCACCATTTCGCGGCGGCTGCGCGTCGTTCGTCCTTAGTTGTTCGCTGATAACAATCGTTTGTTGATAACGGGCTGCGAAGCAAAAGATAACGTTCTAGCGATCGAGCGACAGTTCCGATAAATCCAGATTGGGCAGCTCGCGTTCGCGATAGTGGGAGCATTCCTGACAAGGACCGATTGGGTTCACCGCACAGCGCATATAGCTCGATCGCGCATTAAACTGACAGGTCAAATCCCCGATCATGTAGCCAATGCCTTCTACATAATGATGGTCAGGAGACAGTCCCAGTCGGGGCAGCCCCCGTGTCGAAACCGACTCCATCGCGAGCCGCAGACGTTCCTGTGCCTGAGCATCAGCCCGACGCAAAATCCAGATCGAAGCAAGAGACGGTGTTAAACCCACAATAAAAATGAAGAGTGTGACTATCACAGCAGTTCTTTAAAGTGGTTGGACAAGTTGATATGACTTACTTACAGCTTAATGAGCAAATTGAGTCTGTCAATATGGGGTGGGTGAGTGAGGGGATGAGGCGTTACTGTGAGAACTTGGGTTATCTGGGCTGCCTCTCTGGAGAGCGAGTAATTTCCTGTCCCTGCTGCTTAACAGTTCATGGGCTATGGCGATCGCAAAATACTGCAGCTCAAGCGTTGTTTTTGAGGGCTAGCCAAGAGTGAGACTAGCCCCTGTTTAGTGGACTACTTTAGTGTGAGTTGGCTCCAGCTTCTCTGAGCCGTTCGAGGTGGCGCTTTTCCGATGAGGGAGCTGCTAACTTTGAAATCTTCTCCATCAAACCAGGAGCAAAACGGTTTCCCCACACGGCAAGATGACTTTGCCATCCCACGACAATCTCTGGCGAGTCCTTTTGCAGTC
>Ga0224723_1002299_pt1 | contig 10683 bp, 10 predicted proteins | sample Balambano_FR2_Me_FD_161647 | JGI IMG/M metagenome (GOLD analysis project Ga0224723, IMG submission 161647) | Freshwater sediment microbial communities from Lake Towuti, South Sulawesi, Indonesia - Balambano_FR2_MetaG | ecosystem: Environmental > Aquatic > Freshwater > Lake > Sediment | place...
GCCTCGGTGCCACCGCCGCGCACCTGGAGGCCCTGCGCGGCGGTGGCACCGAGGCGGTCTTCCACTGGCCGCCGCTGCCCGAGACCATCGACGCCACGGTCCAGCAGGTCGATCGGCTCACGCGCGCCAAGGTGCCGGTCAACGTCTTCCTGCTGGGCGAGGACGTCGGCCTGGTGCGCTTCGTCGACGCCCTCGCCCGACGCAACGGCGGCCGGGTGTTCCGCGCCGACCCCGAGCGTCTCGGGTCGTACGTGGTGGCCGACTACCTCAGGGCGCGACGCGGCTGACGGCGGACGCCGCGCCCTCGCGCCGGGTCACCCGGAGCAGGTCGTTCGGCCGGTCCACGGCCGCCTCCTCACCCGCCTGTGGACGAGTGTGCCGCTGCGACCCTGGGGACGACCGCGTACTGGCGGACGGCGAGGTCCCGGAAGGTCACGGGCCCGCGCGGGCCGGGCACCCGGTCCAGGTTGATGCCGGTCTCGGGAACGGCGAGCAGCTTGAAGCCGTCGAGCAGCCGGGTCGGCGCGTTCCAGAAGACCCCGGTGCCGGTGTAGGCGGCCAGGAAGGCCTCGGCGGCGGCGGCGTCCTCGGTCGCGATGCCCGCTGCGAGGCCGGACGTCTCCTCGTTGGCGATCCGGGCGGCGTCGAGCGGCCCGCTGGCCCGGTCCACAGTCACGGTCGCGGATCGCTCGTCGTCGAGGGCCCACTCGTAGCCGCGGGGGTGGTCGTGCGGCGGCCGGGACACGGCGATGCCGAGGCCGGCCAGCAGCGCCGACAGCTCCGGCACCAGGTCGTCGTGGACGGCGTCGTCGACCAGCAGGAGGTTGAGCCGGTTGCACACGCCCAACCGGTCGACGCTGCGGGTCACGAGGTCGCGGACCTTCGCGCGGTCGGCGGCGGGATGGACGTACAGGACGCCCCCGCCGTCGGCGTGGGCGAGCACCCGGACGTCGTGGCGGGCGGCCTCGCGGGCGAGGGCGCGCGTGCTCTCGCCGCTGCCGCGCACGATGACGAGCGGGACCAGCCGTGGGAGACGGACGAGGGCGAAGGCGGCCTCACGGTCCGGCGACGGGACGAGCTGGATGACCGCCGGGTCGACTCCGACGGCTGTCAGGGCGGGGGCGACGACGTGATCGACGAGTGCGGTCGAGGATCCCAGCGCCGCCGACCCGGTCCGCAGCACGCCGGCGTTGCGGGACTTGACGAGCTGGGAGGCGATGTCGATCGTGACGTTGGGACGGGCCTCGTAGTTGGCTCCGACGACACCGACCGGTCGCCGCCGCTCGAGGAGCACGAGGTCGCCGGGGAGGTCGCGCACCTCCCGCTGGGGAGCGTCGTGCGGGATCCCGGCGAGGGTGCGCAGCTGGACGGCCATGTCCGCGAGGCGCGCCGGCCCGAGCTCGAGCCGGTCGAGCAGCGCGGGTCCGGTGCCGCGCTCACGGGCCTTCGCGACGTCCGCGGCGTTCGCCTCGAGCACGGCCTCGCGGGCGGCCCCGAGCCGGTCGGCCATGACGGCGAGCGCCCCGTCGACGACCGCGTCGGGAGCGGCGGCCAGCGTGGCGGCGGCGGCCGCCGCCGCCACGGCACGGTCGGCCACGACCACGGCCACGTCGGCGGTGGTCGGGGCGACGGAACGAGCGGTGGTCACGCCGCACATCCTGCCTCGTGCCGCGGCCCCGTCGGGGCCGTCGGTCGGGGCCGCCGGGATGGCGGCGCGACCGCTCAGAGCGGGGTGCCGGGGCCCGCGGGGCCGGGACCGTCGATCCGGTTCTCGGTGCGGCGCACCGTCTCGTTGCCGTGGGCGTCCTGAACCACGGACGTCGACGACGCGCCGCGCGGCCGGGAGCGCTGCAGGTACAGGAACAGTCCGAGGATCAGCCCGATGGCGCCGGCCACCATGAGCACGTACCCGACGACCTGGGCGTCGATGACGGGGATCTCCACCTGCAGGCCGAAGGCGAGGATGGCCCCGAGGACGATGAGGAAGATGCTGGACCCGATGGTCATGGTGACGACGGTACGGCCATCCCGCCGTCGCGCATCCCGGGATGCGGCCGATCGGGCGTGTCGGGGTCACCCTGGAGGACCTGCCATGACCATCATGACTATGATGTCCTCATGGACATCCACTACCCGGGTGCGCGGGTCCACGTGTCCGATGTCTGGTCGATCGCCCAGGCGAAGGCGCACTTCAGCACCGTCGTCGCGCGCGCCGTCTCGTCCGGTCCGCAGCGGATCACGAAGAACGGGTACGAGACGGCCGTCGTGGTGTCGACGGACGAGTGGCGCCGGAGGACGAGGCGGCAGGGGTCGCTGGCGGACTTCTTCGCGTCCTCACCCCTGCGGGACTCCGGGCTCCACCTGGAACGACTGCCGGGCGGGGTCCGGGAGCCCGTCCTGTGACGTTCCTCCTGGACACGAACGTGGTCTCGGAGTGGACGCGGCCGTCACCCTCCCCCGCCGTGGTCCGGTGGCTCGGTGACGTCGACGAGGACGACGTCCTCCTCAGCGTCGTCACCCTGGCCGAGCTGCGCCACGGCGTCGAGCGACTGGCCGGCGGCGAGCGGCGCCGGAGACTCGACCACTGGTTGACGGTCGACCTCCCCGAGCGCTTCCACGGCCGGATCGTGGACGTCGACCGCGCCGTGGGCGATCGGTGGGGGCGGCTCGTCGCCGCCGGCGAGGGCCGAGGGACACGGCCGGGAGCGATGGACGCCCTGATCGCGGCGACAGCAGATGTCCACGACTCGATCGTCGCCACCCGCAACGTGCGCGACTTCGACGCGATGGGAGCCCGCGTGTTCAACCCCTGGCGCGCGTGACCGCAGAGCGCCAGGCGTGGCCCGACGTCAGCCGGGCGGCCGCGCGGGGAAGTCGCCCGCCCGGCTGAGCAGGCCGGGGACTCCCGCGTCGAGGGCGTCGGCGACGAACCGGGCCGGGCGGGTGAGGGCGGTGACGTCGAGGCCGGTGTCGATCCCGCTGCGCCGCAGCGCGTAGACGAGATCCTCGGTGGCGATGTTGCCGGTGGCCGCCGGGGCGAACGGGCACCCGCCGAACCCCCCGGACGAGGCGTCGAGCGCGGTGACCCCCACCTCCACCGCGGCGAGGGCGTTGGCGTACCCGGTGTTGCGGGTGTTGTGGAAGTGTGCCCGCAGCGGCACCGCGGACTCGGCGCGGACCGCGGCGACCAGGCGCCGGACGTCGGCGGGCACTCCCACGCCGATGGTGTCGGCCAACGCCAGCTCCGTCGGCTCCGCCGGCAGCACCTCGCGCACCACCCGCATCACCTGCTCGGTCGTCACCTCGCCGGTGAACGGGCAGCCGAACGCCGCCGACACCGTGACCGACGCCGGCACCCCCGAGGCTCGGGCCGCGGCGAGCATCCGGCAGGTGGCCGCGAGGACGTCGGCGACCCCGGCGCCCTGGTTGCGGTGCGAGAACTCCTCGGTGGTGATCGCGACGAGGTTCACCTCGTCGACGCCGGCCGCGAGGGCGCGTTCCAGGCCGCGCTCGTTGAGGACGAGGCCGATGTGGCGCACCGCGGTCCCGTCCGGGGCGGCCCGAGGGACGCCGGCCATGACCTCCTCGGCGCCGGCCATCTGCGGCACCCGGGCGGGGCTGACGAACGACACGGTCTCGATGCGCCGGAGGCCGGCCTCGACGAGGGCGGCGACGAAGGCGATCCGGGTGGCGACGTCGAGGACCGCCCGCTCGTTCTGGAGCCCGTCCCGGGGGCCCACCTCGACGACCTCGACGGCGGTGTCGACGGACATGGCGACAGCGTGACAGGCCATCGTCGTTGTATGCAATGAGTCGATGGCCCACGGGAAGGGTCTTGTCAGAGTGCCGGTCTCCGCCTAGGTTGCGTACACTTCCCCGACGGCCTGTGGAGCGCGCATGGCGACGGCGACCCGCTCGACGACCGTGGACGCCCTGCGCGACCTCATCGTCGGCGGCGCCTACGGCCCCGGTGACCGCCTCGCCGAGGTCGAGCTGGCCCAGGCGCTCGGCGTCAGCCGGACCCCGGTGCGCGAGGCGCTGCGGCGGCTGTCGGCCGAGGGACTCGTCGAGCTCACGCCGAACAAGGGCGCGCGCGTGGTCCTCCACGACGACCGGGACCTCGAGCACGTCTTCGAGCTGCGTGCCCAGGTCGAGGGACTCGCTGCGCGCCTGGCGGCCGAACGGGTCGACGAGGGGGTGCTCGACGAGCTCGACGCGGTGGCCGAGGAGATCGCCCGTCACGCCGAGCCCGGCCCGCGCCAGGACCTCGACCGGGTGTACGTGCTCAACGCCCGCTTCCACGGCGGCGTCATCGCCGCGAGCGGCGGCACCGTGCTGCCCGGCACGGTCGACGGGCTGGTCCACACCGCCGCCGTGCTGCGCACCCTGCACGGGTTCGACGCGGCGGCACTGCGCCGCAGCGTCAACCACCACCGCGAGATCGTCGCCGCGCTGCGGGCCCGGGACGGACGATGGGCGGAGTCGGTCATGCGCAGCCACCTGTACTCGGCCCGCGCGTCGCTGCTGGGGCCGCGGCGGGTCCCGGGGCCGGCGGGAACCCCGTGACCGGCGGCCCCGGCACGGCCGGTCCCGAGGCACCGGGGACGGAGGCACCGGGAACCGGGGCACCCGTCCCGGGCCTCCCGGACGGGAACCGGTCACCGCTCGCCGACGTCCGCGTCCTCGAGGTCGGCCAGCTGCTGGCGGGGCCGTTCTGCGGCCAGCTACTGGGCGACTTCGGTGCCGACGTGGTCAAGCTCGAGGATCCCGGCCGCGGCGACCCGATGCGGCAGTGGGGCCGGGAGAAGCCGCACGGGCAGTCGCTGTGGTGGCCGGTGGTCGCCCGCAACAAGCGCTCGGTCACGTGCGACCTGCGCCACCCGGAGGGCCAGGCGCTGGTGCGCCGTCTCGTCGCACACTGCGACGTCCTGTTGGAGAACTTCCGCCCCGGTACGCTCGAGCGCTGGGGGCTGGGGCCCGAGCGGCTGTGGGAGGTCAACCCGGGGCTGGTGGTCACCCGGGTCACGGGCTTCGGCCAGACCGGGCCGTACGCGCCGCGGGCCGGGTACGGGTCGATCGGCGAGGCGATGGGCGGGCTGCGCTACGTCGTCGGCGACCCCGACCGCCCGCCGGCCCGGGCCGGCATCTCGATCGGGGACTCCTTGGCGGCCACGTTCGCGACCATCGGGACCCTGGTCGCGCTGCGCGAGCGGGACCGGACCGGGCGTGGACAGGTCGTCGACTCGGCGATCTACGAGGCGGTGCTCGCCATGATGGAGTCGCTGGTCCCGGAGTGGCAGATCGCCGGTTACCAGCGCGAACGCACCGGCTCGGTGCTGCCCAACGTCGCGCCGAGCAACGCCTACCCCACCGCCGACGGCGAGATGGTCCTGGTCGCCGCCAACCAGGACTCCGTGTTCGCCCGACTGGCCGGGGCGATGGGGCGCCCCGACCTGGCCGCGGATCCCCGCTACGCCTCGCACTCCGCCCGCGGTGCCCACGCCGACGAACTCGACGATCTCATCGCGGCGTGGACGGCCGGGGTGCCCGCCGACGACCTGCTGAGCCGCCTCGCCGAGGCCGGGGTCGCCGCCGGTCGCATCTACCGGGCCAAGGACATGCTCACCGACCCCCACTTCGCCGCGCGCGAGGCGATCGTCCGCCTCGCCCACCCCGACTTCGGCGAGTTCCCCATGCAGAACGTCGCGCCGAAGCTGTCCGCCACCCCCGGCCGGGTCCGCACCCCGGGACCCGACCTGGGGCAGCACACCGACGAGGTCCTCCGCGACCTGCTGGGCCTGACGCCCGAGGACCTGGAGCACCTGCGAGCGGAGGGGGTCGTGTGACCCCTCCCGGCACGACCTGAGGACACCGACAGGAGGCAACATGCCGTACCGCCTGGGCGTCGACGTCGGGGGCACGTTCACCGACGTCCTGCTCATCGACACCGATTCCGCCAGGACGTGGCGCGCCAAGACCGCCTCGACCCCGCACGACCAGTCCGAGGGCGTACTGCGGGGCATCGAGCGGGTGTGCGCCGACGCCGGCCTCGGCCTCGCCGACCTCGACGAGGTGCTCCACGGCACCACGGTCGCGACCAACGCCATCCTCGAGGGCAAGGGCGCCCGGGTGGGCCTCGTGACGACCCGGGGGTTCCGGCAGGTGCTCCAGATCGCCCGGTCCTTCGTCCCCGGCGGCCTCGCGGGCTGGATCATCTGGCCCAAGCCCGAGCCGCTGGCGGCGCTGGAGGACACCGTCGAGGCGGTGGAGCGCGTGGCGAGCGACGGGACCGTCGTCACGCCGCTCGACGCCGACGACGCGCGCCGCAAGATCCGCCGCCTGCGGCGGCACGGCGTCCAGGCGCTGTCGGTGTCGCTCATCAACTCCTTCGCCAACGGCGACCACGAGAAGGCGATCGGCGTCATCGCCGCCGAGGAGCTCGGCGCCGACGTCCCGGTGTCGCTGTCCAGCCACGTCCTGCCGGAACTGCGGGAGTACGAGCGCACCCTCACGACGGTCGCCAACGCCTACGTGCAGCCGCAGGTCGCCGGGTACGTCCGGAACCTCGAGACGAAGCTGCGCGGCGGCGGGGTGGACGGGCGGTTGTACATCCTGCGCAGCGACGGCGGGCTGGCCTCGCCGTCGGTCGCCGCCGAGAACCCGGTGACGATGCTGCTGTCCGGGCCGGCGGGCGGGGTGACGGGCGCGATCTGGGCCGCGCAGCAGGCGGGCTTCGAGAACCTCCTGACGTTCGACATGGGCGGGACCAGCACCGACGTCGCCCTGGTCCAGGCCGCGACGCCCCGGATCGGCCGCCAGACCCGGGTCGGCGACCTCGACGTCCGGGTCGCCAGCGTCGACGTGCGCACCGTGGGCGCCGGCGGCGGGTCGATCGCCCACGTGCCGCCGCTCACCCAGGCGCTGCGGGTCGGGCCGATGTCCGCCGGCGCGGTCCCCGGGCCCGCCGCCTACGGCAAGGGCGGCGAGGCACCGACCGTCACCGACGCCGACGTCGTGCTCGGGTACCTGCCGGCGTCGCTGGCGGGCGGCGAGATCGAGCTGGACGTGGAGCGGGCGCGGGCGGCGGTGGCGACCATCACCGAGGCGACCTCGCTCGGCAGCGTGGAGGAGGCGGCCGCCGGGATCGTCGACATCGTCAACGAGAACATGTTCGGCGCGCTGCGCCTGGTCTCGGTCCAGCAGGGGTTCGACCCGCGGGACTTCGCCCTCGTGGCCTTCGGCGGCGCGGGACCGCTGCACGCCAACGCCCTCGGCAGGCTCACGGGCGCCTGGCCGGTCGTCATCCCGCCGAGCCCCGGCGTGCTGTGCGCGTACGGGGACGCGACGACCTCGCTGCGCGACGAGTCGGCCCGCACCTACATCCGCCGGTTCTCCGAGACCTCCGACGACGACCTGCGCGCAGCGCTGGAGGAACTGGCCGACCAGGCGCGGGCCACGCTGCGGGCCGAGGGCGTCGAGGAGGCCGGCCAGTCGGTCGCGTACAGCGTCGACATGCGCTATCACGGGCAGGGCTTCGAGATCCCGGTGGCGGTGGACGTCGCGGCCTTCGACGGGGCCGGTGCCGGGCTGGCCGCGATCGCCGGGGCGTTCGACGCCGAGCACGAGCGGCTGTTCTCGTTCCTGCTGCCCAACGAGCACGAGGTCGTCACCCTGCGGGCGTCGGTCACCGGGCCGCGGCCGGCCGTGGCGGCCGAGGCTCTCGCCGAGGGCGGCCCCGACCCGTCGGCCGCCCGGGTCGCCGACCACGACATCTGGGTGGGTGGCGAACGCGTGTCGGCCGGGGTCTACGACCGGGGTCGGCTGGCCGCCGGGAACGTGGTCCCCGGGCCGGCGATCGTCTCCGAGATGGACTCGACGACGCTCGTGCTGCCCGGCCACGTCGCGACCGTCCACCCCTCCGGTTCGCTGCTCCTCACCCCCGACGGCTGGGAGGCCTGAGCCATGGCACGCATCCTCGAGACCGCGACCGAACCCGTCCGCAAGACCCCGGTCGACGAGGTCGACGTCGTCACCCTCGACCTCGTCGAGAACGCGCTGCGCAACGCCCGCTACGAGATGGACGAGGTGCTGTTCCGCACCGCGCTCAGCCCCGGCATCCGCGAGCAGCACGACGAGTTCCCGCTCATCGGCGACCCCGAGGGCAAGATGGTGGTCGGGCAGTTCGGGCTGTCCATCCCCGACTTCCTCGACAACTACGAGGGGACGATCGAGGAGGGTGACGTCCTGCTGACGTCCGACCCGTACTCGTGCGGGGCGGCGATCAGCCATGCCAACGACTGGCTGGTCGTCATGCCGATCTTCTTCTCCGGCCGGGTCGTCGGGTGGGCGGCCATGTTCGGCCACATGTCCGACGTCGGCGGCAAGACCGCCTCGTCGATGCCGACCGACGCCCGCACCATCTTCGAGGAGGGCGTCGTCATCCCGCCCTTCACCCTGTACAAGAAGGGCGTCCTCGACGACGACGCGCTGCGGATCATCCTCAACCAGGTCCGCAAGCCGGACTGGAACCGGGCCGACCTCAACGGGATCGTCGCCGCGTGCCGCACCGCGGCGCGCCGGGTCACCGAGATGTGCGAGCGCTTCGGCGTGGAGACGTACCTGTCGGCCCTGGACGCCCTGCTGGACCGCAACTACCGGGCCATGAAGACGCTGCTGGGCCTCGTGTTCGAGGACGGGAGGACCATCTCGTTCACGGACTACGTCTGCGACGACGGGGTCGGGTACGGGCCCTACGAGCTCACCTTGTCGCTGACCCGCCACGGCGACAAGGTCGTCCTCGACTTCACCGGCTCGTCCCCGCAGGCCCGCGGCCCGGTCAACTACTACATCAACGAGAACCTCGTCCGGATGTTCTTCGGCATCTACATGATCACGGTGGCGGACCCGCAGATCCTGTGGAACGACGGGTACTACCCGCTGGTGGACGTCGTCATCCCCGAGGACTCCTTCTGGAAACCGCGGTACCCGGCGGCGCTGTCGGGCCGCAACCACGGGATCGGCCGGGTGTTCGACCTGCTGGGCGGGCTGCTGGGGCAGACGAACCCGAGCCTGCTGAACGCCGCCGGGTTCTCGTCGTCGCCGCACTTCATGTACTCCGGCCGGTACTCGGAGGGCCCGGAGAAGGGCGAGTGGTTCCAGCTGTACTCCATCGGCTTCGGCGGGATCCCGGGCCGCCCGCTCGGCGACGGGCCGGACGGGCACTCGCTGTGGCCGAGCTTCACCAACATCCCGTGCGAGTACCTGGAGTCCTACTACCCGATGCGGATCGAGCGGTGGGAGACGGTGGCCGACTCCGGCGGCGCCGGGCTGCACCGGGGCGGCAACGGCGTCGACGTCGCCTACCGGTTCCTGTCCGACGGCGAGATCGCCATCCACGACGACCGGTGGCTCACCTACCCGTGGGGCGTGAACGGCGGCGAGCCGGCGGCCCGGGGCCGGAAGTGGATCGAGCGGCTCGACGGGTCGGTCGAGGTGCTGCCGAGCAAGTGCCACGACGTGCCGGTCCGGGCCGGGGAACTGCTCCACTTCGTCACCTGGGGCGGCGGCGGGTGGGGTGACCCGCTGGCCCGCGACCCGGAACTGGTGGCGCAGGAGGTGCGCCGCGGTCTGGTGAGCGTCGAGGCCGCCCCCCGGTACGGGGTCGTGCTGACGGTCGGCGAGGGCGACGGCCTGGAACCGCCGGAGGAGGTCGCCGTCGACGCCGAGGCGACCGCCGCGCTGCGGGCGGAACTGGCGGCGGCCCGCCCCGACCCGCTGCCGATCTTCGACGCCGGTCCGCCGCTGGCGGAGATCCTCGCCAACGCCGAGGCCGAGACCGGGCTGCCGGCGCCGAAGGCGCCGGTCCCGCTGTGAGGCGGGCGGCGTGACCGCGGAACCCGGCGCACGGCCGGGTGGTGGGCCCGGGCCGGGGCACGCCGCCGGGCACGACCGGTCCGGCTGGGGTGGCGCGCTCCGGCCGGGCCGCCGCCCGGCCCTGCTGTGCGTCGACATGGTGCGGGCGTACTTCGACGACGGGGGCACCTTCCAGCTGCCGTCCCACGACTCGCTGAAGTCGGCGGCCCGGGTGCTCGCGGCAGCCCGCGAGGCCGGGGTGCTCGTCGTCCACACCAGGGTCCGCTACGCCCCCGGCGGCGTGGACGGAGGAATCTTCTTCCGCAAGGTCGCGGGCCTGGCGGTCTGGGTCGGCGACACCCCGGAGGGCGAGTTCCGCCCCGAGGTCGCCCCGCGCGACGGCGAGCCGGTGATCGTGAAGCAGATGCCGAGTTCGTTCTTCGGCACGTCCCTGGCCGGGACCCTGACCGCGGCCGGGGTCGACACCGCGGTGATCGTCGGGGTCTCGACCTCCGGGTGCGTCCGGGCGACGGCCGTCGACGCCATGCAGCACGGGTTCGTGCCGCTGGTCGTGGCCGACGCCTGCGGCGACCGCTCCCCCGGTCCCCACGAGGCGAACCTCGCGGATCTGCGGGCCAAGTACGCGGAGGTGATCACCGAGGCCAAGGCCCTCGCGTACCTCACCGCACGCTGAGGGCGTCGCCACGACTGCCAGTCGACGCAAACATGTGTGAGTACAGTTCACTGAAGCGTACTCACACATGGGGGCCGGATGCTCGCGAAGCCGGGGGACATCTTCGACCGCGACTGGGAGTGGGCCGCGCTGGCGCG
>Ga0224723_1002300_pt1 | contig 10683 bp, 11 predicted proteins | sample Balambano_FR2_Me_FD_161647 | JGI IMG/M metagenome (GOLD analysis project Ga0224723, IMG submission 161647) | Freshwater sediment microbial communities from Lake Towuti, South Sulawesi, Indonesia - Balambano_FR2_MetaG | ecosystem: Environmental > Aquatic > Freshwater > Lake > Sediment | place...
ATCAATTTTAACTAATCGTGGTATTGCGCTGATTAAAAAGAATCCAGCATATACAAGCTTGATTGGATTAGTCAAATATTCTAGGATGTATGGTGTTAAGAGTGACGTTGCAGCGGCAATAGTTATTGCACGTAGAGCAATGAACTTGAGTGAAAGATTAAACCGTGTCATGTCCGCTTATCTAGAGGTGAACTCTAGAAAACACGTATGGCACGGTTGGAGAAAAGTGAATAATTTTATCAAGCAATGCGATGTAATACAGTCTCGGCACTCGTATTATAGCGTCTCTAACTGGGATCCATTGGTTAAGGGCTATGCCGAGTTGAAAAACCGGGCTAGTCCCAAGCGTTAAGCGTCTCTGGATATTGCTTAAAACTTATACCGTAGAGTTTTCCTAGTGACTATATTTGTCCACTTGTGGGTAGATATGTATAGGTTTTTAGAAGCGGTGAAAGGCTTTATGGGTATGGGTATGGCTTTCTCAATTGGTTCAACTTTTTCCTTGGCAAAAACCATGAGAGACTTACATGAGTCTCGGAGGTTAACAGCCAGAATTGATGAAGCAAAAGTAGAAAAGTTGCTTTCACAACATGATGTTTTGAAATAAAAGATTTTTTCAGGTGTTTTATTGGTTTATTTTTTTGTTAAAAATATCTTTTTCAAAATAAAAGGACTGGAACTACCAGTCCTATTTATTAGAAATAAATTACAATTTAATAACGAGATTTTTTGGTTTTTAACTTTCGTTTTTTGCGCCGAGTTTCGGCAGCAGCTACAGCAGGTTCTACCGGATATCCTATTAAAGGAATTGTCTGGTATTTGCGCTCCTCTTCTAACTTTTTTATTTCAGTGTAATCAGTCCAGTGAATACAATCTACAGGACAAGTGTCAATTGCTTCTTGAATCACTTCCTGTGAATCTCCGTCTTGTCTTACTACACGCGATCGCCCATAATCTGGTTCAATATAAAAAGTGTTACGGGCAACATGGGCACAGTGCTTACAGCCAATACAGGTAATTTCATCAACATAAACACCCTTTTGTCTGATTGCACCACCCAATTCTGGCTCAAAACCAGAGCGTTCGGGCGAATCTCGTAAAAAACCGCCTAACTCTGGTTCTAAACCTGAACGTTCTTCTGACGGTAGAAAATCAGACATTACGCACTCCAGCGCTGTACTACCAAGCGAATAGAACCATCTTGTAACTGCTTTTGTTCAGTAACCGCGAAGCCAGCGTGTACACTTTCTTTAACTACAGTGTGATAAGCATAACGTTGTGTTACTTGACGCAAGAATCCTTCTACAGATAAATCTTGCTGCCAATATTGTAAGTCTGCTACTAATTGATATTCCTTACCGTTCCATTCAAAACCAATATCATAGCCATTGTTTTGCTCGATACTAATTTCTGCTTGCTTTGTTTGACCGCGATAACCGCGTACTTCACAAGGGCCTGATTTCCAATCTATACCTAAGTCGGTAAGAGCATCTTTCAATGATTCAACGTTACGGATTTGAGTTTTGATTTGGCTAAAGTGTGACATGGTGTAATGGTGATAAATCTAAACTACTTGGAGTTACCAATCGCTGTAAGTTGTTTGCGTATTCGCTACATCAGCAGAGTGCTGAACAATGGAAGCAAAATATTCTGAGGTTGTCTCGTGAGTCAGTACTATTCCGAGCTGGGCTTCGATTGCTGCTGTCACTTCGGCACAAGAAGCACCTACAATGCCAGTAACTTTTTCTTCGACCCGACCATCTGGATAAATTATGAACTCTAGTGTCTCCATGGTTAGACGCGAATCACGATAGTATGCTTGGACGATACTGCTCACAGCTAGGGCGTTTGTGTGTAGCCCTTGTAAGGAGCATTGACGCACTTGTTACAAACTTGCCATTTGTTAACTAATGTTCCATCTCTCAAAATATATATCTCAGAAATTTTACAAAAGTTATTAATTTTATTAGTGAGCGCACTCGTTATATGTAAGTTTCTCTTAACCACTAGAAGAAGTCAAGGTCAAAAAGATACTTATAATTTAAGTAACAAAATCTCTAGAAATAGCCTGAATAAGGGACGTGAGAAGGAGTAAGAAAGAGAAAAGCATCTAAATTATTCAAAATAATTCTCATTAACCTTGAATTTATCATATTAATATTTCATTGTTGACTATTGGTAGTGAATACTCATGAGAAAATAATTAAGCATAATTGTCAGCCTTTGTTGGTAAGCTTATGAATGCACAAGTAACAGGTTTTACTATCCCAACAGCGATACGTGTGGGAGTACTAGGTTTTGGTGGACTTGGACAAGCAGCCACTAAGGTACTCGCTCTTAAAAAGGAGATGGTTTTAGTCGCAGCGGCAGATCAAGAAGGTTATGCTTATGCTGCTAATGGTTTGGATGCAAGTGAGTGTATTAAGAGTTATAAATCTCAAGGTTCTGTAGGCTATTTAGAACCGACTGGGACTTTAACAAATCGGAGTATTGAAGAGTTAATAGCGATCGCACCCAATGTGGATGGTTATTTTCTGGCTTTACCAAATCTACCCAATGACTTTATCCCCTCCGTAGCCAAGCAATTTATCCAATCTGGTTGGCGTGGAGTGTTAGTCGATGCGATTAAACGTACGAGTGCAGTAGAGCAGCTACTGATAATCAAAGACGAATTACAAGCAGCGGGAATTACTTATATGACTGGGTGTGGAGCAACACCAGGTTTGTTAACAGCCGCAGCAGCATTAGCAGCCCAGAGTTATAGCGAAATTCATAAAGTAGAAATTACCTTTGGGGTCGGAATTGCCAATTGGGAAGCTTATCGCGCTACGATCCGTGAGGATATAGCTCATATGCCAGGAATGAGTGTAGAGACTGCCAAGGCAATGAGCGATACAGAGGTAGAAGCGTTACTAGATAGAACAAATGGCGTACTAACCTTGGAGAATATGGAACACGCCGACGATGTAATGCTAGAGTTAGCAGGAATTGTGGAGCGCGATCGCGTTACAGTTGGTGGTGTTGTGGATACCCGGAATCCGAAAAAGCCTTTAAGTACTAACGTCAAAGTTACAGGTCGAACCTTTGAAGGTAAGATATCCACTCATACCTTTACTTTAGGAGATGAAACCAGCATGGCAGCCAACGTTTGTGGTCCTGCTTTTGGTTATCTGAAAGCTGGTATGCAATTATATAGACGTGGTATTCACGGAGTATTTACGGCAGCGGAAATTATGCCACAGTTTGTAAGGTAGAGGGTAGTGGGTAGTGGTTAGTGGGTATCAACCATCAACTAACAACTACCAATTACCTACTACCTTTTCCCCTCTATTCCCAATCCTTCTTCTTCTTCTTCAAGTAAAGACTCTGGTGTTTGGATTACGAACGGTAACTCCGCTCCAACTAAGCCACGTTTGATACGTTCTGATGTATCAGAAAATAATACGAACAAAGGGTATCTATTATTTGTTCCCTCACTTAATATATGATCGTACCGGAAAGGCATCAGCCATTCATAATCTTTATCTAGCCAAACTTGAGTTTGCCGCCAACGTCCTAATAAGTCAGAAAAATCTTCGTGAGGACGGTGGATAAAGACAAAAATTTCCACTCCGGTTTTAATTTTCCACTCTGGGTCACACATTAATATACCAACATCACAGGGTAGAGAAGTTGTTGGAACGGCGTTAGGAAAACGAACAATTGGTAAAGGGATAGTGATAATACTCTCATCTGGACGACGTAAACTGGGAATCATCTCCAAGTAAGGTCGATGCAACTTCAAAAGAGCGATCGCAGCTCTTGCATTACTATATTCCGCCAAACAGACTTCGTAGTCAGATTTATGTACAGGCATATGATTATCCCAACTTTTCAAATACCGCAAACATTGGCAGATACATTGATAACAAAATTACACCAACCATACCTCCCAGAACCAGAATCATAATCGGTTCTAAAACACTAGTCAGTGCTTTTACAGCTTGCTCAACTTCATCTTCATAAAAGTCAGCAATTTTCATTAACATCCCATCTATTTCTCCCGTTTCTTCACCAATGCTAATCATTTGAATAGCCATCGGAGGGAAAACTTTTTCTTTTTGCAAAGCAACACTAATCATTCCCCCTTGCTGAATTTCTACACGTGCTGCATCTATCGCATTTGCAACTACCTGATTTCCAGAAGTATCTCTAACAATTTCTAAAGAAGTTAGAATCGGTACACCAGAACGAGTCAAAGCACCAAATGTCCGGCTAAAACGAGCAACTGAAGATTTTTGAATTAAGTCTCCAAACAAAGGCATTTTTAGAGAAAGACGGTCAATAGTTTCTTTACCAACACGGGTTTTATAGTATTGTTGGTAAGCAAACATAAATCCGAAAATACCACCAATCAAAACAAAAACCCACCCACTTGTTAACAGCCCGCTGATCCATAACATAAATTGTGTCAGAGCAGGCAATTCGGTTCCTAAATCTTCAAAAATTCTCGCAAAAATGGGGATAAGAAAAATGGTCATAGCCAAAAAGATAACCAGTGCTAGAACCCCTACAACAACTGGATAAGCTAATGCTGACTTAATTTGGTTTTGTAGTCTAGCGACATCCTCTAACAACTTAGATAAACGGTTCATAACTTCATCAAGAACCCCACCAACTTCCCCAGCCTGAACCATACTGACATACAAATTATCAAAACATTGGGGATGTTTACGCATTGAATCTGAAAGATTTACCCCACTTTGAACATCGTTACTAATATCTTGTAGAGCGGCTTTTAGTTTTGGATTACTACACTGTTCTGAAAGTACACCTAAACTTCTGACAATTGCCACACCTGCATTTACCAAAGCTGCAAATTGACGAGAAAACACGGCTTTGTCTTTCACAGAAACTGTAGTGAATTTACTTTCCAGATTTTTGAGACTAAAACCACCTCCAGATTGTTTTAAATCTTGGACTACAAAACCTTGTTGTTTAAGACTAGTACGAGCTTGGGATATAGATTCCGCAGTGACTTTTTCTGTTCTAGACTTTCCTTGGGAATCCCGAATACGAGCAACAAAAGTAGGCATATGTTTAAAATTTCAGTATTTAAAATACGTGTGGGGTGCAGAGTGCGAAGTAGAGGTACTACATATTGATTTCGTGTTGTAGTATAGACTCGGGGGACGGGTTTTGTATGTAGATTTCGCGTTGTAGTATTAATTCTCGCGCTAAACCCGCACGCCAGATGCTACAACGGGAGGCAGCGTCGTGCGGAGGTATCCTCCGCTCTCGACGACTGCCGTGGGGAACCCCCGCAACGCACTGGCTCGACAATGTTGAAATTGTACAGGTATTTCACGTCCTATCTTTTACTCCTCCATCACCCCCTCCTACTCTCCACGCATGAAAATAAGCACAGGTAAATCTATCTGTGCTTATTTAACATATATCTCTGGTTCCCTGATCATATATCTTTTTCGTTAACGAAAAATAGAAAAAAGTAACGAAATTTACAAAAATGCATAATTTTAATTTTAATAAGGCTAATCTAGTCCCATATATCTAATTCGCTATATCTCGCCGCTAGTAATTTATGTCTTCTCAGTCCTTGCTACTTTCAGAAACTCCTTCACCAGCCTATATTTGCCCCTTTGACCAAGCTTGTAGTTACCTAGATGCAGCAAGTAAGGAACTAAAACTGGATCCAGGTTTATTAGCAATTCTCAATAATCCACGTAAAGTTATTACAGTTTCTATACCTGTGAAAAGAGATAATGGTGAAGTGCAGGTTTTAGCAGGACATCGGGTACAACATTCTGATATTTTGGGTCCTTATAAAGGAGGTGTTCGTTATCACCCCGCTGTCACTTTACGTGAAGTATCAGCGCTAGCAATGCTAATGACTTGGAAGTGTGCGCTGTTAGGTATTCCTTATGGTGGCGCCAAAGGTGGTATTGCTTTAGACCCAAAACTTTACAGTGTTGAGGAGTTGGAACGTATTACCCGACGTTATACTAGTGAGTTAGTAAAAAATATTGGGCCAAGTGTGGATATACCTGCGCCAGATATGGGTACTTCTGCTCGGGAAATGGCTTGGATGATGGATACTTATTCTGTAAACGTTGGTCATGCTGTACCAGGGATTGTTACTGGTAAACCTATTTCTATCGGTGGTTCACGGGGAAGAGATATGGCTACGGGACGGGGTGTAATGATTATTGTCCGTGAGGCTTTGGCGGATAAAGGTAAATCCTTAGTAGGTGCTAGGGTAGTGGTGCAAGGTTTTGGTAATGTAGGTGCGGCGGCTGCTTTTTTGTTACACGCAGCCAAGGCAAAGGTGATAGGTGTCTCTACTGGTGCAGGTGGTATTTATGCTGAAGCTGGTCTTGATATTCCTGCGCTAAAAGCTTATGCAGTTAAAAATCACAGAAGTATTACAGGTTTCCCTAATACTGAAGCAATTAGTAATGCTGAGTTATTAACTTTGGATTGTGATGTACTGATTCCTGCTGCTTTGGAAAACCAAATCACTGAAGAAAATGTTGATCAAATTCAAGCTGAGATTATCGCAGAAGCAGCTAATGGTCCTGTGACTTTGTTGGCAAATCAATCTTTAGAAGCGCGGGGTGTAACTGTATTACCAGATATTTTGGCAAATGCTGGTGGTGTGGTGGTTAGTTATTTGGAGTGGGTGCAGGGTCTTTCTTATATATTTTGGGATGAAGAGCGAGTAAACCGGGAAATGGAACAGTTGATGGTGCAAGCTTATCGTCAGGTGATCCAACAATCAAAGACTTTGGGAATTCCTCTCAGATTAGCGGCTTATACTTTAGGGGTTGGTCGTGTAGCGCAAGCACTTACTGATAGAGGACTGTATCCCTAAGGAATGGTACGTGCAAAAATTTATTATTAGAAGAACTATAGTCACGCAGTTGGCTTAAATTATGACCACGAAACCAAAGATAGTTGTTTTGGATGATGACCCAACGGGTTCTCAAACTGTTCATAGCTGTTTGCTATTAATGAATTGGGATGTAGATACTTTACGCACTGGGTTACAAGATGATGCACCAATTTTCTTTATCCTAACTAATACAAGGGCACTACCAAAAGAAGCGGCTGCGTCTGTGACAAGAGAAGTTTGCCAAAACCTGAAGCTCGCCTTAGGCGATATTCCTTCCCAAAAAGTTATAATTGTTAGTCGCTCTGATTCAACTTTACGGGGACATTACCCAATTGAAACTGATGTTATCGCTGAAGAATTAGGCCCATTTGATGCTCATTTCCTTGTACCAGCATTTTTTGAAGGTGGACGCATCACTCGTGACAATATACACTATGTAGTTCTTAAGGATGTAGCTACTCCAGCACATCAAACTGAATTTGCCCGTGATTCAGTTTTTGCTTATAGTCATAGTTACTTACCTGACTATGTAGAAGAAAAAACTGAAGGACGTATTAATACAGAATCAGTTGTAAGATTTACACTTGCAGATATACGTGCTGGTAGCTTAGAACGTCTGATGCAATTAAGTGGAAATCAGTGTGCAGTTGTGGATGGTGAAACTCAAGACGATTTAAATCGTTTCGCACAAGATGTTTTATCTGCAAACAATCAAGGAAAACGCTTTTTGTTCCGCTCTGCTGCCAGTATATTAACAGCTTTAGCTGCCTTACCTCCCCAACCTGTAGCCCCTGAAGATATGGCTACTTATGTACGCGATCGCAAACCAGGTGCGGTGATTGCTGGTTCTCATGTCAAAAAGACAACGCAGCAATTAGAAGTGCTATTGCAAGCAGAAGGTACAGAAGGAATAGAGGTAAATGTAGCTCGTTTGTTAGATAACAATGGGAGACAATCTGCTACACTACTAAGCGAGATTCTGGAAAAAGTCCACACTGTATACAGTCGTGGTAAAACTCCAGTAGTTTACACAACTCGTCAGGAGCTTAATTTCGAGGATGCTGAAACTCGGTTGAAATTTGGGGAAAAAGTTTCCAGTCTCTTAATGGATATTGTCCGTGGTTTACCATCTGATATCGGATTTTTAATTAGTAAAGGTGGTATTACATCAAACGATGTTTTAAGTAGTGGTCTTTCCTTGACTTCAGCACGTTTACTTGGTCAAATTTTAGCTGGTTGTTCGATGATTATTACTCCATCGCAGCATCCCCAATTCCCCAACTTACCAGTGGTACTATTTCCGGGTAATGTCGGTGATGAGTCTGCTTTGGCTTGTGTTTATCAAAGATTGACGAAACAAGTTAGTGTAGAACAGGTGTCTGTGCCTGTGGGTAGCAGTTAAAGTAATTTGTAATACCACTTTATAATGGCAACTACGTAATTACGTTTTGTGTTGGACTGAAGGGGGAACTTAAACTCAAACTCCCTGATAAACAGGGAGGAACCCCCACACAATACTTATGCTCCCTAATTCTATTTATTCTCGATTATACTGGCTGGTACGTATGACTGATGCCATTCCTAATTCTCATGTTAGTAATCTAGAAGCACCTAATTTATTAAATCAAGATTCAAATTCTACTGGCGCTAATGTAGAGGTTCCTAATTCAAATCAAGATTCAAATTCTACTGTCGCTAATGTAGAAGTTCCTAATTCAAATCAAGATTCAAATTCTACTGTCGCTAATGTAGAAGCAAATATTACTGTACTAGACATAGATTCTACGGAATTACTATTAAAAGAGAATACAGTAAATAAGAATGCCCAAGTCCAATTTAAGAGCGACGAAGGTAAATTATTATTAATTTTGCCAACAGAATCTCAAGTCAGCGCAACCGAGGGGAGTTGGTATGAAATTTGGCAACAAATGAAAATACGACTCAAAGCAGGCGATCGCTTATTTGTTCCTAGTACTCATGTACAGTTAGTAGCGGGTGATCGTCTCTTAGACACCAGACAACTCCAAGAACTGGATGAAGCTTTAAGCGAAGCTCAAATGCAACTAAAATCAGTCTCAACCAGTCGTCGTCAAACAGCGATCGCTGCTGTTTCGGGGGGTTACTCTGTAGAACAGCAAGAACCTCAATCATTACTATCTACACCAAAGACAGCAAGTACACCTCTAGAGGATGCACTTTATTTAGAAATGACAGTTCGTTCTGGTGCTGAGATTCGCCACGGTGGTACTGTCATTATCTTGGGAGATTTAAATCCTGGTGGTATCGTAGTGGCAGATGGAGATATTTTAGTTTGGGGTCGTCTTCGGGGTGTAGCTCACGCTGGTGCTAATGGCAATCGTGATTGTTTAATTATGGCACTGCAAATGGAACCAACTCAACTACGGATTGCAGACGCAGTAGCGCGATCGCCCGAGAAATCTCTCACCCAATTTTATCCAGAAATGGCATATGTTACATCTGAGGGAATTCGTATTACGAAGGCCACTGACTTTTCTAAAATTCAAATCAATAGAATGAAAGATTAAGTCAAAATTTAGAATACAGAATCCATAATAATAGAACAATTTATTTCACACCCAACACTTCATACATTAGTTAATGTATATTTTCTGATAAACAACCCAGTTTGCTTGTATATGACTCGAATTATTGTTATTACCTCCGGTAAAGGAGGGGTGGGTAAGACCACAGTTTCAGCAAATTTAGGTATGGCTTTAGCCAAAATGGGCCGTCAAGTAGCACTAGTTGATGCAGATTTTGGCTTAAGAAATTTAGATTTGCTGCTAGGGTTGGAAAATCGTATAGTTTATACGGCTATAGAAGTTCTCGCTAGAGAGTGCCGTTTAGAACAAGCTTTAGTAAAAGATAAACGACAACCTAACCTAGTATTACTACCAGCAGCCCAAAATCGGACTAAAGAATCTGTATCTCCCGACCAAATGAAATTACTGGTAAACGCTTTAGCCCAACGTTATCAGTATGTAGTGATAGATTGTCCTGCGGGAATCGAAAATGGCTTTAAAAATGCTGTTGCTCCAGCCAAAGAAGCTTTAATTGTTACAACACCGGAAATTTCTGCGGTACGTGATGCGGATCGCGTAGTTGGACTACTAGAAGCCCAAGGCGTTAAGCGTATTAATCTAATTATTAACCGGATACGCCCTGCAATGGTACGGGCAAATGATATGATGTCGGTGCAAGATGTTCAGGAACTGCTGGCAGTACCTTTAATTGGCGTGATCCCTGATGACGAACGTGTGATAGTCTCTACCAATCGCGGTGAACCTTTGGTATTATCTGAAACACCATCTCTAGCTGCCACAGCCATTGATAATATCGCTCGGAGATTGGAAGGGGAGACAGTCGAATTTTTAGAACTCGACGCACCTAACGACAGTATTTTTGCGCGTCTGCGTAAATTATTGTGGACTAAAATTATCTAACTTATATTTCCGTTTTGGGCACACCTAGGTGAAATGATTCTCGAATTTTTAGAAAAACTTTTTTTTCGCAGTCCTGACAATAGTCGCAACGAAGTAAAACGGCGTTTGCAATTGGTAATTGCCCATGACCGCGCTGATTTAAGTCCTCAAATGATTGAAAAGATGCGACAAGAAATCTTAGAAATTGTCTGTCGCTACGTAGAAGTTGAGACAGAAGGTTTAGAGTTTTCTTTAGAAAGCAATCAACGCACTACTGCGTTAATTGCTAATTTACCTATACGTAGAGTTAAAGATGTTACGCCAGAAGGAGAGGGAGAGGGGGAGAAG
>Ga0224723_1002301_pt1 | contig 10682 bp, 10 predicted proteins | sample Balambano_FR2_Me_FD_161647 | JGI IMG/M metagenome (GOLD analysis project Ga0224723, IMG submission 161647) | Freshwater sediment microbial communities from Lake Towuti, South Sulawesi, Indonesia - Balambano_FR2_MetaG | ecosystem: Environmental > Aquatic > Freshwater > Lake > Sediment | place...
CCCCTGAACCGGCTGCACCGCTGGGGGCCGTGGTCGGGCCATCTGACCGCGCTCTGCTACGGCGACCCCGAGATGGAATACACCGCGATCCGCAACGCGGCCGCCGTGTACGATCTCTGCCCGATGATGAAATACGCGATCACCGGACCGGAGGCGGCCGATTACCTGAACCGCCTGACCATCCGCAATGCCGCAGGGCTGCCGGTCGGCAGTGTGCAGTACACCGCCTGGTGCGACGATGCGGGCAAGCTCCTTGACGACGGCACGCTGTTTCGCCACGCGCCGGACCGCTTCCTGCTCTGCTGCCAGGAACGCCATCTGACCTGGCTTTGCGACTCGGCGGCGGGCTTTGACGTGGCGGTGGAGGACATCACCGACGACCTCGCGGCGCTGTCGCTGCAGGGCCCCTGTTCGGCCGCGGTGCTGGCAGCGGCGGGCTTCGACGTGGCGGGCCTGAAGCCCTTCCGCATCGCCCGCTTCGCCTTTCCGGGCGGCGCAATCACGGTCTCGCGCACCGGCTTCACCGGCGATCTCGGCTATGAACTCTGGCTCCGCCCCGATCAGGCGCTGCCGCTCTGGGATCACCTGTTCGCCGCCGGGGCGCCGTGGCACATCCGCCCCGCCGGTACCGAGGCCCTGAACCTCGCCCGGATCGAGGCCGGGTTCCTGATCGCCAACATGGATTTCATCCCCGCCGATCAGGCGCTGCGCGAGGACCGCGCCCGCAGCCCCTTGGAACTGGGCCTCGGCTGGATGATCGACTGGGACCGGGGCCATTTCACCGGCCGGCGGGCGCTTCTGGCCGAGCGCGCGCGCGGCCCGGACTGGGCGCTGGTGGGGCTCGAGGTTCCCGGCAACGTCCCGGCCGCGGGCGCGCTGCTCTATCACAACCGCAAGCTCGAGGCCGGGTTCGTCACCGCCGCCGCCTGGTCGCCGTCGGTGAAGAAGTCCATCGCCCTTGCGCAGGTCCCGGCGCGCCACCGCGACGGGCGGAACCTCTGGGTCGAGATCTACGCCCTGCGCGAGTTGCAGTATGTCAAGCTGATGCTGCCGGTCACGGTGGTGGAGCGGCCGTTCTTCAACCCGCCCCGCCGCAGGGCGACGCCCCCGGAGGCATTCTGATGGACGCAGTCCGCCACCCGCTGTCGCCGCGGCTCGATCACTGCCCGGTGGGCCTGCCGAAACACGCCTACCTGTCGGACGACTGGTTCGCGCGGGAACAGGCGACGCTGTTCGCGCGCCAGTGGATCTGCGCCGGGCGGCTGGCCGATGTGGCGCCCGGCACCATGCGGCGGCTGCGGCTCGGCCTGGCCGAGGTGATCCTGTGCCGCGGCGCGGACGGCGCCCTGTCGGCCTTTCACAACAGCTGCCGCCACCGCGGGGCGGAGCTGTGCCGGGCCGAGGTGGAGCCGCTCGGCGCCCTGATCCGCTGCCCCTACCACGCCTTCGCCTATGCCGCCGACGATGGCCGGCTGGTGGCGACCGGCCCGGCCGTGCCGACCGCCGACTTCGACCGCGCTGCGCATGGCCTGCTGCCGGTGGCGATCCGCGTCTGGGCCGGCTTCCTGTTCCTGTCGGCCGCCGCCGATCCGCCGCCGCTGCGGGCCGACGTGCCGCTCGCCACGCTCGACCATTGGCCGATGGACGCGCTCGTCACCGGCCACCGCTGGACCCATGACATCGCCTGCAACTGGAAGGTGTTCTGGGAGAACTACTCGGAATGCCTGCATTGCCCAGGCATCCACCCCGACCTGTGCGACCTGGTGCCGGTCTACCGCCGCGGCCTGATGGCGCCCGCCGAGGCGGCGGACTGGACGCCGGAGACAACCGCCGCCCCGCCGCTGCGCCCGGGCGCGGAAAGCTGGACGCCGGACGGCGCGCCCTGCGGCCCGGCCTTTCCCGGCCTGACCGCGGCCGAGCGCGCCGCCGGCCACGTTTTCGTCACGATCTGGCCCTCGCTCTATGTCGTGGCGCATGTCGATCACGTCCGCTCGGTCCGGATCGAGCCCGTCACGACCGAACGCACGCGGCTCAGCGTGGCGTGGCATTTCCCGGCCGGCACGCTGGCCCGGCCCGGCTTCGACGCCGCCCGCGTCGCCGCCTTCGCGACGCGGGTCTTGACCGAGGACGGCGAAGCGGCGGCGATGAACCAGCGCGGCCTGCATTCCCCGAGTTTCCACGCGGCCCGCCTGATGCCCGAGGAATACGAGATCCACCGCTTCCACCGCTGGATCCGTTCCGCGATGGAGAGCGGCGCATGAACATCCCCGCCCCGCCGCCGGCGGTCCCGCAAGACTGGGACCGGCGCGGCCTGCCGGCCTGGACCTACCATTCGCCGGCGCTGTTCGAGCTGGAACGCGACCGGGTGCTCCTGAACCACTGGCAGGTCGCGGGGCATGTCAACGACATCCCCGCCCCCGGCGACTGGCGCGGCTTCGAGCTTCTGGGCGAGCGCGCGGTGATCCTGCGCGGGGCCGACGGGGCGGTGCGCGCCTTCCATAACCTCTGCCGCCACCGCGGCGCGCGGGTGGTCGATGGCGCGGCGGGCCAGTGCCGGGGTGCGCTGGTCTGCCCGTTCCACGGCTGGGTCTACAATCTCGACGGCTCGCTCCGCGGTCCCTCCCGGCCCGAGACCTTCGGCGCGATGGACCGCGCCGCCTTCGGGCTGAAGGCGGTCGAGATGGAGATCTGGCAAGGCTTCGTGTTCCTGCGCTTCCTGCCGGGCCCGCAGCCCAGCGTCGCCGAATGCCTGCACCCCTACGACCGCGACTTCACCGACTTCCGGGCGCCCGCGCTGCTGCCGGTCGGCCACCCCGGGGCGCAGACCAGCACGCCGGTGAACTGGAAGTCGGTCTGCGACGTCGACAACGAGGGCTATCACGTCGCCCTCGCCCACCCCGCCCTGCAGGACCTTTACGGCCGCAGCTATGCCGACATCTTCCACCCCAATGGCCTCGCCCAGTCGAACGCGTTCTACGGCGACCGTGCGGGGCGCGGCTGGTCGGTGCGCCACTATGTCCGTCTGTCGCCGCTCCAGCCCTGGCTGCCGCCGCGGCTGCAACGGTCCTGGACCTACTACGGCATGTTTCCCAACACGGTGTTCGTCTTCACGCCCGAGTCGGTCCAGTACTACGCCGAAATCCCGGTCGCCCTGACCGAGACCCGGATGGTCTCGGCCCAGTACCGCCAGCCCGACGAAAGCCGCGAGGCCCGCGCTGCCCGCTACCTCGCGGCGCGGATCGACCGTCAGACCTCGGCCGAGGACCAGCAGCTGACGATCTGGTCGGACGAGGCGATGCGGAGCCGGGCATTCGAGGGGTTCCACCTGTCGGACCTCGAATACGGCCTGCGGCTCCACCACGACAAGCTGCGCCGGCTGTTGCCGGTGATGCGGCTGGAGCGGGCGCCGCCGGAAGCTGACGTGGCGTCCGTCAACGCCGAATTGCTGTGCCAGGCGGCGCCGGACGCCGCTTCATGACCTCACCCGCGGACGCCGCCCGACAGACGGCGGGGCCGCGCCAGACAGGGAAGGATATGCCATGACACTGACCCGACGCGCCACCCTCGGCGCCCTCGGCGGCGCCGCGCTGGCGATGCCCTTTGTGCGCCCGTCCTGGGCGCAGGCGGGCAGCGTCAACGTCTACAACTGGTCCGACTACATCGGCGAGACGACGCTCGCCGACTTCGAGGCGGAAACCGGCATCCGCGTGGTCTACGACCTCTATTCCAGCACCGAAGAGATGCAGGCCAAGATGCTCGCCGGGTCCACCGGCTACGACGTGGTCCTGCAATCGGCGGCGCAGCTGCATCGCCTGGCGACCGCCGGCCTTTACCGCGAGCTCGACCGCGCGCGGCTGACCGGCTGGACCAACCTCGATCCCGCCATTCTGGCGCTGGTCGAGGGCTACGACCCCGGCCACGCGCATGGCGTGCCCTACCTCTGGGGTTCGGTCGGCATGACCTACAACCTCGAGATGGTCCGCGCCCGGCTGCCCGACGCCGACCTTGCCGATCTCGGCACGATCCTGAACCCCGAGACGGCGGCGGCGCTGGCCGATTGCGGCATCTCGATCCTCGACAGCCCGACCGACTTCGGCTTCATGGTGCTGCGCTACCTCGGCATCGACCCCGCGACCGCCGGTCCGCCCGAGTGGGCGCAGATGGTCGCGGCGATCGCGCCGGTGCGCGACTACATCGCCACCTTCGACAATGCCAATTACCTCAACGCCCTGCCGAACGGCGAGCTCTGCGCGGTCAACAGCTGGTCCGGCGACTATGCCGTGGCGGCGGGCCGGGCGGCGGAGGCGGGCATCGACATCGCGCTTGGCTATTTCGTGCCGAAGTCGGGCGCGCCGACCTGGCTCGACCTGTGGTGCATGCCGGTGGACGGTCCGAACCCCGACAATGCCTATCGCTTCCTCGACTACCTGCTGCGCCCCGAGGTGATCGCGGCCTGCACGAACTATACCGGCTACGCCAATGCCAATGCCGCCGCAACGCCCTTCGTCGATCCCGCGATCCTCGCCGACCCGGCGATCTATCCCGACGCCGAGGTGATGGCGCGGATGTTCGCGCCCAAGCCGCAGACGCCCGAGCAGGAGTCCGACATGACACGCGCCTGGACGCAGGTCCGCACCGGCGGGTGACGATGGCAGAAGAGGCGCCCTTCATCCGCATCGAGCGGGTGTCGAAATCGTTCGGCACCTTTCAGGCCGTCCGCGAGGTCGACCTGACGATCCGGCGGGGCGAGATCTTCGCACTGCTCGGGGGCTCGGGCTGCGGCAAGACCACGCTCTTGCGGATGCTGGCCGGGTTCGAGGCGCCGACCGCGGGGCGCATCTTCATCGACGGGCAGGACATGGCCGGCGTGCCCGCCTGGTCCCGGCCGGTGCACATGATGTTCCAGAGCTATGCGCTGTTCCCGCACATGACGGTCGCGGGCAACGTCGGCTACGGGCTGAAGCACGAGGCGATGAGCCGGTCCGCGCGCGAGGCGCGGGTGGCGGAGATGCTCGATCTGGTGCAGCTGAGCCCGCTCGCCGCGCGCAGGCCGCACCAGATCTCGGGCGGCCAGCGGCAGCGGGTGGCGCTGGCCCGCGCACTGGCCCGGGCGCCGAAACTGCTGTTGCTCGACGAGCCGCTGGCCGCGCTCGACAAGAAGCTGCGCGAGCAGACCCAGTTCGAGCTGATGGCGATCCAGGAGCGCACCGGCGTGACCTTCATCGTCGTCACCCATGACCAGGAAGAGGCGATGACACTGTCGGACCGGATCGCAGTGATGGACGCGGGGCGGGTGCGCCAGGTCGGCACGCCGACCGAGATCTACGAATACCCCGCGAGCCGCTTCGTCGCGGGCTTCATCGGCGCGATCACCGCCGTTCCGGCGACGGTCCGCAGCCTGTCGGAGGGCACGGCGCTGCTCGACGTGCCCGCCTTCGGCGCCGCGGTCACGGCGCGCGCCGTCCCCGGCCTGGTTCCCCGCCAGGAGGTGACGCTGGCGATCCGGCCCGAGAAGCTCGCCATCTCGCAGGCGCCGCCCGCGGCGGGCAACCGGGTGGAGGGGCGCGTCGCGGGCCTCGCCTATTTCGGCAAGGACAGTCTCTACCGCATCGCCCTGCCCACCGGGCAGGTGCTGTCGGCGCATGCGGTGAACGCCCGGCGCGGCCCCGAGGCGCTGCGCGTCGCGGACCGGGACGACCGGGTCTGGATCAGCTTCGATCCCGCCGCCGCGATCGTGCTGGTGGAGTGAGCCGGATGGCCGACCTGCCCGCAGCCGGCGCGACCGGCCGCTGGTTCCACCGCCGCGGCTGGTCGGACCTGATGATCGCCGTGCCGTTCCTCTGGCTGGTGGTGCTGTGCCTGCTCCCCTTCCTGATCGTGGTCGCGATGAGCGTCGCCACCAAGACGCCGACCGCCCCGCCCTTCGCCATCGGCGGTGCCTATCCCCTCGTCAACCCCGAGGGCTACCGCCGCATCGTCACCGACGGGCTTTACCTCCGCGCCTTCCTGACCTCGCTCGCCAATGCGGGCCTCGCCACCCTCCTGTGCCTGCTGATCGGCTATCCGATGGCGCTTGGCCTGACCCGGGTGCCGCGCGGCTGGCGCAGCGTCCTTCTGATGCTGGTGATCCTGCCGTTCTGGACCTCGTTCCTGCTGCGCGTCTACGCCTGGATGGGGCTGATGGGCAGGAACAGCTGGTTCAACCGGGCGCTGACCGATTTCTGGAACGCCGCTGCGCCCGCCGGTGCCGAGCTCGCATCGATCCCGATGATGTACACCAATTTCGCGGTGGTGCTGGTGATGGTCTATACCTACCTGCCGTTCATGATCCTGCCGCTCTACGCCAGTCTCGAGCGGCTCGACCCGACGCTGGACGAGGCGGCGATGGATCTGGGCGCGCGGCCCGTTCACGTGTTCCGCGACGTGACGCTGCCGCAGAGCGTCCCGGGGATCGTCGCGGGCGGGCTTTTGGTCTTCATCCCGGCCGCGGGCGAGCTGGTCATCCCGACGCTGGTCGGCGACGCGGGCCGCCCGATGATCGGCCGGGTGATCGCCGACGAGTTCTCGACCGCCACCGACTGGCCGATGGCGGCGGCGATCGCGGTCACGCTCCTGGTGCTGATGGTCGGGCCCCTGATGCTTTACAGCCATGCCCGGGCCCGCGACGAGGCCGCGCGATGAACCGCCGGCCGCTGGTCCTGATCACCGTGCTCTGCTTCGGCTTTGCCTTCCTCTACATCCCGATCCTGTCGATGATGGTCTATTCCTTCAACGGCTCGCGGCTGGCGACGGTCTGGGGCGGTTTCTCGGTCAAGTGGTATGCCGCGCTCTTCGCCAACCGGCAGGTCGGCGCGGCGCTGTTGCTGTCCCTGCAGATCGCGGTCCTGTCGGCAACGCTTGCGACCATCCTCGGCACCATGGCGGGGATCGCGCTGGCGCGGTTCGGGCGGTTCCGCGGCCGGGTGCTGTTCTCGGGGCTGGTCCTTGCCCCGCTCGTCATGCCCGAGGTGATCACCGGCATCTCGGCGCTGATGTTCTTCATCCTCCTGGCCGAGTGGGTCGGCTGGCCGGGGCAGCGCGGCTTCACCACCATCCTGCTGGCGCACATCACCTTCTCGATGGTGTTCGTCGCCACCGTGGTCGAGGCGCGCATGCGCCAGGCCGACCGGGCGATCGAGGAGGCGGCGATGGACCTCGGCGCGCGGCCCTGGCAGGTGCTGCGCGACGTGACGCTGCCTGGGATCGCGCCGGCGATCCTGTCGGGCTGGCTGCTGGCCTTCACCATCAGCCTCGACGACGTGGTCATCACATCCTTCACCACCGGGCCGGGCAACACCACGCTGCCGCTCCTGATCTGGTCGAAGGTCAAGCTCGGCGTCACCCCGGACGTGAACGCGCTCGCAACGCTGACGGTGGTCGCGGTCGGCGCCGGCGTGGTCGCGGCCGGATGGATCCTGAACCGGAGCGAGAACCGGCGCCGGCGCGACGCGCAGCTGGCCGAGCGGAGCGGCGGATGACCGCCGACGCGCTTTTGGGCGTGGCGCTCGGCGGTGCCGGGTCGGGGCGGGCGCGCTATGCCGTGGCGATGGGCCTGTTCCAGAGCGGGCAGGTCGGACCCGAGGTGCTCGAGGCCTATCGCGTGGCGGCGGGCGACGATGCCACCCATCCGGCAGCGGTGCTGGCGGAGCGGCATCTGGCCCTGCCCGAGGCCGCCGGCGATGCCCGCCCCGAGCGACCGCGCCCCGACTGATCCTGCCGCCCCGGACCCGGCCTCTCGGCATCCCGACGACCGGGGGCGGGAACGGTCACCGTCCCCGCCACGGCCCGGTCGGCCCCGCGGTCACCGGTCGGCGCCGGCCGGCCGCGGGATCATCTCTTCATGCCCATCGCCGCGTCCATCACCAGCATCTCGGGGTTCGCGGTGCAGACGTCGATGATCGGCCCGATCGCGGTCGTGCCGGTCACCAGATCGTTGAGTTCGAGCGCGTCGGCCGAGGCCGCGACCAGCGCCTGCAGCATCTGCATCCGCTCTTCCTCCTGCATCGCCATCAGTTCGGCGCAGGTCACCAGCTTGGGGTCCTTGCCCTGCGCGACGGCCGCGGCCGGCAGGGCGGCGGCAACCGCGCAGATCGCCAGCGCCTGGCGGAATGTCATCTTCGTCATCCTTCGGTTCTCCCCTCTGCAGGGCCACGTGGGGGCTCCCCCGGCCCATCATCCCCGTCCGGGCGGCCCGCCCGCGGCGAGGCACCACGCCCGGCGGCGAGTTACGCACCTGAACGTAACAGTTTTCATGGCTTTGATCCGGCCACGCTCGACGCCATCGGCACGCCACGCTATCAAGCCGAGAGCCGCGTGCAAGGGCCATTGCCGCCATGTCCGACCGTTCCTTCCGCTTTACCCATGCCATCACCCGCCGCCCTGCGGCCACCATCGCCGCAGGGCTGCGCGCTTTCGATACCGGCCAGCCCGACCCCGAGCGCATGCAGGCGCATCACGACGCCTATGTCGCCGCGCTCCGCTCCACCGGGGCGGAGGTGATCGTGCTCGACCCGCTGCCCGCCTATCCCGATAGCGTGTTCGTCGAGGATACCGCGCTCTGCCTGCCGGAGGGCGCGGTGGTGCTGCGGCCCGGCGCGCCGTCGCGGCTGGGCGAGGCGGCCGAGATGGCGCCGCACCTTTGTGCGCTTTACGGCGAGGTGGCGGCGGTGGCGGCGCCGGGCTTCATCGAGGGCGGCGACATCCTGGTAACGGACCGCGAGATCCTGGTCGGGCGGTCGGCGCGCACCGATGCCGCGGGCATCGCCGCGCTGGCGGCGCTGGTGGCGCCCTGGGGCTACCGGCTGCGCGAGGTCGCGACCCCGCCGGGAGTGCTGCACTTCAAGACCGACTGCGCGCTGCTCGACGCCGAGACGATCCTTTCGACCGGGCGGCTGGCCGCCACCGGCTGTTTCGAGGGCTATCGGGTGATCCCGGTCGCCGAGGGCGAGGAGCCGGCGGCGAACGTGATCCGGTTCAACGACCTCGTGCTGGTGCCCGAGGGCTTCCCCCGCACCGCCGAGCGGATCGACCGCGCCGGCTACGCGATCCGCGCGATCGGCAACACCGAATGCGCCAAGCTCGACGGCGGCATGTCCTGCCTGTCGCTGCGCTTCACGCCCGTCTGAGATGACCGCCCCGCGGCAGGTGTTCGACATCCTCGCCGTGGGCCAATTCGGGCGGCTGCAGTACGAGGCGGTGCTGCTCGCCGCCTCGTTGCGGCAGAGCGACCCCGGCTTTCCCGGCAGGCTGTGGATCGCCGAGCCCGAGCCCGGTCCGCTGTGGCCCGCCGACCCGCGCATGGCCGCGGGCCCGCGCGCCGCGCTGGAGGCGCTCGGCGCCGAAGTCCTGCCGTTCGCGTCGCGCGACTTCGGCGCGCGCTATCCGCAGGGCAACAAGATCGAGGCGCTGGCGGCGCTGCCCGACCGGCCGTTCCTGTTCCTCGACACCGACACGCTGATCACCGGATCCTTCGCCGACGTGGCCTTCGACTTCGACCGCCCCTCGGCGTCGATGCGGCGCGAGGCGACCTGGCCGAAGCTCCGGCCCGGCCGGCCGGGGCCGGCAGCGATCTGGAAAGCGCTCCACGAGCGGTTCGGGCTCGACTTCGCCGCCTCGCTCGACCCGGCCTGGCCGGAAGGGCACTGGCGGCGTCACCTCTATTTCAACGCCGGCTGGTTCTTCCACCGCAGTCCGGGCGCATTCGGACGGCGCTATCGCGACATTGCCGTCTCGATCCGCGACGACCCGCCGCCGGAACTGGCGGGCCAGCCGCTCGACCCCTGGCTTGACCAGGTGGCGCTGCCCTTGGTGATCCACGCGCTCGGCGGCGGCCGGCCGGACGCGGGCCTCGCCGGGATGGATGGCGCCGTCACCTGCCACTGGCGTACCCTGCCCTTGCTGTACGCGCGCGAGAGCGATCAGGCGGTGGCGGTGCTGGAAGCGGTCTGCGCCCGGCCCGAGGTCAGGGCGGCGCTCGCAGGATATGCGCCGGCGGCCCGGATGGTCGACCGGGGCGGTGGCCGGCAGGCGCGGGCGCTGTTCGACCGGGAGCGGCTGCCGGCAACGGAGCAGGAGATCCGCCAGCGCCTGAAGCGGGCGGGCCTCTGGCTGCGCTGAGCCTCAGCGCCACAGGAACGGCGCGAGCGACACGACCAGAAGCCCCGCCATCGTCCAGTTGAACAGGACCAGCCGCCGGCGGTTGGTCAGCACCCGCCGCAACTGCTGCCCGGCGATCACCCAGAGGCCGACCGAGGGCAGGTTGATCGCCCCGAAGATCGCCGCGATCAGGACCACCGACGCGAGGCCGCGGTCCGGCGCATAGACGGTGACCGCCGTCAGCGCCATCGCCCAGGCCTTGGGGTTCACCCACTGGAAGGCCACCGCCTGCAGGAAGGTCATCGGCCGTCCGCCGGCTGCACCCTCGGCCGGGGGCGCGGCACGGGCGATCTTCCAGGCGAGCCAGAGCATGTAGAGGACGCTCGCGACCTCCAGCACTGTCACCGCCTGCGGATGGGACTGGAACAGCCCGGCAAGCCCCATCCCCACCAGGACCGCGAGCAGCACGAAGCCGATCGCCACGCCCAGCATGTGCGGCACGGTCCGGCGCAGCCCGAAATTGGCGCCCGAGGCCATCAGCATCAGGT
>Ga0224723_1002302_pt1 | contig 10682 bp, 8 predicted proteins | sample Balambano_FR2_Me_FD_161647 | JGI IMG/M metagenome (GOLD analysis project Ga0224723, IMG submission 161647) | Freshwater sediment microbial communities from Lake Towuti, South Sulawesi, Indonesia - Balambano_FR2_MetaG | ecosystem: Environmental > Aquatic > Freshwater > Lake > Sediment | place...
GCCCTGTTGTTGCGGCATGACATACGTTCGCGTTCCGCGGCGGAATGCCTCCGTCCGGACCAAGAGCACGCCCGCCGCGCCATGGAGTATATCGAGAACTGTTTCGAAAACATCCGAGCCGTCGGGGACGTCGCCGCCGCTGTGGGGTTGAGTCAGGATTATCTCCGGCACGTTTTCGCGAGGCGCTACGGACGGGGCGTCAAGAGCCTGCTGGTGGAAAAACGGATCGAGAAGGCGGGGCGTCTGCTCGCACAGACCTCGTTTTCGGTCAAGGAAGTGAGCGCTATGTGCGGATACGCCAACGATCGCTACTTCAGCGCGGACTTCCGGCGGGCCAGCGGATGCCCGCCCGGGCAATTCCGGAGCGCGATCGCGCTGCGCAAAGGCGCGTGAAGGAACTTTCCCCTGGCATTCGGCCGCGCACAATCAACGGACCTGCCGCATCGTGGTCCCTTCCCGCCAAATCCCCTCGATGGAGATCGTCATCGGATGCACCGGAATCCCACGTTCATTCCGGTGCAACATGGCGATTAAAAGATCAATCCCGGCCGCCGCCAACGCGCGTTCGCTGGTCACGATACCCGAGAGCCGCGGATCCTCCTCTCTACAACCGAGAGTCGCGAATCCCGCCTCTTGCGGGACAGCGATACCTTCCCGCAGCATGATCCGTTCGACCACCGGGCTCGGACTGATCACGACCTCGGGTTTGACTCTGCGGAACCACGGACCGAATTCGCGCCCCATGTCGCCCTTAGCTTCGAGGACGGAAAAACGTAACTCGGGATGGCGATGCTGAAACGCTCGGAGGGCCGCGGGCCAGAGATCCTCGACCCCTTTCAAAACGTTGCTGTGCCCGCAGAAGCCGATCTTCCGGTAACCGTGCCGCCGCACATGCCGCAACAGATTGATCATGTCCCGGTAATTATCCGTCGCGACCCGGTGCAACCGAGGCACAATCAAGGACCGTCCCATTGCCACGGCCGTGAAATTCTCCCACTGCCATCTCAGGCGCTCGTAAGGCTTCGATGCATGGCCGAGGCAGAGCGCTCGAATGCCACGCGCCTTCAGGATGTCTTCAATCCGGCGCAAGCCCGCGTCATCCCGCAGCACAAACGCATCTAGCCGATAACCTCTTTCCTCCGCATGCTGCTTCGAAAACTCGATTTTCCGCAAGGCGAATGATGTGGTAACGTTGGCCGCCGTCCGCAGGACATATCCGATGACAGCCTTCACGCCGGACCCAGCCGCCCGCTCTGCCCGTTGCGTCATCAGCGCTGAGATTAGGGGGTTCGGGCAGTAACCGAGTTCGCGGGCGATTTGCTGGATTCTTTCCCGTTTCGCGGGGATGACGTGCGAATCGTTGCGCAAAGCCCGCGAAACGGTCGTGCGGTGCACGCCCGCTGCCCGGGCGACATCCTCCATGTTGGGGGGTGCTGTCATATCAGGGACAATTCCCGCTGGACAAACTCCGGCGCAACGGCCGCCTTAACGTATGGCGTAGAGACAATTGCGGTTCGCTCTTTCTCATCGTTGTCGCCAATTGGAGTTCTCAGAAAATACCAGCGCGTCGATTTTCGCGTGGCTCCCGTTTCTGGAGTTGCTCGCGGCCCAGTCGGTGATCGCTTCCTCAAGTTCCAGCCCAAACTTCACGGTCGGGCCAACTTGGATTTCGTTAACCCAATTTTTGCGCAAACACATAGGTAGAAGTTGAACCGTCCTCAGCGCAGAGGCAGATCGAAAAGTAAAGGTTCAATGGTAAGTTGCAAGAATTTTCGTTGCGCTTACGCTCATTGACCATGATGCGACTCCCGCCCTCTCCCATCGCTTCTACATGGCGTCACGGTTTAGCCGGCGCGCTGCGGGAGGCCGGACGATGATCTGGGCCTCACGCGGGTTTATTTGCTGGCCGGAACGATCGACATGCGCAAGGGCGTTGACGATCTGTATGGATTGGCAAGTGAAAGGCTCCAACTCGATCGACCGAAAACGTGAGCGATGTCATTTCGCTGGTCGGGTGGCCGGCTTTATAGACAATTGCCTATACAGTGCCGAAAGCCGGTAGGGTCAATGGGGATCGGTCCGGTTTCTGGAGGTTCAGGTCATGTCTTCACATTAATGACGGCGCTATCCCAAGAATAGCGCGTATGTCGGCGCCAGAAGCATTGGAAACCATGCGGCAAGAAGAACGATCGTCACGCAAGTGGAATGGGCACTCATGACCGGCACGATTAGTTGGGTGTTTTTGTGATCGGGGTTACCAGGGGCAAAGCCACGTCCAGAGGACTATCACATATCTTTCCGCAGTATTTGTTGCGATTGATGTTTACTTAGCTTCGCGCCTCCCGTAAATAGGCTTGGAAGTTTAACTATAAATAAATACTGATGACACGGGTCACTCTTCAAACGATCGCTCAACACGCAAATGTCAGCATCATGACGGTGTCGCTGGCCTTGCGCAGTTCCCCGCGCATTTCGGCGGCGACTCGAGAACGCGTTGTTGCCGAGGCCAAGCGGCTCGGCTATCAACCTGATCCTGCGCTTTCCGCGTTGGTTGCGTATCGTCGCAAAGTACAGGTCAAACGCGATATCTCGGTGCTTGCCTTTATTACGAATTGGCGAGAGGAGTTTGAATGGAAGGAACACTATGTCCGGGAATTGTTTGATGGCGCAGAGCGCCAAGCGCTGGCGCGAGGTTACAAGCTGGAACCGTTCTGGTTGCGTGCCTGTCGCAATCACTGCCATGCGGGCGAGGTGCTACACAATCGTGGAATCCGCGGATTACTTATTGCGCCCCTACCGAAAGGTTGCGGACATCTGCGATTGCCTTGGCACTATTTTTCCGCTGTGTCACTTGGCATGAGCATGGCGCGCCCTCTACTTCACCGAGCCGCCCACGATTACTTTGGCTCCACCCGGCTGGCCCTGCATCATCTTCGCCGCCTAGGTTATCGGCGAGTGGCTCTGGCTTTGCCCAAGCGCGTCAATGCCCTCGCGGATCACCGCATTCCAGCCGCTGTTTTGGAGGAACACCGGCAGAACCGGGCATTGCTGGAACCTATATTCTGGATTGGTGAAAAGGAAGATCGCGAAAGCTTTTTGCATTGGTTTCAAAAGAGACGTCCCGAAGTAATCTTATCCCTCCAGCAACACTATCTCAACTGGCTGAAAGAAGATGGCTGGGCTGCACCGCGAGACTTTGGATTCGCCAACCTCCACATTCCAGCCGCCCAACCACAAACCAGTGGCATTATCTATGGCGCGGAAAAGATTGGCGAAGCCGCCCTGGACATGCTCGATACGCTAATCCAGAAAAACGAAACAGGGATTCCCCTCTGGCCCTTGCATATCAGCGTCCCAGGTACATGGAGACCAGGCCAAACCCTCGCAGCACGCGCCTAAAAGTTAAAGCCAAAGGCGCATGAAGGGCATGATCGCGGCGGCTTTTGTTTTCCATGTTACGGGTGGTGCCCCGTAGCTTATCCACTTCACCCGTTCAGGTCATTTCGACTGAAGTAAAACAGTTGGATCGGTTTTGTGGGTCAGAAGGGGCGAGGTTTCTCTGGATTGGGTTCGTGGACCGATGCAAAACGAAAAGGGAAAATCAATCCATGAGGCGGACATTGTACTGACGGGAGTCCGGCTGAAAACCGCTGACAGGCACCGATGCGGGCGGAGGTTTGGAACCGAAAACATGCACCACGTCGTCCCAGGGGTTATAGAGCACGGCTTCCTCGGAACCGTCGCCGTCCAAGTCGGCTGGGATGAGGTGATACCAGCCCATGCGGCTGTCTCCCTGCAGCGGAGGCAAATGGGGAAAATCCCAGGACGAAGCGGTGAGGGGATCCCAAAGTTTACCCCCGTTGTAAAGCCATGCACGCCGGTTGGCGCCTTCCCACCCAAGGGTCTCCATTCCGGTTTCATTCGGCGACGAGTTGAGCGGAAACGCCTTCAATATCTGGCCGCGTTGGTCCGCAACGATGACGTCCGGGGCATGCCCGTGGGTGCGGATCACCAATTGCCGATCGGATACTCCCTCCACGAACCGGGCAATGCGGGCCTCTTGGCCGTGTGGAACGAGGGCCGCACCGAGACTTAGAACAGCGGTTCCATCAGCCGACAAGACATGCCCTCCCGCAGAGGCGAGCACGCGGATGTTGTCCCCATCCCACGCGGTGATGGCAACGGAGTCCATGTTGGGCGTGAGATTATTTTCGAAGAGGATGGTGCCGTCGTGGTCGAGCAAATATCGCCCGCCCGTGACTTCATCCCGTCCGTCGCCATCGATATCGCCGACAGCGGGAATGTAAGCCGTGTGGTCCGGATAGGTATTCCAAGGGATCGAGTAGCTCCATAAAAGATTAAGGAATTCATCGAAGGCAAAGAGCTTGGGCCCGACTTTTACGATGAAATCTTTGGGTGACGGCAAGCCTCGAAGATTGCAGATGAGCAGCCGCTGGTGCACCCAATTGGCGTCGTTTCCGCTGAGTCCGAGAAAGGCGGCGGGGAGCGTTGCCGGAGTGGCTTCCCGCTCGAGCGCGCCCGTTGAGGCATTACGGATCTGAATGGCCACATTTGCCATCGACTGATGATCCGCTGTGAAGTTCGAGTCCTTCCAGAAATGAATCACTTCCGCTTGCCCGTCGCCATCGATGTCGTGAATCGCCACTGGTCCTGGCCGGGCTGGCTGTTGCCCACCGCTCCCTATCGACCAGAGAGGTGTGCCGGTTTGATCGAAGGCCCCCAGGAAAACGGGCTTCATTCTTTCTGATTCGATGGCGGACTCGTTCGAGCGGAAAACGACGAAGCCCAACTGACGATTGCCCTTGAGATCCCCGACTCGAACATCGCCGCCGTAGGTTCCCGTCGCGGCATGGGTAACGAAGGACGCAGGGACCGGCACTGAAAACCAGTGGTAAATGGCGGGTGGTGTCATAAGGTTGAGCTTTAATCGCAAATACAGGCGATCTCCCGTGCGAGGAATCTCAAAACGGGTGATGAGAGGTCCGAAGGCGGTATCCTCAAGCACGGTAGCGGCGCTGCTCCATGGTCCGATGCCCACACGGTATCCCAGATCGTCCCAGCGCATGAAGTTGTCACTGGCCACGACACGTGCGATCACGTCCTCGCGTGCGCCGGCGAGTTGCGTCTCGGCGAACGTTACGGTGTTTTCCGTCAAGGAGGTGATCCGGCCCAGGGAAATCGGCGTCGCCATTTGAGTGGCCGCGATGCCCCGCCAATACTCTTCGAGATTAGAGATCCGATTGCCATTGTGGTCGCACTCAGGCGCCGCGAGTTCAACCGGGAGATCCGCGGACCAATCTGCGTAAGAGGCTGGAAAGGCACGATAACGTTCCGCGATCTCTTCCGATGCAAGCGCCCTGTTGAAGATCGCAGCTTCGTCAATGCGCCCATCGAAATAGCGGTTTGATTCCGTGGTGCCGAATTGAAGGCCTATCCACAATGGGGCCGTGCCGGAATAGGCGGAGGCTGGAATTTCCGGAGCGTCGCCTCCTTCTTCAACGCCTGCCTCCTTTCCATTGAGGTAGATTTTCAGGCTGCGATTTGAGGCGAGGGGAGCCGTCCTAAAAACCGCTGCAATATGCCACCACTTTCCGCTAGCGATCGAGGACGTCGTGGTCACATAACGTGTGCCGGTGGCGGTGCCGTCCTGCGAAACGCCAAAACGCACTTTGCTGCCATCCATGCGCAGGAAAAAGGAACGTTGATTGCTATGTGGACTCTGGCTCCGCCATTTCGCAAGGATTCCACTTTCGACATTGATAAACGAGTCGGGCAGAACCCATGCCTCCAACGTAAAATCGCCCGGAAACTCCAAAGCCGCATGATGGTCCACATGGACATAAGAAAGCCGATTGCCATTGAAAAACGATGGGGCGTTGTTGGTTGCGGGGAACTCCGAGTAGCCGGTGGAAGGGCGCGGCCCCGCTTGCGTTAGATCCTCAGATTGAAAGCCGACAAGAATTCCGTGGCGCGCATGGGGAGACGCATCCGCCGCCGCTGATAACTCGGTTTCATCAAGGCGGTAGTAGCACGCCGGTTGATCGGCCAGTATCTGTTCGCGATAATCAGCCACCAACACCTTGGGACTAAAAAAGAGAGGCCCCAAAATAGTGACGAGTGGAAGGCGAAAACGAACGGATCCCAAGAATGCCCGGCGGGAGAATCTCATAAATTGACGCCTGGAAAAGACGTCAAGCACCAGGGTCTAACTTTTGCGCAAAGCGATGAACCGTAGACCCCATTCATGCGCGTTCTCGCTCTCACGCCATTGCCTCGATTGACCATAAAGGATGATTGAAGTGCTTGCTTCCGCGCGAAACGCCACAGCTTCCCCCCTTATCGAGCGGAATCGAATTCTTTTCGATAGATCGAAGCCTTGCCGGTAACGGGATGAATCGAGATTTCGGCCCAATCGTCTCCTTTCACCAACTGTCCCGCGCGCTGCAAAACAAACGATGGGCCGCCAGGAAACTCATTGGCAAGATGTCCTGTCGGTTGAAACTCGAGATAACGAGTCGAGATCCCTGTGTCCCCCGCATTTATTTCCATGAGTGGGGCGCCGCCTTCGGACAAAGCCTGGATTCCCGCTGTAGAATCGGATTCCGCGCTAGAGAATACCGTATGATCGTTTAGCCCTTTCCAAGGACGAAGCTGCCTCCAGACGCCGGGCTCATCTTGCATCCACATGCTAAAAGCGCGGTACTCTGCACTTTCGTTGCCAGGCCAGTCAATGGCAACGCATAGGCGGACCGGCCGGCCCTGGGCAATGGCCAATGTCCGAGCATGTTCCACCCAAGAGGCAAAGGTTGCCGCCTCAAGCCCCACCACTCGTTGATTCGATCCAGCCAGCGCGATCATCGAGAAGATTGTCAGCAGCCCGACGATACTTACCACGCCTAGCAGCTCAATAATCGAAAAACCCAAAGCACGAGAAGAATGCCGGAAAGTGGAAAGGGAAGGCGCTATCATTATGCGGCAGGTTGCGTCCATCTCAATAATAGTAATCTCGCCGCTTCTCCGCTCAACCGGAGCGTCATGATCTTTATGTCATGCCGGTTACTCAGGCGTCTTCGGGCGATCGGATCGAGGCGTCGAGGAAACTTTATCCCGTGATTGGCCAAGGCCTTCGGTTGCAAGACTGGAATTAAGCCGTTCCTCTAATTCATAGTATTGAATCTCGATGGCATTCTGCCGGGCCACCATTTCCCAGAGCTTGCGTCCAGTACTAGAATTTGCGTTGGCATTCGCTTCCCCCGTCGATCGCCCTGTCTGCCACATTTGGGAGGCCAGCATGGGGTCGAGCCTTTGGGTGTTTTGGCTCAGCGCCTTGACCTTCCGTTTAAGGTCCACGGCGATTAAATACGCTTGAGCTTCCTGGGCGGCAGTGAATCGAGGCAGGGGATCATTGGCTTCGAAAAGCAAGAATCGGTTGCGCGCGTAGGCTCCCTTAAAGTCCGATCCGAGGGAGAGATCAAAGCCCGGATCGTAGCCATCGGAAATGGGTGCAAACACGCTCAAGTGCTCGGGCACCGGAACCGTGGCTATCGCCGGCATCCATTCGCTGGTTTCCACAAAAATCCGGTTCCCCTCATAGCTGGTGGCGAACTTGAGGAAATCGAGCGCCAAGTCCGAGTTCGGCGCGCCACGGGGAAGCCCAAAGGGTGTTGATGTTCCGGTAGCCGCCTCCGAAACTTGGCCCAGCGCGAATTCCCCAAATTCTGAGTCATTCCCGTCGGGCAGTGGCAGGCGAAAGGCCCCAACCGGGAATAAGGCTTCTTCGGACAGGCTCTTTACATCCCAGCTTCCCGTGAGAATCATGAGAGCGCGCCCTTGGACGAAAGCAAAGCTTGAATCCTCTCTCTGCAGTTGGGTGAAGCCAGGCGTCATGTATCGGCCCACGCGGTTTTGCAAGCGAAGGCCGCTCTGAATTTCCGGTTGCCTCAGGTCCCATTTGCCCTCCAAATAGCTGACGAGGATGTCATCATCGGAGGGACGGAGACCGTGGTTTTCGTCGAGGGAAAGTTTAAGCTTTTGTGTTTGATTTGACATCAATCGCTGGAGGAGGAAGGGTGCCGTATATTTTGATCCAGCCAGCGGGACGATCGTCCGTCCGGTGCGCCTGCTATAGTCCAATGTCATTTCGCAAAGATCGATGAATTGCTGGAACGTCTTGGGCGGGAGAGCATCCGGCCCCATGATTTCTCGGAACAAGGTCTCGTTGTAGAAGATCCTTATGGTGTGCAGGTTGAAGCCTACGGCATAGTATTCCAAGAGTTCCCGGCTGAAGGTTCCCGGCCCCTGCAAGCCATCCAAAAATGTTTCTCTCCATGGTTTTCCTTCCAGCGGAGTCCCGGCATTATACGGGTTGGGTTCCTCAAGCGCCGTGGAAATAGGCGTGAAGAATCGGCTTAACCGGTCGACATTAACAAGATCGCTCCGTATTTCCACGAGTTCCGGCGCTTCCTCACCCACCAGCTTGGTCAAAAGCCAATTGGGATAAATGCGTTCAGGGATCGGAAGCTGTTCCACTCGGACTTTTCGCCCGCGAGCCGCCTGAATCTCGGTGTATCGCGCGCTCAATTTGTCAATGGCTTCCCGAATGCCCGACTCTAGCTGCCAATGTGCCAGTCGAATAATCTCCGTATCGTCGCTGGCGCCACGCAAGTTGGCCGAAAACACCTGGTAAAGCGATACCAGGAAACAAATTCCCACCAAGCCAAACCCAATGCAATTAAGGATGAACTGCGCACGGTCCGATCCAAGACCTCGTTCAGAATCGCTCATGATTATGGATAAGTATCGGCTGGTGAATCAGAAAAACAATGCCAAGGAGCCGCCTGACGTGGCCGCCGCGTCCACAAAGGCTAACCTTGGGAAACCTTATTCGACACATTCCAGCCAATGACAACTATGTCACGCCGCCGGCCAGGTTCTGGCACGTCACCAAGACTAAAGCTTTCCTGTAACCTCGTGGAGGCAAGACGATTAGAGCATGAGAAAAGACTCCGTCGGCGGGGTGACATAAGAATCATGCGGAGGGGGTTGAACGCAAATTCTTGCAAGATTAACTTTTGGAAGTCAGTTGCGGTGGTGGACCTCATGATGAATAAGCAGAATAAGCGGTTGTGTCAAAAATCAATTCACCACGGAAGATGTGGAGGGGCCTTTACGCTTCTTGAGATCGCGGTTTCGGTGGCGCTTTTTGCGTTTGTGTTGGTGGGAGTGATTGGACTGGTGCCGGCGGGACTTAAGACCTTGAAGGAATCGGATGACGATACGCGGGTCGCCCTCATCTTGCAGGATGTGGAAGCTCGGCTGACTCGACTATCATCTCGTCCATCGGAATTTCGGGACCCTGCGACCTTCTCGCGATCGGTGCTATTCGACCGTTCGGGTGTAGCCCTTGCCAGCGCAACCGACGGCGAGGAGCCCGTGGTCCCAGCGGGATTGGGCAGTTTGACTCCCTATTACGAGGTGAAGGTGACCCTCCATGATTTGGACGCCTATCCGCCTCGCGTATCTCGGAAGCAGATGTTGGCGGCGAGGATTCAGATTACGTGGCCGCATGGTTCGAATGAACCGCATTCATCGACCCACGGAATGATGATACCCATGATGGCCGATGAAGCATGGCCGAGCAACTGAGTCATGAGAACTTCCGTCGATCTTGACGTTCAGGCGAAAGGAGTCAATCAACCCGGTTTCAGCCTGGTTGAGATGATGGTGGGACTATCCATTCTCGTGGTTTTGGTCGCGTTTCTGGGAGCTTTCACGAGCCATGTTCAGGACATATGGATGTCGACTCGTGGCAAGATTGATACGTCCCAGGCTACCCGCGGCGTGTTTCTTATGATGGGCCAAGAGCTTTCATGCGCGGTTGCGGATCCGGGGGGCCTTGGGGGGGTGAAGCAGTACCCACTGTTGTTTCAAGCCCAGCTGGTTCAGAACCCTGTTTTGGCCAGCGAAACCCGGTTGCGCGGAACGGATTCGCTTTTCTGGCAGACTGCGGTTGTGGACACGCCCCGTGGGGACATCAGTTCGGTTGGCTATTTCGTCAATCAGGATCGGGAACTGGTGAGATATTTCGCCACCCCGGATATCGACGATCGCTTCCCTCAACTTGGATCGAACGGTGCGTACTCACTCACCAAAACGGTGATGGGCAATGGCGTCCCTTCGTCCTATGATCCGGCGCCGTTGTGGCTGAATCCTCCGATTGCAACCGCCGATTTTTTCGAGACCCGAATCAACGGACGGCCTTCCAAGTCTTGCTCGGCCGTCATGGAAGGCGTCGCGGGGTTGTGGTTTCGTTGTAAGGACGCGGAAGGCCAGCCGATTCCCTACAATCTCGTATCACTGCCAGCGTCCGCCGATCGCGTGAAATTTGATTCCTGTTTTCCTGCCGCTGCCGGCCGGCTCCCTTCGGCTGTCGAGTGCGTGATCGCGGTATTCGACCCCCTCACGTATCAGAGATTTCAATCTCAGATACGTGCTCAGTTCCCCAATCAAGGCGATCTCCAGCCTGAAGTCGGGCAATCGAATGGAGATCCCGAGTTTCTCGCCAGCATCTCGGGCATGCTGATGCGTTGCCAGGAAAAAGGGATTCCGGAGCCTCGCATCTACCGCGGCCTCTTCCCGATCCCAGTTGGAGACTATCGCCC
>Ga0224723_1002303_pt1 | contig 10682 bp, 10 predicted proteins | sample Balambano_FR2_Me_FD_161647 | JGI IMG/M metagenome (GOLD analysis project Ga0224723, IMG submission 161647) | Freshwater sediment microbial communities from Lake Towuti, South Sulawesi, Indonesia - Balambano_FR2_MetaG | ecosystem: Environmental > Aquatic > Freshwater > Lake > Sediment | place...
GTTATGGATGGGCGCGACATCGGCACCTATGTGTTTCCCGATGCCGAACTCAAAATCTTCCTGACAGCATCTGTGCAAGAAAGAGCGCGCCGTCGCCAGCAAGACTTAAAAGAACAAGGTCAGCCCGCAGCCAGCCTGGAAGAGCTGGAGTGGTCGATCTTAGAGCGCGATCGAAAAGACAGCACCCGCAACTTTGCCCCCCTGCGAAAAGCCTTTGATGCGATCGAAGTGCCAACCGATGGCTTAAACATCAATGAAGTCGTGGCAAAAATCGTGAGTCTTTACCGGCAGCGATTCAGTGAGCGGTAATGGCTGCTAGCTGCTAGCAATGATCTGTTAGCTGCCAGCCAATCCCTAACCCACTCATTTTCTTCCTGATCCTCAGGCAGAGCGCTGTTTAACTGAATTAAGTCGTTTTGTGCAGCCGGTCAGTCATGCCGCTTTGGGGAACAATCAGTCCCGCACCAGGGTCTCGATTGTAGAACATATAGCCTACCCGCTCGCCCCCGCCCTGACTGAAACTGAATATTCATTCTTGCATCACCTTTCCCTGCATCAACGGCTCAATACAGGTTTTGGTGTGCCAAAGGTTTGATCAAAACCTGCACCAGAATGATGTCGCTGTCTTGTCGTATCAGGCTTGTCACATGATTCGGATTCTTCTGGCAGATGATCAAGCAATTATTCGAGAAGCGTTAAAGGTATTGCTAGAGCAAGAGTCAGATTTTCAGATTGTGGGAACGGCAAACAATGGTCAGACGGCGATCGAGCTAGTCGCAGCCCACCAGCCTGACATTCTGCTGTGCGATATTGAGATGCCGCAGATGAACGGCTTAACGGCAACCCAAATCATCTGCGAACGCTTTGCTCACACCAAAGTCATTATGCTCAGCAGTCACGCTGCCGAGGCATATCTGACCAAAGCCCTGCGAGCGGGTGCAAAAGGCTATTTGCTCAAAGACACCGCCGCCGAAGACTTGGCAAGTACAATTCGGCTGGTGCAGCGAGGACACAGCCAGCTCGGACCAGGATTGTTTGAAAAAATCCTCAACAGCGTGTCAAACCTCGATCGCCCCAGTTCAGACCAGGTCGCGCTAGAAGTGCTGGGGTTAGGCATCTCTGAGCCAGAATTTCAAATGCTGCTGGCACGGTTTGATGCCCAGATGCTGCCGGTGATTGTCGATCGTGCCATTCAGCAAAAGGTGGTTGCCGAGCTGCTGACTCGCGTCGGTCACTATCTCGAAGACCACCCCACCAGTCTGTCGGCGCTTTACCTGTCTGGCAGCTTGCTCAACCAAGGCTTGAAACAGCAGGAGCCAGCGCTGCCGTATTTGCGGTTTGGGTTTCGAGAAGGCATTCTGCAAAATGCCTTGCCTGAGCAAATGCTGCTGTTTTACCAGGAGGGCATGAGCGTGCAGCCAGAGGTGGCGTTTGGCTGGTTAACTCAGGCGGGCAGCCCGTGGAATCACGTCGATCAGTTTTCATTTCTGCTGAGCGAAGCAGAGCAGTGGTTTGGCGCTGATTCACCGCAGTTTCGAGCGCTCCTGACGCTGCGAGAAATTAAAGTCATGTCTACCTTTAGTCAAGCCTGTGTGGAGCTAACAACCAGACTGGAAACGTTGCAAAACGGGTTCGATCGATTGGGCAATGTCATCAAGCTGTAGCATTCGGGAGATTCTGATGGAAACGATGACCAACTTCGCTCACGTTGAGCAGGAACTGGCGGAACTAAGGAATCAGCTCAAGCAGTCTTTCCGAGTCTTAGACGGGCTGGCTCAAGTTCAACAACAGTTTGCAGAACTGGCGCAAACGCATGAGAAATTTAAACACTACATCGACAAAAATTACGCTGCGCTAGATAACATCTCCCAATCTCAAAAAACTTCGGAAAAACGGCTGCAAGAGCTGGAGGCGCGCTTTCAAACAGACTGGAAAGCCGCTCAGAGCCAGCTTGCACAAATTCAGGAAGAGTTGAGCACGATCGATCGCACGCTCAAAGGTGAGCTAACTGAGCAGGTCGAAACCCTCAACAATAAAATTGAAGCGCGTCTCGCCGCCCTTTCTCAAATTTCAGAGCACCAGCAAACTGCGATGAAGCTGGCAGTGGAAGACATTGAGCAACGGTTGACAACCGAGCTAAAAGCCTCAATGGAGCAGATTAACCTGGCAACCGCTAGCTCAACCTACGTCGAAAAGCTCGATGCTCAACTCCGCAACACCCGATCGTCGATTCGCGCGATCGAAAAACAGGCACGCACCACCCGCGCCTGGCTGGCGGTGACAACCATTCTGTTTGCGCTTTTGGCGCTGGGGCTGCCCGCCTCTGGTTTATTTTCGCAGTCCGGCGCTTCACCGTTCACAGACAGTTCCTCGGCGAACTAGCCGACCCGGTATCAGCTACGCCAATTGCCGCTCTTGATTTCCTGTACTTCCATCTTCATACGATCTGTTGTCACAACACGTTACGATCGAGGGAAACGCAAGGGTCGAACCATGGTAGAACGTCCAATCAAGAAATCTGAGCGGCAGCAAACTGTGGCATCAGAAGATCGTGCCCCAGATCTTGCTCCAGATCGTGCCCCAGAAAGGGTAGAGCGTCCTTCTCGCGCCAGCAAAGATCAATTTCCTTCAGAGCGGCGATCGGAACAGGGCGGCAATGGTGGTTCATCGCGCGGCAAAGACCGGGGTAAGCGCCGAGATGCCCGCGAAGACTCAGCTCCCAAGCCGGTCAACCTTGCCTTGATGCGAGGACCCAAGCCAGTCAAACCTGCGGCTCCAATAGAAGAACCCGAAGCGGTGCCAGAGGCTTCTGAAGAAGCAGTTTCTGAGGAACCCGCAGCGGCAGACGCAGAGCAGGTCGCTGCCGAGACTTGAGGTTCGACGCAGGCTAAATGCCCTGAGGGTTCGCGAAATTAAGCTAAAAAATCGGGTGGTCTAAGACGATCGCTCATCTTCTGCTGCGCTGGCACGCTCTACCTTTCGACAGTGACGATATCAAACCTAAAGCAGTTTGCGCTGACCAGGCGACACGATTTGATCAGGTAAAGCAGAGTGATTAGAATCCAGCGCATGAACACAACAGAACGCCTCGCGACCCTCAATCGCATTCGCAAGCTCAGCCGTTTAATGGATACTGCCATTCGCATTCCGGTGATTGGCTATCGCATTGGCTTAGACCCGATTATTGGACTGATTCCCGGTGGGGGCGATCTCATTGCCACTGCATTTTCTGCCTACCTGATTTTTTTGGCAACTCGCTTTGGCTTGCCGCGTCGGGTGTTGGGCTGGATGATTTTTAACGTTGGACTAGAAGCGATCGTCGGCAGCGTACCGCTGGTAGGCGATCTGTTTGATGCGTTCTACAAATCAAATCTCCGCAACCTGGCGCTATTAGAGAAACATCTCCAGCAAACCGAACCTGACTTAACTGAAGATGACCCCCTCGATTTAGCCAGCGCCAGAGTCGGCGTTGATACTGATATTGCCGTTGTGCCCAGCGGTGTGGCATCGTGAGCTGCACAAAGCCTGCTACGCTGACTCAGCCAATTCTCCTGTCTGCCCTTGCGGCGTTTCTCAACGAATTTCTGACGGTTGATCAATACACCGATGACCAGAACGGCATCTATCGTGATTCCAGCCGTCCGATTCGCCGCTTGGGTTTGGCGCTAGAACCTGCTCCTGATTTGGCAAACTGGACGATCGCCAACTGCCTGGACGCGCTGTTTCTCCATCGCCCCTGGATGCTTCAGCCTGATCAACTGCCGCCAGAGGTTGGAATTCTTGCTTATCACCTGGCATTCGATGAGCAACTGACGCTGGGCTACAACTCCCGCTTAGCCAGTGCCTTGGGGCTGAGGCATCTGGAAGAATTGGGGCACAAAGACAATCGCGCGATCGGCATGATCGGCAACCTCACATCTCAGCCGTTTGAAGACTACAGTGATCGCGTGCGCTCGATTTTTGGCGGCTGTGAGGAAGTATTGCCGTTTGCAGGCACTGTGTCGCGCGTCGCCGTGGTCGGCGCCATGAACGACCCGCTGATCCGCGCGGCAGCAGCGCAAGGAGCGCAGCTTTACCTCACCGGACAACTCCGACAGCCTGCGCTGGCAGCAGTTTCAGACACAGGTATTGGAGTGGCGGCGATCGGACATCGTCGCACCGAGCAGTGGGGACTCCGCGCCTTGGCGGGCGTGCTGCAAGAGCGGTGGGCAGCGCTAGAAGTGATTTTACACCCGTCTTGAGTAGTACTAACGTATTCTAAATCAACCCCTTATGACAGACGGCTGCCGCGACTCTGCCTTCTATAACTAGAATGACAACGATTTCTGAAGCGATTTGAGGCAATCATGGCGATCGAAGAACTCCGTAAAAGCGAAATGATGGCGCACCTGCTTGATGCATTAGAGCAAGGACAAGAGATTGGTCACTACGGCAGGCTAACGTTTGCGATGGTGGCGCGTCACTTTTTGGCAGAAGACGAGCTGATTCAGTACTTGCAAAAAGACAAAGACTTTAGCGAGATTGAAGCCAAAGCGCTGGTGCAACAGGTGCAGGGCAAAGACTACAATCCGCCCAAGCGCGATCGAATTTTGGAATGGCAGCAGCATCAAGCGTTTCCCATCTGCCCTAATCCAGAAGACCCCGATGCCTGCAACGTCTATCGCGACTTGGAATTTCCAGAGCATGTCTACGAGCACATCACACACTACTATGAGCAGAAGGCTGGATAGCCAAATCTGAGTCAAATCGCCCGATCGCCGCGCTGGGTCAATCCTGAGAGGCGATCGGGGCACAAACCTGTCTACCAGCAGTCTTTAGCTAGCGTAGTAAAAGCGCTCAGAAACAACCTTGCCATCTCGCCATTTCTGCACTGAAACCTGATCGTAAGTCCGCTTGCCCCAATCGGCATGGGTATAATCTAGCGACCATTCTGAAATAATCACATCATCTCCGTAGGCAACGTTTTTGACCTCGGCTCCCCGAAACTCAACCAGCTTTGAGAAAAACTCCAGCTCTCGTTCGCGGTTCGCTGCTTTGCCAACGGTTGCCGGTGCTTCATTTTCTCGCATCACGACATCATCGTCATAGTATTTCTCAAAAGCATCCATCGCTTTGCCCTGCAAAACCAGGTTCTTGATGTCGGCAAATGCTGTTTGCAAATCAGTATTCGTGCTCATGTTAGATCCTTTGGAACGACAAGAATGGGTGTGCTGTAAACCTGTGAGTGATTGAACAATGATTGGACGATCGAGGGTCAATGGCTCTCACTCGACTGTTCTATATTGAAAAGTACGAGTTAAAACATTTACCTGATACAGGTATAGCACGACTTCAATTTTGAGGCAAACAGTTAGAATAGAAAACTTCTGCTGCGGTTCGGTGAGCAGTTGGGCTGTCGAAAAGCTGGCGATCGCCTCCCCGCTGCCTGACTCACTTCTCGCCGACAACAGCGTTAGACTAGGTAACTGATCGGTCGGCAACATCGCTAACGATGACGCACGACCACCTACTTAGGCGGCTGCAATCCATGAGCATCTTTACGCTGCAATCGGTCAAAAAAGACTTTGGCATCAAGGAAATCCTCAAAGATGCAAGCTTCAGCCTCAACGAAGGCGACAAAATTGGTTTGATTGGCACTAACGGCTCTGGCAAATCTACTTTGCTCAAGATGATTGCTGGGCTAGAGCCGATCGACAGCGGACAAATTCTGGTGAATCCCAGCACCAAAATTGTTTATCTGCCCCAGCAGCCTGACCTCAATGAACATCGCACTGTTTTAGAACAGGTGTTTGCCGACAGCAGTGAACAGATGGCGCTGGTGCGCGCGTATGAGGAACTGTCCGATCGCATCGCGCACACACCAGAAAATGCCGAGCAGCTAATGTATCAGTTGTCCAGCCTGTCTCAGCGCATGGAAGCAGCAGGCGCATGGGAACTGGAAACAAACGCCAAAATTATTCTGACAAAACTGGGCATTGCCGATTTTGATGCCCGCGTTGGCACACTCTCAGGCGGCTACCGCAAGCGAATTGCCCTGGCAACCGCGCTGCTGTCAGCACCCGACGTGCTGCTGATGGATGAACCAACCAACCATCTTGACGCGCTGTCGGTCGAGTGGCTGCAAAGCTATTTGAACCGCTACCGGGGAGCCTTGCTGCTGATTACGCACGATCGCTACTTTCTCGACCGCGTTACCAACCAGATCCTGGAGATCGATCGCGGCGACCTCTATCCCTACATGGGCAATTACTCTTACTATCTCGATAAAAAAGCGCAGGCAGAAGATGCAGCCGTTAGTTCACAGCGCAAACACGCTGGCGTGCTGCGGCGAGAGTTAGAGTGGCTCAAGCGCGGACCCAAAGCCCGCAGCACCAAACAAAAAGCGCGAATTGAGCGCATCCGCGACATGCAGGCGCAAGAGTTTAAGCAGGCACAGGGCAAAGTCGAAATTTCGACGGCAGGGCGGCGCATTGGCAAAAAGGTGATCGAGCTGACCCACCTCAGCAAATCCTATGCCGATCGCTTGCTGATTCGCGACTTTACCTACAGCTTTAACCCAGAAGACCGGGTTGGCATAATTGGCGGCAACGGTGCGGGCAAATCTACACTGCTCAACCTCATCACCGGGCGGATTGAGCCTGACACAGGCAGCGTCGATCTGGGATCGACCATTCACATTGGCTATTTCGATCAGCACTCAGAAGACCTGACGCTCAACCCCAATCAGCGCGTGATTGATTATCTCAAAGAAGTTGCAGAGCTGGTCAAAACCGCAGACGGCAGTATCATCACTGCCTCACAAATGCTAGAGCGGTTTTTGTTTCCGGGCAGTCAGCAATACGCACCGATTCACAAGCTGTCGGGAGGCGAAAAGCGGCGGTTGTTTTTGCTGCGTGTGCTCATGAGTGCGCCAAATGTGCTGATCCTCGACGAGCCGACCAACGACCTGGATGTGCAGACGCTGGCAGTGCTCGAAGAGTATCTGGAAGACTTTAACGGCTGTGTGATTGTGGTGTCTCACGATCGCTACTTTCTCGATCGCACCGTAGATACCATCTTTGCCTTTGAGGCAGAAGGCAACATTCGCCAATATCCCGGCAACTACTCGGTTTATCTAGACTTTAAGCAAGCCGAAGCAGAGCCGGAACCCAAACCAAAGCCACCCGTTAAACCTCAGTCAGCAGTTTCTGCTCCGCTGTCTGCCCCCAAACCCCGCAAGCTCTCCTACCGGGAGAAACGCGAGTTTGAGCAGCTCGAAGCGCAAATTCCCCAAATGGAAGCCGAGAAAGCAGAAATTGAAAAAACGCTTTATCACCAGCCTCCGGCTGGATTCACCCAGGTGCAGCAGCTCTCAGAACGGCTGGCAGCGCTCAATCAAGCGATCGATGCTGCGACCGAACGCTGGCTAGAGTTAGCAGAACTGGGAGCTTGAGCGAGCGGAGATGCCAGCGGTTGGGTACAACTGTAAACAATCTTATATAAGTGACGACCGTCATTACGGCGATCGGAATGCTTGTTACGATCGGACTGTATTCGACTGAACAGTCAGGCAGCCGCGCTGCCAGCCGTTATCTTAGTTCTGCCATTCACAGATAGGGTTTGGCAATAAAACCAGGGGGGTGTGGGGGCTTCGCCCCCAGCCAGGGGTTCCACCCCTGCACCCCGAATTCCACCCCTATTTACGATGAGTTGTACTTAGCGTCTGTATTATCCACTTTTACCCAAGGTCTGCGCGACCGTTGCATCTCGTTGCTTTCGTCGGTCTAGTGCTATGTCAGACCTGCAATCCATACCGTCGATCTCGATCACTGCTGAGCCACCGCTGCATCTGCTGCTGGTTGAAGATATGGCACTCGACCTGGAACTGCTAGTGCTCACTCTTGAGCAAGCAGGAGTCGAGTTTACCTACGATGTTGCAGACCAACTTGCAGCCTGTCAGCAGCTTTTGCGGGCACAGACCTACAGCGCAGTGCTCTCCGACTATCGGCTACCAGGCTTTACTGCCTATCAAATCCTGGAACTGGTGCAGCAGTCAGATCAAGAGATTCCGTTTATCTTGGTGACTGGCGCGCTGGGTGAAGAAGCAGCGGTCGATTGCATCAAGGCAGGCATGAGCGACTATGTGCTCAAAGACCGGCTGTTTCGGCTGCCGATGGTGTTAGCCCGATCGCTCGAAGAGTTTATGCTGCGCCGCCAAAAAGCCGCCGCGATCGATCGCATTCAGCAGCAGGTGCAGCAAGAACAGCTCTTAAACCAGATTGGACAAGCCCTAAATTCCAGTCTTGACCCCGACTTTATTCTCAAAGAAATTGTCAGGCTGACAGGGCAATGTTTTCAGGTCGATCGCGTGCTGATTTTTGCGATCGAGTCCGACCAGGTATGCGTCAGAACAGAATGGCTGGCAACCGATCGAGTGGCTTCGATGCTCAATTTTGTTGCACCGCTCGCAGATTGGTTTGATGTTCTTGATATTCCAGATACTCCCCACGTCCGTCATACTTTTCATGTTTTCGACTATGCCACTTTGCCAGCCAACCCGACTCGGTTAAAGATGCAGCAGTATCAACTGCGATCGGTGCTAGACGTGCCAATTTTTATTCGAGATGAATTTTTTGGCGGACTGGCGCTCCACATGACCACGACTCACCGCAGGTTTAGCGACGCAGAAATTTACTTGCTTCAGCGGATTGCCGACCAGGCAGCGATCGCCCTCTACAATGCTCACAGCTATGAACAGCTTGAGCGGCTCGTTCAAAAACGCACCCAAGAGCTAGAGCAGGAGAAGCTGCTGTCTGAAGTCGCAAATCGGGCAAAAAGCGAGTTTTTGGCACACATGAGCCACGAGCTACGCACGCCTCTAACCGGCATTCTTGGGTTTTCGAGTGTGTTGCTCAAGCAGATTTTTGGTCAACTCAATGACAAGCAGCAGCAGTACATTGAGAATATCGACTCTTGCGGGCAGCATCTTTTAGCGCTGATTAACGACCTGCTGGATCTGTCAAAAATCGAAGCAGGCAAAGAAGAACTGACACTCGAAACCGTCTCGGTGCAAGAGATCTGCGATGTCTGTCTCAGCATGATTCAAGAATTGGCGCACGATCGCGGGCTACACCTGTCGGTCACGGTTGCCCCCAACATTTCTGAATGCACCGCAGATAAGCGGCGCTTAAAACAGATTCTGTTTAATTTATTCGCCAACGCTGTGAAATTTACCGAGCAAGGGTCAGTCAGCCTGCAAGTCACACAAGCTCAAGACAAAATTCAGTTTGCAGTCATCGATACGGGCATTGGCATTTCTGTGGCTGACCAGACGCGGCTGTTTCAGTCGTTCCAACAGTTGAACGGTGGACTCGATCGCAAATATTCGGGCACTGGGCTGGGACTGACGCTTGCCCGCAAGCTGGCTCAACTGCACGGCGGCGAGATCACAGTCACGTCAGAACTGGGGCAGGGCAGTTGTTTTACGCTACATCTACCGCTGCACTAGTCGTCAGTTCGTCGCAATTCTCTCTACGACAAAGATTTTTTCGGCTGGCGATCGGACAACAGCCGAGCTGCCAGCACGCCGCCGAGAAAGCCGAACAGGTGCCCTTCCCAGGAGATGCCAGGTTGTCCGGGCAGAACGCCCCAAATTAAACCGCCGTAGAGAAAGCCGACGACGATCGAAAATAGAACCGAGCCGATGCTGCGCTCAAAATAGCCCCGCGCCAGCAAAAAGCCCAGATAGCCAAAAATCACGCCGCTGGCACCGATATGCGTTCCCGGCGAACCAAATAGCCAGGTGCCCATGCCGCCCACCAGCATGGCGATTGCCGACACCACAAAAAAATCGCGGGTGCGTCGCAGCATCACCAGCCAGCCCAAAACAATAAACGGCAGCGTGTTGCCCATCAGGTGAGCATAGTTGCCGTGCAGAAACGGAGCAAATAAAATGCCCCGCAGACCAAAGAGGTAGCGGGGAACGATGCCGTAAACATCAAGCGAACCCAGCAAAATTCGATCGATGGTTTCAAGCGTCCACATGAAGGCAACCAGTCCGCCCAGAATCAACACCTGGGATTTGAATTCACGGACGATCGCTCTGGCTTCGTTGCTGCTCATGAAGTAGACCTCTGGATGTGATCCAGTTCTAACATCAATTTGCTCAGCCGGTATTCCGCATTCCTGCCGCAATGCCGTTGATCGTCAGCAGCGCGCCGCGCAGCAGTTCGCCCCGACTGTAGCGCGATCGAATTACCGCCGACGTAGTGCTGGTTTTGTGCTGTCGCAGGCGCTTGAGCAGCGAAACCTGCAAAAAGCCCAGCGGCACGATCGTGCCATTGCGGAGCTGCACCGATCGCTGCAGGTCGGGGTCGCCGTCAAGCAGGCGTTTGTGTCCGGTGATCGCCAGCACCAGATCGCGGGTGAGATGATACTCGTCGGCAATCTGCTGGAAGACCTGCTCAAATCGATCGCGGTCATCGGGATGCGTCAGCTCACGCACATAATGCTGCGCGATTTGCAGATCGACTTTAGCGAGCGTCATTTCGCACTTAGAAATTGCCATTTTGAAGAAGGGCCATTTGTAGTAGAAGTAGCGCAGCAGCTTCAAGTTTTCTTCCGGGTCTTCTGTGAGAAACGTTTGAATTGCGGTGCCCACGCCGTACCAGGAGGGCAGCAGAAACCGGGTCTGTGTCCAGCTA
>Ga0224723_1002304_pt1 | contig 10678 bp, 6 predicted proteins | sample Balambano_FR2_Me_FD_161647 | JGI IMG/M metagenome (GOLD analysis project Ga0224723, IMG submission 161647) | Freshwater sediment microbial communities from Lake Towuti, South Sulawesi, Indonesia - Balambano_FR2_MetaG | ecosystem: Environmental > Aquatic > Freshwater > Lake > Sediment | place...
CGTTGCTCGTCACCGTGAACTGCTGGTTATAGATCAGCGAGTTGCGGCTGCGCAGCGCCACCACATAACCGACTGCGCCGGGCACGGTCTCCCACACCAGGGTATACAAGGTGTTGCTCTGATCGTCCGTCCCGGCCTCGCGCATCTGGAGCTGCCGGGGCGGGCGCAGACCACCCGACAGACCGACGATCACACTCAGTACCGTGCGCGTACTCTGCGCCAGGTAATCCGGCTCGACATACTCGATCAGGTCGCGTCCTTCGCGGAATGGGGTGTCCTCGACCGCTTCGATAAAACGAATGGCCGGATAATCCTCGTCCGCAAAAGAGAAATGATCGCCATAACGCCCGTCACGATCCTGCGACGGTACAACCTGAATGTCATGCGTCAGACCGTAATCGTGATTGGCGCTGATAAATTCGATGGTGCGCGCCAGATGGCGGCTGGCCGAACGGTTGGTGTTGTCCTCGTCACTGAACAGGCGGATTGTATCGTCGTTGATCGTGCCGTCCGATGAGTTGTTGCTGCCGATCGTGTCCAGGTTGAGCATCGCCACTACATCGACGTTGTTGGCGACGATATATTCGCGCACAAAAGCGATGCTCCCCTGCCGATTGACCTCTTCTGCGGCGAACAACACAAAGACCACCGTGGTGCGCTGCGGGTGGCGGCTGAGGATGCGCGCCAGTTCCAGCACCGCCGCCACGCCGGAACCGTTATCGTCCGCGCCGGGGGCCAGGCTGGTCGAGTCGTTCAGATCGTTGGTACGGCTGTCGTAATGCGCGCCGACCACGATCGTCCCCGCGCCCTGTTCAGTTCCCCCCAGCACGCCGACAATATTGCGCTGGACGCTCTGCACGCCGTTGAAATAGGCCGTAAACTCGTGCCCCTGGGGAAAGACGTAAAAATCAGACGGCGATTCGGCCTGAATCTGAAAAAGCTGATCCAGCAGATAATTAGCGGCGGCCCCAACGCCCCGCGTGGGATCAGTCTGTGAGGAGTTGACGTGGCGGGTGTGAAAACCCTGCAAGTTCGAGATGTGCATCATGAGCCGATCAGATTCGACCTCGCGCAGCAGGTTGTACATTTCGACATCGATCTGCGGCGTGGGAACCGGCGCTGACTCCGGCACGCTGCCCTGCGTGACGACCGGATCAAAGGCCAGCGTCGGCCCTGGCGACCCGGCAGAGAGCGTCGATCGCGGCACCAGGGTTGGCGGCGCGGAACTGCTGAGCGTGCAGGCCAGCGCCAGAATGCTGATAAAGCTCAGGCACAGAAGCAGGGTCTGGTTAGTTCGAGTCATAGTGCGTTCGCGCATCGTCCCGTGTCGTGCTTTTGATCACGATTGTACGGAAATGAGCGCGAAATGAAAGTGAAGGGTTGGGGGCGTGGGACAAGCACAGGGAAATCGTCGGCCAGGATAAAAAAGGCGCGCCGGGGATCAGCGCGCCCTTCACGGCAAGTTTTCGCTCACTCGTCTGCCGCCGGCCAATTGACCTCGCACGCGCCGTCACGCCCACGGGAAATCGTGTCGCACGCGGCCACCACCTGCTCGGCAAAGCGCACCTCAAAGCTGTCGGCGTTGCCGGTTCGCCAAAAAATCTGATCCGCTGCCAGCACCGATTGATAGGTCGCGCCGCAGTTCCATGTCTCCGGCACAACGACGGTGCGACCGTTCAGCCGGATCACCAGGCACTCGCCGGGCTGCATCTGCCCGCCGACCACCAGCCGGCTGCCAATCTGACGCACGTTGCCGTCCGGGCTGGTCAGCACCAGATTGCGCACGTTCAGCGTTGCCGTGCTGTCATTGCGCAGCGCGAAGGCGTCGAAGGTATAAAGCAGCGACACGGGTTCACCATCGCCAGAAAAAGTCATCACTTGTTCGTCGGTGTTGTCCTCAACGCTGACTTCCGGGGCCTCTTCTTCCGTCGCGTCATCGTCCTGCGTCCCGGCAGAGGTCTGCTGGCCGCCGTTGAGCGCGATGAAAGCGGCGATGCCCGCGATCAGCAGCACGATCAGCAGCAGCGGCAGCGGCGACCGGCGCGACCGGCGTCTGGCGATCTCGACCGCCATCGCGTCTACCCGTTCCTGCGCCGCCCGTTTGTCGGCCAGCATCTTTTCCATATCCGGCGCTGCGGAAAGCACCGGGGTCGCGCTGCGCACGATCTCGTCGGGGACGGCGTGGGTTTTTTCCAGATCGTCGCCGAAGCCATCCTTCACGGCATTGATAAATTCAGTCGCGGTCTTGTGGCGCTTTTTGGGGTCTTTTTCCAGCGCCTTCAGAATTTCACGCTCCACCGAGCGCGGGACGTTCGGGTTGATGGTGCGCGGCGGCGGCGGTGGCTCGCTGATGTGGCTGAGGGCGATCTGCATGGCGGTATCGGCTTTGAAGACCATATGGCCGGTCAGCGCCTCATAAACGATCACCGCCAGCGAATACACATCGCTCTGCGCCACAGCCCTTTCGCTGGCGAGCGCCTGTTCCGGGCTGATGTAACGCGGCGTGCCGAAGGCCGTGCCCATCGTCTTATCGACCTTATCGCGCAGCACCAGACCAAAATCGGTCAGGTAGGCTTTATCGTTCCGGTCGATCAGGATGTTGGAGGGCTTCACATCGCGGTGGATAATGCCTTCGGCGTGGGCGTGATCCAGCGCGGCGGCGATCTGGCCGAGCAGATGGATCAGCCGCTTCGGCTCCATCAGCTTGCCCTGGCGGGAAAGCGCGTTCAGTTCGTCGGCCAGGTCTTTACCCTGGATCAGCTTCATCGCCAGGAAGTAAACGCTGTTGGCCTCGCCGTACTGGTAGATCGGCACAATGTTGTCATGATCGAGCGCGCCGACCGCCTTCGCCTCGCGCTGAAAGCGTTCGGTCAGGGTGTCGTCGGTGTCCAGCAGTTCCTGGGTCAGCACCTTGACTGCCGCCTGCCGCCCCAGCTTGACATCTTCACCCTTGTAAATGCGCGCCATTCCACCGGAAGCCAGCAGTTCGGTCAGCCGATAATCACCGAGCTGCATCCCAACCAGGTTGGAAGGCTTGTCGGCGACGGCTTCCTTTTTTGGCTCCGTGCTTTTCTCTTCAAGAACCGGGGCAGCCTTTTTTCTCGCCATAGTGAGATGAGTCCCTCGGATAGCGTATCCGTGCCGGATGATGGTGATCAGCAAAGCGCGGGCCGTGCCGCTGGCTGATCGATCAGCATGATTGTGCCTTATTATGCATTATAGGGGCAAGATGAACGTTGCAAACGTAACGATCTGCAACAGAAAATTCAGAATCAGGACAAAATATGAAGGGCGCCTGAACGCGCCCCACAGCCTCATCCCGAATTGAATCCTTACGCAGGCCCAACCCCGGCTATTTTTTGCCGAGCAGCCCCATGCGTTCCGCGTCATCCCAGCTCAGTGTCTTGCCCTGAAGGGTTGACTGTTTGGTCATTTCTTCGAGCTTATCGGGGTCAAACAATTCGTCCGCCGCCACATTCACGCTGGCGCCGAACAGCTTGTCGAGGTCGAAATCGCTGATCGGATCGAGCCTGACCGCCGGCTCCGGCTCCGGTTCGGGCGCGGACGGAATCTCCGCCGGGGCCAGGACGATCGGCTCGTCCTGTTCCACCTGCTTGAGCTGCTTGGCCGTCTGGCGGGATTTGACTTCTTCGCGCGGTTTGGGCGGCTGAATGAAGAACGCGCCGGGGCCGATGATGACGATCAGGTCTTCGACCGCGCGGCGGCCATACGTATTGACCGGGCCAAACTTGCGCGAGCCGATCACGCCGTCGAACATGATGCACATCAGGTGGTGCAGGCCGACCGACAGCACGAACATATCGTATTCGTCGCCATCGTAAAATTGCAGGCTGGAGACGTTCCCGCCGACCACTTCCTTGACACCCAGATTGGTCGAGACCATCGGCAGCAGCGTGCGGATCAACTGCTCGCGGTTGACGTAACCGACCGCGCCGCGTTCCAGCAGCACTTCCCCTTCGCGGCTGGCGATCACGATCGCCATCGCGGAAAGCTCACGCAGGAGCGCATCGACCACGGTCTGGGCGCGCGCCGCATCGAGCGGGGGGACTGGCCCCATATCCTGCACGACTTCGGCCGCCATCTGCGCGGGCGGCGGGTTGAGCGCGACCATCATCGCCGCCGGACTGTCCAGCCCTCCCTGAAGCACACGCAGGAATTTATGCGCGTCAACCGGTCGGCTGAGATAGACAAAAGGCGAATCTGCCGCGGTCTGTTCATCAAGTTCTTCAGGATCATCCAGATCGCCCAGAATGATCACGGCAGTATCTGGCGAGGTTTGCTTAACACGCAGGGCAAATTCAAAACCCTTCATGTCGTCCAGATCAAAGGCAGAGACGACCAGGTTGCAACCCCGGCTCAGTTCGGCCAGTGCGTCCGTAGCCGTCGGCACATCAACCTGGATGATGACCTGATCTGTCAGGTCCATTGCGGATCGCACAATGCGCGCGATCGTCCATGAGGAGTCTACCGTGATGATACGAGGCATGGAGGCCATACAACTTTATCTCGCTTTGAAATCAGGGTTCGGGTCTGGAGCTGATCGCCGCCGTGGCATGATGCGGCGGGACGAACACGGCCCTGTCAGCCAGGTCGTGTCGCAGACTTTTTCGATTATAGCCCAAATTCCAGATTGAGCTTACCGGATTCAAGTCCTAGACCATTAAGGTTCGATCTATGTTGTGCAAGCTGTCACAGGTCTCCAACGTTACGTCAATATTTACAAACCGGGATGACGCCTTCCATGCATCGGCAATGAGGGCACAGGACAGGCGCCGGGTCATGAGTCCACGGGATCATCGGATGGCGCACGTTACCAGTTCAGTGCCGCCCTCAGCAACAGCATCTGGCGGCGCCGATCCGTAAAGGGGTGGGTGATCAAGTCTTCGCCCCAATCTCCGAATGCAGCCCCGTCAGCTCAATCGTTTGCGGGTATTTTCCACCCAACTCCGCACTCGCGCCAGCATCACATCAGTATGCGTCCGGTCAAATTCGATGACCTGCGCCTCATTGAGTTGGGCGCGCAGTCGATCGACACGGCTCAGATAGCGCGTCCAGTCGTTGATCGCGCCCTCCAGATCGCCCTGGCGCGCGCGGGCAGAACCGCGATCACGATAGGCCAGCAGCAGATCGCCATCCTTGCGCAGCGCCGAATTGAAATCGATGATGGCCGTGTCGATGTCGCCTTTTTCCAGACGGGCCAGCCCGCGATGATAAAATGCCCCGGCATCCTGCGGGTTCATCTTCAGCAGCGTGGTCTGATCGGTGATCGCGCCGTCGAAGTCGCGCTGTTTGCGCCGAACCTGATAGCGGTGGGCGTAGGCATCGGCAAAGCCCGGATCGATCGACAGCGCGGTGTTGAGATCGGCCAGCGCCCCGGACTCGTCACCGTCGGTCAGGCGGGCGTCGGCGCGGAAGCAGTACGCCGCCGGATTATCGGGAACCTGCCGGATCACCTCGCTGAAATCCTCGATCGCGCCCAGGGTATCGCCGACGGCGGTGCGCATCACCCCGCGCAGACAGCGCGCGTCAATATCCTGCGGGTTAAGGTGCAGCGCCTTGCTGATGTCCCCCACCGCGCCAGGCAGATCGCGCAGTTCATAGCGCAGCGCGGCCCGTTTGACGTAGGCGGCGGCGAAGGTCGGGTCAAGGCTAAGCGCATGATCGTAATCGGCCAGCGCGCCTTTGAATTCGCCCTGTGCCTCGCGCTGAATCCCCTGCTGAAAATAGGCGCGGCTTTTCTCTACCGCGTCAGGGCCGGGCACGATCACCGGCGCGGACTCGGCCACGCGATCCCTGCTGAGTTCGGCATGATTATGGGCGGACGCGGCCGGTTCGGCCATCTGGCGGTCGCCAGGAAACATGAATTTACGCATGTCTGATCTTTGCTCCGTAGGAACTTTCTCACGGTTTCCTGAATGATCCTGAGTCTTATAGTACCCGTGTATGGGGCGATCAAACCTTAAGACCCGACGATGGTGGGCGACACAAAAGAGTCTAAATTTCTGTGGCGGAGTGCAAAAGCCATTCTGTTTTCTGAAAAATCCGCGCTATAATGAGAAAATCATGAATTAGTTGTGTACAGACTCAAAAATTCGGTAACGACATCAGAGTGATTTATGGTGGTGTCTCTGAAAGCTTATGACCGGATTGGCTGCCAATACCCTGACTATGACCCGCGTCTATACTCTCCTCATCGTCAATCCCGATCGTTATGCGCGCCAGCTTCTGGCCGATATGCTGCGAGGCGAAGGCTACGCAATCGTTGAGACGGCGAGCGCTGATGAAGGGCTGGCCGTGCTTGCGGACGGTGGCTGCCCCGATCTGGTGCTGATCAACGGGCCGGACGGACCGCGACTGTGCCGGCAGTTCAAAATGCTGGCCTGCGGGACGACCCTGCCGGTAATGGTGATCACCGACGGGGACGATGATCAGATTATTATGGAGTGCTTTGGCGCGGGCGCGAACGATGTGCTGCTGACGCCGCTGCGCACGGCGCTGCTTCAGCACAAAATTCGCGCGCTGCTGTCTCTCACCGATCAGACCGTGGCGCTGCGCCGGCGTGAAGAACGCTACCGGATCGTGACCGAGATGGCCGCCGACTTCGCCTACGAAGCGACCATTTCCGCCGATGGGCGCATGGTGCTGGACTGGATGACCGACGGCATCACCCTAATGACGGATTACACCCTCGATGAACTGCGGGACGACGGCTGGCGCTGGCTGATGCACCCGGAGGATCTGGCGATCGCAGAACAGCGTTTTGCCGTACTGCTGAGTGGGCAACCCGACATGAGCGAGTTCCGCATTGTCGGCAAAAACGGTCAGGTGCGCTGGATCAACGACCGCGCGTACCCGACCTGGGATGCGGTCGAAAGACGTGTGGTGAGAATTCATGGCGTTGGCCGCGACATCACGCGGCGCAAGCAGGTGGAACAGGCCTTGTTCGAGAGCCGGGAACGGCTCCAGTTGGCGCTCGATGCCGCCGATGACGGCCTGTGGGACTGGGATATGATCACGCATCAGACCTACTTCAGCCCCCGCTGGTTCACCATGCTGGGTTATGCTGAAGGCGAACTGCCCAGCACGTTTGAGACGTGGCGCGATCTGATCCATCCCGATGATCTGGAGGCGGTGCTGCAATGCCTTCAGGCGCACATCGATCATGGAGCCAGTTACGAGGTCGAACATCGGCTGCGCACCCGGTCAGGCGAATGGAAGTGGATTAAGGCGCGGGGCAAGGTGGTGGCCCGCAGCCTGGATGGAGAGCCGCTGCGCATGGCCGGCACGCACGAAGACATTGATCAGCGCAAGATGATGGAAAGCGCCCTGGCCCACAGCGAGGAACGTTACCGCATCATCTCCAACATGATCTCTGACTACGCTTATTCGTATATCGTCAACCCGGATGGAACGCTGGTGAAGGACTGGAGTACGCAGGCCTTCCATGACATCACCGGCTTCTCACGCGAGGAGATGATCAACGGCGGGTGGGACACCCTGATCCACCCCGACGATCATGCCGTCAGCCAACAGCGTTATCACCGGCTGATCAGCGGAGAGGATGACGTGAGCGAGTTTCGGATTGTGACCAAGTGGGGGGAAATCCGCTGGCTGCTGGATCACGGTCATCCCGTGTACAGCGCGGAAGCGGGGCGCGTCACCCGCATCTACGGCGCGGCTCAGGACATCACCTGGCGCAAACGCAACGAAGATATGCTGCGCCAGCAGGCCGAAGAACTGCGCACCCGCAACGAAGAGCTGGATGCTTTCGCCTACACGGTGGCGCATGACCTGAAAAATCCGATCGCCAGCATGATGGGCTTCGCCAGCCTGATCCAGAATTATTACGACCGCATGACGGATGACAAGATCAAGGAATATCTGGCCCTGATCGTGGAGGGCGGTTACAAGCTTAAGGAGATTATCAACGCGCTGCTGCTGCTGGCCGGGGTCAGCAAGATGGACAGGGTGGAAATGTCCAGCCTCGATATGCTCTCGATTGTGGAGCAGGCCAAAGCGCGCCTGTATGCCATGATCGAGGAGAGCCAGGCCAGCCTCTCGATCCCGGCACAGTGGCCGGTCGTGGCGGGTTACGGGCCGTGGGTGGAAGAGGTATGGGCCAATTACATCAGCAACGCGGTCAAATATGGCGGCAAGCCCCCGACCATCGAACTGGGGGCGGATGCGCTGCCGGACGGCATGGTGCGCTTCTGGGTCAGGGACAACGGTCGCGGCCTGACGGACGACGAACAGCGGCGCGTGTTTACCCCGTTCACCCGGCTGAATCAGGTCAAGATCGAAGGGCACGGCCTGGGCCTATCGGTGGTGCAGCGCATCGTCAGCCGCCTGGGCGGGCAGGTGGCGGTCGAAAGTATCGTCGGCCAGGGGAGTGTGTTCAGCTTTACGCTGCCCTCCGCCAACGGCAGCGCGTGATCATCGCGGCTTCTCGTACAGGCGGATCGCCGGGCGCTGGCCGAACAGACTGATCTCACGGCGGTCGATCAAATGCAGACCAGGCAGCGCCAGCAAATCCGGCGCGTTCATCAGCGCCACGATGCGCCCGCCGGGGATCAGCACCCGCGCCAGTTCCGGGCTGATCGCCGCGTAAAATCCGGCTGGGGCGCTCACCTGACGGCCCCAGGGCAGATTGGTCACGATCTGCGCGATGGTTTCATCGGCCAGCGGCAGCACGGACGCATCAGCGCGCAGCAGCGGCAGATCGATGGATGCGGCCCCGGCATTAGCGGCGGCGGCGGTCAGCGAGGCGGGGTCAGGATCGCCGCCCACGGCGGATAACCCCCACAAACACGCCTCGATCGGGATCGTCCCGGCCCCGCAGCACGGATCGAGCAGCAGACCGGGCCTTCCCGCCAGGCGGATCATCGCAGCGGCCACCGTCGCCTTGAGCGAACCGGCCATCTGCACCCGCTTCCAGAGGCGGTCGTGCTGCGGCGATCGCGCCAACCGCGCCCCGACCCAACCGACATCATGCTCGATAAAGACCCGCACATTGAGGTCAGCGGCCCGGTCGTCTTCGACGTGATCCCAGCCCAGCGACCTGGCGATCCCATCGGCCACCCTCTGCTTGATCTCGTCGCTGGAAAAATTGCGCTGGCCGACGAAGCTGGCTGTCACCGAAAAGACCGGCGCAAGCGGGATCGGGCGAAGCCGGTCGATCGCATCTGCCGCCACGATCAAATCCAGATCGGCGGCGCGATCCTGGATGTGCGGCAGGACGGCGCGTGTGTGGCCGATCCCGTCCCAGATCGCCAGTTCAAGATAGACATCATCCACCGTGCGCAGATCGAGCAGCGGCCTCAGGTCGCTGGCCGACGCGGTGATCCGCCGATAGCCGATCTCGTCCAGCTTCAGGCCGGGGAGCTGGCGCATCTCATCCGCGCTCACATCTTCCAGCCCGCGCGTGGTCAGCGCGAAAACCCGATCCTCAGGCACGGATTATGATCCAGCGACCTGGGTTGCGGCCCAGGCATCATAATCAGCCTCGCTGACCCGATCGCCATTTTCGATCTGCGCGCCGGTCATCTGGCGCCGGTTGTCGAACTGGATGGTCAGTTCCGCTTGGAACGGGCAGCGCGGCGCGGAGACGATCTTGCGCACAAAATAACCGCCTTCGTCGGACTCGCTGACTTCGTTCATCGGGTCAATCCGCACCCGGACGATCTGATCGCAGCGTTTGGGGCGCACATAAAAATACAGCCCGCGATCCGCGCCGGTCGAGGTGGCCCGCCCGCCGCCAAAGAGATTCCTGAGAAAATTCATGCCGACTCCCATGACTCATCGCCTCGTTTCATAGTGCGCTCAACTCATAGCGCAAAGCGGCGCGCGATGCAAGGAAGAATCCGGCCCGCGCTCGTGATAACATAGCGATATGACACCTATGCAGTACGCGCAGGTCGCCATCGACGCGGCGATCGACATGACATTTACCTATCACATCCCGCCGGAACTGGACGGGCAGATCGCGCCCGGTCATCTGGTGCGGGTATCGTTTCGCACCGCGATGGAACCGGGGATTGTCGTTGCTTTGCAAGAGACCAGCCCGGTCGAAGTGACCAAACCGATCCTGGAACGGCTCGACCCGGAACCGGTCGTCACGCCGGAACAGATCGCGCTGGCGCAGTGGATGAGCGCGCGTTATCTGGCCCCGATCGGCCAATGCCTGTGGCTGATGCTGCCGCCGGGCATGGTCGGCGACCGCGATATCCGCGTGACGCTGGCGGCGGAAAATCCGGCCCCACGTGATGGGCTTCAGGCGCAGATCGTCGAACTGCTGGCGCGTAGAGGCCCTCTGCGCGGCGGGCAGATCGCGCAGGCCGTGAAGGACAAAAAGTGGGAGGCGGCGGTCAAAGCATTGGCGAAAGCGCAGATCGTGATCGTTGAGCCGATCCTCGCGCCGCCCAGGGTGCGCCCGCAGGTGATTAAGGTGGCGGCGCTGGCGATTCATCCGGCGCGCCTGCCGGATATTATCCCCCACCTGCCGGACAAGACCCGTGATCGCAGCGAGGCGATCCTGCGCGTGCTGGCGCGGGAAACCGAACCGATTAATGTAAGCTGGGTCTACGCGCAGACGGAGACCAAACTGGCTGATCTCAAGCGGCTGGCGGAGATGGGGCTGGTGTGGCTGGGGGAGAAGGCC
>Ga0224723_1002307_pt1 | contig 10675 bp, 8 predicted proteins | sample Balambano_FR2_Me_FD_161647 | JGI IMG/M metagenome (GOLD analysis project Ga0224723, IMG submission 161647) | Freshwater sediment microbial communities from Lake Towuti, South Sulawesi, Indonesia - Balambano_FR2_MetaG | ecosystem: Environmental > Aquatic > Freshwater > Lake > Sediment | place...
TGGACAGCACGACATGGAATACCGGACGCAACTTCACGGTGACGGCGGTGGACGATACGCTGTTTGAAGGCACACATACGCGCACCATCACGCACAGCGCGACCAGCAATGTGACGGGATCAGGCTTCAACGGCGCGACGGGCTGCCAGAATATCACCGTGACGATTTACGACAATGACCCCTCGCCGACGCCGACGCGCACCACCACGCGGACAAGTACCCGCACGCCGACGTTCACCGCGACCGATACAGCAAGCGCAACGCCGACGAATACAAGTACGAATACCGCGACATTTACACCGACGCATACGCCGACAAGTACATCGACGGCAGCTCCAACCCACACATCCACAGCGACAAATACGCCGACTGCGTCGTGGTGCTATACCTTCGACTTTGCGCTGTCGGATCAGGGGTTTGCGCCAGCGCCGCCAGACTATTGGGGAACGTATTCGGGCGGGGTATGGACGACGACCGATGATTATGACCCGTATAATCGACGCGCGTTTCGTATCACGCGGTCATTTGCGGAGGCGACGATCACATCGGTGCAGGTGATCTATGTGTATGAGCAAGGCGCCTTTACAGAGGGCATTTGGCGGCGGGCATGGTTGCAACTGGGCGGAACGGATGTGTGGGTCGATGAATCGCCGCCGATTCCCAATTCACCGTATACCTGGACGGGGCAGATGACTGCTAGCAGCTTGACGTTCTTCTTGTCGCCATCGGCGACGGGTAACACCGCAGCAGCACTGACGGGCAGCAGTTCGGTGAGCCAGATGAGGCTGGAAGGGATTGGCGCAGCACCCTTGCCCGATAACTGCTCGCCGACGCCGACCGCAACCGCGACGCCGACAGCGACCGAAGACGGCGGGTTCTGTCCGGCAGCGTTCAGCGCAGGTGATACGGTTGGGCAAGACAGCGGGACGGGAACACCGTGTCCCGCTCAGCAGACGCAGACGGCAATTGCCCAGTTGACCCCGACGGCGACTCTCACACCGCTTCAGGAATTGGCACAATTTGGTATTAACGTTGTTGGGTGCGATACAACTGAAATTAGTGAAATCTTAGCTGGATCACGAGATACAGGATTGGCATTACAACTTCAGTACGGAGGTGCTTCCCGATCAAACAGTTTCTTCAGGGTTATGTTTAGTACAGGACGCAATCGAATTGATGTTGAATGTTCTGACGCGCCTGGCTACTACTGTTTCACAGACAACAACGTTATTGCACCTGTGCAATCAAGAATTTTATGCTACGCGGACGTTATTCTAACAAAGTATACCGTTGTCCATGAATATGGACATGTCTTTGTCGGACGAACAGGCGGCTATGTAGCCGGAACAGGTACTTTTTACGGTTTAGTGAATATTCCCATTCCGCCACCCACCGCTACGCAAGGATTTATCGCTGATTCGAATGGATTAGTGGTGATGGGTAACCGAATTGATCCAACTACGACACCACCGCAAATGGACTGGGTACGCGGAAATAGAGGTTGGGGAAGTGCAGCAGTACAATCGCCTTCTCAACCCTGTTCATTTCAACAGAACCCCTACACCGTTCTTGATTGGGAAGTCACGGCAACACCAGCGCAAACACAGACTGTACGTGAACGTGATGAAGCTGCCGCCGATATGTTTCTCAACTGGGTATACAGCAAAATCGGGCAGGGTGGGTTTGCCAATGCTGATTATCGCAATATTACCGATTGTGTAAGTGTAGCGCCAACTGACGCAAGCTTACCTGGTGACGCCAGAAGAAACTACATGGAAACGGTTGTAATGCCTACATTGGCTACTTACATTCCGACTAGCACACCCACACCATAATATGGAGCGATAGATATGAAACTATCAATGAGTCTTCGACTGTTTGCTACAGTCGTAATCTTTGCTGTTTGTTTCTCCTTCAATTTTGGTGAAGCACAAAATCGTTCAGTGATCGTGCTTGATTGGAGTCCGTCTGGAATGATGATCGCAGGCATAGAGGAAGATCAGCTTATCGTTTGGGATGATGAAACCATGAATGAATTATTACGTTTCACACCTCACACTGGTTATGTTACCGATGTGTCGTGGAGTCCTGATAGCAATTACTTGGCAACCGCAAGTCCATTTGACGGGTTGGTCAAAGTGTGGAATGCACAAACCGGCACATTGGTTGCTACCCTAGAAGGTGAACGAACAACTGAAGGACCCCTATTTGTTGATTGGAATCCAAATGGGCGTTACATCGTAAGCATCGCATCTGTAATCGATGGTGGTACATCTGTCAGACTTTGGCAAGTGGAGGGAGAACTGTTCGAATTATTGCCATCGAATGACACTCGTTTTGCTGCCTATGATATCGCTTGGAGTCCAAATGGTGAACAGTTAGCGATTGCCGATTTTCGAGCGATCTATCTGATAAACAGTTTTACAGATGCGACTCTTGAGTATGAAGCAATTGCTCCATTTCATCTATCCATACTTTGGAGCCGGAATTCCTTATTTATTGCTGCGACAGCCGCACAAAGCGATATTGTTATCATCAATGTTGAAAATAGACAAGTGATTTCGAATTTGCCACTAGGGACTACATCTCTTGTCGGCTGGGATTTGGACGAACAATTGCTGGTTGTGACAGACGGTCAAATAAGAGAGTGGAACATTACAGACAACACTTTTGCCGACAATTCACTCGGTCAAGCACTGAATGCGCTTGTTTTCTCTCTCAGTCCTTACACAGGTAGAATAGCGAGTGTGGACTCTGATCAGATTACATTATCGGTTCAGGCTTTTGCAGAAAGAGAGCGCTTCCAAGCCATCGCGGCGGCGTGTGGCGCTGAGCAACTCGTCGGGGAAAGCGTGACCGATGCGGCGCTGCCCGCTGTGATCACAGATCTGCAAACCATGACCAACGAGCAAATCCCGCCCGCGTGCGCCGCTGACCTGCTCGCTATCGCGGAGGCACTGCAAAACGACCGTTAGCGCGCGCGCCAGTAAAACGCTGTGCCGGCGCGTCCGGTGACAAGGTGCAGTCTCCCTTGATCTGGATGATTATACTCGCTTGGGACACGGTTACTCTGTTTTATCGGGGATAGATCAGCGTATCGCGCCGCCGCTAAGTACGTTCGACGAAGATGACGGCGGCGATGTTCGCGCCGATGACCTGGCGCTGCCCATCGACTTCGATGCTAACGGGACCGTCGAACGGGTCACGCGTGATGACGCGCACATGGGCGCCGAGCTTGAAGCCACGATCCAGCACGAACTGAAGCATGGCGGCGTCTTCCGTTTTCAGGCGCGAAACGCGCGCGCTGATGTGTTCTGGAAGTTCGCACAACGAGATCAGGTCACGCTGTGTGACGTAGCCATCCGCCGTCGGAATCGGGTCGCCATGCGGGTCGAAATGGGGATTGCCCAATTTGCGTTCAATCGCATCGACAAACCGCGCTGAAACCGCGTGTTCGAGTCGTTCGGCTTCGTCGTGTACCTGGTGCAGTTCATAACCGAGTTCGCGCACGAGATACAGTTCGATCAGGCGGTGACGGCGAATCACGCGCAGCGCGATTTCCAAGCCCGCCGCCGTCAGCACGACGCCGCGATACTTCCGATAATCGACCAGCCCCGCCGTGACCAAACGCTGCGCCATATCGGTGACGGACGGCGCTTTGATGTTGAGCATTTCGCTCAGGGTATTGGTCGAAACGCGGTCGGTCATATCGCGCTGCTGGAGCGTGTAGACCGCCTTGAGAAAGTTTTCGACCGTTTCCGATGGCTGCGTGGGTTGGGTCATCATGCGCTCACTGAACCAAGACCATCTGCACATTTTAGCATAGACCACGCTATAATCGCGCGCGTGCCGGAACAAACTCGTTGAGAGAATACGTCGATGAACCGCCTGCAAGAAATCGAGTTCAAACATGAACAGGTGCGCGCCATTCTGGATCAGCATAAAGCTGATGCGATGTGGATACTGCGGACGCGCAATATCGCGTGGTTCACGGCGGGGGCAGATGCGAGCATCCCGGCGGACAGCGAGCAGGGGGTGTATCAACTGCTGGTCACCCGTGACAAGCGGGTGGTGGTGACAAGCAACATCGAACATCCACGTTTGCGCGATGAAGAAGATTTCGAGTCACTGGGTTTTGAATTTCAGGTGTATGACTGGTACGGCATGCACCCGATGGACAATGCAGGATTTTCGTTCAATTTTCTGCCCCCGCCGCCGAAGGGCGCGCAGTCTTTTCAGCACTACGTCATCGGGGATGCGATGGCGGAAAAAGAACTGTTCGCGCTGCGAACCCGGCTGACGGATGCGGAGCAAATCCGTTTTCGGGCGTTGGGCGCAGATGCGGCGGCAGCGCTGGATGAAGCGATCCGCGCGGTGCGACCGGGTGACAGCGAATGGCAGATCGCGGCGCGGTTGGATGCGGCGGTGCGCGCGCGCGGCGGCTTGGCGGTCGTCAATCTGGTCGCGGTCGATGAGCGCATCAACCGGTTTCGTCACCCGTTGATCACGAACAAGACGCTGGACAAATACGCGATGATCGTGCTGTGTATGCGGCGCGGGGGGTTGATCGTCGCCGCGACGCGGCTGGCGCATATCGGCAGTGTGCCGGACGACGTACACGAAAAAGCGCGCCGTGTCGCCTACGTCGATGCGACGGCGATGGTCGCCAGCAAACCAGGACGCGCGTTGAGCGACGTGTTCGATGACATCACGCTGGCGTATCTGCATGTGCACGAAGAAGGTCAGTGGCAGCATCATCATCAGGGCGGCTTGATCGGTTACAGCTCGCGTGAGCGCATCGCCAAGCCGGGCGAGATGGCAGCGATTCAGGTGGGCAGCGCGTGCGCGTGGAATCCGTCGATTGTCGGTTACAAGAGCGAAGATACGATCCTGATTGGCGAAAACGGTTTCGAGATCGTGACGGCGGTCGGCGGCGATTTCCCGACGATCCGTGTGGAGGTGGGCGGTCAGGCGGTGGTGCGTCCCGGCGTGGTGGAAGTTTAGTCGTGCAAATTCCGAATGTTGTCTTTGACAGATAATAACATATCGGGCGACGCACTCGTCAGCGCAATCGTTCGCGCACGATCACGCTGCGCTGAATTTCGCTTATGCCTTCGTCAATCCACTCCAAATTATGTTTGAAAAATTGTTCTCGCTAATTCGATAGGATCAACAGGTTCAATATATGCTGCGAAACGCTCAAAATCTTTGAGATTGTAAGTCAACAGTGATGAAATGTTGTAAGACTGCATCGTAGCGACAATGTTTGCATCATGTACCTGTTTACCGCCGACCTCGATAGTTTCGAGTAGATCGATGAACAACGTTGTGACGCTGTCATTTTCGTCCGCAACTCTGAACCGCTTAACAAACGTTCTCAATACGACTGCAATATCGACTGATTTGACTGGCTTTGCATAAGTCTGTTCACGGGTTATCACGGATGCGTATTCGCGTAAAATTTGACGGCTAATCCACAACTCAGCTTTCGTCGATACAAGATGTTCAATCATCCGTTTCGTGATGGCATGTTCGGGAGCGCTGATAACCGTCGCTCGAATCAAGGTGTTGGTATCGACAAAGTACTTGGGTTCAACGTCCGTCATCGCCGTACATATCCTCACGCCGCAAACTTAATGTGTCGTTCCATTCGCCGACATCGATTAAAGGAAGTGAAAACACTTCATCATCTTCAACAGGGATGTGTTTCCGGTTTAGGGCAGCTTCGACTTCTCGGCGAATGAGTTCGCGCAATTCACTTAATGTCAAATGGAGTAATCGATCCGATTCTTGTGTGTGCATGAACGATCCTTACGGACATTGATTGCCTGAATTATACGCGATGCAAGAGAGGGCTTCTAGAGACTTTCAACAAAAATGGGCGATCCGGCGGATCGCCCACATGCAAACCTACCGGAATAGTTCGCGCACGATCACGTTGCGCTGAATTTCGCTCGTACCTTCGTAAATCTGGAACACTTTCACGTCGCGCATCAGCTTTTCGACCGGGTACTCTTTCATGAAGCCATACCCGCCGAATACCTGCACCGCATCGACCGTGACCTGCATCGCCATATCCGCCGCGAACGCTTTCGCCGCCGCGATCAGTTTGGGGTTGGCGACGCCATGATCGACCATCCATGCCGCCTGCCACACCAGCAAACGCGCCGCTTCGATGTTGATCGCCATATCCGCGATTTTGTGACCAATCGCCTGATGCTGCCAGATCGGCTGCCCGAACGTTTCGCGCGATTTGGCATACTTGACGGATTCTTCCAGCGCGCGCCGCGCCACGCCCACCGCCCCCGCAGCGACTCCCGGTCGGCTGTGGTCGAACACGTGCATCGCCAGCATGAAGCCCATGCCTTCTTCACCGATGCGATTTTCGGCGGGGACTTCGACATTCTCGAATACGATTTCAGCAGTATCGGCGGCGCGCTGACCGAGCTTGTCGAAGTGTTTGCTGACCGTGATGCCGGGCGCATCGCGTTCGATGATGAAACAGCTCATGCCCTTGTGTTTCGCGCTGGCGTTGGTGACGGCGAACACGGTGTAGAAGTTGGCGTAATTGACATTGCTGATGAAAATCTTGCTGCCGTTGATCACGTAATGCCCGTTGACCCGTTCGGCGCGCGTTTGCATGCCGACCACGTTCGACCCCGCGCCCGGTTCGGTCACGCAGTACGCCGCCAGGTGACCTTGATCGACCATGCGTTCGCCCAACCAGTAGGCTTTCTGCGCTTCCGTCCCGCCGATCAGCACGGGCAGTGACGAAAGATTGTTCACGCTCATCGCAGTGCTGATGCCGGAACAGCCATACGCCAGTTCTTCGCCCGCCAGACATTCTTCAAATACGGTCGCGCCCGGTCCGCCATATTCCAACGGGATGTTGAGATTGACCAGCCCTAATTGACGCCCCTTGTTGATCACGTCGATAGGAAAGTCTCCCGTGCGGTCGTGATGTTCTGCCACCGGGATGATCTCGTTTTCGGCAAAATCGCGCGCCATTTTTTGCAGCATTTTCTGTTCATCGGTCAGTTCGAAGCTGATGCCCGCCGATGTCATGACCTGATCGACCATGTTGTTGTCTCCAAACAAAAAGTTTATTGAACGATGGTTCGATTATAAGGGCGATACAATTCCCTGCCAACGCGCATTTTGCATATGTACGTTTATCATTTAACATCGCTTTCATGTGTATGACCTAATCTAAAATAGGCAAAGCATACGAGGTCGATTCGATGCACCTTCGAACGGTTATCCTGCGCGCTGCTGATTTCTGGTTGACGTATGAGCTGGTATGGATCGGCCTGATCGGGCTTACGTTCTGGATCAAACAGCCTGCCAACCGATGGCTTGTGATTGGCGCAGCCCTCGTTTCTTTTGCGGCGCGCTGGATTGCACGACAGCGCGTGTGGACGTTCACCCCCGTCGATATTGGCGTGGTCACGCTCGTGATCGCCAGCCTGCTTAGCTGGCTGACGGCGCCCTATTACACATCGCCGTTCATCATGATCACCCCGTTGTATGGCATCGTGTTGTACTGGGCGGTCGTCGATCATGTGCGCGCTGTCGGTCGTATCGATCATGTGCTGTGGCTGATCATCGGCGCATCGGTTTGGTTTCTCGTCAATGCGCTGTTCGGGACACAATGGGATGTCGTCAAGTCGTGGCAGTTCGCGGGCATCATCGAGCGTATGCCACAGGTCGAAATTGCTTCGACACCGTTCATTTTTTTCATTCATCCCAACCTGATTTCGATGGTGATCGCATATCTGCTGCCCCTTTTGGCAGGGGTCACGCTGTACGCTGCGGCGCACCGCTGGATGCGCGTGCTGAGTATGCTGCTGATCGCCGCGTTCGCCGCGGTTCTGGCGCTGGCACAGGCACGCTTCGTCATCGTCGCATTGCTAACCGGGATGCTCGTATGGGTATGGTTCGCGCTGCGGGGCAGGCGGTGGCGGTCTGCGCTGCTGACGCTGCTCGTCACGCTCGGCATTGGTGAAATCTTGCTGGTTTCACAGATCAATGTTCCGCAAAGCGCGCCGGATGCGGTGGCAATGCGCCAACGTGATGGCGAAAGCATGAACGGACGCCTGATCATCTGGCAAAAAGCGTTCACGTTGATCCGCGCCTATCCGATCACGGGGGTGGGCATGAATATGTTCGACTCGCAGCGCGTGCGTGACGATTACCCGATGGAATTTTGGGGGACGAACCGGACGTATCACGCGCATCAGGCATATTTGCAGACATGGGTTGATTTTGGCGTGATTGGCTTGGCGGCGTTCGGGCTGATCTACGCGGCGATGGCAGCGATGCTGCTGTCAGTGTGGAAAACGGCGGCGCATGGCTCACGTGTTCTGGCGCTCAGTGCGGCGGTCAGCCTGCTGACGCTGCTCGCGGTCGGGTTCGTCGATGTCATGGTGCTGTGGGATCGTGTCTCCGTCGTCTTCTGGCTGACGCTGGCGGTGGGCGGCGCGCTGTACAGCGCCCGCCGTTCACCATCACCGGTCACTTTAAGTACGCAAAAATTGATAAAGCATTAAGAAATTGACGCAAAAGCAGGACTTTAGGCGTATGCTGATGATAACGACTCATGGTGTAAGGTACATATACAGACCGCATACCCGATGGTGTTCATGACCGGGTGTTCAACAGTGATTCGATTGTTCGTTAGGGATGTAAATGACCGTCATCGAGCCAAAAGCGCCTCAACCCACGCCGCCGCAATCCCCTTCAACGCCTACGTCGTCTATCCCTGACGCGCCGACCACGCCCAACAGCATCAATACCCGTTATCTCGCGCTGCCACCGACGCAGACCAGCGACCCGCTCGAACGCCCGACAGCGCCGTTTGAGACCGCGCTGCCGTGGGTGATCGAGTTTCGCATGGTCGGCACTTCGACCATCCATCAGGTGCAGGTCCGCGAGACCATGCTGGTTGGTCGTGCCGATGCCGAACGCGATATCGACCCGGAAATCGATCTCACGCCCTACAACGGCGGCATGCTCGGCGTCAGCCGCCGCCACGCGCTGATCGTGGTGCGCGAGACCTACCTGATGATCAAGGATATGGGCAGTACCAACGGCACACGCCTGAACAACACGCTGCTGGAGCCGTTGAAGGAATACCGGCTGCATCATGGCGACGAATTGACGTTCGGCGGGCTGCAAATTCAACTGCAATTTGCGGTCGTCCCAGCAGATACGGCGAAGAAACCGCAGACCGCCCCGCTCACGTATGATGCGACCATCCCCACGATCGGGCGCGGTCAGCGCGTCCTGGTGATCGAAGATGACGACAATGTCGGTCAGGTCTTTCAGAAAGCACTGGAGATCGCCGGGTTCAAATGTATTCGCGTCAGCACCGTCACGCAGGGGTTAGGCGTGTGTTTTCAGCAAATGCCCGATGCCATCATCCTGAATATGATGCTTTCCGATATGAACGCGCTCGATCTGGTGCGCTATGTCCGCAAGCAGCAGGGGATTACCCGGCGCGTGCCTGTGCTGGTGGTGAGCAGCACCAACGGCGGGTTTTATAAGAGTCAGGCGTATCAGGCGGGCGCCGATGTGTTCATGGGCAAACCGGTCGCCGTCGAAGAATTGGTGCGCGCGGTGGGTACCGTCATGGTGTGAACCGTTCATGGGTTCTTCAGACATGTTTCAATGTGTAAAAAAGCAGGCATGAGCGATAAAGATGTCTTGCTTTTTTAACCGAAGTGCGTGCAAGATTGCTGTATCGTAATCCTGCATGAACCGCTTGAGCGGTGGCGAAAACATGTCGAACACAACCGCGCTGCATGCGGAAACAGTCCCACCACCAACCGACCCGATGGCGGATTTGAGATCACTGCTCGACCAGGCGTATGATGCCAACTGCCGCGCGCATTACGATGAGGCGATGTTCGCCGCCGACCGCGCCTATGACATGGCGCACGCGCTGCAAAACGACGCCGGCATTGCCGAATCGCGGATTCTCAAAGGCAACGCGCTCCTCTTTCGCGGCGATTACATCGCGGCGCTGGAATGCGGACAGACCGCGCTCGAATATGCCGCCATCGCATCCGACCAACCGCGTTTGACCATGCGCGCCCGCAATATGATGGGCATCGTCTATCGGCAGTTGGGCGAACTGCCAACTGCGCTCGAACACTACCTGAAACATCTTGAACTGGCAGAAATGCTCGACGACGAAACCTTTCAGGCGCGCGCGCTGAACGGGATCGCCGGGGTGTACAACGCGCTCAACGACCCTGAAACTGCCATTCGTTATGGGCATCGCGTGCTGGATATTTATCGCAGGCTGGGCGATTTGTACGGCGAAGCGATTTTGCTGACCAACATGTCGATTCTGTATGATGCGCTCGGCGCGCGCGAACAGGCACTGCACAGCGCGCTCGAATCGTGGCAGCTTCATGTCCAGATCGGCATCGGCACGCGCCCATCCAACGAAGTGCAGACGCTCCACCAGATCGCCGCCGCCTATGCCGCGCTCGGTCAATTCGACCAGGCGGAATCCCCGCTCGATCAAGCGCTGCTGCTGGCGCTGACGCATGAACTGCCGACATCGCACGCCATCGCACTGGCGCTGTTGGGCGATATGTGCGAAAAGCGCGGGCGCATCGACGAAGCGATCTTCGCTTATGAAAAGACCATCGACATCATTCAGGCG
>Ga0224723_1002308_pt1 | contig 10672 bp, 7 predicted proteins | sample Balambano_FR2_Me_FD_161647 | JGI IMG/M metagenome (GOLD analysis project Ga0224723, IMG submission 161647) | Freshwater sediment microbial communities from Lake Towuti, South Sulawesi, Indonesia - Balambano_FR2_MetaG | ecosystem: Environmental > Aquatic > Freshwater > Lake > Sediment | place...
AGCGGTGGTCGTGCGAGTGGCGCGCCGAGTCGGTGTGGAGGTTACCAGTGCTTCCGGGTCTGCCTGGGCAGGCGTGGCCTCCATGATGAACTCGGCGGTTCCCTCAGCGACAGGTGTGGCCGGGTCGTCCCCGGTCACGGATGCGCGTAACAGGGGTTGCAGCACAAATCCGCCCGCCAGCAGTACCAGCACACCCAGCCCGACTATCCACAGCACGCCGCGTCGTTTGCGTTCCGGCTCTTCTGGCAGGAGCATCGTGGGGATAGCGCCTGCTGTCCCGGTAACGCTGCCCTCGATCGGTGGATTTACCGCATCAATCACCCCCGTGCGAACCCCGACACTGCGATCCGCCGGGCCGACCGCGCCGTCACGGTCAAACGGGTTGGCGCGGGGCAGATCGACCAGGACACTCAGGCGGCGGGAAAGCGTGGTCAGCGCGCCGGAATAAGCGTCGATCAGATCGCGCGCGGACAGGTAGCGATCCTCTGGCCGTTTCGCCAGCCCTTTGAGGATCACGGCATCCAGCGCGGTGGGCAGATCCGCGTTAACAAGCGACGGCGGCGGCGGCGCGGCATTGGCCTGCTTGTTCATCACCGTCATCGGGTTATCGCCAGTGAACGGAAAATAACCGGTCGTAAACAGATAGGTCATCACGGCCAGCGCATACACATCTGACCGATGATCGACATCAGCGCGCCCGGCGATCTGCTCCGGGGCCATCCACAACGGCGTGCCGATCGCATCACCGGTCTGGGTGTAGCGGGTGCCGTCCCGCACCCGCGCGATACCAAAGTCGCTGATGGCGGCCTCGCCGTTTTCGTCCAGCAGCACATTTTCAAGTTTGATGTCGCGGTGGATGATCCCCTGGCTGTGCGCATGTTCGAGCGCGGCGGCGATCTGGCGCAGCAGGCGTTCGCTGGTCTCCAGAGCGGCCTGCCTGGGCACACGGAACGCACCCGCCAGGCTGCCACCCGGCATGAACTTCATCGCAATATACGGCAGCCGTCCGATCTGCCCGGAGTCATAAATCGGCACGATGTAAGGATGATCCAGCGATCGGATCAACTGTGCCTCGCGCTGGAAGCGTTTGACGACTTCCTGTTCGTAAGTCAGATGGACGTGCAGCGTCTTGAGCGCGACCCGCTGCTGCGTGCGCGTATCGATCGCATCATACACCGAAGCCATGCCGCCGGAGCCGATCAGCCGGGTTAACTGAAAGGGGCCAAAAATCTTGTTCGCCATATAAGGGTAAGGATCGTTTCGTTTCGCCTGATGATTCTGATTGTAATCGTGAAACCGCGCGTTATAGTTGCAGGTTACGTTTCTCTATCTGACAGCGGGAAGAATTTACGAGTTTCCGAACTGCGGCGGCGGAATAATTTCGTAAGCGCCGCGTGATTGACAGCGTCCAGAGTCTATGGAATGCTTGAGCCTATTCACCAATCTTCAGTAAATAAGCTTGCCCGCAGCATCGCAGGCACAGGAGAAACCCGTCCATGAGTGACAAGACGATCGAAGTCAGTTCGGCGAATTTCCAGGCCGATGTGCTGGAGTCGCAGCAGCCGGTTCTGGTTGATTTCTGGGCGACCTGGTGCCAGCCGTGCAAGATGATCGCCCCCATTGTGGATCAGATCGCCAGTGAGTATCAGGGCAAGATCACGGTTGGCAAGCTGGACACTGACGCCAATCAGGACATCCTGATGAAGTATGGCGTGAGGAGCATCCCCACCCTGATCCTGTTCAAAGGCGGAGAGCCAGTTGTGCGCATCACCGGCTTCCAGCCGAAGGAAAAGATTCTCGGCAAGCTTCAGGCGCATCTCTAAACGCCTGAGCTAAACCGGACACATTCCCTTTCTCTAAAACGCCCGCGTCGTTAACTGATGCGGGCGTTATTTTTTGGCGTTTTTCTAGTCTGACGCAGGTTCGGCCTCCGGCACGATCTCCGGCGCGAGCGGCACAGCGAAATGGAAGACCGATCCCCTGCCGAGTTCGCTCTCCACCCAGATATCGCCGTTGTGTCCTTCGATGATGCGCTTGGTGATGATCATGCCCAGGCCGGTGCCCTTTTGTTCGCGCGCCAGCTTGTTGTCGCTGCGGAAGTAATCTTCCTGGAAGATGCGGCCCAGGTCTTCCTCGCTCATGCCGATACCCGTGTCCTGCACGCGGACATGAACGACCTGACCGAGCGGCTGGCCGCGCCGGTTGCGATAATTCAGGTTGACCGCCGCGCTGACGGTGATCGTCGCGTCCGGTGGGCTGTATTTGTGCGCGTTGCTGACCAGATTGGTCATCACCTGGAGCAGCCGGGTGTAATCGCCCATCACCAGCGGCAGATCTTCGCTCACGTGGTTGATCACGGTCTGGCGCTTTTCCTCAAACTGATTCTGGAACGGGATCAGCGTGTCCATCACCACGTTGCGGAGGTTGACCGGCTCCAGCGTGATTTTGAACTGTCCGGCGTCCGCAGCGGCAATGTCACGCAGATCGTCGATGATGCGCTGCATCCGATCGGCGTTGGTGCGGATCACGCCCAGGAAGTCGCGCTGCTGGTCGCTGATCGCGCCGGTCATCCCGCTTTTCATCAGATCGGTGTACCCTTTGACGGACGCCAGCGGGTTCTTGAGTTCGTGGGCGGCGAAGCCCATAAACTCGGACTTTGACTCGTTGGCGCGGGTCAGTTCTTCGTAGAGCTGCGCGTTGGCGATGGCGATGCTGGCGTGTTCGGCCAGGCGCTGTGTCCAGTCCAGATTCAGCAGGCTGAAGCGCGGCTCCTGCGCCTTTTCCAGCACCATCACCGCGCTGATCTCATCGCCGGAGAGCATCGGCACGGTGATCTGGCTCAAGGAACCGGGCAGTGCCTGGACGTAATCCGGGTCGATCGCCACGTCATGCGCGAGATCGGCACGGCGGGTACGCATCACACGGCGGATAATGCCACTGTTGAGCGGCCAGGCCGGGATACCGCTTTCATCCATTGGCGGCAGGTTATCCGCCTCATAACCGTTCGTCGCCAGGATCAGCAGGTGCGTGCGCTTGTCGTTGATCACGCCCAGCATCCCGGCGGTCGCGCCGCTGCGTTCCACCGCCCAGCGCACGGTGATGTCGGCCACGCGGCGAATATCGAGTGTGCGGTTCAGTTCGACGTCAATGCGTTCCAGCACTTCCAGTTCCTGCAAACGCTGGTTGAGCTGCAAATCGACGCTCTGATACTGGCGCGCATTTTCGAGCGCGATGGCGGCCTGACCGGCGAAGGTCGCCAGCAGTTCCATATCCTCGTTGACGTAGAGCGTGCCGTCCCGCTTGTTCAGCACTTCCAGCACGCCGATCACCTGGTCGCGCGTGATCAGCGGGACGGCCAGCACCGAGGTGGTCTGGAACTCGCCCTTGCTGATGTCTCCCTGGAAGCGGGCATCCTTCGATGTGTCGTTGACGATCACCGGCCTGCCGCTTTCGGCGACCTTGCCCACCAGCCCGAACCCGGCCTGCAACCGCTTGCCGACCAGTTCCTGGCCTGTGCCGCCCACCGCCGTCTTGAATTCCAGGTCGTTCGTGCCGTCTTCGACCGTCAGCAGCAGCGAACCGGCTTCAGCGTTGAGGATGTCCACTGCCGCCGTGGTGATCATCGTGAGCAGGTTATCGATATCGACGCTGATCTCGGCGGCCACCAACTGTCGGCTGACCTCGTTGAGCGCGGCAAGCTGGCGGGCACGGGTGGTCGTCTCGGCGAACAGGCGCACTTTGTCGAGCGAACTGGCCGCCAGCGCGCCAATATCGCTGAGAATCTTCAACTGTTCATCGGTGTAGACGCGGTTCGGGTCATAATCCGCCACGGTCATCACACCGAGCGTCGTCGGCCCGGCGATCAGCGGCACGCCCATCCACACCTTGAGGTTGCGGTTCTCAAAGCTGTACTGGTAATTGTTCTGATCCATCGCGCGCACATAATCGGTCAGGCGGCGCGGCTGGCCGGATCTGAGCACCTCGGAGTACATATCGCGCCCGGCAGCCCAGCGGCGATTCTCATGCTCGCGCACCCGGTCATCGTCTTCCAGGAAAAAGGCGTAGTACAGCTGATTGGTGACCGGCTCTCGCAGCACAATGTAGAAACACGGCGAACTGAACACCGACAGGGTTTGCGCACTGATCAGTTCCAGCAGGTCGTCCAGATCGATCGTAAAGTTCACCGCCTGGGCGACGCGGCTCAACACGTCGGACTCGCGCGCGCGTTTTTGCAGCGAGGCGATGACCTGGGCGCGTTCCAGCGCCAGCGACAACTGGGTCACGGCGTTGTTGATAAAGCGCAGCTCTTCATAAAGGTAACTGCTTCTGCCGGAAAGCGGCGGGCTGATGATCACAAAACCCTGCACACTGTCTCCGCTGCGAATACCGGCCAGCACCCGCGTCTTCAGAATATTCAGCCGCGCGCGATCCACCCGCAGCTCGATCGGCCACGGACGGCCCGGCTCCAGATAGATGGTGGCCTCCGTCTTGCGCAGCAGATCGATGATGCCAGCGTCCGGCGTGAAACGGATGTCGGTCTCCACGTCATCGCCCGCCATCGACACATAATCGCTGGAGGCAGGATCGTAAAGGAACACAAAGGTTTTGGAGGCTTTCAGCGCATCGTCGATCAGCGACCGGAACTGGGCGACGATCTGCGGAGCCGTATTGAGGCTGGTCAGATCTTTGGTGAATTTTTCTAGCTGTTCCTGATAGTTGCGCCGGGTGCGGAAGTAAATCTCGTCAATTCGGCTGCTCAGCGAGGTCCGGATCGGCAGAAACACGATCGATACCAGAAACAGGATGAAGACGATCACCAGGGGGTCGGTGGTGTCGATCGTGTCGGTGATAAACAGGCTCGCCCCGGCGATCAGCAGGAAGTAGCCGAGTACCAGCGCCAGCAGCATCACGCCGTTGGTGATCGTCGCGCTGATGACCTGATCCGTATCCCACCGGCGGTATTGCAGCACGGCATACGCCACACTGACGGCTGGCAGGATGAAAAAGGGTGTCGCCGCCTCGATGCTGAACGACAGCGTGTCGATGCCCAGAGAATTAATCGTCCGCCCCAGAATCCAGAGTATCGCCGGGACGATCGCCAGCAGCAGGCCGATGAAGATGACATTGGCCTGATCGCGCGTGAAGGGATTGGTCGCGCGCGGGCGCTGATAGAGAAAAACGATGGCTGACGCGATAGCGTTGCTCATGATGGTGGAGAGGATGGCCGCCTGGTTGCTGGCGCCGGCGTTAAGCGCTGTCTCGCCGCGATACTCCATCACCAGCAGCACCGCGATGACGACCGATACCGCGAACGGCAGAAAGCGCAGCGCCGGCGTGCGTTCCACAAAGGCGACCGGAATCGGGTAGACCAGTGCCAGCGTGACGATCATCCCGGCCAGCAGCGCACTGGCGACCAGCCAGATCACCTGCGCGCGATGCGTGGAGCTGACGTCGAAGATACCGGCCATGAAGATCGCCAGCAGCAAGCAGATCAGGATCGGCACAAAGGCTTCTGACTGGCGACGGCGGAAATAAAATATCCCCATGCCGATCGCCAGCACCAGCGTGCCTGAGAAGACGGGAACCAGGAAGAACGCGAGCAAATCGCCATCCGGCATCCCTTCCAGCGCGTAACTGGTATAACAGGTCGCGGTGGAAGAGCCGTCGGATACCGCGCACATCGCCGGGTTCGCCGCTTCTGGCGTAAAACTGTCCGGGTCGATCACGCGCTCGAACTTGACGGTGACGATCTGGCCCCGGCGCATCTCGTTGAGGGCCGCGACGAGATCGGGAGTCGTGCGGATATTATCTTCAAACTCTGTCACGACATCGGCAGCCAGGCCGACGATCCGGTCGCGCGGTTGAAGCCCGGCTTCCAGCCCGTTCCAGGAGGCTGAACCGGTCGGACTGCCCCGGCTGACGGTCAGATTGTTGGTCAGCAGCGCGCCGAGAAAAGGCTGCCGGTTCCAGTTCAGGCCAAGCACAATATACCACAGGAGGATCGCGCTGGCGGCTGCGGCAGACAGCAGCAGAACGGTGAGGCGCGCGCGCTCAATGGTCGATCGACGCTGCGCGGCCAGTGCCGTAGAGATCGGCGAAGCGGCTGGTGTTGCGGCCCTCATGGCAGAGTCCTGGTAAATTCTTGGGTGAGCATTACGATTGATTTTATCACACCTCAATGTTGGCGACACTTTAACATCGTTCTGTTTACGTTTGTTTTAGGTTATGCTCTGGGAAAATGGCAGCTCGGTGCTACAAATCCCAGGACTTTTGCGCTATCATCCGCGCGGGTAACGAACGTTAACATCGTGACGAAGGCAGCCAGCACACGAAAAGTACCTGTGTCGGGCGATGTGAATGCGTTACTGTTCAATGCGGTATAGGCCCCAAATATTGCAAAATTGGACTCAATTGATGGCACAGCAAGCGATTCGTGTCCTGATTGCCAAGCCCGGCCTCGATGGTCACGACCGGGGGGCCAAAGTGATCGCGCGCGCGCTGCGCGATGCCGGGTTCGAGGTAATTTACACCGGTCTGCGGCAGACGCCGGAAATGATCGCGGAGGCGGCGCTTCAGGAAGATGTCGATGTGGTGGGGCTGAGCATCCTCAGCGGCGCGCATATGGCGCTGGTCCCACGCATCCGCGAGGTGATGAACGCTGCCGAACTGGAAGACGTGCCGATCATCCTGGGCGGCATCATCCCCGACGAGGACAAGCCCCGGCTCCACGAACTGGGCGTCAGCGGCATCTTCGGGCCGGGAACCAGCACCGAGACGATCGCCACCCACATCCGCCAGATCGTGCAGGAAAGGGATGAGCGCGCCTCATCATGAGCAGCCTGGTCGATGGAGTGCGCGCTGGCAGCCGTCGATCGCTGGCGAAGCTGCTGACAATCATCGAGAATGAGCGCGAGGGCGCAAGAGAAGCCCTCGCGGCTTTATTTCCGCATACCGGGCGCGCCTGGATTCTCGGCGTCACCGGCGCGCCGGGCACGGGCAAAAGTTCTTTGGTCAATGCGTTAGCCAAAGCCTACCGCGCACGGGGGCAAACCGTTGCCATCATCGCTGTGGATCCGACCAGCCCGTTCACCGGCGGCGCGATCCTGGGCGACCGGATTCGGATGCGCGATCTGGCTGGCGATCCGGGTGTATTCATTCGCAGCATGGCGACGCGCGGCAGCCTGGGCGGTTTGGCCCGCGCCACACGTGAGGTGATCCGCGTGCTGGACGCCGCCGGGTTCGACCGGATCGTGGTGGAGACGGTCGGCGCGGGTCAGAGCGAGGTGGAGATCGTCCGCGCGGCGCATACGACCGTGGTGGTGGAAGCGCCTGGCCTGGGTGACGACGTGCAGGCCATCAAAGCTGGCATCCTGGAGATCGCCGATGTGCTGGTGGTCAACAAGGCTGATCGACCAGGAGCGCAGAACACTATCCGCGCACTGAAGGCGATGCTGGAACTGGGCCACCCCACCCGCACCGCCCGCGTTAACCATCACGGCCAGCGAATGCAGGTCGATACCCCTGTGGCGGAGGCGGACTCGATCTGGCTGCCGCCGGTGATCCAGACCGTGGCGACCGCCGAAAGCGCGGAGGAATCGGGCGTCGCCGCGCTGATCGACGCGATCGATGCGCACCGCGACCATCTTCACACTGCCGGAACGCTGGAACCCCAGGAACGCGAGCGGATTATGATCGAACTGCGCGACCGGCTTCAGCATGAATTGATGACCCGCCTGCTGGGATCGCTCCCAGACGGTCTGCTGACGGAGACTGTGCGGCGCGTTCAGGCCCGCGAACTCGATCCACGGCAGGCTGTCGCCTGGATACTTGATGCCTCATAAAACACATGGTTTGAGGAAAACCACCTTGTACGAGAAAATACCGGGAACAAAGTACGTGCGCAGGTCAGAACTGCGCGTCGTCGGAACCAGAAGGAAATCAGGAATGCGGTTCGGGGAGATTAAGCTCTTTTGCGGTTCGGCCTCACATACTCTCGGCGAGGAAATCGCGCGTCATCTGGGCATTCGCCCCGGCACTTATGAGCGCACGGTCTTTTCCAACGAGAATATTTTTGTGCGGCTGAAGGAAAGTGTGCGCGGGCAGGATGTCTATCTGGTGCAGACAATGGCGTCCCCAGTCCACGACAATTTTATGGAAATGCTGATCATGATCGATGCGCTCAAGCGCGATTCAGCCTGGCGCATCAATCTGGTGGTGCCCTATCTGTCTTATGGACGCAGCGACAAGAAGGATCAGCCGCGTGTGCCGATCAGCGCGCGCCTGGTCGCCAATATGATCGAGGTGGCGGGGGCGGATCGCTACATCACGATCGACCTGCACGCCGGGCAGATTCAGGGCTTTTTCAACATCCCCGGCGACGCGCTGACTGCGTTTCATCTGCTCAGTGACTATGTGAAGGCCAAAGAAATTCCTGATCTCACAGTCGTCTCCACCGATCTGGGCTTCGCCAAGCAGGCGCGCAACTGGGGTCAGAAGCTGGAAGCGCCGGTTGCCCTGGTGGAAAAACGCCGGGTCGATAACAAGGAGCGCCCGGAAGCTCTGTCGCTGATCGGCAGTGTAGACGGCCAGAACGTCCTGCTGGTCGATGATGAGGTGCTGACGGCTGGCAGTGTCGCCAACGCGGTCGGCGTGCTGAAGGAAAACGGCGCGCGGGACATCTACCTGGCCTTCACCCACGGCTTCCTGACCGATAAAAGCTTTCAGCGGTTAGGGTCGCTCCACCTCAAAGAGATCATCCTTACCAATACCATCCCTCTCCCCAAAGACAAGCTGCTGCCCAACATGACCATCCTCTCGATCGCGCCGATGCTGGCGGAAGTGATGCTGCGCGCGCATGAAGGCCGCAGCGTGGGCGAACTCTTCGACGAGTGATGCACGCCAGGGCACGAATCGCCGCGTGCCCTCTGCCGGTGAAACCCCCGCAAGCCTGAAGCGCCATGACACCTGTGGCATCCCCATCCTCCCGGTGTTCACGATTTGCCAGACGACCCCTTCAGTAAGTCAGATAAGCGATAAACGATGGGTTTCTGAATTCACACAGGCGTCCATCTACCCGGTCTCTGCCGCGCCGCCAACCCTCGCCCGACGATCGGCAAGTTGTGGTAACATAAAGTCAAGTCGGCTGCACCGTCCCAGGGACATTCACGATGGAACAATGGGAATACCTCACCAAATTCTGCGAGGCCAGCGCCCGGTCGAAGGAAAAACGGCAGTTCCTGAAGCAAACCCTCAACGTCAGACGCCCGCCCGCTTATACGCCAGAGTCGATGATCCCGGAGCTGAACGCGCTGGGTCGTGACGGCTGGGAACTGATCCATATGGAGCCGGTGCAGCGCGTCAACAGCAAGGGAAAGATTCTCTTCAGCCCTGGCTGGCGCTGGAGCAATGTCTATTTCTGCGTCTTCAAGCGGCGGCGGTCGGTCCCCCAGGTCATGCCGGTGACAGCGCACGGTCAGCCCGCGTTTAACGGCTCCGGCGCTGCTTCCGCCCCAGTAACGCCGCAGTCGGCCCCGATCCCGGCGGAGACGCGCCCGGTGGCTGCCGTTGATCCCGGCCCACAGTTTCCGCCTAATCGCGGCGTGATCTCGCCAGAGGATTGACTCGGCAATGCGTGTGGTCTTCATCACCGGCGCATCCAGCGGCATCGGGCGGGCGGCAGTGCTGGCCTTTGCGCGCGGCGGCAGCCATGTGATCGGCACGGCCCGGCGTGTCGATCGGCTTGAGTCGCTTCAGGCCGAGATCAACGCGCTGCCCGCGCCCCACGGCGATTTTCTGCCGATCGCGCTCGATGTGCGGGACGCTGCGGCCGTCAATGCGGCAATGCGACAGGCGGTCGATCGCTTCGGGCGGCTCGATATGCTGATCGCCAACGCCGGATTAGGCCAGCGGGGGGCAGTCGCTGAGGCGGAATGGGAGCATCTCGACACTGTGATCCGCACCAATATCGACGGCGTGCTGCACAGCATCCGCGCCGCCGTGCCGGAAATGCGCAAATCCGGCGGCGGCCACATCCTGATCGTCTCCTCCGTCGTGTACAACATGATCTCCCCTTATGCCGCCACCTATGCCGCCAGCAAAGCGTTCGTCAGCAGCCTGAGCCGATCGCTGGCGATGGAACTGGAAGCGGATAACATCCGTGTGACCGATCTGCTGGTGGGGCGCACGGAAAGCGAATTTAACGACAGCCGTCTGGGTCAGCGCGGTTATGGCAGCAAGGCCAGCCGCCTCCCGCGCATGACCGCCGAAGAGGCCGCCGCCGCGATCGTAAAGGCGGCACAGGGACACAAACGGCGGGTGACGCTGCGCTGGTGGGATCGGCTGCTGGTGGCCGCCAACGTGATCGTGCCCGGTTTCGTCGGTCGCCGCGCCCTGCGCCAGTATCGTTGAGCGATCAGCGATGAGCGGCGAGAAAATATCAGCTCGCAGATCCATTGATCACGCCCGGTTTGCTCCAAAAGACGCAAATACCCAAATGTGCAGAAAGGAACTGACGTGAAACGACTCGTCATGTGTACCCTTGTGATCGTGCTGATGCTTGCCCTGGCCTCGGCGTCGGCGCAGGAGGAACTGCCCACTATTACCGCGTCGATCGCCGACGATCAGAATTTTGGCCTGCTGGCCGATCTGCTGGATGAATTCCCCGATCTGCGCG
>Ga0224723_1002309_pt1 | contig 10668 bp, 4 predicted proteins | sample Balambano_FR2_Me_FD_161647 | JGI IMG/M metagenome (GOLD analysis project Ga0224723, IMG submission 161647) | Freshwater sediment microbial communities from Lake Towuti, South Sulawesi, Indonesia - Balambano_FR2_MetaG | ecosystem: Environmental > Aquatic > Freshwater > Lake > Sediment | place...
CGATGTCTGGGTGATGATTTCTGCTAACCCCATCTTTAATGAGGCCGGTGACTATCTAGAGTCGCTGGCCATGATTACGGATATCTCCGACCGCAAACGGGCTGAGCTGGCCCTACAACAGCTTAACGAGGAGCTAGAAGCGCGAGTTCGGCAGCGTACCCAAGAAATCCAAAAATTAGCCGCCCTGGTGGAAAACAGCACCGACCTAATTGGCATGGCCAACCTGAATGGTGAGGCCATTTATCTCAACCGGGCAGGCCACCAACTTTTGGGGGTGGCCCCAAATAACCTGGTGGGTCAGCCTATCGTTACCTTTGTGTGCCCTGACGAACAGCCCCGACTACAGCAAGAGATACTGCCGTTGGTTCTACAACACGGCTTTTGGCAAGGAGAATCCACCTTCCGCCATCTGCAAACCGGCGAAGACATCACCTTAGAACAGGCTATATTTTTGATTCGGGATCCAGAAACAGATGTAACGCTCTGTATGGCTACCGTCTGTCGGGATGTGCGCGCTCGCAAACAGGCTGAGCTGGCTCTGCAGCAGAGCGAAGAGCGCTTTCGCCAAATTGCCGAAACCATTCAAGATGTTTTTTGGATGACTACCCCTGACTCCAGCGAAATGCTGTATGTCAGCCCGGCCTTTGAGCAGATGTGGGGGTTGTCCTGTGAGCAGCTTTATCAATCGCCCCAAGCCTGGTTTGAGGCGATTCATCCTGAAGACCAGCCCAGCGTTAAGGATTTACTGATAGCCGCTCCAGTCAGCGGTGGTTATGACAAAATCTACCGGATCCTTCGTCCTGATGGCGAAATGCGGTGGATCCACGATCAGGCGTTTCCTGTGCTCAACGAGGCCGGAGAGGTGTATCGGTTAGTGGGCATGGCCAAAGATATTACCGACCGCAAGCAGGCCGAGCTGGCTCTGCAAGAGAGTGAAACCCGCTTTCGCCAGTTGTTTGCGGCGACGCCGACGCCCATTCAAGGCTATGACCGCAATCGCCGGGTGATTTTTTGGAACCAGGCCAGCACGGCGCTCTATGGCTACACCGAAGCCGAAGCCCTGGGCCAGCCGGTAGAAGATTTGATTATTCCTGAGCCAATGCAGGCGGCTATTGTGCCCATTGTGGATGCCTGGATTGCCGGTACCGGTGCGCCGGTGCCCAACGGAGAACTGAGCCTGCGGCATAAGACCGGGAAACGGGTGCCGGTATATTCCACCCACGTCAGGCTCAACAGCTTGCAGGGCGAGCCTGAAATGTACTGTATTGACGTAGATCTGCGCGAGGCCAAGCAGGCCGAGCAAGCCCTGCGGGACAGTGAAGAGCGCTTTCGCCAAATTGCCGAAACCATTCAGGAAGTGTTCTGGATGACTACCCCCGATGCCAGCGAAATCTTGTATATGAGCCCCGCCTTTGAAGACATTTGGGGCTTACCTACAGAAGCCGTTTATCAAGACGCGCTGATGTGGTTTGGCCTCATCCATCCCGACGACCAGCCCTGCATGGTAAAAGCGACTGGGCCTCAACTAGCCCAAGGGTACGATGAAGTCTACCGAATCCTGCGTCCCGATGGCGAAATGCGGTGGATCCACGACCGGGCTTTTCCAGTGCGTAACGAAGCGGGTGAGATTTACCGGGTGGTGGGCCTAGCCAAAGATATCACCGAGTCTATGCAGGATGAACTGCGGCTACAAGAGAGCGAAGAACGGTTTCGGGCCACCTTTGAACAGGCGGCCGTCGGTATGGTGCAGGCCGACTTAACCGGACGGCTTGTGCGGGTGAATCAAAAGTTCTGTGACCTGCTAGGGTACTCGGCAACAGAGTTTTACACCAAAACCTATGCCGATATTACCCATCCAGCTGACCTGGCTCAAGACCAGGCTCATGTAAACTGCCTGCTGAGTGGAGCCGCCTCCAGCTTTGTGATGGAAAAACGCTACCTGCGCTCCGATGGCTCAGTGGTTTGGGTCAACTTGGCCGTGGCCTTAGTCAAAAATTATATAGGCGAACCCCAGTACTTTATTGGCGTAATTAGCGATATTACCGACCGCAAACAGGCTGAGCTAGCCCTAATTGAAAGCCAGCAGTTGAACCAACGTATTACCGATAGCGCCCCTTACCTCATCTACATCTACGATTTAGAGCACCACGTTAACCTTTACATCAACCGAGAAATTACCGATACCCTGGGCTATTCGCCAGAGCAGATCAAGGCACTGGGCAACCAGGTTTTGGCCAGCCTGACTCATCCTGAGGATTTTGCCCATTTTGGCAATTTGTTTGATCGAATTCGGGCCGCTAGCGATGAGGATGTGTTTGAAATAGAGTATCGTATGCGCCACGCCGATGGCCGCTGGCGCTGGCTCTACGACCGCTATGCTGTGTTCAAGCGCAATCAGCAGGGCCGCGTTATCCAGCACATTGGGATTGTGCAAGACATCACCGACCGCAAGCAGGCCGCCGAGTCTCTTCAACAACTTAATTTGGAACTAGAGCAGCGGGTTGAAACCCGCACTCAAGAACTCCAGCGGGCGATGGAAGCCGCTGAGGCCGCGAGCCAAGCTAAGAGTACCTTCCTGGCTAACATGAGCCACGAGCTGCGCACTCCCCTCAACGCCATTCTGGGCTTTACCCAACTGATGGCCCGCGATCTGGCCCTAAGCGTGGATAACCGTCAATATCTGGGCATTATCAACCGCAGTGGCGAACATTTGCTGACCTTAATCAACGACATTTTAGAAATGTCAAAAATTGAAGCCGGGAAGGTGCAGATGAACGTCGGTTCTTTTGATTTGACAGCGCTGCTTGATGCCCTTAAGGATATGTTTCTCCTGCGGGCCAAGCATAAAGGATTAGATTTGCTCATTGAATGCGATGCGGCCCTGCCTCGTTACCTGAAAACCGATGAGCATAAGCTACGTCAGGTGTTGATTAATCTGGTGGGGAATGCCATCAAGTTCACTACCAATGGGCAGGTGGCGTTGTGTGTGGGGCTGGCTTCACCATCCCTAACTGAATCTAATGCGGCGACAACAGTAGCGCTTACCTTCACGGTGGATGATACTGGCCTGGGTATTGACCCCAGCGACATTGATAGCTTGTTTCAGCCCTTTACCCAGGTCAACCAGACCAATCACTCCCAGGATGGCACGGGCTTGGGCTTACCGATTAGCCGTCAGTTTATTCAGCTTTTGGGTGGCGAACTGACCGTAGATAGCCAGCCTGGTATTGGCTCTACCTTTAGCTTTACGATTCCAGTAGAGGTGGTAGATTGGGCCGCTGCACCGGCTTCAGATAGTGCGACCCAGTGGGTGATTGGGCTGGCGCCAGATCAGCCCAGCTATCGTATTCTGGTGGCAGATGATAACAACACGCACCGGCAACTGCTAGTGCGGCTGCTGCAATCCGTTGGCTTGGAGGTGCGCGAGGCCAACCACGGGCAGATGGCAGTTGCCCTGTGGCAGAGCTGGCACCCCCACCTGATTTGGATGGATATGCGCATGCCAGAGCTAGATGGGTACACCGCTACTCAACAGATTCGGCAGCTAGAAGCTGGCCAGAGAGTTACCAAAATCATCGCCCTGACTGCTAATGCCTTTGAAGAAAATCGTGCCCAGGCTTTAAACAGTGGTTGCGATGATTTTGTCCGCAAGCCGTTTCAGATTAGCCAACTGTTTAGCAAAATGGCAGAGCACCTGGGACTAGTGTATCAGTATGGCCAAGCCTGCCTAGCTTCTCCCGCTAACCCTGCCTCAGCAGCGCCTCTAGCGGTACTGGCTGATTTACAAGATCTACCCATTGCAATTGTTGAGCAACTTTATCAGGCTACCCTACAGCTAGATAACCAACAGTTAGCAATCCTGATTGCTGAACTTGCTCCTGGGCATCCGGCCCTGGCTGAACTACTTGGCCAAAAGCTAGAGGAATTTGCGATCGACCAAATTCACACTTGGCTGCAACACGTTCTGCATCCTCCGGTATCTTGCTCTTAACCAAAGCCCTAAACCTATCACTTTTATATATTTACCTGATAGCTCTTTCTCTATAGATAGATAGTAGAATGAGAGGCGGTTAACAAAACTTAATAGTGGGACGGCTTTCTGTACGGCCTCAGTTTTGGGAAATCCATCCCATACTTGTCTACTCTGTAGACGCTGCGGCTCAAGACAGCCACCCCCCATCAAGACGGTTCACCCGAACTTTTGGAGTCACTGTCCTACTGGTTGGGCTTTCTAAGTTAGCTAGTAAGCCCCTTAAAGGTGGATTGGTGTTCTAGCGAGTGCGCTTTCAGTTCTAGGGAGCCGTTGTGGCTGGGTTGATGTTTTAGCCATTGAGTCAAGACATATGCAAGTTGATGCTTCTACCCTCCAGGGAGACATTCTCATCGTAGATAACCTGCCAGAAAATCTTCGGGTGCTGTCGGATACGCTAGCCAGCCAGGGTCACCGCGTGCGAGCGGTAAGAAATGGAGCTATGGCGCTAATTGGGGTAAGAGCAGCGCCACCAGATGTGATTTTGCTAGACATTCGCATGCCAGAGATGGATGTCTACGAGGTTTGCCAGCAACTCAAGGCTGATTCACTGACCCAGGCGATTCCAGTCATTTTTCTCAGTGCCCTGGATGAGACCATCAACAAAGCGCGAGCCTTTGCGGTTGGAGGGGCTGACTACATTACTAAGCCTTTTCAGGTGCCAGAGGTGCTAGCACGGGTACAGCACCAGTTGACGATTCAAGCCTTGAAAAAACAGGTTGCCGCCCAGCAAGAGCAACTAGAGACAATAGCCAAGGCTAGGCCCAATGTCCCTCAGTTGATGAATGAGGAGCCGGGTGCCAGTGGGTTAACGTCCGCCATTACGACCATTTTGAACTACACTGACCGCCTCAGCCAAAACCCGTCCCTTACCTCGACTAACCATACTCGACTGCTAGAGATTCAACAGCACAGTCGAGATTTGCTCAACCTCATTACTACCCTGCAAGGCGATACCTAAATGGGCTAGTTAGGTACGAGCAGGTTTGCCTCGCAGCCGTCGATAAATTTTTTCTAGCTCTACCCAAACAAAGAGCAGAGTGCTAAAGCCAAAGCAAATTAGCAACTCTTGAGGGGAAATGAAATGAGTGCCAAAGAAATTACGTAGTGGTTCAACGTAGATGAGCATAAGTTGAAGCATCGTTGTTACGACTACGGCAATCAGCACAAAGGGGTTAGACCAGGGTGACATCTCAACGGTCAGCAGGCTGTCTGATCTAACCGCAATAGCGTGCCCCATTTGGGCCAGGCACAGGGTTGTAAACACCATCGTTCTCCAGCGTTCTGGGTTGCCGTCTTGCTGAGCTTCGTAATAGGCCCACATCATCATAGAAACAGAAATAAGCGTAAACACGACACCAATGCGCAGCATGTAGGCTCCTAGACCTCTAGCAAAAATCCCTTCCTTGGGATCGTGGGGAGGGTGCTCCATAACATCGGGTTCTGCTGGCTCCACAGCTAGTGCTAGTGCCGGGAAGCCATCCGTTACCAGGTTCATCCACAGAATTTGCAGAGGGCTTAAGGGGGTAGTCACAATTGGCAGTAGCAGAGGTGACAGGGCAACCGTGAGCAGTTCGCCGATGTTAGAGCCGAGGATGTATTTCACAAAGCGACGAATGTTGGTATACACCACCCGGCCTTCTTCCGTAGCTGCGACAATGGTGGCAAAGTTATCATCCAGCAGCACCATATCACTGGCTTCTTTGCTCACATCGGTGCCGGTGACGCCCATGGCAATGCCAATGTCAGCTTGCTTTAAGGCAGGGGCGTCATTAACGCCGTCTCCGGTCATGGCCACGATTTGATGATCTTTTTGCAGAGCTTGAACAATGTGAAGTTTATGCTCAGGGGCTACTCGCGCATAGACATCAACCTGTTTAACCGCGGCCTCTAACTCTGGCTGAGACATGGCTTCTAGCTCTGTGCCACTTAGCACTTGAGCTTGGGCATCGGTAATACCCAAGTCTCGTGCAATAGTCATGGCCGTCAACTGATGGTCGCCGGTAATCATCATCGGGCGAATGCCAGCGGTGCGGCAACGCTCGACGGCTTGTTTCACTTCTGGGCGGAGGGCATCAATCATCCCAACCAGGCCCAACCAAACCAGATGTTGCTCGGCAGCATCGGGGTCGTCGGTATTGGGAATGCTGTCTAGGGTGCGGTAGGCAAACCCCAGTACGCGCAAGCCATTAGTGGCCATCATTGTGTTGTCGCTGAGAATGCGCGATCGCGCCGCCGCCGTCAGTGGAGATACCTGGACTCCCTCCAAGCAACGGTCGCAGCATTCTAATAGCAGTTCTGGAGAGCCTTTAGCCAACATTAGATAGTCTGCTTTGGTGACATCTACTGGTAGGGTTAAGCTGGCATCTACCTGGCTGGCCCCGCTGAGTACCACACTCATGCGCTTGCGTTCTGACGAAAAGGGGAACTCAGCAACGCGCTGAAATGTATAACCAAGCTGGTGGCGGTCTAGCCCGCCCTTAGCGGCCATGACGACTAAGGCTCCCTCGGTAGGATCGCCTAAAATACTCCATTCTCCGGCTTCTTTTTGAAGTGCCGCATCGTTGCACAGCAGGCCATCTAGCAGTAGCATCGCCACCTCTGGCGATTGGCGTGGATTGGTAGGTTGATTGTGATCTAAAAATTCTCCTTCTGGGGTGTAGCCATGCCCAGAAATATGCAAGTGCTGAGAAAGGGTGCAGACCTCCTGCACCACCATTTTATTTTGGGTGAGGGTACCGGTTTTGTCTGAGCAAATGGTAGTCACTGAACCCAGAGTTTCCACGGCTGGTAGGCGACGAATTAAGGCGTGGCGGCGCACCATGCGTTGGGTACCAATCGCCAAAGTCACAGTAATTACAGCGGGCAACCCCTCTGGAACAACCGCCACGGCCATACTCAGGGCTACCTCTAGCAGTGGCTCAAAGGCTTGCCAGCCGCCCACCATAACGCCGCCAAAGACGACCAGAGCCACTAAAATCAGCGACCCGCTGACCAGCACATTACCAAGCTGATCCATGCGCTTTTGCAGGGGGGTCGGCTCGTTTTCCACCGATTGCAGCATGGTAGCAATGCGACCCAACTCGGTCTTCATCCCGGTGTTGGTCACTACCACTCGCCCTCGTCCCTGAAGCACCTCGGTTCCCTGAAAAACCAGATTTTTGCGCTCCGCTAATGGGGTGGTGTCGTCTAGTACGACTTTAGCCTGCTTATTAACCCCTTGCGCCTCGCCAGTCAGAGCCGATTCTCGTACTTGCAGGTTGGCCGACTCTAGCAGTCGCCCATCGGCAGGCACCTGGTCGCCTGCTTCCAGCAGCAGGATATCCCCAGGGACCAAATCTTGGGAGGGAACTTCTTGCAACCGCTGGTCGCGCTGCACCCGCACACTGGGGGTAGCCATTTGCTTTAGGGCCGCCAGCGCCTTTTCAGCCCGACTTTCTTGGAAATAACCCAACACACCATTCAGCACTACGATGGAAAAAATGGCGATCGCATCTTTGGGAAATTCCTGATCTTGCAGCGACAGCACCCCTGATACCACTGCCACGGCCATTAGCATCAGCAGCATAATGTTGGTGAACTGATCCAGCAGAATGCGCCAGGGACTGCGCCCACCAAAATCTTCCAGTTCATTAGGGCCATAGGTTTGCCGTCGGTCAATAATGGCCTGGGCACTTAGTCCAGTCTCTGAATCGCTGTCTAGCAGAACAACGGCCTGTTTTGCATCAACGGTATACCAGGGCGGAGCCGCTGGAGACTGGATAGTGTTCATGTAAAATTACCGGCTGGCAGTGAGCATACGCCTTTAATGGTATACGGTATAGCTACAGCTAACCGCCATCAGGCCAGATTTAGATTTTTGCCGAGTTGTAACGATCCCCTACAGTTTATTCGACCTTAGAAAGTGAGTCTACCTCCCAAGGTTAGAGCTGCTTATCTCACTACAGAAACACGGAGGACATTTAGCGGGGATATTGGGCCATCAACCGCCGTACCTCTTCAGCATGGTAAGAGCTACGGGTAAGTGGAGATGACACCACCTGCAGAAAGCCTTTAGCTTCGCCAACCTGTCGCCAGGATTCAAACTGGGCTGGGGTGATGAATTCGGCTACAGGCAAATGTTTAGGGCTGGGCTGAAGGTACTGGCCCAGGGTCAAAATATCGCAATCAACGGCTCGCAAATCATCCATGACCTGTTGCACCTCGATATCGGTTTCGCCCAGGCCAGTCATTAAGCCAGATTTGGTATAAACCCGGGGCGCAAGGGCGCGAGTACGGCGCAACAAGTCCAGAGAGCGAGCGTAGTTGCCCTGGGGTCGGACTCGTCGATAGAGCCGAGGAACGGTTTCAGTGTTGTGATTAAGCACGTGGGGCTTGGCGGCCAGAATGACTTCCAGAGCCTGCCAGTTGCCACAAAGGTCAGGAATTAAAACTTCAATGGTGGTTTGGGGCGATATCTTGCTCACGGCTTCAATGCAAGCAACAAACTGACTAGCACCGCCATCAGCAAGATCATCTCGGTTGACCGAGGTAATCACCACATGATTTAGCCCCATGCGCCGGACTGACTCGGCTAGGCGCAGCGGTTCAGTGGGGTCAAGAGCTTTGGGATGCTTCTCAAAGTCGATATCACAGTAGGGGCAAGCTCGGGTACAGGCTGGCCCCATAATTAGAAATGTGGCTGTGCCAGCCTTAAAGCACTCGCCAATGTTCGGGCAAGAGGCTTCTTCACACACCGTGTTCAGCCCCAAGTCCTGCAAAATTGACTTGACGGCGCCAACTCGCTCCCATTGGGGAGCTTTTACTCGCAACCAGTCTGGTTTTACCGCCACAGCGTCACCTAATTACCCTCGCAGATCATCATAGCAAGCTAAAGATTGCGGTTTCAGTGGGTGCTGAGACTCAGTATCCGAGTATGCTATGAGAAACAACGGGAACTTAACTCAGCGCCAGATATGGCCGCGCTAACCTGGCCCTAAAAGTTACTCACCACCGCTAATTGGTTTTCCTGTGGCGTTATGGAAAAGCCGTCTCCCACTCGTCGTTGCCTGGCGATTTTGTGTTACGCCGCCGCTGGTTTACTCGCGGCTGGGGCTTGGCGTGATTACAATAACCCCAACGGCTGGCTGCAAAACGGGCGGTTTGAGGTAACTCGGCTGAGCCATCTGAAGACCATTATGACGCAGGCTCCAGAAACGCTGATCACAGCTAACACTCGGGTCGAAATTCACTTGAGCCAACGCCAACTGATTCTCTTTCAAAATGACCAAGTACGGCTAAAAGCCCCGGTAGCCATTGGCCAGGCAGACTGGCAAACACCGCTAGGCAACTTTACCGTACAGGATATGCGCACTGACCCTACCTGGCGACACCCAATCACCAAAGAAGCTGTAGGGCCGGGGCCAGACAATCCTCTAGGGTCGCGATGGATTGGCTTCCTGGTCGAAGGCCCGTACCATATTGGTATTCATGGCACTAATCAGGAAACCCTAATCGGTGAAGCCGTTTCTCATGGCTGCGTGCGGATGCTAGAAAAGGATATTCAAGCCCTTTACAGCCATATCAAGGTGGGCACACCAATTGTGGTTAAGCCCTAGAGTGGTTGATGATGGCTTAATAGCCTAGCAAGCGATCCTAGACCGAAACAGGAACTTCAACTCCTGCCTTGGCTAAATCAACCGACTGCCAGGGCTTGCCGTCCAGAGCCATTTGTTCGATCAGGCTGGCCAGTCGCAACGCTTTCAACGCTTGTTCGCCACCTACAGAAGGCTGCTCACCACCGCGCACGCAGTTGATAAAGTGCTCTAGCTCAGCATGGAGAGGCTCAATTTTGCTGGTGTACACCTTCTCAATCAAGCCATCCTGACGGTAAAGCACCTGGCCATAGTCGCTAGAACAATCGGCAATGGTCTGGCGGTGAATCAAAATGTCGTTGTTGAGGAAATCGGCCTCGGTTAAGGAGTTTTTGCAGTGAGCGGTAATGGTGCGGATCTTGCGATGGGTGACTTTGCTGGACGTTAAGGTAGCCACAATGCCATTGCTAAATCCCAACGTGGCCGTCACGTAGTCGAGATAGCCTGAGTTGGTTATCCGACCGCCACTGGCTGTCATTGTGGACACGGCTGAGCCAGCCAATTCCAGCAGCAGGTCAATGTCGTGAATCATTAAATCCAGCACGACTGAAACATCGTTGGCACGCTGGGAGTAGGGACTCATGCGACGGGCTTCTAAGGCCAGCAACTCTTCAGTTTTAAGCACCTTATGGAGTTCTTGGAAAGCCGGGTTAAACCGCTCAATATGACCGACCTGAAGAATACGATTAGCCGTTGCAGCCACGTTAACCAGCGACTCAGCTTCGGCAATGCTGGCCGCAATAGGCTTTTCAATCAGGACATGAACACCAGCTTGTAAACAAACCGTGCCCACTGTGTGGTGTAACCGGGTAGGCACAGCCACACAGACTGCATCCACGTGTTCTAGCAAATCTTGGTAGTCTTCAAAAAAGCGAACCCGATACTTACCAGCAGTATCTAGACCTCGCTCTATATTGACATCGGACACCCCAACTAGTTCTACATCTTTAAATCGACTCAGAACACGGGTATGATGCTGGCCCATATTCCCCACGCCAATAACAC
>Ga0224723_1002310_pt1 | contig 10666 bp, 12 predicted proteins | sample Balambano_FR2_Me_FD_161647 | JGI IMG/M metagenome (GOLD analysis project Ga0224723, IMG submission 161647) | Freshwater sediment microbial communities from Lake Towuti, South Sulawesi, Indonesia - Balambano_FR2_MetaG | ecosystem: Environmental > Aquatic > Freshwater > Lake > Sediment | place...
ATGTGGAGTTGCTCTTCAGAAAATTTGCCAGCGACTTTGCCGAGAAGTACCGCGTAAAACCCATTGTCCTGACCGATGACGCCAAAGAAGTACTGCTCAAATACCGGTTTCCCGGCAACATTCGTCAGCTGAAAAACCTGGTAGACCAAATCTCTGTGCTCTCTACCGAAGAAAAGGAAATAAACAGCGTACGCCTGCAAAATTATTTGCCGCGCGATTCAAGTTTGCCGGCACTTTACCACCACGGCCCGGCAGCCGATGGTATTTCTGAGCGCGACATTTTGTATAAGGTGCTTTTCGATTTACGCAAAGACGTGAACGACCTGAAAAAAATGGTGTTGGAAAGTGCCGCCAACCCTGCCGATGCTGCCCAAATTATCAAAAATAATGCAGCTCTATTCGAAGATATTGCCACTAACCCGGAAGTGCCGGCCGAACCTGTGGTGTTGAACATCAACGGCCGCACGCCACTTGGCGGGCATGAAGCTGAGGAAGTGCAAGACGTGAGCCACGAGGCGGCAGATGAATCGCTGTCGATAGAAAAAAAAGAAAAAGAGTTGATTCTGAGAGCCCTGAGAAAAAATAACAACAAACGCAAGTACGCGGCACGCGATTTGGGCATCTCCGAGCGGACGCTGTATCGAAAAATTAAAGAATACGAACTTGAAGAGTAACTGCTTAACGCTTGAGAGACGTTTTGCTGCGCGCGCAGCATGGGCCTTTTGCCTGGTCATGCCGCTGCTGTTTTCTGCGTGTGGCATTTACTCTTTCACGGGTGCCTCTACCGCAGCAAAAACCATTCAGGTTGATGACTTTTTTAACAATACCGATTTAGGACCTGCCAACCTTGGAGCCACTTTTACCAACCAGTTAAAAGACTATTACCAACGCAACAGCAGTTTGCGCGTGGTGCCCGAAAATGGCGAATTACAGATCGAAGGCATAATTACCGACTACCGTATCAACCCCATCGCACCGGTGGCGGCTCCATCGCCAAACCAGGTAGACGCGGCCGCACTCACGCGCCTTACCATTGCCGTAAAAGCAAACTATATCGACAACCTCGAACCCAAAAACAGTTTCAAAGACAAAACCTTCTCGTTCTATGCCGACTTCCCCAACACGCAAACACTTACCAGCGTGCAGGAAGAGTTGGAGCGAAAAATATTCGATCAGATTTTGATTGATATTTTTAACGCAACGGTAGCAAACTGGTAAAACGCGCGTTTGCGCATTGGTGCCTTTTGGCTATTTTTATAGCCCCTCAACTAACACCCGCGTGGAAAAAGACCACCTCTTACAATTGGCCCGACATTTTTCTTCGCTATCGCAGGCCGATGCCCACGTTTTGGGCGAGTGGCAAAAAGAGTTTCCCTACAGCCAGGTAGTGCACCACCTGGCTGCGCGGGCCGCGCAAGACCTTGCCATCCATGGGCGCGAAAGGTTGCTGCACCTCAGTGCCGTGTATGCTTCTGATAGGGCGCTGCTCAGGCAAATCATGCTGCAGCCGCGCACATGGCCACAAGGCAACGGCAGCCTGGCTGAAACCGCCATACCACCATCGATCGCCATAGCCGGAAACGATACACGGGCGGGCGATGACCTGCTGCAGGAAGTAATGACCGATCTGCGCAAGCTGAAAAAATTGAAAGAGAATTTCGAGCGGGCAGCCCATCAGTTTGACGAGCGAAAGAAACCCGGCAGAACAACTGCTAAAAAAGTGATCAAGCCGCGACCTGCTCCCAAAAAATCGAAGCAACGAAAAAGTCGAACGGGCCCGGTAAGTGAGCATTTACTGGAAGAGATCAAAACATCAAAAAAGAAAATCAAACCCGGTTCGCGAAAGCAGAAAGCCCAACTCGAAATAATCGATCAATTCATTAAGAAGCAGCCATCTATTCCGAAGATTAAACCCAATTCACCTCCTGTAAAAGACCTGTCTGAAAAGAGTGTAGCCCTTAGCGATAATCTCGTTTCCGAAACGCTGGTTGAATTGCTCATACGCCAGGGCAAGAAAGAAAAGGCTGTTGAGATGCTCAAAAAGCTTATTTGGAAATTTCCCAGGAAAAAGGCGATCTTCGCGGCCAGAATTGAAACATTGAAAAAGTAATTATGTACACATTATTAATAAGCCTTGCCATTTTTGCAGCCGTTATGTTGGTGTTGGTGGTATTGGCTCAAAACTCCAAGGGCGGTGGCCTGAGTAACCAATTTGGCGGCTCTGGCGCCAGCAACCTGATTGGCGTAAAAAAGACGGGCGACCTGCTGGAGCGCTTAACCTGGGGTTTTGCCATTGGCATTATGGTGTTGGCTTTAGGTACAAACTTCACCAAATCGAACACCGGCACCGATGAAATTCTGGAGCGCGCCAAAGAGCAACAAACCGCGCCCGGGTTGGATTTGAAAAAAGCCAGTGATGCGGCTGTAGATACAGCTAAGTAGAGGCCATTAAGGTTACTGTTGCTATAAAAAAGCTCCGGCAAAATACCGGAGCTTCTTTGTTTTTAAGACGCGCTCAGGCAGCCTTCAACAGTTGCTTTATCAGCAAACGTTTTGCCACCGGCATGAGCGTCTGTGTATAAGGAAACCTTAGTTTTGATACGATCACGTATACCGCAGGGTTAGGCAGGTCTTTAAACTCCCGTATAAGGTGCAACTTTACCTGCTCATACGAATGTGCCAGCGTGCGGGTAAACGAGCGAACAAAGTGGGTGTGTAGACCACGTGACGTTTCCGTTTCGTGTTCAAAAATAGAGACCTGGTAGCGGTACACATCCCCTTCGCTTTGCGGAGGTTGCGATACCAACAGGTATCCCTCCTGGGCGTATAGCGATGTAAGCCCAACGGGCGAGATCTCGCAGTTTGATTCCACGTATTCGTAAATACCCGAGCCTTCATCGAGCGATGCCTTCAACTGGGGCAAGGCAAACTCCATGATGGCCTCCAACTCCTGCATCAGGCTGTCGTCTTCCACTATTTTCCGGTACGACACTTCCAGTTTCTGCAAACTCTCGGGAGACAGTTCCTTCGGGAATGATGCCCCAAGCAGTGCCTTGTTGTCTTTGATCTGCATCAGGTTTCGGTAATGAAAAACCAAATCCGCTAAAAAGGGGTACAGGTGCACTTTGTTGAACGACTCGCGCACGTGCTGCAGGTACGCCAGCAAAACGTACTTCTTGTACTCAAAATCAATTAACCCATCGGTAAGCCAGTTTTCCTTTAGTTTATCCATATGTTAAAAAATTTGAGCTATTATACGCATTTACCACCATTTCTGCCAAACTGCCATAGTTGACGAAAGGCCAGATGTCTTGTGTCAGATTTTAACAACTGTCGGGCCCGGCAAAAGTGAAAAACTGACACAAAACCGCGAGAATTTACCCTTTGGCATAAAAATCGCCAACCCCAAGCCAAATTGTTATTTAACCAAACAAATCAAAACTTATATGGCCAAGATCAATTTCAAACCCAACGAAGACAGGGTATTGGTAGAACCCGCTCCGGCCGAAGCAAAAACCGCTTCGGGTATTATCATTCCTGACACTGCAAAAGAAAAGCCACAAAAAGGTAAAGTAATTGCAGTTGGCGAAGGGCTGAAAGACAAGCCTGTAACCGTAAAGGTGGGCGATCAGATTCTGTACGGAAAATACTCAGGCACAGAGATCACCATCGATGGCAAAGAGTACCTCATCATGCGCAATTCAGACATCTTCGGAATCATCTAATTAATCCCCTTCAAAACAGACAAAAATTATGGCAAAGGAAATTACATTCGATACCAACGCTCGCAATAGAATCAAAGCGGGTGTTGACAAGTTGGCTGATGCAGTTAAAGTGACGCTCGGCCCCAAAGGTCGCAACGTTATTCTCGACAAGAAATTTGGCGCCCCTACTGTAACGAAAGACGGGGTATCAGTAGCGAAAGAAATTGAGTTGAAAGACCCTATAGAGAACATGGGCGCGCAACTGGTGAAAGAGGTTGCCTCTAAAACTGCCGATGCGGCCGGTGATGGTACTACTACCGCCACCGTGCTGGCACAGTCCATCTTCAACCATGGTATCAAAAACGTTGCAGCAGGTGCCAACCCCATGGACTTGAAGCGCGGTATTGAAAAAGCTGTGGTGGCTGTTGTTGACCACCTGGCCAAGCAGAGCAAAAAAATTAAGGATTCCAGCGAAATTACCCAGGTTGCTACGATCTCCTCTAACAACGATGTAGAAATCGGTAAGATGATCGCCAACGCCATGGAAAAAGTAGGTAAGGATGGCGTTATTACCGTAGAAGAGGCCAAAGGCACGGAAACGGAGGTAAAAACGGTGGAAGGTATGCAGTTCGATCGCGGCTACCTGTCGCCCTACTTCGTTACCAACACCGAAAAAATGGAAGCCGACCTGGACAATCCCTTCATCCTGATCTACGACAAGAAGATCAGCAATATGAAGGAATTGCTGCCAATATTGGAGCAATCCGCGCAAACCGGCAAGCCGCTGCTAATTATTGCTGAGGAAGTGGAAGGCGAAGCGCTTGCTACGCTGGTAGTGAATAAAATTCGTGGCGCTCTGCGCGTAGCTGCTGTAAAGGCCCCTGGCTTTGGCGATCGCAGAAAGGCCATGCTGGAAGATATCGCAATCCTGACCGGTGGCAAAGTAATCTCTGAAGAGCAAGGCTTCAAACTGGAGAATGCTACACTTGATATGCTGGGCCGTGCAGAGAAGGTGAATATCGACAAAGACAACACCACCATCGTGAACGGTGCCGGCAAGAAGAGCGACATTACCGGCCGCATTAACCAGATTAAGGCCCAAATTGAAACCACCACCTCCGACTACGACAAGGAGAAACTGCAGGAGCGTTTGGCTAAATTGTCGGGCGGTGTAGCCATTCTCTACATTGGTTCTGCCACAGAAGTTGAGATGAAAGAGAAGAAAGACCGTGTAGACGATGCGTTGCACGCCACACGTGCTGCCGTTCAGGAAGGCATCGTGCCCGGAGGTGGCGTGGCGTACATTCGCGCCATTGAATCGCTCAAAGACCTAAAGACCGAGAATGAAGACCAAGACACAGGTGTAAACATCATCCGTCTGGCGCTTGAGTCTCCGCTGCGCACCATCGCCGAAAACGCAGGCCAGGAAGGTTCGGTTATCGTAAACAAAGTGCGCGAAGGCAAGAAAGACTTTGGTTACAATGCCCGCGAGAACAAGTTCGAAAACTTCTTCGATGCAGGTATCATCGATCCCACCAAGGTAGCGCGTTTGGCCCTTGAAAATGCAGCCTCTATTGCCGGCTTGCTTCTGACAACTGAGGCAGTGGTATCAGAAATACCCGAAAAGAAAGAAGCACCTGCTATGCCTCCCGGTGGCATGGATGGAATGATGTAATGTCATTGACAAAAAAAGAAAAGGCCTCGCATTTATGTTGAGGCCTTTTTTATTTACTTTCGGCTTGCAAGCCCAACAAACCATGGTTATTCACCACTCTTTTGCCGAGTTCGTTTTATTTCTTTATGTGCACATGGCTCATGCCGATGGCGACTACCACAATAGTGAAGTCGAGGTGATACTGAAAAAGATACCGAAGTTATTTCCTGATGACCCCAACCCGTCACAACGGCTCGATGCAGCCGTATCGCAGTATCTCGCTACCGATCCCAGTCAGGTGAAGTCTATTATTCGCGACACTTTCAGGTTTTTTGATACTGTTAAGTTCTCGCAGAAATACAAAGTGTATACCGACATGTTTGACATCATCAATGCCGATGGCCGCGTAGACGATTCTGAAACGCAAGCGATGAACGAACTAAAAAGTATTATCGATTTAGGGTCGGCAAAAAAGTAGTTTACCAGTTGATGGGCGTCAAGCCCTTGCTGGCCAAATACGCATTTGTTTTGCTAAAGTGGCGGCATCCAAAAAAGCCCCGGTCGGCCGAAAATGGTGATGGGTGCGGAGCCTGCAGCACCTCATGCCGTTGTTTATCGATGATTTCTCCTTTGCGTTGTGCGTACGCGCCCCAAAGCAGGAACACCACGTGCTTCAGGTCACGCGAAATAATTTTGATAACGGCATCGGTAAACAGTTCCCATCCCCTGTTTTGATGCGAGCCGGGCGCGCCCGCACGAACAGTAAGCGTGGCATTTAACAACAGTACGCCTTGTCGCGCCCACGGCTCCAGATCGCCCGAAGCAGGAAAGGGCCTGCCCAGGTCGCTCTGCATTTCCGTAAAGATATTGTTAAGCGAAGGGGGAAATCGTACGCCCTGCCGCACAGAAAAACAGAGCCCGTTAGCCTGGCCGGGGCCATGGTATGGATCTTGCCCCAACAGAACTACTTTCACGCTTTCAAACGGGCAGCAATCAAAAGCGCGAAAAATTTCAGGGCCGGGCGGGTAGATAGTTGCCGTTTGGTATTCATTTCGCACAAAAGCAGTTAGCTTTTGAAAATAGGGCTGGTCAAACTCGCCCGCCAGGCGGTGGTGCCACGAAGACTCAATAGAAACGGTAGAAGCCATGTACAAATTATTTTTCGGTGAACATAATTGCTGTAAAATCAGAAAATAGAAAAAAATGATACTTTTATGCCGATGGTAGCGCAAGTTACGCAAGGCGTTAAAGTAATAGTGGAAACGGAATACCAGCCCTCGTATTCCAGTCCGAGCCAATATCACTACGTATTCACTTACCGCATCACCATCGAAAACCACAGCGATTTTACCGTGCAGTTACTTCGCAGGCACTGGCACATATTCGATGCGGGCTTTAATATGCGCGAGGTAGAAGGTGAAGGCGTAATCGGCCAGCAACCCGTATTGGAACCCGGCCAAACCCATCAGTACATCAGTGGCTGTAACCTGAAATCGGGCCTGGGCAAAATGGTGGGCACCTACCTGATGGAACGCATTGTGGATGGCACCCGGTTTACGGTGAACATCCCGGAGTTTACCATGGTGTCGCCTCTTCGTTTAAACTAAACGGCCGCTCCGGCACGTGATTAGTTTCCACCAAGTAACATCATTTGTCAATCATTGGCTGGACCAGACCAACGAGCATGGTATCCACTCTCCATTTTTTTTCGATTTCTACAGAAAAGTGCTCAGAGGCCCTAAGCCACTTACGCCATTCACAGCCGGCATTGAACAACTGCGGGCAAAACTCCTGAAAAACAAGTCGCAAGTGCACATGCACGACTTGGGGGCAGGCTCGGCATATACCAAAGCCGCCCTGCGCACCGTGGCAGACATTGCACGGCAAAGTGCCACACCTGCAAAACTCGCCCAGCTTTACCAACGCATCGCCATCTCTGCGGGCGCAAAGAAAATAATAGAGTTGGGCACCAACTTGGGACTTACCACCCTGTATTTGGCCGACAAGGAAGATACACGGGTATACACCCTGGAGGGAAGCCCGGCACTTGCCAATATCGCCCAATTACATTTCGATTTTTTTGCCAAAAAAAATATCACATTAATGGAAGGTGATATTGATGCTACACTGCCCGAACTACTGCAATCGCCCGAAAAACTCGGGCTCGTGTTGATGGACGCAAACCATCGCTACGACCCGACATGGAGGTACTACAACCAACTGATGAAGCGCATTGGCGATAAGACCGTTTTCATTATCGATGACATCTATTACTCGCCCGAAATGACACGCGCCTGGAACGAGATACGCAAACACGAATTGGTGTACGGCAGCATCGATTTGTACCGCTGCGGTCTGCTGTTCTTCGACCCCGCCCTACCTAAGCAGCACTATGTGTGGGCATTGTAGGTAGCCGCTGGAAAACTTACCTTTACACGTTATCTGCGCGCCATGAGTGAACCTACACCTAAAAAAAGTAACAAATCGGCAGTGGCCATCGCCTTACTGTCTATCATCGTCATTATTCAGGGAATAAAAATATATCTCGACTACCAGGAGAAGGTGGAAGTGAAGCAAACACTGGCTGTAACCGAACAGGAACTTGGCACCACCCTGCAGCGGCTAGACGACATTAAATTAGAATTGGATCAAAAAATTGCCGAAATACAAAAACTTGGCGGAGATGTAGCTGAGCTGCAAAAAGCAAAAGCAGAAGTAGAACGCGAACTCAGGCGCAACAGCCAGCGCAGTGCAAAAGCCCTGCAGGAGCTAAAAGACAAATTGGATGGCTACGAAGAATTGCTTCGCGTAAAAGATGAAGAAATTGAAAAACTCAAATCGGTAAACAAAGAACTGTTTACCGAAAACCGTTCGCTTAAAACCAAGCAGAACGTTCTGAGCGACTCCATCAACCGGCTGTCGCGCGGAAAAGAAGAACTTCAAAGTAAGGTGGCGCTGGCATCGCAATTAAAGGCTGAAAATATTGCTATAGTGGCTGTAAGCAACAAGGGCAGGGAGCGTGAATCTCCATTTAAAGGCCGCCAATTAGAGAAACTCAAAATAGAATTTAGCCTGGCCGAGAATAAGGTGGCACCGATTGAGGGTAAAACCATTATGGTGCGAATTAAAGATGAAAACGGGCAGGTTATTTTCGATGTTGCCAAGGGCTCGGGCACGTTCATGCTTAATGGCAAAGAGGAATTTTATACGGCAGCTCAGGAAATTCTTTTCGACAATACCAGGCAAAAACTCACTTACGTGTACGAAAAAGGTTCGGAGTACGCTTCGGGCACCTACGTAGTTGAAATATTTACCGATGGCTACCTCATGGGCAGTTCATCATTTACCGTGAAGTAACACACTGCCACGCGCATGCTTTATTCTGTGCTCAAGGTAATTATGCGCCTAACGTTGCGGGTATATTACCGGCACATCTACATCAACGGCCTGGCAAATATACCCGTGCGGGGTGGCGTCATTCTGGCGTGCAATCATCCAAACTCCTTTTTGGATGCCATGATTCTGGCCTGTTACTCACCGCGCCCGCTGAACTTTCTGGCGCGTTCAGATATTTTTAATAAACCGTGGAAGGCGTGGATACTAAGACAGCTTCATCTTATACCTATCTACCGCTTGCAGGAGGGCGCTGGCAACTTAGACAAGAACAACGAAACATTTAGCTACTGCCATCAGTTACTGGCGCGTGGCGAGGTAATCTTGATATTCAGCGAGGGAATCTGCGTGCAGGAAATGCGTCTGCGCAAACTAAAAAAAGGTACTGCGCGCATAGCGTTGTCGTATGCCGCCCTCTATGGCGCAGTACAGGTAGTTGCGATAGGGTTTAACTACCCGGCATTTATGACCTTCCGGGGCAGCGTTTATGTGAGCATTGCCGAGCCTTTTGATGGCGCAACTTACACGGCATTATTCAAATCGGCCGCTGCTAATGCCCTGCAAAACTTCAACGAGAAGCTCACCACACTTCTTCAACGCCACGTGCTTGAAATTTCTGAGGCAGCCGTTAGGGAAAAGTTAAACCGCATATTAACGCAACGCGCGGGAAGATGCGAAGTTTTGTCTCCCCCTCCGCTAACCTCGCTCATGGCAGCCGAGTTACCACGGCAGCCACAATTACCTAAGTGGTTGGCAACGTTAGCCATTGCGCCCGCGATGGTGTTTCACGGTGTCCCGCTCGTTGCCGCACAAATACTTACGCGGGCCACGGTAAAACGAAATGAATTTTACGATTCTGTGCTTATCTCCAGCGCCATGTTTATTACACTAACCTTCCACTTACTGGCCATTCTTTTCTTGGCAGGACAGACAGTTTTCATAGCTGCCGTCTACATGATCACGATCATTGCAACCGGCTGGCTGGGTCTGCGGGCATTTGATCGTTGGCCGGTTAGTTCGCAACTTCGATAAATTTTTCAACCCGCAAGGGCATACCCGCGCCATCAATGCCCTCCGCCACAATGCGGTAGATTCCCGGAACATCGGCTGTGAAAAAAGAAACACGACTCGTGCCAGCAGCATCCAACTTTAGGTCCGGATTCCAATAAAGGGTAGTACGAAAATCAGGATCGGTAGTTACACCAGCACTGTAGTCGGGCGATGTGAAGGAACGTGAGCGGTTATACCCAGCTACTTTAAAGCCGGTATAGTCCGACTTTTCAGTGGATGCAGAAAATCCCTTTTTTGTAAAGATGGAGATTACTCCGTTCGTGCCACGGCTGCCAAACTGGGGCACCGCCCGCGTGATGACGTCAACACTGTCCACCATATCAGGGCTTAGGGCTACCAAACTATTGGCATCAGGAAACGGAACACCATCAACGAGAATCAAAGGGCTTGTATCACCCGTAAGACTGGAAGTACCCCCGCGTATTTTCACTACTACCTGTCGTTGGCCGGCCCCATCAAACGTCTCAACCACCTGCAAACCGGGAACCTTGCCCTGCAGGCTTACCAAAAAATTAGTACCTGCCGAAGTAGCTCGTAACTGGTCGCCTTTGATGGTGCGATCGGGCTGGCCATAAACGCGTATGTTTCCCTTTCGAACAGCATCGTTAATCTTTTGCCCTGTAATTTCCACTTCTTCCAGCAGGGTAACATCTTCGCCTGCCTGATAGGTATTTTGGATTCGCTGCAATGCATTGTCACTGCGCAAAGTCAGCTCGGGCAACTCTCCGCTATACTCAAATTCGGGAATATAGCGGGGTATGTATTCCACCTTCGCAAATACCTTATTTTTTCTGAACGGCTTGATGGCAAAGTACACGCTGTCGTAAAAAGTCAGGCCCGTAAT
>Ga0224723_1002311_pt1 | contig 10660 bp, 12 predicted proteins | sample Balambano_FR2_Me_FD_161647 | JGI IMG/M metagenome (GOLD analysis project Ga0224723, IMG submission 161647) | Freshwater sediment microbial communities from Lake Towuti, South Sulawesi, Indonesia - Balambano_FR2_MetaG | ecosystem: Environmental > Aquatic > Freshwater > Lake > Sediment | place...
GCTACAGGCATAGTTAGGAAAAAGTTTCTGATTGGCTTGACATAAAGCGTCTGTATCAGTACTCTTTTACACTAAGCCGTTTCACAAAGCGGTGGTTCACTCAGAACTCGAAAATCTCGGCGCTGTCGGTCGGTGTTAACGGCACTAACCGACAGCTAACCCCGCAAATCTCGATAGCAGATTGCGAGGCTAGGGTTTATGGTACCCCAGCCCCCTCAGTTTGCACGTTTACCGCGTGGGTGGCTGGGGTTTTCGCGTTCTTTTCCTATCCATCTCGTAAGGAAATGAATGCTATGTTGCAATATCCTGAATCGGACGCCAGTGGAGCGTCCAATCTTCCGCCTGCGTCTTCTGAAAGACGCCAGCCCCAGCCCGAACGAGTACGCCATGTGCTCTACGGCAGTTTGCGAGGGCTAGACCGCGCCATCAAGATTCTGCACAGCCTTGGCTATGCGGATCCGAATGATTGGTGCGATCCTGTCCCCAGTGGCGAACCTAACCAGTGGCTGGTGGTGATGACCAAGACGCTGCTGGTCGAGTAAGCCAGTAGGAGCCTGGCCTGGGGTTGGTAGGCCAGCAGGGGTTTCCGGCTCCCCGGCTCCCATTTTGGGAGTGGGGGCTGGGGGAAGAGGGCCAAGATGTGTGTACGTAGCAGCCCTTAACCAGGCCAGGCTCCCTAACGAGGCCCCAATACAGAGGGTTTGAGCAGCAACCCCCAGAGAGCGTTGTAGGGATGCACCTGAGTGGCAGGCTGGCCGTCGCGTTCTAAGGGGCGGCCTTCGTTAGCCCACTGAAAAAGAGAACCTTCCAGATTGTAGACCTGGGTAAAGCCCCGGTTTTGCAACTGCGCCACTAGCCGCGCCGAGCGATAGCCAACGGAACAGTAGGCAACGATGGGCTGTTCCAGCGCTAGCGCTATCTCCTCTACTGCATCGGCATCGGGGGTGTGGCGGGCGGTAGGGAGATGGCTAACGGCAAATTCCTCGCTGGTACGCACGTCTAGCAACACAGGCGGCTCTTTGCCGGAGCTTAACCAGGTTGCGAGATGCTGAGTGCTAAGGGTGTGCACTGTTGGAAACGAGCGTTTTACCCAGCCACGTATCCAGGGCCAGAGGATGCTTCGTAAGGGTTGAGTAAGATAGTTAGTAATCGTCACAGCTTCAGCCTCACGCCAACCAGCGCCTTAACCTTAGGCAGGTGTTACCCATGCTAGATTTTGCTCCCTGGGACTCGATGCTACAAGCCTACGTTAACGACCAGGGGCAGGTAAATTATTTTCGCTGGCAACAGGAAGCTAAAAATACCCTGGCGACCTGGTTAGATTCGTTGCGCCCGGTGGCTGTAACTCAGCTATTGCCGGAAGCGCACTTGGCCCTGTTGCTGAACCTCTACAACGCGCTGGTGATTCAGCAGGTATTGGCTCGTTACCCGATCAACTCTATTCGGCCTGGTATTTTGGGCTTGCCCAACTGGATTGGCTTTCTACGATTTTTTAGCCGTCCGGTATATAGCCTGAACGGTGAAGCCCTTAGCCTGAACCAGCTTGAGCACCAAACGCTGCGGCCTATTTTTCAGGAGCCGCGCATTCACTTTGCGCTGGTGTGTGCGGCAGTGGGCTGCCCCATTTTACGCAACGAAGCCTACCTGCCCGATATTGTGGAAGCCCAGCTAGAGACGGATGCGCAGCGGTTCATCAACAACCCTGACAAGGTACGCTACGACGAGGAGAGCAACACCCTGTATTGCAGCAAAATTTTTAAGTGGTACGAAAAGGACTTTTTGCAGGAGGTTCCCTCCATTCCGGCTTACGTAGCTCAATATTTACCGAAGGTGTCTAAAACAGCTACCGTTCGCCATTTGCCCTACGATTGGAGCCTGAATCAGCGAGTTTCGCCCCAAAATACGTCAGACCGCCGCTACCGAATATCGTCATAAAACTGCTTCAGGATTTTAGCGGGCACACCAATGCCCCAAAGGAAACCAATCATGAGATAGATCACATGGGCTTTGGCTGGCCCCCAGGCGGCTACTCGCCGGTCAGAAGTTTGCACGACTCGGTTAATTTGCCGAATCCGACCCAGGCGACACAGCTTAAGGCAGAGGTCAGCTTCCTCCATAATTGGCAATTGGGAGTTGAAGCCGCCACAGCGCTGAAAGTCTTGACGGCGGCAAAACATCACCTGATCGCCAAATAGCAGTCGCAACCCCCTGGTAAAGAATAGATGGGGCCGAAACAGCAGCGGTGCATAGTAAGTTTTGAGGATGTTGTGCAAGGAGATGCCCCAGCGGGTAGTGGTTGGCCCCACCATCAGTGCAATGAATCCCCCACAGGCGGTGCTTGCATCGGCCAGAGTAGTTTGTAAAATAGTCCCCAAATCGTTGGGCACCAGAGTGTCGGCATGCAGAAAACAGAGAATATCCCCCGTGGCCTGGGTTGCGCCCAGGTTGAGTTGAATTGAGCGACCTGGCAGGGTAGACAGCAGCACTCGCAGCGGTAGGCAGAGCCGCACGGCCAGGGTTTGAGCGATCGCCACTGTCCCATCTGTGCTGCCGCCATCCACCAGCAAAATTTCCTTGGGGGCCGGGTCAAGCGCCTGTAGCACTCGCAGGGTGCGGCCTAGACAGCGGGCCTCGTTCCGTGTGGGAATGATGATGGACACCTCCATAGCCCGCCTCCCTATGATCCGCAACAACTTGGCATTTTACGACCAGCAAGCCCCCCACTGGTGGGATGAACAGGCGACCATCGCCCCCCTCAAGCGCCTCAATCCGCTTCGGTTTGAGTATTTTGACCGGGTTGTGCCAGGCTGGGCGGGGCTGACGGTACTGGATGTGGGCTGTGGCGGCGGCTTTACCTGTGAGTTTTTGGCCCGGCGTGGCGCTCAGGTCTGGGGCATTGACCTATCCGCCGCTTGCATCAATGTCGCGAAAATTCACGCTGCCCAGGAAAATTTGCCCATTACCTACTGCTGTGGAGCCGCCGAACACCTGCCCTACCCAGATTGCAGCGTTGATCGGGTGGTCTGTGTGGATGTGCTAGAGCATGTAGCTGACCCCCAACGGGCGGTGGCCGAAATCAGCCGGGTGCTGAAGCCGGGGGGCATTTTTTGTTTTGATACGATTAACCGCACGGGGCAATCTCGCCTGGTTATGATCTGGCTACTAGAAAACCTCCTTCGCCAGATTCCTCGTGGCATCCACGATTGGCAGAAGTTCATCACCCCGGCAGAACTCACCCAAATGCTGGAGCAGACTGGATTCAGCTCTATTCAAATCGACGGCTTTAACTTATTTGGCAGCACCATTGCCGAGCACCTAGCCGCCTACCGGCACTACCGCCATACAGGGCAGTTTCAGGCCCGCTTTGATGATGACAGGCGAATTATGTACATCGGCACTGCCCTCAAGGGGAATTAGCTTGAACAGAGGCTAGAGAATCCGAGTCAACGCAGCGATTTTAGAAACCTTGGCCGAGTCTAGCCCAGCTAGCTCATCCAGGCTTAGCCAACCATCTTTGACCAGGCTAGAGAAGACAAAAATCAGGGCTGACTCGCGATCGTCATACTTGCCATCCAGCTCGTGGCGGCGGGCGCTCAAAAAGTCGTGCAGTTGCCAGATTTCATCCATCGAGCTGAGGTGGCTGGCTCGCTCGCGGACTACCTTGACCAGCGTATCAATTTCGCGACTGTAGGCCGTAGAAAAGGCCAGCTTGGCGACCGCCTTTTCCTCCGGCGACCATTGAAATTCTGTTGTCTTCGTCATTGAAATCACAGTAGTATTCTTGTGCTAAAAGTTTTTTGACAGTTACTAATGCCACTAATGGATAGGCTTAATATTTTTCTATATTAAAGACGTATTACGATTTTTTGCAATCTCTCATCTTAGCAAAACGCCCTCTGGAGAGAGGGCGCTGTCATGGATGGGTTATCCCCTGGTTAGAGCAGACCCAGTTTGGGTAGACCTGTCTTAGCGAACCAGGTTTAACAGTTCCTTGGGCGAAGCCAGGAGGTCAATCGCCACAAAGAAAATCTTGCCCTCAGCATCGAGCAGAAAGCGCCAGGCAATATTCATCCCTACACCGGCCCCAAACCAAGGGGTTTGCACTCTGCCCGTGACCTTGATTTGGGTAAAGCCATCTTCAGCAGGCTCCGTTACGCCGTGCTCTGGAATCAGCCTAAGGTTTTGGCATTCTTCCCGGAAGAACCTGAGCACCGCCTCTTTGCCCACAATCGGGCGCTGGAAGGGGGGTTGAAGGGCGCCATCAGGAGCAAAGAGCTCAATCAGCGCTTCAAAGTCATTGGCATTGAGGTTGTTCATGTAGGCCAGCACGGTGGGATGGGTAACCCCTTCAATGGCTACTTGGCTACGCTGCCCAATGGACTGGGGCGGCACCACTGGTTCTGCGACTCGGTTGTAGCTGCCCATTTGCTTAGGGTCAAAGCCCATATCCACTACCGCATTGCGCAGCACGGTAATTTGCTGCCCCGGATCTAAATTGCGGATGGACTGCAATACCGCCGCTGCATTGGCCGACAGTTGATAGCCTTCAGGAATGGGGGCCACCAGACCCTCCTCCATCCATTGCCCCAGCCGATACCAGAAGCCCAGCTTAATATTGGCCGACCAAGTGGAATAGGTGCGGCCAATAGGGGTATCGGCCCGGTTACTCAAATCGCACATGGTTTGAGATTGTTGCAGGAAGGGCATCTTGCGAATTTCCTCCAGGGTTGCTTCGGCAAATTGCATACTAGCGGCTCCAGGGGCAGCAATGGTGATGGCTTTGCCCATTTCTAGGTAGGCGAACCAAATTAGGGCTAGCTGATCTTCGGCACTGAGTTGGCCAAAGCGAGCAATGGTAGCCGGTACCGCATCAGCGGTTAGCGTATTGGGAAAAATATTGCGGGCTGAGTCAAGCGTAAATGGCATGGTTAAAGCTTCCTTAACAAGGGTTGTTGGTGCGTTTAAGGCATTGATCTGCCAATGAAATCCTCAGGTTGGTCCTTGAGGTCTGTTCAAAACCCCGAAAACTCTATTGGGCAAGGCTCGCGCCTGCTTGGGAATCGAATTACACAAGTCTTCTAACATCGAGTTTGTCTGCGATGGATAACCGACCAAAATCTAGCTTACGCAAGAATGAGCCCCCTCACTATAAAAAAAATAGACGGGCTAAAGCGGCAGAATTGACTCGTCTTGCCTATGCCAACCATAGAACTTAAGGCTTTGCTTGGGCCGCGAAATCCTTAGAATAGAAGTAGTTCATCACTCATCAAAAGGATTTTGGCATGACCACCCTAGCCCTAACCCCCACCAACGTAGAACAGGTGTTAGACGAACTGCGCCCCTACCTGCTGGCCGATGGCGGCAACGTTGAGCTGGTCGAAATCGACGGCCCTGTGGTGAAGCTGCGCCTGCAAGGAGCCTGTGGCTCTTGCCCCAGCTCGGCGATGACCCTGCGCATGGGCATCGAACGCCGCCTGCGGGAGTTTATTCCTGAGATTGCTGAGGTTGAGCAAGTGCTCTAAGGCCAAATCGGGCGGAGGAAAGCCAGTTACAGCATTTCCTTGTGTAGTTAAGGTACAGGCTTCCCAATTCCTCTCTCCCCCCATAGCCCTCGTTTGCTGCTATTCTGGTCTATCGGCTAGGCTTAGCGTGGCAGTATATTGGCGAATTCTGGGGAACAGCGGTGCTGGATTTAAGGCAAATACGAGAGAACCCAGAGCGGGTACAGGCCGCTTTGTCCAAACGGGGTGAGTATGACCTGACTCCTCTGCTGGCGTTAGATCAGCAGCAGCGCAAGTTGGAAACGGCGCGATCGCAACTCCAGGCCCGCAGCAACGAAATTGGCAAACAGGTCGGCCAAACCATCAAAGCTGGAGCCGCCCCCAACGGCCCAGAAGTCGCGGCACTTAAGGAGGAAGGCAACCAGATCAAGGCCGAGTTGCAAACCCTGGAACCGCAGGAGCGCGACATTAAAGCGCAGATTGATGCCTTTTTGCTGGCTCTGCCGAATTTGCCTAGCGACTCTACCCCAGTTGGGGCCAACGAAACAGAGAATGTAGAGGTGCGCCGCTGGGGTAATGAGTATCTGCCGCAACATCCGGTTAAACCCCACTGGGAAATTGGTGAAGCCTTGGGCATTTTGGACTTTAAGCGGGCCGCAGAAAAGATTGCCCAGAGTCGCTTTGTCGCTTTGATGGGAGCCGGGGCAGCCCTGGAGCGAGCGCTGATTACCTTTATGCTAGATCGCCACACCCAGGCTGGCTACCAGGAAGTGATGCCGCCTTACCTGGTTAACTCTGCGGCGCTGACGGCCTCTGGCCAACTGCCTAAGTTCGCTGAAGAAAGCTTCCAGTGTCGCAACGATGACCTCTGGCTCACCCCCACCGCCGAGGTGCCCCTCACCAATCTGCACCGGGATGAAATCCTCACCGCCGACCAACTGCCCATCCACTACTGCGCCTATACGCCCTGCTTTCGCCGCGAGGCGGGTAGCTACGGCAAAGATACCCGTGGCCTGATTCGCCTGCACCAGTTCAACAAGGTGGAAATGTACAAATTCGTCCACCCGGATACCTCCTTTGCTGAACTCGAAACCCTGGTCCAAGACGCAGAGGACATTCTGCAAAAGCTGAAGCTGCCCTACCGAGTGCTGGAACTCTGCACCGGCGACCTGGGCTTTTCTAGCTGCAAAACCTACGACCTGGAAGTGTGGATGCCCTCTTCTGAAACCTATCGGGAAATCTCAAGCTGCTCTAACTGTTTGGACTTTCAGGCCCGTCGCGCTAACCTTCGCTTTAAAGAAACGGGTCAGAAGGGAACGCAATACCTCCACACCCTGAACGGGTCGGGCCTGGCTATTGGTCGCACGATGGCCGCCATGTTGGAGAACTACCAGGAGGCCAACGGCTCGGTACAGGTGCCAGAAGTGCTGCAACCCTATCTGCGGCGCGAGTATTTATAGATAACGAAAGTCCAATGGTGCTAACCGTTAGCCGAGAGTACATTCAACTGCCGCCTGGGAGTGAAGTCACTCTGCACTATCAAACCTGGGCTGACTACGAGGCACTGCTAGCCAGCCGTCGTGAGGATGCGGCCATCAAAATTCGGTTTAACGGTCAGACTCAACAGATAACGCTCATGGCACCGATGGCCGGTCACGGTAGACGAATTGACATGTTGGTAGACCTGGTGAAGGCCCTACTCTGCCATCAGAATCGTGATTGGGATAGTTCCCATCCTGTTACTCTGAAGCGGCTGCAAGAGGCCGGGGCGGAACCAGATGCCTGCTTTTACATCGCCAATTGGCAAGCGGTTTTGGGTAAAGATCGCATCGACCTGGCTACCGATCCTCCACCCGATCTGGCAATTGAGATGGATATGACCTCGGTGACAGATTTGGAGGTTTATCAAACCCTTGCCGTTCCAGAGGTCTGGATTTACCGGCAGACGCATTTGAGCATTTACGTACTGACCACTGAGGGCTATGAAGACCGCCCTAGCAGTCCGACGTTTCCCTCAGTCGATGTTAATAACCTGTTACCAGAGTACGTTGAAAGAGCATGGGCGGCTGGTTCCAGCGTTGCTAGGCGAGAGTTTGAACAGGTTCTAAACTCGCTGTAGTTCTATACGTGCTGTGCTGATCTTGAGGGGACTCTAACTCTTAATATCCAGGATTTCCTGATCTCCTCATGCCCAACCCTTTTCTGGCTTATATCTACAGCCCCAAGAGGCGGGTGGTTTTCAGGCCAAGGCTTTATCATTGGAGGCGCAGCTATCCTGCTACTGTTTAGGCCAACCACCATGATCAAGCTTCTGCACCTGTCGGATATTCACCTGGGTAGCGGGTTTGCACATGGGCGGCTGAATCCAGAAACCGGGCTTAACACTCGGCTAGAAGACTTCGTTAGAGCGCTCACCGGCTGTATTGACCGCGCCCTGGCCGAACCTGTAGATCTGGTGCTGTTTGGTGGCGATGCCTTCCCGGATGCCACGCCGCCGCCGCTGGTGCAGCAAGCTCTGGCCACTCAGTTTTGTCGGCTCTCGGCAGCGGGCATTCCTACTGTGCTCTTGGTGGGCAACCACGACCAACACGCCCAGGGTTTGGGGGGAGCCAGCCTGTCGATTTATCGCACGTTAGGCGTTCCTGATGTAGTAGTGGGCGATCGCCTGGAAACCCACACCATCTCAACCCGCAATGGCCCTATTCAGGTCATTACTCTGCCCTGGCTCACGCGCTCTGCCCTGCTAACCCGACCCGAAACGGAAGGGCTTTCCTTGGCTGAGATCAACGAACTGCTGCTAGACCGGCTGCGAGTGGCTCTAGAAGGCGAAATCCGCCGTTTGAATGCGGCCCTGCCAACCATTCTGCTGGCCCATGCCATGGTAGACACCGCCACCTACGGAGCCGAACGCTTCCTCGCTGCCGGACGCGGGTTCACGATTCCGATGGCGCTGCTGGCCCGCGACTGTTTTGATTACGTAGCGTTGGGTCACGTCCACCGTTATCAGGTGCTTTGCGAACAGCCACTGATGATTTATCCCGGCAGTATTGAGCGGGTCGATTTTAGTGAAGAGCAGGAAGAAAAAGGTTATCTCCTAGTCGATGTCAGCCGGGGTCAGGCAAAAGCCGAATTTTGTCCTCTGCCGGTGCGTCCGTTCAGAACTATTCAGGTCGATTTGACAACGACTGAAGACCCCCAGGCCGCTCTGATGCAGGCGATTACAACCACCGATATAACCGATGCGGTAGTTCGCTGTTTTTACACCCTCAGGCCCGATCAGGTTGAGCAAATTGACCCATCTACCTTAGAAACAGCTCTGGCCACCGCCCATACCTACATTGTCCAAGCGGACTTCAAAGCCCAAACCAGCCGTAGCCGCCTGCCTGAACTCGGCACTGACAGTACCCTCGACCCCCTCGTTGCCTTAGAAGCCTATTTAGTCAACCGTCCTGACCTTAACCCGCTGGCCGAGGCCATGCTTACCGCCGCCACTGCCCTGGTTGCCAACGACCCCGACAACATCTCCTTCGACCTGGACAGTGACTTTTTAGAGGAGTTAGACCCCAATTCCCTTCCTCCAGAACCCGACGACGCCCAACAGCTTCGCCTTCTTTAGTCCTGCTGCCCTCAAGTGCATTTTGCATTTTGCATTTCCCCGTCCTCCTCGCTCCGCCTTTACCATGTACGACCTCATCATCACTGCCCTGCAAGCCCAGCAGTTCAACCAGGCGGCTCAACTCCTCAAGCAGTGGCAGCAAAAAAAGCCGCAGGATCCCTGGCTGCAACTGGCAATAGGGCAATATTGGGAGGCTAAAGGAGAACTCGAAAAAGCTCAGGTCATCTACACACGACTCTTGCAGAATGTCTCTAACACCAAGGTCTTGAGCCAAACCAGGGAGGCCATGCAGCGGGTGCGCAACCAACTGGCCCATCGCCGCGAACATGACCTTTCTGAAGCCAAGCAGCAGCCAGGAGCCACAGCAACGGCGGTGCTGATTCTTAAACCCGTAGCAGGGGAACAGCGGCAACAGGCCGCCGAAGGCTTGAGCAACGTTATGCAGCTTGATGCTTACAGCGCCCGTCTGAAGCTACCGAGCCAAACTTGGCGGCTCTATCGGGTTGGGCCAGCGGGGGAGTTGCAGTACTTTTGCGAACAGCTTAATGCCCATCAAACCCCGGCTGGTGTGGTCTTAGTTGAGGATGTGAAAGCTATTCCGGTGTTTCGAGTGCAGACAATCCAAAGCTTTGAACCCCAGATAACAGTGGTTTGTCAGAATGGCCAGGGTCAGCGCGGTACTATTCAACTGGAGTGGAGCGACGTTACTCAGTGGTTGGTGGGTCAAGTGCCCATTTACGAGTCGGTGGTAGATTTGGGGCCGTGGGGCAAGCTCACACGCAAGGAAGCCACTCAAGACTATGCTGAAATCATAGACTGGCACTTGCATGGGCGAGGCTGCCTGCTGCGGTTGTGCGATCGCGCCTACAAACACCGAGAGGCGGCCTCACCCCCAACCGCTACAACCGTTCCAGCGGAAGATTCGCCTTTAATTGCAGCCTCAGCCTGGAAATCCCTAAAAACCTACCTCCAAACCGCCATCCCAACCCCGCCCTATACTGATTTCGCTGGCTTCGGGGAAGGGGCACTGGATTTCATTCAACTAATGCCTACGTTTGAGCCCCACATTGACCTGGCCCGTAACGCCCCGTCTGCTTGGGATGAAGCCTTTCATTTGTATAGCAGCCTGCGGTTTTTGCTGACTCCGCCAGGGTCACGCTAAAGAAAAGGCGCCTTCGCGACCCAGTAAAGCAATACTGGCATCTACCAAGCCCTACACCGCAAAAAAAGGGAGTTGCTTGTGAACTCCCCTTTGCAGGCGTTATTTCCGAGATGTGACCGGTTTGGTCTAGCTCAAATTGTTAATCGAGAGCCTATCTTGACTTAACGGCTTTAGCCATATCCACAAACGGCGACATGCTGGGGCCAGGCCGACGGCGACGGGGCAAAGACGTCGCTGTAGGGGCAGCGACATAATCTGTGGCAAAGTTAGGCAAGGGGCCAGCGGGCTGAGCAGGCTGAGCGACTGAGGCAGCTACCACGGGTGCTGGAGCAGGGGCCACCGTCATAGGAGCGACTGCAACTGGTTTTGCTGTACTTGCTA
>Ga0224723_1002312_pt1 | contig 10656 bp, 8 predicted proteins | sample Balambano_FR2_Me_FD_161647 | JGI IMG/M metagenome (GOLD analysis project Ga0224723, IMG submission 161647) | Freshwater sediment microbial communities from Lake Towuti, South Sulawesi, Indonesia - Balambano_FR2_MetaG | ecosystem: Environmental > Aquatic > Freshwater > Lake > Sediment | place...
GCCCTGCACGGCGCTTATCTGGACCCAGGACTCATTGTTGAAAATGCGCACCGCGCTGACGCTGACGGCAAGCGTGCTGTTGGCAGGCAGCGTGCCGACGACCGCCGCATTGCGGTCTGGCTGCGCGTAGAGTGAGGCGGGTTGCGCGCCCGTCGTTAACTGGCAGTTATCGAGCGTTGCGCCCTGCATCAGCGGGTCGCCGTTATCGCTGCTGCCTGCCATCTGGATCGGGCTGTGTGCGCCGTTGCCGAGCGCGGCTGCCTGTGTACTCAGCGGTTCGCTCAGCGGTTGCAATGTGCGCGCCTGCTGCCAGGCGAAGACCGCGCCGAAGACCAACAACACCATCGCTGCGGCGATAGCGGCAGGCAGCCAGCCCTGCATCGTGACGCGCCTGTGTGTGCGCGCGGCGGGATAGGTCGTCATCATGGGTTTACTCCGATCTTTTGTTTGACGATGGTTGTGATTAATGAAAGGCAGCGGGACGATCTTGTCTGTTTCGTCCGCGAGCGCGGCGTCGATTTCAGCGATCTGCTTTGCCAGAAGTGCGTCTCGCTCTGCCTGGCGCAGCACTTTGGCGACAGTCTCGAAGTCGCCGCCATCGAGCGCGCTGGTGTACATGAACAGCCATTTTTCGCGCAGCAGTGCCGCTTTGTTCGACTTATTCATGTGTCTCTTCCTTCCAGCTTGCGAAGTGCGTCCGCGCCCGTGCCAGTGCGCGATGCAGCCGCACTCGTGCCGCGCCCGGCGAAACGCCGAGCGCCCGTCCCAATGCATTGCCATCCAGTTGATGCTCAATCGCCAGCTTGAGAATGTGCTGATCGTCTGGCGTTAAGCCTGCCAGCAGCGTCTTGATCGCCAGTGCGTTGTCGAGTGCGTCCGGTTCGTCGCTCGCCAACGAACTGAAGCGATCAAAAAGTTCCGCGTCGCTCAGTTCATCCTGATCGCCTGCCAGATCGCGCACCAACGGCTCACGACGGACTCGCTGTGCCGTCTCCACCTGCTTGCGGCGGATCAGGTTGACAGCGATGCCGAGCAACCAGGCGCGCGGCTGTGCGTCGGGGCGAAAGCGCTGTTCATGACGCAGCGCCTGCACGACCGTCTCGTTCAGCAGTTCGCTGGCAGCGCCATCCAGCGACTCGTGAACGCCAGCGCGTGCCAGGTAAAAGCGCAGTGTGCGCAGCAAGGCGGGCGACTCCTCGGCGATATAACGTCGCAGATTGCTCAACGCGGGTTCACGCTGCATACATGTCCTCGTTTGCGCGCAACGAGTGGTGACGATCTCTTATTCGGGTTACGAGGGTGGAGTGTTACTTGGGACTTTAGTCCTCGTGGGAAAATCAATAGCCGCGTAAGTAATTGAAATTTACTGCTCGTTCCTCAAACTTGTTCAAATGGTTAGCGAGTGCACCATCAATCGTCAAAACAAGATAATCGCGGCGCGCAGCAAGACAAATAGCAGCGTCGGTTAAGCCGAACATGAAGTATTCTGGCAGTTTGATGATGTCGCGCGCAGAGTCAGTCACTTCCGTCAAACCGTCAATGGTATCTGCCAGCGTCTGGAAGTACTGTGTTCGCACTGGCTCGGCTGATTGTCCTATCAGATTGCTGACTTCGGCGAGGATGTGAGCCGTTGTAATCAGAGTGAAGAATTGATTTGTTATCTTGATTAAGCGCTGGTAATCGTCTTTGCCAAATTTATCTCTTGTCCGTTTATGTCGCTCTACGAATTCAAGGCTTGTCTTTCCCACAATGAATAGCAGCAGAAGATTGGAATCTAACAAACACCCCTGTCGCTGATAGCGTTGAAAAAGATCCGAATAGCCAGCAGGAAATGTCATAGCTGGACGTTCTTGACTTGAATAGGTCGTCCATCTACAGCGCGAATCGAGATAAGCTTATAGGCACGTTCCATGCGTTCGATGCTTTGTTTGCTGCCAACAAACGACTCATATGGATCGACGTAGCGTTCAAGCTCTTCTTTGATAGCATTACCCGTATCATAACCCAGCGTCACCAGCCACAAGCTTTCATCTTCTGAAAGCTGCACTTCCTCCAAACGAAGATTGTTCAAAGGTTGATCATTCAAGCTCTCAAAGTATTGTCGAGCAATCGTCACAGCATCTTTGACGCTAATGATAGAGGGTGCTTCTGGCTGAGGTGTCATAGGATAATCCTCAAAACGCTTACGACACCAAAATTATAGGTAAATTACTCGTTTAAGGAAACAACAAAAAGAGGGGATCAAATGATCCCCTCTCGCCTTACCACTTCCTACAACGTATCCACCCCGCGCCTAGCGCGGCTGCATCACCGCGCCGAGCGTGATGCAGGGCAGGCAGGCATTGTTGCGCACAATCGCGAACGCCGCCTGTGGGTCTGCACCGGTCGTCGTCGAATCGACGTTCCAGATGATCATCAGGCGCACGCGGCGGCTGTTGCGCGCCAGCGTCGCTGCCTGTGCCAGCCATTCCGCCTGCTCTTGCAGCGTGTTGCCGTTGCCCCAGTCAAAGCCAGCGGGCAGTGAGCCGTAGCCTTCCGGCGTGATGTAGCCAAGTTCGGTGAAGCACAACTGCTTGTTCGGGAACACACCCGCGTACAGGTTGACCATGCTGGTGTAGTAACGTGAGTAGTGTCCGCTGTTGCCGCGCGGGTCGCCGCTGGTCGCGCTCGGTGGCAGAATGCCTTCGTTGTAGTGGATGCCCACGCAGTCCATGAACTGCGCCGCGCCCGCCTGCGCCATCTGCTGGATGAACACGTTGTCGTCGCAGCCCTGCGCCGTGCAGCGATTGCCGAAGAAGCCGGTCGGGGCGGGCGCGCCGCTGACGACCAGCACGTTCGGGTTGGCGCGCTTGATCGCCTGGAACGCCGCGCTCAACATCTGCGTGTAGTTCTGCCCGCTGATCTGCCCGGCGGGCCACTGGCGGTCAATGTTCGGCTCATTCCAGACTTCGATGCCGTCGGGGTTCAGACGGGCGACATCTGCGAGGAAGTTGGCGAAGTTCTGGTAGTACTGCGTCGGGTTCGCTGCCAGCTGCGCCGGATTGCCGACGACGCCGAGCAGAATCTTGAAGCCGCGACTGCGCGCCTGGTCAATCGCGCCCTGCGCAATGCTCGCCGGATCGCCCTGATTCCAGACGATCTGAATCTTCGCCCACGACATCCCTGCACCGCGCATCTGGTCCGGGAACTGGAAGCCGAAGACATGACCACCGATTTCAAAGCCTGCGGGGTTCGCGGGCGGCGGCACGGTCGGCTGTCCGGGAACGGGCGTCGCGGGCGGCGGCGTCGTGCCAGGCGCGGGGATGCGCAGCACTTGCCCGACGAGGATACGGTTCGGGTTGGTGATGCCGTTCGCCGATGCAATCGCCTGCACGCTCACGTTGAAGCGCCGCGCAATTGCCGCCAGCGTATCACCGCGCACAACCGTGTACGTCGTCACGCCGCCACCGGGCGGCGGTGTGGCAGGCACAGGTGTCGGTTGACCAGGGACGGGCGTTGCCGGGACAGGCGTCGCGGGAATAGTTCCCGGCGCGGGGATGACGAGGCTCTGCCCAACATAGATCAGGTTAAAGTTGGTGATGCCGTTCGCCGACGCAATCGCCTGCATCGACACGCCGTAGCGCAGCGAAATGCGGAACAGGTTCTCACCGGGCTGGACGACGTGAATGACCTGCCCCTGTTGCTGCGCAGTCACGACGGGAACAATCGTCAACGCCAGCAGCGCCAGCAAGACGAGGACAAAAATCCGACGCATAAACAGACTCCTTTATTGAGACGATGCGAAGAGTACCAGAAACCCTCACCCTAAATCGCTCTCCCGAACGCCGGGTACGGCTGGGAGAGGGACTTCCAGAGGACTCTTCTGGACTCCCCTCTCCCAGGTGTACTCACCGTTTGGGAGAGGGGTTGGGGGTGAGGGCGCGGCACACTAAGGACGCACGATACGCAGCACCTGCCCCACGAAAATGCGGTTGGGGTTGACGATGCCGTTATTCACCTGAAGCGACTGGACCGTCACGCCGTAGCGCAGCGCAATGCGGAACAGCGTATCGCCCGGCTGCACAGTGTAGAGGATCACCTGTGGGCGCGGGGCGGGGACGTTCAGCGTTTGCCCGACGGTGATGCGGTTGGCGTTCGGCAGCCCGTTGAGCGCGATCAGGTTTTGCACGGTGGTATTGAAGCGCCGGGCAATCGAGTCCAGCGTATCGCCGCGCTGGACGACATACGTCGTCAGCGAGCCAGGCGGCGGGGCAGCCACTGGAATCACGAGCTGCTGACCGACGAACAGCCTAGTCGTCACTGTCAGGTTGTTGGCGGCGGCGAGCGCATCCACAGTCACGCCATAACGTGCTGCAATCGAGGTGAGCGAATCGCCAGGCTGGACGATGTAGGTGGTTGCCCCCTGCTGGGCGAACGCAGGCAGCGCCGCCAGCGCCACGAACACGACGAGACCGAAGATGAGGAACAAGCGACGCATAGCTGTATCTCTCCCCGTGTGAATATATGCGCACATTCTAACACGATTTGTACAAACGCGAATGTGTCACCACAGCGTAAATCAGCGCTCCGGTGGCTTGCTCTCCTGCGTAATGCGCGCACCGCCGAGCGGCGCGAAATACAGCACATACTGCCGATCCATCGGGATTTCGGCATGATTGGGCGAAATCTGCGGCGGCAGCAGGATGAAATAATAGCGCAGCAGGTTGAGCGTGTGTGCGTCTCCCGCTTCAATGAAGAAGGCATACGGACGCTCTGGGGATAAATCCGCCAGCAGGCGATGCGTCACTTCGCCGGGCGTCAGCGCGCCCAGCCGCATATCCGGGCGCAGGAATTCCAGGAAATGCCCCGGCACGAACGTATCGCTCTCCGGCTCACCGATGATGAAGACGATGGTATCTTGCGGCAGTTCCGCCGCCCGCAGCGCCACATCCACCCCGTCGCCGTAAGCCTTTAACTGGCGGTTCTGCACGTTGAAGCGCTCGATATGTGGACCGAAATAGTAGGCAATTTGCAGCGCGCCGAGGATCGGGATCGCCAGCACCATCGCCCAACGCAGCGCGCGCGCCACTGTCCGGTTGCCAGCCCGCGCGCTCAGCAGTCGCACCGTCTCGCGCAAGCCGACAGCCATCAACAGCGCCAGCGCGGGCATGGCAATGACATAGCGCGCCGCCACCGTCGAAATCGTCAGCAGCGCGTTACCAGCGCTCACGCCCAGCACCCAGATCAGCAGTACGAACGCCGAACGGCGCGGACGCACCAGCACAAACCCCGCCCCCAACAGCAGCAGCGGCACCAGTCCAGGCAGCACCAGCCCCAGATCGCCGCCGTAATAGGCAGCAGTTTCGGGGCGATTGATGTAAATCAGCAGCGTCGCCAGCACATGGTTGACCAGCCAGTCAGGCGACTGCACGCCGGAGAGGGTGTTCTGGATCACCATCGGGTCCAGCCGCGATTGATCCAGCCGCCCTGCCAGCGTCGCGCCGGACATGCTGAAGACGTAATAGACAGGCAGCGCGATCAGCAGTGTCGTGTTGAGCAGGACGACGAAGCCGCCCGTCCGCGCACGGAACAACGCCCGCTGCGTCAAAAACAGCCAGACACCCCAGGCGATCACCAGCACGAGGAAGAGCAGCCGCCCCGCCTCGAAGAAGTAGTGCGTCATGCCGAGCGCCGTGCCTGCCAGCGCCCAGTCGAGGCGGCGGTTGTAGCGCAGCCCGCGCGCAATCCACGCCAGCGCCAGCGTGCCGGGCAGCGCATCCACCAGATTGAGCAACGCCAGACGGCTGAAATGGATGTGCGGCGGGAAGCACGCCAGCAGCAGCGCAGCGATGACCGCCGTCTGACGGTCGAAGAGATGCCGCGCCAGCGCGTACAGCGCCACCACCGTCAGCGCGCCCGTCACGCTGCTGGCGAGGCGCAGCCCGTAGAAGTTGCGCCCGAAGATTTCGACAAAGCCCGCTTCGACATACGGAAACAGCGACGTGAACGGGAAGACGTTCGACATCGGGCGCAGCAGTTCGTAGTCCTGCCGTCCCCACAGCGCGCGGATGCCATCGACCCAGGGCGTCTCATCCACCAGCGTGCGCACGAGCGTATCGAGCGCCACCACGCGCGGGATGAGCGCCACGACAAAGATCGCCGCGATGACCAGCCATTCGCCCGCGCCAATCGCGCCTGCCTGTGAATGTCCGCGCCAGCCGCCGCTCATGCCGTACAAAATCGCGCCGACACCGCCGACGAACAGCGCGAACTGGATGTGATAGTGGATGAAGTCGAACGCGGGCGGGAAAAAGCGCATGGCGTTGTTTTCCGCCAGCACCAGCAGCAGCAGCAACCCTATGCCCACCCAGCGCCAGCGCACCTGATGCGACGTTAAACCCTCATCCCCCGTCCCTTTGTCCGCTTGCGTCATCGGTTCATGCAACTTGTGGCTAAGTTCCGGCGTATACTGCATATGTGGATTGTGGCACAAATTCATGATTTGTGGAAAGAGACGGCATCGTGAAGAAAGCACTGCGCCTGTTCCTCGTCCTGATGATAGCGCTGGCAAGCCTGACGGCTCCGGCGCTGGCGGTGTCGCCAGATGATCTGAACGCGCTGGCGGCGTACTTCCCCTCCAAGACCCCCCTGCTCATCAGCTTCCGTACCGACCAGGCATATATCGAAACGTTCGACAGCCTGATCGCGCGCGTCAATGCTGCCATCCCGACTGCTGACATTCCCGCGCTTTCGATTGCGCTGGATGATGCGCTTGACAACGCTGTTGCGAATGCCAGCTTTGAAGGCGATGTCCGTCCCTGGCTGGGCGATCTCGGTTCTGTGGGCGTCATCTCGTTCGCGGAAGGGACGAGCAGCGATATGGCGAGTGATGACCAGCCCATCATCGTACTGGCGTTGAGCGTCACTGACCGCGAGGCAGCGGAAACGTTCTGGACGGACTGGCTGGCTGCGCTGAATTACAAACTGGAACGTGAAGGCGATTACACCGTGTTTGAGCCGCGCGAGCCGGAAACGATGGGACGCCCGCCCTATGTCGCAGTCGGCGATGACGTCATGTTTTTCACCCTCTTCCGCGACGCGCTGCCGTTGAGCGTCAATAGCGATAGCTCACTCGGCGCGGCAGACGCCTTTGAAGAAGCACTGGCGCTGCTGCCGGAAAGCGACTACAACATCACTTTCTATGCCGATTTCGCAACGGTGTTTGAGGCATTGACCGACAACCCGACGGCTGCATCGCTCGGCGTCTTCACGGCGCTGCTGCAAAGCTACCCCTCGATTGCGGGCGGTGCGACGATTCTCGATGAGCGCGCGTTCGTCATTGATATTGCCATCCCCGTTCAGGAATTGATCGAGCAAGGTGCGGAACTGGGGCTGAACCTGGAACCGAACGCGCCGCTCGATCCGGGTTTCCTGGAGCGCGTGCCGAGCGGGACGCCGTTCGTCGTTCACGGCAGCGATTTGCAGCGCAGCTATGAACAGCTCATCGCGCAACTGCGCTTGCAGGCGGAAAGCGATATGCCCGGCGCAACGACAACGGAAGACCTCGAAGACCAGCTTGACCAGTTCGCGCTCGGCTTCAACCTGCTGACGGGCGTCGATTTTGAAGACGAGCTGCTGCCCGCGCTCACGGGCGATTATGTGCTGTACATGGGGCTGAACCCGGCGCTGGCGGATGCCGACGGCTTCCGTGCGCTCTCGGAAATCCTGCCCGTCGAATTCGGCGCGGTCTTCAGCGTCAGCGATGAGGATGTGCTGCAGGAACTGTTCGAGAGTCTGAGCGACCGTCTCCCCGAACTGGCGGAACAGGGCAGCAACGACTTCACGACGATCACGGTCGAGACGGAAGAGATTGCCAACGTCGAAGCGTTGGTCATCAACATTGACGACGAAAACACCGGCTTCCCGGTCGAACTGGTGCTTGCTGCCGATGACGAGGTGCTGTTCCTCGGCACGCGCGCGTCCGCGCAGGCGTCGCTCAGCCCCGATGGATCGCTGCTGGACGACGCTGGCTATGAGGACGCTGTGCTGTATCAGGTGGATGAGCCGCGCCAGTGGTTGTACATGGCGAGCGCCGGACTCGAACCGTTGATCAACGTCTTTGAAATTCAGGGTGGCAGCATGATGGGCGAGCGCGACGCCGAAAACTTTGCCGGGCTGCTCTCGCTGTTGAGCAGCGCCACCATCAGCACGGGCTACGAAGACGGCGTGCAGTACAGCCGCCTGGTGTGGACACTGCCGGAATAGATGTGTGTGTGTAGGGGCGCAATATATTGCGCCCCTACACCTCGCGCTCCTACCGCCTTCACACCCAATCCAAACATATGTTTGAAATCCTGTGCTTGCATCAAAACCGTGACACTCCACAACGGCTAAAGCCGTGTGGCTTCTCGCTTTCACGAGCTACTTGCCGGGTGACCGCCGGAACTACTCCGTCCCAAAGGTCGGAGATACTTCGTCGGACGAAGAAACACGATGTTTACAGGGACTTGTGAGCAGGATTGCATAACGCCGTGTGTTCCGAGCCGAAGAATGTTGGTTGCCCCAACGACATCGCGGGGCGCACAATACCCGCAGCAGCAGGTATAGGTTCTGCGACATTTCCGTCGCTGTCCGCAGACGGGACACGTTTGCGAACTGTATGCTTCGCTGACAGTTTGCGCGCCAGCGGTTTTGTAGCTCAATTGCTCGATGAGGGTGCGGTTGCACGCGCTGCTAACCTGCTGCGCCTGCACCCGCCCGACTTTTTGTGCGGCATCGTTGAACGGCTCTCCGACATACACCTGCGCATTCTCGAACGCTGCGCGCACCTGATGAGTCGCTTTGTGCGTCAGGTCGTGTATGCGATTGTCCGCCTTCCTGAGCAGGCGATACTTGCGTTTCTGCAGGCGTTTGTAGCGCCGCGAGCCGCGCTGATGGCGCGCTTGCTTCGCCTGCAAGCTAGCGAGGCGTTTGTTGCGCCACTGCACCGTCGCCTTCGCCCCCCGTCCGCTGATGACGACCGCTTTATCACCGTCGGTAGCACATATTAGAGTGTTGACCCCTAGATCAACGCCAATCGGCGCACCCAGTGGTGGTGCATCTTCTTCTTTAACTTTCGGTAGTTCAAACGTCAGCCGCAGCCGTCCGAACTCCAGTTTGACTTCTATCAAGCGTCCCGGCAGCACCAGTTTGGGAGGAATACGGATGTACAGGTAGCCAGCGCTGCCATGTGGCAACCGCAGCCGACAGCCATAGGCATCGGCAATCAGTTTCGCAGCTTGATTGGTGTAGATGACATCGCGATAGCGTGCCAGTCGCCAAGGATAGCGCGCGGTGTCATCGCCCTTGCGTCGTTTCGTCCGTGTGCTGCGCACCGCTTCCATAAACTCGGCAATCGTTTGCTGGACACTTTGCGAGTGCAAGTGCGGATAGCGGCGTTTCGCCCATTCTTCCCAGCGGTCTTTCGTCGGCCACTTCCAACGCAAGCGTCGGATGCGAGCATGGCGCAGGAGGAGGTCGTTCCACAACTGTCCGCACGCCTGCCGTGCCAGTGTGAACGTCCGCCATTGCTGCTGGCTGCGGGGTTGCCACTCGAAGGCGATGCTTCTGTATGCCATACCTATTACCTTAACATATCTTACCTTGACGCGCAAAATTGTGCAGGCTGGCTAAAGCCGCAGTATATAAGGATCACACAGGCATAATACAGCTTAGTTGCTCTTCACTGCATCTCAAGCGGCTGGATTTTACGAACTATTGTTATAATGTAGGGATGTGAGTATTTTTGGATTGAGGCAAGCGCGTGGCAACTTCGCTCATCGGGCAAACGCTCGGCAAAACGCAGATAACAGGGCTGCTCGGTCGCGGCGGCATGGCGACCGTTTACAAAGGCTATCAGGCAGATATTGATCGTTACGTGGCGGTCAAGGTGCTGCCGCCGCAGCCGGAACAGGACCGCGCGTTTATTGACCGCTTCAAACTGGAAGCGCGCACGATTGCCCGTTTGCAGCACCCGCACATTCTGCCGCTCTACGACTATGGCGATGAAAACGGCGTGCTGTACCTCGTCACCGCCTTTGCGACGGGCGGTTCGCTCGATGACATCATCAAGAAAGAGCGCCTGTCGCTGACGCAGATCGAACGCATTCTGCGCCAGGTGACGACCGCGCTCGATTACGCCCATCGTCAGGGCATCATCCACCGCGACATCAAGCCCGGCAACATCCTGCTCGATAACGAAGGCAACGCGCTGCTGGCAGACTTTGGCATCGTCAAGCTGCTGACGGGCGCCAGCACCACCTCTGGCAATCTGACCAATGCGTCGTCGGTCGTTGGCACGCCCGCGTATATGGCGCCTGAACAGGCGAACGGTTTGCCAGTGGACGGGCGCACGGATATTTATGCACTTGGCGTCGTCACCTACGAAATGATCACCGGCAAGCAGCCGTTCGCCGCCGAAACGCCGCTGCAACTGCTCATCAAGCATCTGACAGAGCCGCCGCCGCATCTGAGCGCGATGGTAGCGGACACGCCGCCCGCGCTCGATCTGGTGTTGCAGCGGGCGCTGGCGAAGAGCGCCGATGACCGCTACCAGACAGCAGCGGGTTTCGCCGATGCCTTTGCCCAGGCGATCAGCAATGCCGACACGGGAACGCTCAAACTGCCGCCGCAGCGCGC
>Ga0224723_1002313_pt1 | contig 10656 bp, 8 predicted proteins | sample Balambano_FR2_Me_FD_161647 | JGI IMG/M metagenome (GOLD analysis project Ga0224723, IMG submission 161647) | Freshwater sediment microbial communities from Lake Towuti, South Sulawesi, Indonesia - Balambano_FR2_MetaG | ecosystem: Environmental > Aquatic > Freshwater > Lake > Sediment | place...
ATTGGAGCCGGCGAGAAAGTAGTCTTTCGATGTGCGCTCTTTGCGCGAATGATAGAAGCCGATCGCGAATACCACGATGAAGTAGGCTGCGATGATGACGTTGTCGAGCATTGGGGAATAGTCTATATGGATATGCGACGTCGCGAATTGCTTGCCGCCCTCGGCGCCACTGCCCTCAGCGCGCAATCCAAGAAGCCGAACCTTGTTTTTGTTCTCGCGGACGATCTCGGCTACGGCGATCTCAGTTGTTACGGGCAGACGATGTTCGAGACGCCGCGCCTCGACGCGCTGGCGGCGGCCGGCACGCGATTCACCTCAGCCTACGCGGGGTCCACCGTATGCGCCCCGTCGCGGTGTGCCCTCATGACGGGCAAGCATACCGGTCATTGCCGCATCCGTGGGAATGGGAAAAACGAAGAGGTCTTGCGGCAGGACGATGTTGTCATTCCGGAATTGCTCAAGGCCGCGGGGTATGAGACCGGCATGTTTGGCAAGTGGGGGCTGGGCGCGCTTGGGCATCCCGGCTATCCCAGCGACAAGGGTTGGGACGAATGGTTCGGTTATTTCTCACAGTTCCACGCGCATCAATACCATCCGCACATGCTTCTCCATAACAGGCGGCACGTCGAGCTGAAGGGGAACTGGGGGACGCAACGCAAAGAATACGCGCCCGACGTCATTCACGCGCAGGCAATACGATGGCTGGACGAACGCAGCGCCGGCAAGCCCTTCTTCCTCTACTACACTTCGACGATTCCGCATACCGATAATGAACTCGGCCGCGATACGGGGAACGGACAGGTAGTGCCGGAAGACGCGCCTTTCGGAGCGAAGCCCTGGCCGCAGGTTGAGAAGAACTTCGCGGCCATGGTGCTGCGGCTGGATCGTCTGGTCGACGGCCTCGTGCAGAAACTCAAGCAGAAGGGCCTTTATGAGAACACCTTGATTGTGTTTACTTCGGACAACGGTGCGCACAGGGAAGGGGGCCACGATGCGAAGTTCTTCCGTTCGAGCGGCCCAGTGCGGGGGACCAAGCGCGACTTGACGGACGGCGGCATTCGCGTCCCGGCTTTTGCTGTCTGGGCAAACAAGATCCCTGCCGGGCGAGTGAACGATGAGCCTTGGGCTTTCTGGGATGTTCTCCCGACATTCTGCGAGGCGTCCGGCGCGAAAGCGCCGCCAGGCATCGACGGCGTGAGCGTCCTAGCGCAGTGGATGGGCAAAGGCCCGGTCCTGCACCCGCATTTCTATTGGGAGTTCCATGAGGGCGGTTTCGCGCAAGCCGTCCGCCAAGGCAATTGGAAATGCATCAAGCAGAAGAACGGCAAGATCGAACTCTACGATCTATCGAAGGATGTCGGCGAAGAGCGCGATCTCGCCGCGGAGAACCCGAAGCTCGTCGACGCCATGAAGGCGCTCATTCGAAAGTCGCGGACGGAGAGCCCGGACTGGCCTGTGCCCGCTACGGCACTTCTGTAATTCTCCCGGCGCGTAAATTGCGCCACGCGCGCCGCGCACGAGGACGCGTCACGGAAACCAACGTGCCTCGGTCTCGCTGGCAAGAGTCGAGCGAACTTGGCGGTAGATACTGCCGGCCGGGAATACCGCATCGAGGGCCGCATCAATCTGGACTTCGAAGCCGCGCGGCGATTTCTCATCCGCCGGCCGATGCGAGGCGTGCATCCATCGCGCACGCAAGAATGTAACCGCCCAGAAATCGCGTATCAGTAGTATGGACACATGGTTGAGTTCCGCGTAAGCAGTTGGAGCGAACTGAACGAACGCCTTTACGCGCGAAGCTGGTATCAGCCCCACGGCCGCTTTCGCTCGCCCTTTCTCTTTCGCGGGCTGCCGGATTGGCGCTACGACCGCCGTACCTCGCTGTGCCGTCTGGGCGGCAACTACGCGCATGTGGAAGATGACCTGCTTCGTAACTTCCGAAAGTACGCGTCCAAGATGCCGACGGGCCGGGAGCAAACGACTTATGACTCCTGGTGGAACTGGCTCGCGATCGGCCAGCATTACGGTCTGCCAACGCGAATGCTGGACTGGACTTTTTCGCCGAACGTCGCGCTCCATTTCGTGACCGCGAAGTTCAGCCTCTTTGCCACCGATGGTGTGGTTTGGTGCATCGATTTCATCAAGGCCCGCCGCTATCTGCCGCCGAGTTTGAAGGCGATCCTCAAGAAAGACGATGCGGTCTTCTTCACCGCCGAGATGCTCGATCGATACGCCCGGACGCTCGAGGAGTTTGACCAGCGGGTCGAAGGCGAGGCGGGCGATTGTGTAATTTTCTTCGAGCCCCCCTCGCTCGACGATCGCATCGTGAACCAGGCCGCTGTCTTTTCGATGATCTCGAGCCCCTCCCGGCAACTCGAGGAATGGCTCGCCGAGAAAGAAACGGAGCAGCCCGACCTCTTTACGAAGATCGTGATTCCGGCAGTCCTGAAGTGGGAGCTGCGCGACAAACTGGACAACGCTAACGTCACGGAGCGGGTGATCTTTCCTGGCCTTGACGGTCTTGGCAAGTGGCTGCGCCGTTACTATTCGCCGAACCATTTGATCGAAGTGGACTACGGCGCTAAGCGGCTCCTTGGCCGCATTCAAAACATTGAGAACCTCTGCATGACAGTTACGCTTTACGACGGGGAAGAACCCCAGCGTGACGCTCGAATCACTTCAAAGCCCGGAAGCCTCTGGTGGGACGTCGATCAGAACACCGAGGTTCGGGTCTTTCCCAAACCGGACCGTCTGGGAGAGTTCCCACATTGGTCTCCGCCTTGAAATATTCTTAATGAGGAATGCAACGTCGATTTCTGTTCGCGGCCTTAGCCGCCATTTCAGCTGGGGCGGCCGACCCCGCGAGCGCGGAACTTGAAAAGAAGTTCAGCACTGAGGTCAAACCGTTTCTGGTTAGCTACTGCGTTGCGTGCCATGGCGAGAAGAATCCGGCGGCGCAGCTCAACCTGCGCCAGTACGCGGCGATCGAGGATGTGGTGAAAGACCACGCCCGCTGGGCGCTGGTTGCGGAGAAACTCCATTCCGGAGAGATGCCGCCCAAGGGTTTGAAACAACCTAGCGACCTAGAGCGAGCGCAGTTGGTCACCTGGGTCGAAACTTTCCGCAGGCAGGAAGCCGCCAAGAACGCGGGAGATCCGGGCCTCGTCCTGACCCGCCGCTTAAGCAACGCGGAGTACAACAACGCCATCCGCGATCTGACGGGTGTCGATCTCCGCCCGGCGAAGGAGTTCCCGGTAGATCCTTCCAACGCCGCCGGCTTTGACAACTCGGGCGAGTCTCTCGCCATGTCGCCGGCGCTTCTGAGCAAGTATTTGCAAGCCGCCCGTGAGGTTTCCACGCATCTCGTCCTCGGCATGAAAGGTCTTTCGTTCGCGCCGCACCCGATGCTCGCCGAGAGCGATCGCGAGAAGTACACCATCCAGGCGATCGTGAATTTCTACGCGCGCCAGCCGACCGACTATGCGGACTACTTCTATGCCGCCTGGCGGTTCAAGCACCGCGCAATGTTCCAGAAGGATTCCGCGACGCTCGATGACTTCGCGCGCGAGGCCAAAGTGAGCGCTAAGTATTTGCCGATGGTATGGGAGATCCTCGAGACCGTGAAGGAGGACGCCGGCCCGGTCGCCAAGCTCCAAACGATGTGGCGCATGCTGCCGCCGCCCACCGCCGCCAACGCCGCGAAGCCGAATCTGCTGGTGCGCGAAGCTTGCGTCAAAATGCGCGATTACGTCGTAAAGATCCGCAAGTTGACGGCGATGCAGTTTCGCAGCCCGAAGGTATTGGGTCTCGGAGGCACGTCCCAGCCCTTGATGAATTGGAAGCTGCGCGCGTACGCCGCGAACCGTCGCAATTTCGATAGAACGGCGCTTCAAGTAGAAGGAGAGCCGCCGCTCGAGATTATTGAGATGCCGCGAGCGATGGGCGTGCCGCGCGAGGACGATGTGGCCGTCCGCAATGCTGCGATCGCGGTCCGGGCGCGCATCGGCGATCCTGATCTGCTCGTCCCGGCCGGCCAACGAGAACGCTATGAGGCGAGCTTTGCGCGCTTCGCGAATGTCTTCCCGGATGCGTTCTACATCAAAGAGCGCGGCCGCTTTTATCCTGACGATTCCGAGGACCAGGGCCGCCTGCTGAGCGCGGGCTTTCACAACGTCATGGGCTATTTCCGCGACGACACGCCGCTCCAGGAGTTGATTCTCGACGAAGCCGGCAAGGAAGAACTCGAGCGCCTCTGGCTGGAGTTCGACACGATAGGCGACCAAACCACGCGCACCTATGTACAGTTCTTCTTCAATCAGAGCGGCGAGATCGATGGCCGGGGCCGCGAGTCGGGCAGCTTTCGCCCCGGCGATGCGGCGGTCACGAGCGAGAAAGTAATCTTCAGCATCCGCGATAGTTATCTAGCGAAAGCGGAGAAAGGCAACAGTGACGAAGTTGCCAAACAAGCGATTCGCGACCATTTCGCGCGCGTTAACGCAACGATTCGCCACGTAGAGAAATCCCGCCTCGAGGCGGAGCCCATTCATTTAGCCTCATTGTTGGACTTCGCGGCGCGAGCGTACCGGCGCCCCCTGGAAGATAAAGAAAAAGACGACTTGCGGGCTTACTATAAGGAGCTTCGCGAGAAGAGCGCCCTCGCTCACGACGAAGCGATGCGGGAACTCGTTGCCTTGGTCCTGATGGCCCCCGATTTTTGCTACCGGGTGGAGGCGGCTGAGAAACCCGCCGCCCCGCTCGTTAGCAGCAGCAAGCGGTCGAAGAAGCTTCGCACGGTTCCGGTTCTGGCCGAGAAGGTGAAGCCGCTGGGAGCTTTTGCGCTGGCCAGCCGTTTGAGCTTTCTGCTTTGGTCCAGCTTGCCGGACGACGAACTTCGCGCTGCTGCCGCCTCGGGAAAGCTGGACACGGACGAAGGCCTGCGCAGCGAGATAGCCCGCATGATCAAAGATCCGCGCGCGAAAGCTCTCGCGGTCGAGTTTGCCGGGAACTGGCTCGACTTCCGGCGTTTTGAAGACCACAACTCAGTGGACCGGACGCGGTTCCCGGAGTTCACCAATGAACTGCGCGCGGCGATGTTCGAAGAGCCGATCCGCTACCTCGACGACATCATCCGCAATGACAAGCCGGTCCTCGATGTTCTTTACGGTAAGCATACTTTCGTGAATCGGGTTCTGGCGCGCCACTACGGCATTGAGGGAATGCGCATCGGCCGCGAGGAGTGGGTCCGCGTCGATTTCGCCCGGCAGTTTGGCCGCGGCGGCGTTCTCCCGATGGCTGCCTTTTTAACGAGAAACTCTCCGGGTCTTCGCACGAGTCCCGTGAAGCGGGGATACTGGGTCGCCAAGACACTGCTGGGTGAGGCGATTCCTCCGCCCCCGCCATCCGTGCCGGAGTTGCCGGACGACGAAGCCAAGATGGATCTGCCCCTGCGCCAAATGCTTGCGAAGCACCGCGAGAATCCAAGTTGCGCTGGCTGTCACGCGCGTTTCGATGGGTTTGGGCTTGCCTTTGAGGGCTATGGGCCCGTGGGCGAGCAGCGGAAGAAGGATCTGGCAGGACGCCCGGTGGATAGCAAGGCGGACTTTCCTGGCGGTAAACAGGGTGATGGGGTGGACAGTCTCGTCGAATACATCCGCGGGCATCGCGAAAAGGATTTCATCAATAACCTTTGCCGCAAGTTTCTCGCCTACAGCCTGGGCCGCAGCCTCGAATTGAGTGATGAGCCGTTGCTCGACGACATGCGCGCGAAACTAGGCTCCCGTGGAAATCGATTTTCGGCGTTGATAGAATCCGTGGTGTTGAGCCCGCAGTTCCGGAAGCAACGCAATCCCCACTTACTCGTAGCCGCGAAAGGAAATTTGCGATGAGGAAACCGACTACTAGCCGTACCGTGTTGCGCGGGGCTGGCGTAAGTTTGGCTTTGCCGTGGCTGGAATCGATGGAAGCCGCTACCGTGCATCCGAAGCGCTTCGCGGTTCTGTTCATGGGCACCGGCATCAACGAAGACCACTGGGCGGCCAAGGGCCAGGGTGAGGCGATGCAGTTCAGTAAAACGCTGGAGCCGCTCGAGCCGATCAAGAAGAAGGTCAACGTCATTGAAGGGCTCTTCGTGAAGAGCCTCACCGGCCAAGGTATTCACCCGGCGCAAACGGGCAGCTTGCTGTCGGGCGCAAGCATTCAGCGTGGGCCGATCTTGCGTTCGGGCGTGACCGTCGATCAGGTGTTGGCGAATCACATTGGACAGGACAATGCGCAGCCGAGCATGGTGCTCGCTTGCGAGCAGCCGCTGACTGGTTACCACGAGACGAACTTCTCGATGGCCTACAGCTCGCATATTTCCTGGCAGAGTCCGGAGTCGCCGGTTCCCACGGAAGTCTACCCTTCGCTGGCCTTCGACAATCTTTTCGAGAATCGCGGGATGCTACGGAACGCAAGTATCCTCGATCGCGTCCGGGAGCGCGCCCAGGCGCTCAGCAACCAAGTAGCGGCGACCGACAAGGCCAAGCTCGACGAATACCTGACGAGCGTTCGCGAGGTGGAGAAACGCGTCGAGCGCATGCGCATCGCCAAGCATCAGGCGGACGAAGACGCCAAGGGCAAGAACCGGCCGGCCTGGACGATGGAACGCCCGGCGAACGGCCTTCCGGAAGATCTGCGCGAACACGCGAAGCTCATGTGCGACATCATCGCGCTGGGCTTCCAGACGGATCGCACGCGCGTGGCGTCGCTGATTCTCGCCAACGATCTGTCGGCGATGATCTATCCGTTCCTGCAGGTTCGCGAAGGCCACCATGCCGCATCGCACTACAACCTGTCCGACGGCTACGAACGCATTAGCCGATTCCACCTCAGCCAGCTCGCCTATCTGGCGGCGAAACTGGATGCGATGAAAGAGGGCGAAGGGACCGTACTCGACAACTCCTGCGTCATTTGGCTTTCCAACATGTGGTCCGGCCGTAAGCATGACAACTCGCGCATTCCGCTCGTTATGGCTGGCGGGTTGGGCGGGAGCGTTGAGACGGGCCGCACGCTCGATTACTTGGCGGCGGGCGACGAGAACCGCAAGCTCTCGAGTCTTTTCCTCAGCATTATCCAAAAGATGGGTGTCAAGATGGACGCCTTCGGCGACGCCACAAAGCCCCTGGAAGGAATCTAGCCTGGCGCGCGCCCGACCTTAGCTTTTGGCCTAAAGCATTTCCCTGATTGACCGATTAGAGGACATGCGCCTTGAGGAACTGATTCCGGAAAAGTTCGTTTGGTCCGTGGGTTCGATTTCCCTCGTCATGGCCGGCGCGCTTTTCGCCTACGAAATGCTGCGACCGGCCGTATCGGCCTACGCGGGCGCTCACTCACCCTACCCAACGGTCGCGGCGGCTCACGTCGTGGGCTGGGAGAAACGCTCGCCTTTCACGGATCCGGGCGAACGCGCGGTTCTGGTGAAACTTCCGGAGCTGCCGCTCAAGTACCAAAAGAAGGTCCTCTATCTGTGGCAAGCCGGTGGCCGGCGCCGCTAGGCAAGCTTTACCTGGCGCATTTTTCCTCGGTTCGGCGCCCCTAGGAAAGAGTTACATAGTAGTCGCTGCGATTTAGTGCTTGTTTTTGAATAAGTTGCACTTTGGCACGCTCTTTGCACAGTAGATGGCAAGAGGTGATCGAAACTATGAATACCGATAACAAGATGCTGCGCATGGGAGTGCTCTGTGCTGTGCTGGGCAGTGTACTCACGGCTGGTGTGGCCATGGTGGTCAGCAGCCGCAATTCCGCGAGCGCGAACTCTCAAATGCCTGCGGCGGCTCCGGCGATTGTCGTCTCGGCCCCTGAAGTGAATGTACCTGGATACTTGGGTCCTCTCTATGACGCCCAGGGCCGTGTCGTTGCCGTCTCGACGGAACGCAAGACGAGCGCGGTCACTTCGAACTATGCCGCGCCGGTTACCGCGAATAACGCAGTCTCCTCGCGGAAGCCTCGCTCCACAGGTAAGAGCGTCGCGATCGTGGCCGGCTCGGCTGGCGCGGGCGCCGCGATCGGCGCGCTGGCGGGCGGCGGCAAGGGCGCCGCGATCGGCGCGGCCTCGGGCGGAACCGCCGGCTTCATCTACGACCGAATGACGGCCAAGCCTAAGAACTAACACGCGACAGCGGACCGGTGCTGCGGACCCTAAAAACGGGCACGCTGTGGGGCGATTGGGGCCCTCCAGCGTGCCCGTAGTGCTTGTAGCCAGAAGAATTTAGCCCCCATATCTGGTACCTTGACCCGTCTCAGGAAATCCCTCATAGTAGGGAAGTCCGCGCGGGCCAAAACAGAAAGGGGCAAAAATGGTTAAAACGAAGAAGAGCAAGATTGATTTTTTCGAACCATCGCCCTCTTTCACTTCCGCCGACGTCTCGGAGCTTTCCGGCGTGAGCCTGCGGCAACTCCAGTGGTGGGACGAGAAGAAGGTAGTCTCTCCCCGCCAGATTGGGCACCGCCGCTTGTACCTTCCCGAAGAGGTGCTCGAAATCTCGGTCATCGCGGAGTTGCGGCGAAAAGGGTTTAGTTTGCAGAAGATACGGCGCGTGCTGCGCTTCGTGCAACGGGAGGTTGGTAAACGGTTGGCGGAGATTGTCGGCGGAGATTCTGACCTGCACCTCGTAACGGACGGCAAGAGCATCTACCTTGAAGACAACCAAAGCCGAATCATCGATATTTTCAAGAATGCCCGGCAACCGCTTTTTCTCGTCTGTCTCAGTGACCAAATCCGGCGCATTTCAGGCACCTTCCCCGCCACCCGAAAGCCAGTAGCTCGCGAAACGCATGTTCAGCCGCGCGCGGCGGCGCAAAAGAAGTCTAAATCGAACTGAACCGCCTGCCGGAGGGAGCCATTCCGGGGCGAAAGGCGTCTATCCAACAGTGGCTTATACTGTAGTCAAGTCTGGAGGCTGTACCTGTGGCGAATAGCCGTCTTTCTTTTCTTGCCGTACCCGTATTGATCGGGCTTTGCTCCTTACTAGGGGGCGTTTTCGGTCCCGAAATGGACTCAGTCAGCGCTGCATCGAGCGAAGACGAAATCAAAAGCGGACTCCGGGTTTTCTCGAAGGTTTACGAAGCGGTTGAAGACAACTTCGCCGACAAGCTCTCCGCGGACAAGGCCATTTACCAAGGCGCGATTCCGGGAATGCTGCGGACCCTCGACCCGCACTCGAATTTCTACGACCCGAAGATGTACCAGACCATGCGCGAAGACCAACGGGGACGTTACTTCGGCGTAGGCATGCAAATCGGTCCTCGCAACGGCCGCATCATTGTGATGCATCCCTTCCCTGGCTCCCCGGCATACAAGGCTGGAATTCGGCCCGGCGATATCATTGCCGAAGTCAACGACAAAAAAACCGACAACATGACCACCTCCGATGTTGCCGATCTGCTGCGCGGGCCCCGCGGAACGCAAGCGCAGATTGTGATGCAACGGGAAGGCGTTATCAAGCCGCTGACGTTTAACGTCACGCGCGACGAGATCCCCCGCAAAAGTGTCAAGGATGCTTTCTGGGTTAAGCCCGGCATCATGTATCTCGATATCGAGAGCTTCAACGAGAACACGAGTTCCGAGGTGAACGACAACTTTCGCCGTCTTGGGGAGGCGAATGTCAAAGGCTTGATTCTTGATCTTCGCGGGAATCCGGGTGGTCTCCTGAACGAAGGCGTCGCCGTGGCGGAGCGTTGGCTCGAGCGCGGTCAGTTGATCGTGAGCCACCGCGGCCGGGCGAATCCGGAACGCACTTACACGGCCAAGCCGCGCGGACCGAAGTACGACTATCCAATCGTCGTTTTGGTAAATAAGTTTTCGGCCTCAGCCGCGGAAATTGTTTCCGGCGCGTTGCAAGACCATGACCGGGCGTGGGTGGTCGGCGAGGATACCTTCGGTAAGGGTCTGGTTCAGACCGTTTACCCGCTGGCCGAAACGACCGCGCTCGCCCTTACCACCGCCAAATACTACACGCCTAGCGGACGCTTGATCCAGCGCGATTACTCCAACGTTAGCTTCTTTGATTACTACTACCGGAAAGAGACCGAGATGAAGAACCCGAAGGACGTCAAAATGACGGACTCTGGCCGCCCGGTCTATGGCGGGAACGGAATCGCCCCAGACGAAAAATTCTCAACCCCCGCGTACAACAAGTTCCAGATCGAACTCCTGCGGCGCGCGGCTTTCTTTACGTTCACGGCGCAGTTCTTCGGAGAAAGCGAAGCCAAACTGCCGGCGGGCTGGAAGCCCGACGCCAAGGTGATGGAGAATTTCAAGGACTTCTTAAAGAAGCTGAATGCCACCTACACCGAGGAAGATTTCAAAGCCAACGAAGCGTGGGTTCGCAACTCGCTGCAGTCTGAGATTTACAAGACGGCATTCGACATCGACGAAGCTGGCCGTTTCGACATTGAAATCGACCCGGAAGTAGCCAAGGGCATTGAGTCGTTGCCCAAAGCCAAGGAACTCGTCGAGAAGGCCAAGAAGACGATCGTCCAACGGATGACGCCGGAGGCTCGCGCCGCCCTTCGCTAGGCGCCCGCCGTCCCGGAATTATCCTGGTAGCTTGAACAAAACGCCCCAAATCACGGTCCTCGACGCCGGCGGTCAGTACTGCCATCTAATAGCCCGGCGGG
>Ga0224723_1002314_pt1 | contig 10655 bp, 11 predicted proteins | sample Balambano_FR2_Me_FD_161647 | JGI IMG/M metagenome (GOLD analysis project Ga0224723, IMG submission 161647) | Freshwater sediment microbial communities from Lake Towuti, South Sulawesi, Indonesia - Balambano_FR2_MetaG | ecosystem: Environmental > Aquatic > Freshwater > Lake > Sediment | place...
GGGTTGGCGGCGGCGTTTGACCGGATTTGGCGCGGGTGAGCGAACTACGGCTGTCCTCAAACTCGCGCATGGTGACATCAATGTCGGATTGATGTGCCGCACGCCGCTGCTGAATTTGCTCGTAAGCCACCTTGGCTGCGGCTTTGAGCGTGTCCGGGCGCAGGTTGCTGACGGTCGTTTTACCAACGGCGCGAGTGATTTCATCGGCAAAGTCCGTCGCGTTCGACCAGCGATCATCCGGCTTCTTCGCCATCGCCTTGGCAATGGCTTCATCGAGCAATTCCGGCAGTTCAGGTTTGATACGGCGGATGCTCGGTACCGGGTCATTGATGTGCTTCATGACGATGGCGAGGGGTGTTTCGGCGCTGTAGGGCATTTCGCCGGCGATCATCTGGTAGACCATGACGCCGAGCGAATAAATATCGGCACGCTGGTCAATATTATCCATGCCCATGCCCTGTTCGGGCGCCATATAGCCGGGCGTACCGACGGCAAAGCCAGTCTGCGTTAAGCCTTCACTGGTCGAGGCAGCAAGACGGGCAATGCCGAAGTCCATCAGGAAAGCATTGCCATCCTGATCGATCATGATATTCGAGGGCTTGATATCGCGGTGAATGACGCCCTGACGATGCGCGTAATCCAGCGCGGAGGCGATCTGGCGCATGAGGTAGCTGGTATCCACCAGCGGCAGAGAGCCTTGATCGCTCACATCTTTGAGCGTACCGCCTTCGAGGTAGCGCATGACGATATACGGCGGTTCATGAACGCCGTCATAATCGTAAACAGGCAGCAGATGAGGATGTTCGAGTCGGGCGATCAGGCGGGCTTCGCGCTGAAACCTTTCCAGAGCGCGTGTGTCTGAGGCAATGGCGCGGTGAATGACCTTGACGGCAACGAAGCGCCCGATGCTCGGCTGATAGGCGCGAAAAACCGTCGCCATACCACCCTTACCAATTTCCTCGATTATCTCATAGGGTCCGAGTCGAGTTCCTATCATCATTGGAGAGAATGTTCTTTATTGGTCGGCGAAACACATGAACTGTGCATTTGGGAATTGTATCACAGGCGATCCTACGCCGCTATAAAGTGAAAGGATTTTGCTTTGCACAGGCGCATGGTGTGTTAATGCTCGAAATCCTGTGTGTAAAAAACCTGCAAAAAACGGTTGATTTTCCGTTTGAATAGCGGCGGGGTCTCTTGACACAAAGGGTAAATTTCTATACTTTTAGAGTACGTTAAAAACCTGTAATGTCAGCACACGAAGGCGGAAGTTTCAGTGAAACAGGCGGTAAACGGTTACGTGAGTGATCGTGTGTTCAAGCTCAATGTTGGGTTTCTGCTTGCAACCGGCGCCGGACACAGCCATGAGACTGCCTTTGATGTGCCGCGTGTTCGGCTCGATGACGATGTAGACCTGGACTATGTTCGCGGGGAACTCGTCCTGAGCCGCACCAAGGAGGGCATACTGGTACAGGGGACACTCCATCTGGGGGTGGAAGATGAGTGCTACCGCTGTCTGCGCCCTGTTCATCGGGATATGGAGATTGATATTGAGGAACTGTTCGCCTATCCCCATCCCAATGGCGCGGAATACATCATCGGTGAGGATGCGATCCTTGACCTTACGCCGTTACTACGCGCAGAAGCAATCATTGCCGATACACATGGCATATTGTGTCAGCCGGACTGCAAGGGTTTGTGCGCGACGTGTGGCGCAAATCTGAATGAGGGCGACTGCGAGTGCGAGCCGGAGATTGATCCGCGTTTCGCCAAACTCAAAGCGCTGCTCAACCCGTAAGACGAACAAATTTTACTTCAATGGTATAGCGCGTGAATCGCACAGTAGCGTAGGTGGTGAACCTTGAGCGACTACGAGCAGACTTTTGATTCTTCTTTTTCGTTGTTCTCGCCCGCTGAAACGGTGGATGATGATCCATTTGATGATTCTCCGGATGCGGAACTGGAAAATGACTTTAGCAGCGAGATTGACGATGCTGAATTCAACCCTGAACGCATGGATGACTGGGACGATGATGCGGATTTCGACCTCAACGACGGCTTGAACGAGCGTGATTACAGCGAGATTGCGAGTGACACCGTTGGCTTGTATCTCAAGGAAATGGCGCGGGTGCCGCTGCTCACGACAGAGGAGGAAATCATCCTTGCGATGAAACTTGAGGCAGGGAATGAAGCCGCCCGCAAGCTGCGCCAGAACTCGAACAGCCCTCGCGCTGCCGAGTGGCAGATACTCATTCAGGAAGGGTGCGCCGCCCGTGAACATCTGATCAAGGCGAATACGCGGCTGGTTGTTTCGATTGCCAAAAAATATATGTGCCGCGGAGTGCCATTTCTCGATTTGATACAGGAAGGCAATCTCGGCTTGATGAAATCCGTCGAAAAGTTTGATTACCGGCGCGGCTTCCGCTTTAGCACGTATGCGACGTGGTGGATTCGCCAGACAATCACCCGCGCTATCGCCGATCAGGGGCGGACGATTCGTGTCCCCGTTCATATGAGTGATCGGATTCGCCGCCTGTACAAAGCTGCCCGTAAGCTGGAGCAGGAGAATGGGCGCAAGCCGACGCCCGAAGAAATCGCCGTTGAACTCAACGTAGACCCCCGTAAAGTACGCTGGATGCTGCGCGTGTCGTGGCAACCGCTGAGTCTGGAGCGTCCGGTGGGAGATGACGAGGACAGCGAATTCGGGCAGTTCATCGAAAGCGACACCACCCCGAACCCCGCCCAAAGCGCGTATGACAAGATTCTGCATGAACGAATCGAAGCGCTCCTCGATACCCTGACGCCGCGTGAGGCGCGAATTCTGCGCCTGCGTTTTGGCTTGCTCAATGGGCGCAGCCACACGCTCGAAGAAGTCGGGCAGAAATTTGGCTTGACCCGTGAGCGCATCCGCCAGATTGAGGGGCGGGCGCTGCGCCGCCTGCGCCACCCGCGCCGCAGCCGCCAACTGCGCGATTATCTGAGCTAAAGCCTACAAAAAGATTAAACCGCCAAGACGCCAAGTACGCCAAGAAACCGTTATAATGCGCTTGGCGATCCTGGCGTCTTGGCGGTTCAAATGTATTTACGTTCCCTCACAATTATTTTCGGCTTCACTCTATGGATGTCGTTACGGATTGTTTCCGCACAGGCGCAGTGCGGCTACGTGGATGCGCTTGAATTTCCCGTAGACCCGAACGTTTTCACGATCACGCAGGACTTCGGCGCACAAAGCGGGCGTTTTCAGGGGCGCTACCACACAGGCGAAGACTGGTTCACGGATCGCAACATAGTAGGCGACAGCGGGCGAGGTACGGCGTATGGCGAATACGTCCGTGCGATTGCCAACGGGCGGGTGATGCTGTCTTCGCCGTCTGGCTGGGGGGCGGATGGCGGTGTGCTGGTGATCGAACACACTTTCCCTGACAACACGATTGCCTACAGCATGTACGGGCATATCACTGAAGAGACGGGGGTTACTTTTCCAACCGTTTATACGTGTGTGCGGCGCGGCGATATTCTCGCGGCAGTGGACGATGCCCGCCCGACGCCGCACCTGCATTTCGAGATACGGGCGGACAATAATACGACGGCAGGGGCGGGCTATATCTGGCTTGACCCACAGGCGGCAGGTTATCGCCGACCAAGCAAGTTCAGCCGTAACTGGCAGGTATGGCTGAATGATGCGGTTGAATGGCGGCTCGATCTGGCGGATGAGTCCGCGCCCGCCGCGCCGCCCGTTCAGCTTGACGACTACAGCCTGATTTATCTGGATGATGACGGCGCGACGGATCGCCTACTCCGGGCGACGCCGGATGGACGGGTGTTGTGGCGAATTTTGCTGGATACGGATGGCGTTGGTGTCGCGCCTGCGTCTGATGACAGCGTAACCCTGTTTTACAGCGACGGCGAAGTACAACAAATCTTGCGTGACGGCACAGCGGGGGAGCGCTGGATGCTGGGCGAGGCGATCAACAGCCCGCCGATCAGCGCATTCGGCTTGCTGCTATTTCATACGCCGCAGAACACACTCATTGCTTATGACCCATCTTCAAGGCTAATCGTGTGGCGGCTGGAGAATGTCGCCATGCCCCTTCGCCATGTGGAGACGGCAGGTGCGCTGGCGCTGATGACTGCTGCGACCGACGGTGAAACGGAACTGTTGTTGGTCGCGCCGGATGGATCGCTGGTGGATCGGGCTTATTTGCAGGAGGCGGGAGCGCTGACGACAAGCGCCGATGGCTCGGTCATCGCCTACACGGCGGGTGGCTTGTGGCGAATTGATGGCGAAGGCAATTGGTCGCTGTTGGGTGATGTGCCAGCGGGCGGGGCGAACGCGGCAGTGGCGATTGCTCAGGATCGCGGCGCGGACAGCCTGTATTACCTGTTTGATGGCTCTACGCTCTATGCCTATCGCGCCGGTGACAATACAGGGTTATGGCAGGCACCACTGAACGAGACGATTGAGGGCATGAATACGCTGTCTCTGGTGAATGACGTGCTGCTGCTGACCAGTTCACGGGGGGACGTAATTGCCTGGCAAGCCGACACAGGGGCGGAATGTGCGCGGCTGCGCCTGTGGGGGGACTGGCGGACGAATGAATGGCATTCGCTGGATCAGGATGGAACGCTGCGCCTGTGGGTAGGCGATCAAATTATCGGCTTGGATTGGAATGTATTGACGGAAGACTGTTAACGGATATTTGAATCGCCATGACGCCGAGAACGCCAAGGGGAAAGATTGGGAATTTAACCACGGTGTGCAACACAGCATCATGTCTGTGCGTATAGGGGAAGTAGGGGCAAAGCGCACTTTGCCTCTGCTTCCTGTTTCAAAAAATTGATTTGCCGAAGGGGAGAAAATCTGATGCGGTCACGCGCTGTTGCCACGATTGCTATCTGGTTTGCGAATATCGTCGCTCTGGCGATACTGGTCAATTCGCTGACTTATACTTATACCGACTATACACGGGAACTGACAGGTACATACGGTCATCCCGATCTGGCTGCACAAACGTATACGTTCTACCCAACAATGACCGCATTTGCTCCGGACCCTTGGATATTCGCTGTTGCCGGGCTATGCCTGGTAATCATTATCGGTTCAGCCGTCGCAACTGCAGCTATCTGGAAGCGGGCAGACGAGTCAGAGCGTTCCGTGCGGGATCAGGCGCGGATGATCTACGGCGATATGCCGAGCCGTGCTGAGAGCGTCAAAGCCAAGAATGATCAGCGGGCGCGGGCGCAGCGGCTGATGGACAGCCTGTCACCGGAGGAACTCGCAGAACTCGAATACTATTACGCGAACGAACGTGGGCAGGAAGAGGCTGATCCGATTCAGCTTGAGATGCTGATGAGGCACGGGAAAAGCAGTTAAAAAAACACCTCCGTATGCCGAAGCCTTACGGAGGTGTTGGTTCATGTCCGTCCAGAACCGATGATTACGATTCGGCGGGGGGCAAGTGTCCGCGCCACAATTCGTAAACGAAGAGTACGACGAAGACGAGAGCCAGTACCAGAATGATTCCTCCCGCTGTAATAATCCCTGTGGCGACATTATCCCAGCCATAGGCAGCGAGAAGGTTACCCCTGAGATTACTGCCCGTCAGCATACTGTTGCGGAGATTGGTGACTGCGGTTAACGATGCGTTGGCTTCTTCGAGCGCAGCCTCGTCACCCGCTTCCGTCGCTGCCGATACAGCCGCTCGGAATTCGCGCTGCACTCTACCCAGCGTTGCGTAGGCAGCGCCCGGATAGCCCGCTTCCGTCGCTGACTCGCTCATGTGCAGCCCGATTAGCTCTGAGTAAATCCGTGCCTGGTTGCCGGTTGTGACGGGCTGCCCGGCATTCTCCACCAGTCCAGGTATCGCCCGTTCCTCATCGGATAGCTGGTCTTCTGCGCCAAAGCTGATCTGTTGTGAAACCAATTCCGCACGAATGTTGCTCTGGATGAACCCGCCCAACCCGATTGCAACCGCCCCTAACACCAGGGATCCGACTGCAAGTGTGAGCCAGAGTAACAGCACTCTAGCCCACATGGCTGCTGAGAGGCGAAGCTTGAGGTATTTCATGATGATACTCCTTTGGTTTTTTCTCGTGCTGCGGTAAGTTATCGTACCTGCATTATATTTCCATACGCTCACAACCTGTCCGTGACAAAAGACATGTAATTTTTGAGCCTTTTAACACTTTAGGGGTGATTTTTGTCTGAGGAAGGTACGTCCAACGAGAAAACTAACTCATCCCGTGTCACACATTTGTATATTTGGTACTGGCTCCACCGGCGGTGTTGCCGCCATCCACAATGAGCATTTGCCCGGTCATATAGCTGGAGTCGTCGGAAGCGAGGAAGAGCACGGCGCGGGCAATCTCGTCCGCTTGAGCAACACGCCCCAGCGGAAATGACTTTCCCAGCGCGGCGATATGCGTGTCAAAATCAACCCCTGCGGGAAGCTGCCATGTGCGCCAGCGATCCACGACGGTATCCCCGGGGCAGATGGCGTTTACCCGTATTCCCTGACGGGCATAATCGAGCGCCATGCTGCGCGTCATCTGGGCGACCGCGCCTTTAGTCGCCGCGTATGCTGTCGCGTTCTGCCCGCCGACAATCGCCCAATCCGACGCATTGTTGATAATGACGCCGCCGCCCGCCGCGATCATGTGCGGAATGACAGCGCGGCTTATATAGAAAACGCCGTGAACATTGCTGGCGAATACATCAAGCCAGGTATCGTCAGTGGTTTCGGTGATGCTGCCACGCGGCACAACGCCGGCGTTGTTGAACAGGATGTCAATCCGCCCGTACTCGCTGACAGTCATCGCTACGGCTGTTTCGCACGAGTCGCGCTGGCGCACATCAAGAGGGACGTAGAACGCCTCGCCGCCCGCCGATACTATTTCGCGGACGGCTGCTTCACCAGCTTCCTGATCCCGTGCAGTAATAGCAACCTTTGCGCCTTCCTGTGCGAACAGCCGTGCCGTCGCCAAGCCGATGCCCTTATTGCCGCCGGTGATCAGGGCGACTTGGTCGAGTAAGCGGTTCATGGCACGGGCGAGGCTTCAAGCACCCCGGTGGGTGACTGTACAATGACCGATTTGCCATCAATGCGGCTGGCAAAAGTGGTTATCCCGCCATTATCTACGCTGGCGCTGCCCTGAATGGGCGAGGCAAACAGTGCTTCACCAAATAATTCAGCAAATTCAGCTTCATCTTCGGGCGTATCCCAGGCAATAAAGAGTGACCACGCCAGTTCGCCTGTGTCGTCATTCTGCCAGAGTTGGAAGCGATCTCCACCCCATCCCGCCGCCACCTGCCCTGCCAGACTCGATGACATGATTCCGCGCAAATACTGGCGGAGATAAAACTCGCCCAGAGTGGTGTCGTATAACAGCGTCCAGCCGTCCAGCTGTGCCGACAAATCCCACGCATCCACAGGCTGCCCACCCTCGCCCGCGAGATACTTTTCAGGGTGAAGGATTTGCTCTGTCGTCGTGGGCAGGTCGGTGTAAGCCTCGTTGACCAAATCCCAACTGCCCGCCTCATTGTAGAGTTCGGCGACAAAGCCCATACCGCTGTCATAGGGAAAGATGAGTTCCTGCTCCAGCCCATCGGGGATACCCGGTGGGAGAATGAGCGAACCAGATAAAGCGCCTTCAAACAGCAGTTCAAAAGCGTAGCTCGGATTTTGTAAGACCGCCGCTTCGCTGTACAAATTCATGGTCACGGCGGCATCACCCTCAACCAGCGCCAGCGCCGCCAGATACGCATCGGGCGAGGCGGCGAGGGCGGGATCGTCAAGCATGTCTAAGCCAAAGTGCTGATCCTGAAGCGCATGGGTGTACTCATGAACGAAGATGATCTGTTCGGTAATCGAAAGTTCATCCGCGATACCGTCGCCCAAAAAGGGCAGGACGTTCATCGTTTCGACATCGGGATCGTAAAAGCCGCCGACCTGTGAACCGAGCAGCTCCAGATAGGTTTCGCGCAAGTCAACACCCGGCGGGATAATGCCCAACGCGGTATAAAATGCCTGCTGCCGCGCCCATTCTTCAGGTGGAACATCGGTGTTATAGACGTTGGTGAGATAGGCAATCGTCTCCTCACGGGTCGGGAAGCGGCGGGTCACAGGCGTTAATGTGTCCAGACGTCGCAGCACCTCTGTTACCGCGACGAGGTTATTGAGTTGTGCGTCCAGTTCAGGGCTAAGCTCCGCAGGCGGCGTCGCTTCCTGTGCGAAGGCAGGCATGGTGAACAGCGCGAGTATGATGATGGTGCAGATGAGTTTGTACATGTTTTATCCTGACTATGAACTTAACGGGGTCGCCACACGGGCGAATTCTCGTTGTAATGATCGAAGGTAATGCGTTGTAAATCCGTGCCATCCATGCCGATGATGTAGAGATCGTTCATATCGTTGCGGCGCGAGACGAACACAAGGCGCGATCCATCGGGCGACCAGGATGGCGTACTGTCGCGGGCGGCACCTTCCAGAACAGGATGCAGATCACTGCCATCCGGACGGGCGAGATAGATATTGCTGTGACCGCCACGATCCGAGATGAAAGCGATCCATGCGCCATCGGGGGACCATGATGGCGTGGTATCGGTGTACATATTATCGGTGATTCGCCGCGGTTCAGGAATCGTGGTGTGCGAGTCGAGATAGGTGATTAACGCGGTATCCAGCACGTAAATTTCGCTGTTGGCGACGGGTGACCATGAAAAAGCAAGCTGTCCGTTTGGTGACCAGGTGGGCGAAAAGGCGTTTCCCTGCGGGCGATTCAGGCGCTGTCCCGACTGTTCTCGCTCGGACAGGCGAATACGAAAAACCCCCTGAGTGCCGCTGTCATCCAGCATGGTATAGGCAATTTCTGAACCATCGGGCGACCATGACAGGGCGGGGCTGCCCGTGAGTGTGAGCGCGTCGGTGATGCGCCGCTGGTTCGCGCCGTTCCAGTCCATGATGTACAGGCTTGGTGTACTGCCATTGTTGATCGGGCGATAGCCGTCGTAGCGCAAAAAGGCGATCTGCTGTCCATCGGGTGACCACGCGGGACTGATCTCGGATTGATCGCTGTGAGTGAGCCGCATGGCGATGTGGCGGTTGGCGTCCAGCAGATAAATGTCGCTTGCCGAAGCGACTGATTGGGCGTAGGCAATTTCGTCGGTTGGCATGAGCCGCCCAATGCCCAGCGCCGCGGCAAGCGACGCGGTCAGGGCAAGGGTGAGAAGGATGGTGAGGCGAAACCATGAATTCAGCACGGTTACTTCAACCAAAAAACCAAACCGATGATGTCCTCTTGCTGCCGATATGCTTCATCAAACAGGGCTTGTTCTCGCTGTTCCTGTGCGTCAATTACGGCACTGTGTTCGTTATAGAAAAGCAACGCCGCCAAAACCTCATTGTTATCCAAGCCGAAATTCTCAGCAGTTTCCGATACTGACCAACCGTTTGTCCTATAGTTATAGGCGATAGTCGCTATCGGAATGCGTCGTCCTCGAATATGGGGGCGATCATCGAAAAAGCGTGTTTCGATGAATTTACTGAGGTTGAGTGCGGGAGGTAATTGGATCACTTCAATATCCTGATATACTATTTTTGCCTGCGGACAACTTCATAAGGTTGGTACCACGCGCACGGGCGTCCCTAATGTTTGCATAAATTCAGAGCAAATTTCCCAAGTCAGCGGAAAATATTCGGTATCTGCTGCGGCAAGATACATGACAATATCCATCAGTAAATCCACATCGTCATCAGGTGAAAATCCACCTTGAACCAGCATATTTTCGGCGCGATCAACAAGCTGCTCAAGGGACAATTCCCCGTTAAGATACGCCAGTAGTTGATTTGCAACGTCTTGACGTGTGATCATTGCGGTATTTCCTCATCTGCATCATTCAGTTTTTCATGTCCTGTATCCACAGGATACTTCTGATGACGCTCAACCAACTCCCCATCCTCATTATAAACCTCTTGTATCACAAAAACCGTGTTTTCGTTAGCATCCACAATTTTTACTATCCGTTGGAAACCATGTACACGCCCAGCCCGTTCACGCCAGTACCGTCTGCCTCCATCCGACAGATTTTCCCACTGTTTGTATTCCTGCTCATTCTGCCGTCGCGTTGCCATCTTTTAGCGTATCCCCCAGAAGACGATCATCCCGAACAGGAGAGCGCCGAAGACCAGCGCGGTCATTGGTATGCCGATTCGCAGAAAGTCAGTGGGCTTATAGCCACCAGGACCCATAATAAGTGCATTGACGGGATGGGCAACCGGAGTCATGAAGGCGGCGGCACAGGCGGTAGCGGCAGCGACGGCGACGGCGTGGCTGTTGATTCCAACTTGCAGTGCCGCAGCGATCACGATAGGACCCATCACGAGCGAGGCAACCTGACCTGTCGTGATCTGAGTAACGAACATCGTCATCAGAAAGATCGCGGCGACGAAGAACAGATCGCCAAACGGCGCGAATGTGTCGGTGAGAATGCCGCCGATCAGGGCATCCAGACCGGTATTAGTCATGGCGGCGGTCAGCGACAGCATCCCGGCGATCAAAAACACGACGCGCCACTCCACCGCCCGGTAGGCTTCATCAGCGCTCAGGCAGCCCGTGAGGATCATGCCGACGGCAGCGGCGAGCATGAGTTGTGCAGT
>Ga0224723_1002315_pt1 | contig 10654 bp, 6 predicted proteins | sample Balambano_FR2_Me_FD_161647 | JGI IMG/M metagenome (GOLD analysis project Ga0224723, IMG submission 161647) | Freshwater sediment microbial communities from Lake Towuti, South Sulawesi, Indonesia - Balambano_FR2_MetaG | ecosystem: Environmental > Aquatic > Freshwater > Lake > Sediment | place...
ATTGGGTTTCTGACGGCCGTCTACACCTTCATTGCCGTCATCGTGTTCGCTATTGTCGCCAGGGTAGCCAAACGGCCGATCCGCACCTACCGCATCATCGCCACCATCGCCTTCGTCCTGTCCATCCTACCTAACATGGGTGGGGCGATGAATCCGGCCGCTTTCCCCTTCCCCGGCGCAACCGCAACCGCCTTTTTCAGCCTCATCGTCTTTCATGTCATCGCCTTTGTCATCGTTGTCTGGTTTTTAACCACGAAGACTTTAGAGGGCTGAGAAATGAGAAACGAGAAGTGAGAAATCATACGCACTACGCAACACGTACTATGGGTTTGTGCAAAAACAACTTTGGACATTGGGATATTGAGATATTAGGATATTAGTCGAGCAACAGTACCCCAATATCCTAATATCTTAATAACGAGCGAACCCTATGTAAGGAGATTTATGAGCTGGCTAGGCACTCTCATTCGCAAATTTACAGAACGGCAGGCACGAAAATATGGCGTGGCCGGGATTGTAGCAAACATGGAAAAGTCGGGAGCGAAGGTACACGGCCGTATGGAAACGGCCGTCAACGATGACAAACACCGCGAAGCTGCCCGCCACATCATCGGCATTGAACGCTGGAGCCAGAGCCGCCTGCGCGTGGCCTTGGGCAAACCATTGGTGATGGATGAATATGATGATTATCGCCCCGAGGCCCACCTGGACATGGTCGCCCTGGCCCAAACCTTTGCCCAGACGCGGCAAGAATCGCTGGCCCTGGCAGAGCAGTTGCAAACCGCCAACATCCCCGCCAGCCAAACCATCCCCCACAATCAGTTAGGCGACCTGACGGTGCAGGGCTGGCTGTATTACATTGAAAACCATGCAGCGCGGGAGAGTTTCCGCCTTCGGTAGAAGTAAGCAGTAAACAGTGAACAGTAAACAGTAGAGGGTTAGCCACTGTTCACACTCAAAAGGGATTACATGAAAATAGACGTTTTTCACGACACCGCCTGCCCCTGGTGTCGGATTGGTAAACAACATTTGAAGTTGGCGTTGGCAGGCTGGGAGGGTGAACCGGTGGCGGTGGCCTATCACACTTTTTTCTTGAACGACAGCATTCCGCCAGAGGGGTATGCGTTCCGGCCGTATATGCAGGCGAAGGGCGGCAATCGTGTGCCGTTGGAACAGTTTTTTGAGATGCCGCGCCAGCGTGGGGCGGAAGTGGGGCTGGTGTTTAACTTTGAGCAGATTGAAAAAGCACCCAACACTACCCTCTCCCACTGGCTGATTGCTCTTGCGCCAGAGGAGCAAAAGGAGGCGGTGATTGATGCGGTGTATGCGGCTTATTTTGAACACGGCCGTGACATTGGCAACCTCGACGTATTGGTAGACATTGCCGCCGAATGTGGCCTGGACGCGGAAACGATCCGCCAGCAGTTACAAAGCGACGCTGGCCTGGATGAGGTGCTGGCAGAAGCGGAGTGGGCGCGGCAACAGGGAATTAGCGGGGTGCCATTTTTTATTATTGACGGCCGTTACGCCTTCAGCGGTGCCCAACCACCCCATATGATCCGGCGGGTGTTGGATCAAGTGAGCAGTGAACAGTGAACAGTAAGCAGTGAACAGTGTGCAAGCTACAACTGCTCACTGTTTACTGTTCACTGTTTACTCATTACCAATTATGAGGGGCAAACTCGTTTTACTGACCGGCATTACCGGGGTGATGGGCAAGGAGACGGCCGTTGCCCTGGCAAAAATGGGGGCGACGGTCGTTTGTAGTAGCCGGTTGCGGGAGAGTGGGGAGACGGCCGTTGCTGAAATCAAAGCTGCCAGTGGCAGCGACAACGTGGATTTACTGGTGGCAGACCTGGCTTCACAGTCGCAAATCCGGCAGATGGCAGCGGCGTTTAAGCAGCGATACGGCCGTCTGGATGTTCTCATCAACAACGCTGGCACTTATCGCGCTGACCGGGACGTAACGGAAGATGGTATGGAATATACCCTGGCCGTCAATCATCTGGCCCCGTATCTGCTCACCGCCTGCCTCATAGACACGCTCAAAGCCCCTGCCCCTGCTCGCATCATTAATCTTACCTCAGGTTCACATGCTCAGGGCCATATTGATTTTGACGATTTGCAAAGCGAGCGCAACTATAGCTTTTTCAAAGTGGGGGGAATGACCAAACTGGCCCTGCTCCTGTTCACCTACGAACTGGCAGAACGGCTGAATGGCAGCGGCGTAACGGCCAACGCGGTGCATCCGGGGCTGGTGCCTAAAGGGACGGCCAAACGCTATATGCCCAAAGGGGTACAGGTGATGATGGGGTTACTGAGCGTCATCCCCACCCCCTTCACCAAAAGCCCAGAGAAGGGAGCGGAGACGGCCGTTTACCTCGCCTCATCCCCCGATGTAGAAGGTGTAAACGGGCAATACTTCGTAGACAAAAAACCAACCCAATCATCGCCCGCCTCTTACGACGTAGAAACCCGCGGCCGTTTGTGGGAAGTGAGTGCGGCGTTAACCGGGTTACCGGTGGATTGGGCTTGAACCGGCACACGCATTGCTCCTAAACGATTTCTAAAGTATGTGCCGGGCACGGTTTAGTAGACTATACTTCCCCGGCTATGTCAGATAGATCGTTGCAAAACCGCCTCTGGCTATTGGTGGGTGGGCTGTTTGTGTTGATTGGTTTGGTCTATAGTTGGGTGACACCCCCATTTGAAGGCCCAGATGAACCCCAACATTTTGCCTACATCGAATGGTTGGTAAACAAACAATCGTTTCCCTTGCAAGGAGATGAGGCATGGGAAACACCTGTTAAGCAAGAAGCCAGTCAACCTCCCCTGTATTATTTGTTAGCCGCCATTCCTGCCCAAATCGTGGGGGTAACAAATCCATCTGTTATCTATCGGCCGAACCCAAGCCGGGCTGGTTCGTTTCCCCGCACATTTGTAGACAATGATAACCATGCCATCCACTACCCCACCGATGCAAAGCCCTTGCAAGGAGGCTGGCTGGCTCTGTATCTAGCACGGGGGGTGACGTTATTGTTTGGCTTGTTGCTGCTGGTTGGCGTGTACAGCCTGGCGCGGGAGGTTGCCCCCGATGCACCACAGGTCTGGTGGGGGGCTGTCTTGTTGGTCGCTGTGATACCACAAGTGGTTTTTTTAAGTAACGTGGTCTCGAATGATATTCCGGTGGCAGCGTTGAGTACCTGGACGTTGTGGGCGGTGGCGCGGTTGTTGCGAGATGTCAGATGGCAGTGGGGAACGGCCGTCGGCATCCTCTATGGCCTGGCAATTTTAACCAAAGCCAGTGCCCTTACCCTGGCTGTGCCGATTGGTTTTGCCTTTTTATGGCTGTTTTGGTCGCGCCGAGATCAATTCTGGCAAGTTTTTTGGGTGGTGGGCGCGGCCGTCTTTAGCACCCTTCTAGTCGCTGGCTGGTGGTTCGGGCGGGGTTGGCTGTTGTATGGCTCACCACTAGGCTTAGAAACGCATGATGAGGCGGCATGGGCGATTGGTGAGCTTGCCAAATTGGGCAAATTTTCCCATCGTTGGTGGGAAGTATTCCGCTCGTTTTGGGCCTGGTTTGGCTGGGGAACGATACGGCCAGATTTTCGCCTGTATCCAGTATTGCTTGGACTATGTCTGTTGGCGGTGGTGGGTTGGGGGATTCGGTTGGTGCGTTGGCGGCGAGGGCGTTCGGGGCAAACGCGTTCGGAGCGAACGGGGTGGAATGACAGGACGGCCGTCCTGAGCAGCCTTTTGCTCATCGCTTTTCTGGCAACGGCCGTATTCCTGGAAATCTGGATGCGGCGGGTGACGGCCCCCTACGGCCGTTTGATGTACCCCGTCCTTCCCATTGTCGCTATCTTCCTGGTCGTGGGCTGGCAAAGCATTCACCCCAGGTTTCAATGGTTGCCTCTGGCTTTGCTTTTTTTTGTGTTGCTCTACTCGCCCAAATGGGTCATCCAGCCAGCCTACGCCCTTCCCTCTATGCTGACTGCGGAAGAAATAGCGGCCATAGAGCCAGTGGGCTGGCAATTTGGGCCAACCCCAGACCAGCCAATTGCCGAACTACTCAGTCTGGAACCGCTCAGCCGCTCCGTTTCTGATGGCGGTGTTTTTCCGGTACGCGTATGTTGGCGTGTATTAGCCCTGGCAGACCGTGACTACGCCATGCTCATCCATGTCATCGGGCCGGAGAACCGTTTAATTACGGCTCGCCATATCCATCCCGGTGTCGGCCGTTACCCCACCAGTATCTGGCAACCCGGCAACAGCTTTTGTGATGTGGTGCAAATGGTTACGCCCGGAAATCTAACACAAACAATGGTCTATCTGCTTGAAATTGGTTTCATAGACCTGGAAAATGATGAACGGCTGACCGGTTATAGCCAAAACGGCGAACCGTTGGGAAACACATTTCTCAGTAACGTGCGAGTCGAAGTGAATCCAGATAACACATTTTTCAGCCTTGCGCCGGAACTGGGGGCGATTCAATTACTGGGCAGTGAGGCGACGACAGCCTGGCAGCCCGGCCGTACTTATCCAATCACCTTAGAATGGGGACTTGCCAGCCCGGTGACTCAAGATTACCAGACGTTTGTGCATTTGCGGGATGCTGCTAACAACAATGTTGCTCAGGCAGATGGCCCGCCTCTGGCTGGGTGGTACCCCACTTCCTGGTGGGAGGTAGGGGAAAAGGTAGTAGACAACCGCACCTTCTCTTTGCCTGATGATGTTACGCCTGGGCCATATCAATTGGTGGTGGGCTGGTATGATTTAAGCTCTGAGCAGCGGGTGGGGGCTGAACATACCGTTGGAACGATTGAGGTACGGCCGTGACCCTCTTCTGGCGCGTATTATTGCTGGCCGCTTTGCTGTTTGGGTTCGCCATACGGGCATACGAACTGGAAGGACAGTCCATGTGGAGCGATGAAGGGCTAAGTCTGTACCGTGCCCGCCAGCCGCTCGCTCAGATTCACCAAAATATCATTACCGTAGATGGCATTGATACCCAGGACACCACGCCCCCTTTTTACTTTTATCTATTACACGCCTGGCGAGCGGTAACGGGTGAACGAGTTTTTACGCTACGATTTGTGGGCGTGTTGCTAGGGGTTTTAGCCATTCCCTTTGCTTATTTGTGTGGCAAATTGTTAACGGCCGATCACCGGGCCGGCGTGATGGCGGCCGTTTTCCTGGCAATTTCCCCCCTCCACGTCTGGGAGTCGCAAGAATTACGCAATTACAGCCTGTTGGTGTTGCTCAATTTCGTCTCCGTGTATGGGCTATGGCGATTTGTTTTGAGGGGGCAACACGGCCGTTGGCTGGCCTTGTGGATGGCTGGCAGCCTTATTGGTATTTACAGCCACTACTTCAGCTTTTTTGTGTTTGCTTATGGCCTATTGGTTTTAGCGATATGGGCCATGGGGCGGTACAGGCAGCAACTATGGCAGCAAAAATGGGCGTGGCTGGGCGGGATAACCTGCCTGTTACTCATCTTGCCCATCTTGCCCATTGCCACCTCCCGTTTTTTGGCCGGGCAACAGGTGGATTTCTTTCACATATCGCTGCCTGAGGTACTAAACCAGGTTGTCAGCGCCTACGGCGTGGGTGTTTCGCCAACACTAACACACCCCTGGCTGTGGTGGCTACCGGCTGCTGCCCTGGCCCTGGTTGGTCTCATCCTCTTGTGGCCCAGACGGCCGTCCAGATGGCTACTCTTGGGCTACCAGTTCATCCCGTTTGCGCTCTTATTGCTACTTTCACTATTTAATCCTCTCTACAACGGGGTGCGCCACACCATTTTAGGACTACCGCCATTTATATTGTTTATGGGCTGCGGGGCGGTGCTTTTGCCAAAAGGGATAAAGGGGGGAACGGCCGTCCTCCTCCGCTCTCTCCAATTTATTCTCGTTCTGCTTGTGCTGGGCATCCAGCTCAACTGGTTACAGGCCCAATTCACTGCCCCAGAATTGGTACGGGACGATGTTCGCGGCGCGGCCGAATACCTCAACCAATTTGCAACGGCCGACGACCTCATCATCCTGCACGACACCCTCATCAGCTTCACCTTCGACTACTACTACCACGGAGCCGCCCCCACCCGCACCATTCCCCTCTATGGTCAATTTGACGTGGCTGCGGCTGAAGCAGAGCTGGCTGAGGCGGGCACACAAGCACAGCGCATCTGGTTTTTAACTCGGCCCACTCCCCGCAATGGCTTTCCACGTGAGACGCTGATTCAATGGGCAAATACCCATTGGCCCCGCTTTTTTAGCAAAGATTTCCCTAGCATGTGGTTGCGGGTGAAACTCATCGGCTACACACCCGACCCGGCTCAAGCCACCTTGCCCACCCAGGCCACCCCTATCCAGGCTGTTTTTGGGGACAAATTACAACTACATGGTGTAGAGATGCCCCAGACTTTATCAGCCGGGCAGCCCTGGTGGTTGGTATCTTATTGGTCACACGCCCCATCATCTGCCGAAGATTATGGCATTTCCGTGCGCCTGGTAGATGAACAGGGCAAGCTATGGCAGCAAGCTGACCATCCCTTATGGCAGGATTACTCGCCAACCGACTGGCAGCCGCAACAGATGATCCGCTATGACCAGGAAATACAAATACCGGCGGGTTTGCCACCCGGCCGTTACCAGGTGTGGCTGCGCGTCGTTGCCGATGATACAGGCCCGTTAACTACTGCGGATGGGGCTGTTGACTTGCTCTTGGGCGAAGTAGCGACAACGGCCAGCCATAACCCAAAACAACTACCAGCCTATACAGCACAATCGGCGCGGCTAGGGGCGGTGGAGTTATTGGGCTATCATTTACCGGGTAATCAGGTACGCCCAGGGCATATACTCCCCCTGGATTTGTTCTGGCAGGTTAAGCGGAACCCTATAGAAAATTGGCGGTTACAGGTTCAGGTGCTGGACACGGCCGGGCAGGTAATGGGACAGATGATAACCTCGCCCACGCCAGAAAGTTATCCTTCAAGCCAGTGGCAGGCCGATGAATTACTGCAAAGCAAAGTAGAGGTACCAATGCCGGGCCATCTGGTAGACGGCGAAGCCTACACCCTGGAAGTTTCCCTGATTAAAGCGGATAGCGGCCAACGAGTGGGGCGAGCGGTTGTCTTAGATACACCGATCACGGCCATAGGCTGGCCCAAGGAGACAGAATTACCCCCTATCCCCAATCCCCTACGGGCAAATTTTGGGCAACCGCCAGCCATTGAACTGCATGGCTATGACCTTTCAACGAATACGTTGCAGCCTGGGGCTACGGTGGATTTGACCTTATTTTGGCGGGCCATAGAGCCAGTGACGGCTCATTACAAGGTGTTTGTTCACCTGTTGGCGGCGGATAATTCTTTTATTACCCAGGCCGACGGCATACCTGTAAGTGGGATGCGGCCGACAACCAGTTGGCGGTCTGGAGAAGTTTTTGTTGATCCTTACCCCTTTACTTTGCCGCCAGATGTTGCGCCTGGCAGCTATGATTTGTGGGTGGGGTTTTATGAGGCGGAGAGTGGGCAACGGCCGTTCACCAGCATCAACAGTACGCCGCAGCCAGACGGCCGTGTACTCCTCACCAACCTCATCGTAGAGCCATTACCATGAAAGCCAAAACCAGCGCTAAGTGGGCGTTGCCGCTCATCATCACCCTCTATCTGCTGCTGGGCTTTGCCTACAGCCTCATCAACCCCATCCTGGAAAGCCCCGATGAGCTACTGAACTACCAAAACATGCGCACTATTGCCACGGACGGCGCTCTGCCCGTTTTACGGCCGGGTGAATTTTCCAAAGCCCATCACCCCCCGCTCTACTATCTTCTCGGTGCGGCCCTGACCAGTTGGATACCGGATGAGCATCTGGCGGAACTGGCCGCCAATACCAACCAGTTTTGGGGCTACCAACTGTACGAACCTGGCAACGACAACAAGAGCCAATACCTGCATGACCCTGCGCTCACCGGCTGGCCTTATCAGGATGTGTCCCTGGCAATCCATCTGTTGCGCTGGCTGTCTTTGTTGATGGGAGCAGGTGTTATTCTGGCGGCGGCGGGCACGGCCCGGTTGTTATTTGTGGCTGAACCAGCGTTGTGGTGGGGCACGGCCGTCCTCATCGCCTTCAACCCCATGTTCCTCTACATCCAAAGCTCCGTCCACAACGACGCGCTAACAAATTTGCTGGCCGCCCTGACTATCTTTGGCGTGGTGCGTTACTGGCAAAAAGGGCCGTCAGTCGGCCGTGTCGCCTTCATTGGCGTGGTGGCCGGGCTGGGTATCCTCACCAAAATCACCTTTCTCTTCCTGGGGCCAATGGTCATTCTCGCCCTCATTTTACGAAGCTGGCAGGATAGGCACAGCCATGCCCATTGGCTGCCTGAACTACTGAAAATGGTGGTCATTGGCGGCGGCATTGTGCTGGCGCTGGCTGGCTGGTGGTTTGTGCGTAACCAGCTTCTCTATGGTGAGCCAACCAGCATGGAGCTACAGGCTTCCATCTGGCAACCCCGTGAAAATGCGCCGGATTGGACGGCCGCCATTAGCGAACTCGATTATCTGCGCGATTCGTTCTGGGGCGCGTTTGGTTTTGGGCAAATTACCATGCCCCGCCCCGTTTATACAGCCCTGGCCTTGCTGGATTTGTTCGCGCTGATTGGCCTAATCATATGGGCAATTCGGGCCCGAAAGCACCAGGGCAGCTACCGTGTGCCAGCCTTGCTGTTGGCGGTGTTACTGGCCGCGCCCCTGGCCGCTTTTGCCGCCACCTTTTACCGGATGACGATTAGTGGCAGTGCGAATTTCGGCCGTTACCTGTTCACCGCTTATGCCGTTATAGCACCCTTGCTGGCTTTGGGATTGACGGAATGGTTTCCCGCTTCATGGCGGCGGCGTTTCTTGATGGCGTTGACGGCCGTCCTCCTCCTCCTCTCCACCTATGCCTTATGGGGTGTCCTCTGGCCCGCTTATGCCCCACCGCCGCGATATGCGAATGTGGCCGAATTAGCGATTCCACAGCCAACAACGGCCGTTTATCCCGGTCTGGCGACGCTGTTGGGGTACGGTCTGGAACCAGAAACGGCCGTGCCCGGCGAAACCCTGGTCGTCACCCTTTACTGGCAGGTGACGGGCGAAACGGCCGAGAATTACCCGCTATTTGTGCAATTGGTAGATAGCAACGGCCGACGCATCGCCGGGCGGGATACCCACGCCGGATTGGGGCGTTACCCCACCAGCCGCTGGCAAACCGGCGAAATCATGGCCGATACCATCCCCTTGCCCATTCCCACAGCAACCGACGGCCCAACCGGGGTCTTGCTAACGATGGGGTTAAGGGATGAGGACGGCCGTTTACTCCCCACCGACAACCATCAAACAACCATCACCCTGGGCACGATTCGCCTGGGACCTGGCGTTTCCGCAACAACAGACCTGCCTGCCCTTTACCATTTGGGGGAGGGGGTAGACCTGGTGGAGATTGTGGTGCCGGAGGAGACGGCCGTTCCCCCCGGCACCGCTCTACCTTTCCAACTCACCTGGCACACCCGGCAAAACCTTGAGCGCGATTATTCCGTTTTTATCCATTTGCTGGACGCGAACGGCCGACTGGTTGAAACTTACGATCAGCCGCCACAAGCTGGGGCCTATCCCACTTCCCTCTGGCTGCCGGGAGATGTGGTCAGCGATGAACGGCAAATTCAGCTACCGCCAGACCTGCCACCCGGAACATATACCGTTGTTGCAGGCTGGTATAGCTTGGATGATTTCTCCCGGCTAACGGTGACAGATACGGCCGGGCAACCAGTGGCAAATGAGGCGATACCGCTGTTTACGTTGGAGATTGGAGATTAGGACTTGTCCTGAACGGAGTTGAAGGATTGGAGATGAGACGCTGGTTGCTGTTGATTATGGTGGCCTATGGGTTGTTGGCTATCACCTATCTGCTGGCTACACCGCCATTGGAGGCTTCCGACGAGTACAAACATTATCCAGTGGTGCAGCACATTCAAACTCACCAGCAACTCCCCATTCTTGATCCAGAAAGTCCAGGTTTGTGGCTACAAGAGGGCGCACAGCCGCCGCTTTACTACCTGCTCACGGCCGTACTCACCTGGCCGATTGATACGAGCGACCTGTCAGAACTGCACCAAAAAAATGAGCAGGCGTTTATTGGCAATCCCAATCAGGTGGGCAATAAAAACCTCATTCTGCACGACCCGGTACGCGAAGCCTTTCCCTGGCAGGGTAGCGTGTTGGCGATTTACCTCATCCGGTTGGCTTCAATTGTGCTGGGGATGGGGACGATTGGGGTAACGGCCGTCCTCGTCCACCGCCTCTTTTCCCCCACCACCGCTTTGTTGGCCGCCGCCCTTACTGCCTTTAACCCCATGTTTTTGTTCGTCAGCGCGGCCGTTAATAATGATTCGCTGGCAATTTTGTTGGGGCACGTCGGGCTGCTCCTGCTGTTGGCTATCTGGCAGACGGCCCCTACGTTGCGGACGGGCTGGTGGCGATACGTTCTATTAGGTGGGGTGATTGGGTTGGGGATGTTGAGCAAGCTGAGTGTGGGCGGGTTGTTGTTGTTGACGGCCGTCACCCTCGCCTGGCTCTCCTGGCGCAAACGACAATGGCCGCTGTTCTGGTTGG
>Ga0224723_1002316_pt1 | contig 10653 bp, 10 predicted proteins | sample Balambano_FR2_Me_FD_161647 | JGI IMG/M metagenome (GOLD analysis project Ga0224723, IMG submission 161647) | Freshwater sediment microbial communities from Lake Towuti, South Sulawesi, Indonesia - Balambano_FR2_MetaG | ecosystem: Environmental > Aquatic > Freshwater > Lake > Sediment | place...
ACAGTGTTAGCCTGTGGACTGGTTAACGCCGACGTTGCCAGGATGAAGCAAGGAAGTAAACGAACTTCAAAGTGGTAAGCAATGTATATTGTTGAGTAGCTTTGAGTAGGATTTATATAACGGCAAGTGATTCTGTATTATATAATAAGCTTATAGCAGCTAAGGCACACAGGCAGGAAACATAACTGTGAGTATCCTTTACCAAGCTGATGCTGACCTCAATCAGGCAATTGTTACAGGAGTTTTACGACGAAAACCTGAAATTGACTTTCAAACTGCCTTTGCTGCTGGCTTATCAGAGTTGAAAGACCAAGAGGTATTGCAATTAGCAGCAAGACAAGGACGCATCCTTGTAACCCATGATCTTGCCACGCCAGTACCTTGTGGACTACCCGCCTAAAGAACTTGCCAAACTACCCACGGATGTTGCAGAACAGCATTTACAATAGAAAAGATTGCGTACTCTTCTTTCACTCCTCTACCATGCTAATCAGTAGCGAAGCCCTCAAGCAAGACATAGATAAACTTAACCACGAACAACTTCAACAAGTAGCTGATTTTATTGCCTTTTTAAAATTCCGTGACAAACGTCACCGCCATATCCTCAATTCCAATCAACTTGTTACTCTTGCTACTGAATTTGCTGAAGAAGACCGCGCTCTTGCTGAAGCAGGAATAAATGATTATGCAGAACTACTTTATCTAGAAGATCAGCTATGACTGACGAGCTTAAGCCGACCTTATTCACTAACAACATTTTGGACGTTCCCTACATAATATTTGCGGAGCATCTTTAGCTCCGCAAAGTACTCTCTCTTCAACAAAGGTATATTTTCTATTAAGTAGCCATGATCAACTTATCGGGAGTTAAAGGAAGACTACGCAACCGTTTACCCGTTGCATGGTATGTTGCATTAGCGATCGCCGCTGCAACTCCGGTAATGCAAATCTCCCCAATTCCACGACCACCCATCGGATTAAAGTTGATATCTGGTTCACCGACAAACGCCACATCAATGCGTGGGATATCTGCATGGGCAGCAATGTGATATGTTGCCAAATCATAAACTACTGGATTACCCAAATTCGGGTCTAAATAGCCTTCCTCCATCAATGCTTGGCTAATTCCCATAATCACACCACCCCGGGCTTGACTAGACGCCGCTTTTGTGTTCATCACTCGCCCAATATCCATTACCGATAACCAACGAGTTACCCGCAACCGTCCAATTTCTTCATCTACAGTGACTTCACAAAAGTGAGTACCCCAAGATTGGAAAGCAAATTTCTTCGTTTCCTCTCCAGGTGCAGAAGATGCAGTTGCTTCCCATGCAGCTTTTCCAGATTGACGTAAATTAGCGATCGCCTGTTGGGCATTTTCGGCTTTGGCTTCTTGCAATAGCGCTTTACATGCAGCCATTACAGATGGTGTCAGAGATGCTGTCATCTGAGAACCCCCTGCCAATCCCCCATCAGGTAACCGAGAATCCCCCATCTCGACTCGTATTTGTTCCACAGGTACACCCAGAGCTTCTGCTGCTGTCATGGCAACTACAGTATAAGTACCTGTCCCCATATCATTACCAGCAGTAAGTACATGAACTGTATTATCTGGTAGTAAACGTACCTTTACTGTTGTTGCACCCCGATAACCAGGGAAAGTTGCCGCAGCCATTCCCCAACCTACTAACTTACCATCACGAGTAGTAGCCCGGACTTGGGCGGGACGTTCCTTCCAATTAAAACGTTCTGCACCAACTTGTAAGCAGTCAGCAAAATGCTTAGCTGAGAAAGGTAGTCCTTTGCGTTGGTGGATTTTAGCTTCATTTTTCAGCCTCAATTCTACCGGATCTATTTTCAATGCCCAAGCGAGTTCATCCATTGCCGATTCCAAGGCCCACATTCCCGGATTTTCCCCTGGTCCCCGCATGAAGGTCGGTGTACCCACATTCATCACTGCCAATTGCTGGTCTAAACGCAGATTAGGCGTAGAGTACATCACTGGGGTAATAGAAGTACATGGCTCCGCAAATACATCTACAGGGGAAGTTGCAGATTTAACTTCATGGTCGATTGCCACGAGCATTCCCTCTGCTGTTGCTCCTAAACGAATCCGCTGCTCGGTCTCCGAACGATGTCCAGTATTAGCAGTCATTTGTCGCCGGGAAATTACTACCTTTAGTGGTTTGCCAATATCCCTAGCAGCAGCAGTACACAGCAAAGCGTAGGGCCAAGGAAATGCTTTGGAACCGAAGGCGCCACCAATATAAGGGATGACAATTCGGACTTTCTCTACAGGTAGTCCCAATATTTCTGCGTATGTACGTTGTGTTAAATGAACCCACTGCGATGGTTCATAAATTGTCACTGAATCCTTTCCTCGCCAGTGGGCAATGGTGGCGTGGGGTTCCATAGGAGCGTGATGTTCGGTGGATGCGAGGTAAGTTTCATCGACTGTGGCTGCGGCCTCCGCCATTCCCATGGTAGTATTACCTCTAACAAACTTCATTTCCTCACCCATTTGCGGTGGTGCTTCTTTGAAGGTTGCTTTTGTGGCTTCAACTACAGGTTTATCAGTATCATAATTTACCTTGACTAAATGAGCGCCATGACGTGCCCGTTCAAAGGTGTCAGCGACTACCAAGCCAATGATTTGTCCAGCGTAGTGAATGCGGTCATCAGACAGGGGTAATCTAGCTTCGTAGATTTTGGATTTTTGCCAATCGTTGGCTGGTTTGAATAATTTGGGAGCGTTGCGGTGGGTAAATACAGCAATCACACCAGGCGATCGCTCAGCAGCAGTTGTGTCTATATTCTTAATACGACCATTGGCAACGGTTGCTGTGACTAAATAACCGTGTACTAATCCAGGAATATCATGTTCGGCGGCATAGGTAGCAGTTCCTGTAACTTTTGCTAGCCCTTCTGTACGACTAACTGAAGTTCCGATCACCTTATTCATACTACCCCACCTCCCTGTGCGGAAACTGTTAATGCTCGTTTAATTGCCCGTTTGGTCATTTCTACTTTAAAAGCGTTTTGACTCAGAGGTTTGGCAGTTTGAAGAGCAATTTCTGCTGCTTGTTGGAATGTTTCTGCATTAGCAGATTTACCCTGAAGAAATTTTTCTGCTTCTAGAGTCCGCCAAGGTTTATGAGCTACTCCCCCTAAAGCAATCCGGCTATTTTGAATTTTACCATCACGGACTTCTGTAGCTGCTGCAACTGATATCAAAGCAAAAGCATAAGAAGCGCGATCGCGTAATTTTAAATAAACACCTGATTTGGCAAAGGGTACTGGGGGTAGAATAATCGCTGTAATAATTTCCCCTGATGCCAGATTATTATCTAACTGTGGTGTATTTCCTGGTAGCCGATGAAACTCGCCAAAGGGTATCTGTCGCCGACTCCGTGTTCCTTCAATTTCCACAACTGCATCTAATGCTACCAAAGGTACGCACATATCAGATGGATGAACTGCCACACATTGGTCACTTGCGCCCAAAATAGCGTGCATTCGGTTATACCCTTCTGTCGCTGGACAACCAGTACCAGGTTGGCGCTTGTTACAAGGAAATGCTGTATCGTAGTAGTAAGGGCAACGAGTACGTTGCATCAAATTACCACCCACCGATGCCATATTGCGAATTTGCTGAGATGCTCCCGAAAGAATGGCGCGAGATAGTAGGGGATAATTGCTGCGAACATCAGGATGGTCTGCAAGTGCGGTATTGCTTGCCAAAGCACCGATACGTAGTCCACCTTCACGGGTGCGTTCGATTTGTTTAATATCTAAGCGGGAGATATCTATTAATTCAGTTGGTTGATCCAAGAATACCTTCATCCGATCAACTAAGTTAGTACCCCCAGCAATAAAGGTACTATTGTTCTGTTTCATGACCTTTTGGATCGCATCTTTGGTTGATGTCGCCCGATTGTAAGTAAAGTTTCTCATACCTGCGTCTCTTTTACCAGCATTAATGCAGTCGGTTCAGGGGGTGTTTGACCTGCCGCTTGTTGTACAGCTGCAACAATACCGTTGTAAGCACTACAACGACAAAGATTACCACTCAAGCGCTCGCGGATTTCGCTTTCTGAAAGTTGGGATAATTGAGGTAGACTAGTTAAATCTGGAGTGATTACACTAGCGGTTCCTTGCTTGACTTCATTAAGTAATGCTACAGAAGCGCAAATTTGCCCAGAGGTACAGTAACCACACTGAAAACCATCATTTTCAATGAATGCGGTTTGGACTGGATGGAGAGTACTACCTTGAGCTAACCCTTCGACAGTGGTAATTTCTCTACCTTCTTGCATGACTGCTAAGCTCAGGCAAGAGTAAACTCTTTGTCCATCAATTAACACTGTACAAGCACCACATTGCCCGTGATCGCAGCCTTTTTTACTACCTGTTAAATTAAGTCTTTCCCGGAGTGCATCTAGTAGGGTGACTCGTGGTTCAATGTTTACAGAGTAAGGTTTACCATTCACTTGGAGAGTTAGTGCCACTTCACCAGGTGCGGGAGCTGCAATAGTCTGGTCTTTTTCTTGAAGTTGATTCATAATAGTAGGAGCTGCGATCGCAGTACCAGTAGCTGCAAGTATTTGTCCTAAAAAGCCGCGTCGTGAAGACCTAGTCATTAATTGTATTCCTTCTGCAAATCGACTAGTTAGCGCTATACATTTTATTTGAACTTAGTTACTGCCTCAATGGGTGACATAGTTAATTTTAGAGGTTTTTTATAGGTAGTATCTGCCTATTTATTTTATGCAACTAGTTTCTATCTATAGGTATAAATTGACGATATCGGATTTATATCTGTAGTAAGTTGACAAGAGTGTGTATATTTAACCATTTGGATCGGATTTTGTAATTCCTAATTCCCTTAACTTTGTTTTGATATCTTCCCATTGAGTACCACAGTAATAGAATTTTTTATCTAAGATATTCGCTAAATAGTACCCTTGTTTTCCACCGTTGATTCTAAAAAGCTCAATAGCGACTTTCTTCATCGAAGTATCAAAGCTTGCAAATAAATCTTCCTGGGGAAGCAAAGGTGCATTAAACAAATTGAGAAATGGCTCTCCCTGCTTAAAAGCCCAACCATTGCCACGGCGCTCTATAATACGGTAGTAGATAGGGCGAATAATTGTTGTATCTAACATAATTAAATAATATGAGATGATTAAAGAAGATAGCTCCCTAAAAGGGCTGATTAGGGAGCTATCCATCTAACTAGTTGTTATGGGACTCTTCTTGTGGTTCGTCTACCACATCTTCCAAGTCTGTTTTAACAACTTCAGAATCTACAAGGTAAATTTCACCAGATACTTTGTCTTCTTTTTCCCAAACTCCTAAGAGAGTACGGATAAAGATTTTTACTGGGTTCCAAAAACCTTGATGACCATTACTATTTTTGTTCAATAACTGAACCTCCTTGTATTGTTGTTTTTAGTTGTAGATGGGGGACTAAAAATCCCCCACATTTATTATTTAATCATCTTAAATAGCTCTATTAAATGTATTTAACTTTAAAGTTATCTTACTTAATAAATGGGCATTATTTATATTGAGTAATAAAAATTATTGAAGCAGGCTTTTGAGTTTTTGGGTTAATTGGTTCTCTGCATTCTAATATAGAAAAGCCAGAGGTTTGCAGAAGCTTTACCCATGTCTCAAGTGTACGAAAATACCAAGGAGCAGCTTCTTGAAACTGAGAATTAAAGCCATTCCAAGTTTCCTGTCTCCATCCATCAGTATAAGCTGTATCACTACAAGCTATAATTGGATGTAGTGTTTGGATGAACAGTAACTGTTTATTTGTGAGCAAAGGAGGAATTGAGTAAAGTAAATTATCTACACTTTCCTTTCCCAAAAGAGAGAAATTACAAACAGCAGCATCAAAATAATTATCCACTAAACTGGTTGCAATATTTTCGTAGGAAATCAGCAAAAATTTTCCACAATCCTTGGTTTGTGCGTTTTCAATAAGTGCTGGAACTACATCTATTCCAGTTGCGTCTATTCCTCTAAGAGTTAGTTCACTAGTTAACCAACCTTCACCGCATCCAATATCAAGGATGGAGTTAGGGGAGTAATTCATGATTGCATTGATAATTGCATCATTAGTGACAATTCGGCTCTCAATTTCTTCATTTTCTATAGCACTTATCCATGCTTGTGCATTCTTGTTCCAGCTACGGAGAATTAATTCGTCGTTCAGTTGCATAATAGTTATTTAAAGCTAGATCCGCAAAAGATTAAATTCTCTATCCAAATAGTAGAAGATTTATCAACTCCGTTTTCTTCCGCCAGAGAATACAGCGTATTACAGGTTTATGAGGTACAGCTATATTACCTCGTAAGGGCACGGCACTAGTAGGATTTTTCATTCACCCACAATATTTCGGATGCCGTGCCCCTACCAGTATACCTCATTTAGGTGCAAAGTGCTGTAAATTGTCATCCTCATGTCAATGTATGGGTCAAGAATTAACAACCACCTCTTGTAGGATCATACCCTTTCTAAATTCGCCAATAGCCTATATCCGAGGTATAGCACAAATAACCCAAACTGAAAGTGATCGCCAACGAGATGAAGAAGAAAAAGAACGCGATCACGATTTACAAAATACTATCGCAATCTTGGGTTTTGGCATAGGTGCAGCTCAGATAGGTGTTAGTATAGGTGAAAACCTAATTTCTTGGGAAGCTCTGCGGGTTGCGTATGAAGTTTCTTATCGATCGCAAGACGAATGGTTAACTTGGGCGGAAGATTTATCGCTTTTTTCTGACTATGGCAATCAATGGTATCCGCCTCTTGGTTCTCGATTTAAAGGGGAACACCGCTGGGTACGGGATGAACTACGGCAAGCTTTATCCACTAGTGTAGTGTTTTCTGGTACAGGAAAATGCTTTGGTCCTAATTACGGTATGTGGTTGGGAAACCATGTGTTTACACCAGATATTCTCATGCGTGGTAGCGATCGCCTAGCAGAAAACACTTGCCATGACTGCTATATGGAAGGGGCGGCTGATTTGGTTATTGAAATTGTATTGCCAGAACAAAAAGAGGTAGACGAACAGATACGATGGCGGTATTACGAACAGGGGAATGTCTTACATTACTGGGCTGTGAATCCGGTAAGTAAACAAATACAGTTTTGGCGGTGGCTTGAACAAGAACAACCGCATATAAGCAAACGTCTGCAATTTTATTGGTTAAGCGATTGATACAGTAAGGTTATTACGTACTTTTTGTACTATAAGGTTGTTAACATAAGAGTGGAATATTAGTGGTTAGTGAGTAAAATAACTACCCACTAACAACTAACTACTACCTACTACCAACCTTTTTTACAATTTTGTGCCACACTCAGGACAGAAGTTATTGCTAGGAATATTCTTCACACCACAATTACTACAATAAACTGGCTCGACATCAACTTTTGGTAGTTGCTTTGGTAAACCCACCATCTGAGCGTTGCTCTTACCTGGAGGTATCATCGGATAACAATTTTCATCCTTGGTGACGCGCAAGTCCATGACAACTGGCCCATCATGAGCTAACATTTGGGCGATCGCTTCTTGCAATTCTTCTCGTTTGCTAACTACCATGCCTTTGATGCCGTATGCTTGACACAGCAGTTCAATATCTGGCATCCCTACTTCCATATTAGATGATGAATAACGCTCCCCATGGAAGGCTTGTTGCCATTGACGTACCATTCCTTGCCAACCGTTATTCATAATTACGGTCTTGACAGCTATGCCATATTGTGATAAAGTTCCCAATTCTTGTAAGCACATTTGGAAACTGGCATCACCACTGATACAAATAACTTGTTCCTGGGGAAATGCAACTTTAGCACCCATAGCAGCAGGAACACCAAAACCCATAGTTCCTAAACCAGCACTGGAAATCCAACGACGGGGGCCATTTTTCAGGAATTGCGCTGACCACATTTGATGTTGTCCCACATCGGTAGTGTAGTAAGCATCGGGTGCTTGATGAGCGATTTCGGAAATGGCTTCTTGGGGAGAAATACTATCGGGATATTTGGGTACAACTAAAGGATAATCTTCTTTCCAACGATTGATTAAGGATAACCACTCTTGAGTTTGGTTTGGTGTACCTTTAATACCTAATTGTTTACATCGGCGTAACATATCGATTAACACCCGTCGGACATCACCAACAATCGGTACATCAGGAATCCGATTTTTACCTACTTCTGCGGGGTCAATGTCGATGTGAATTACTTTGGCACGGGAGGCGAATTCATCTAGTTTGCCAGTTACCCGATCATCAAATCTTGCGCCAACACAAATTAACAAATCACAGTCTGTGACAGCAAAGTTAGCATAAGCTGTACCGTGCATTCCTAACATTCCCAAAGATAAGGGATGATGTTCGTCAAAAGCACCGATACCCATCAAGGTTGTAGTGACAGGAATTTGAAAAAGTTCTGCTAGTTCCTTAACTTCATCATGAGCAGCAGAGGCGATCGCTCCTCCACCAACATATAATAATGGGCGGCGACTTTCGGCAATCAAATTAATTGCAGCATTAATTTGCCGAGGATTACCCTTAACTGTGGGACGATAACCTGGTAGCTTTACTTGACCAGGTTCCACAGGTACATAATCAAATTCTTCAAAAGCGACATCTTTGGGTACATCAATTAATACTGGACCTGGACGACCTGTACTAGCAATGTAAAACGCTTCTGCAACAATTCGCGCTATATCCTTGGGATCACGAACTACATAAGAATGCTTGACTATAGGTAACGTAATTCCATAAATGTCGGTTTCTTGAAACGCATCCGTACCAATTACACGTCTGGGTACTTGTCCAGTCACAATTATCATGGGGATCGAATCCATGTATGCTGTCGCAATACCAGTCACCAAATTCGTAGCTCCAGGACCTGAAGTACCAAAACACACACCCACTTTTCCTGTAGCGCGGGCGTAACCATCAGCCGCATGGGCTGCTCCTTGTTCGTGTCTAACTAGTATGTGCTTAATACCATCAGTAGCTTCTATTTTGTAGAGGTCGTCGTAAATTGGTAAAATTGCACCACCAGGGTAGCCAAAAATATGTTCAACGCCATGACGGATTAAACTATCAATTAAGGCAAAACCACCAGTAGCACGTTTATGCTTAACGACTTGCGATATAGAGATACCGGACTGGGTTTGATTTTCGGTTTGCAGAGGACTCATTGGTGAAAGAGATGGCACGGTCAAACCTCGGGCTATGGCTAAGTTGTTAGAAAAGTTCTGTAGTTAATGATCCATTTTAATGTAGTTTAATTAACTAATACAAAAATTTTTGGATTTGTTGCCGATAAGCACACGAGGTGCCAAATATTCTTCGTGGAAAAACTTACTAACGCTTTGTTCCTACAATCATATCTATAAAACCTTCTTTAAAACTCTACGAGTGTGTTGCCAGGCCCAAACACCAACAGCAGCTACAATAACACTCATGACTGTAAGTACTAAGCGTAAACCGAAAGTTTGAGTCAACCAACCTGTAATGGCCAATGGTGCGGAAAGAGCTATGTTAACTGCATGATTTTGAAAGCCAAATACTTTTCCGTGCATAACTGGTGGAGTTTGCTGCTGAATTAAAGTTTGCATCGGTACACCAATCAAAGAAGCACCAATACCAAGCAAAACACACAATCCTATAGCTAAGGGCAAATAATGAGTCAGAGTAAATACCCCTAAAACCAAAGCCATACTCAAAAACCCAATTAAAGGTAAGGGTTTGTGATGACATTTTTCTCCCCACTGTGCTAATCCAGCTGCACCTATAACCATTCCCACCCCGGCGGCCGCTAAAAATTGCCCAAATTTTTTCTCTTCTAAACCAAATTCTGCTGTTAGGGGGATAGCTAAAACCGTTAATGCTGCAAATACACAATATAAAGTAACTATTTGCAGCATGGCATTTAAAATCAAAGGATTTCTCTTCATGTAGCGTAATCCTTCTTTAAATTCAGCCCAAGGATTATCTTTGACTTTAGCTCCGTCAAAGTTTTGGCTTTCTTTAAATTTAATCGGCTGCATGATCAGAGCTGATAACAGGTACAATCCTCCTACTACCATTTCCTGACCAAAACCTTTCCCGAACCAGTCTTTAGAAGCAGTTAACAATGGCTCTCCTACCAAGAAGCCTATAATTAAAGCTCCCATCATTGTGCTGGTGAATAAAGCATTGGCTGCAATCAAGTTCTCTCGTCGTACCAATAGTGGGATCGCTGCTTGCTCTGCGGGTGCAAAAAACTGTGTCACCGAGGAAATTGCAAAAGTGATGAAAAGTAACAGCAAAAATTCCCGTGGTAAAAATGGAATCGTGATTGTGATTAATCCCCGCACCACGTCAGAACCAATCATAATTATCTTTTTGGGGAAGCGGTCAACAAATATACCACCCGCAGAACCAAATAAAACTGCTGGTATTGTAAAAGCCACCATCAATATTGTGTACATTGATTGTTGCGGTATCCCTGATGGTGGTGCGTAGTTATTCAACATCGCTACCAACAAAACGAAAAATACCTTATCTGCTAACTGGGAGACTAGTTGCCCAATCCACAGAAGCATGAAACCACGGTTTTTTACAAGGGCTGCAAACCC
>Ga0224723_1002317_pt1 | contig 10651 bp, 8 predicted proteins | sample Balambano_FR2_Me_FD_161647 | JGI IMG/M metagenome (GOLD analysis project Ga0224723, IMG submission 161647) | Freshwater sediment microbial communities from Lake Towuti, South Sulawesi, Indonesia - Balambano_FR2_MetaG | ecosystem: Environmental > Aquatic > Freshwater > Lake > Sediment | place...
GATCACCTCATGCTCACAGCGGCTGGGTTGTGGAACTTTTACTTAGAAGCTGCTTAACTCGGATAGGGAGGGGAAAGGCAGTCTGTGCAACACTTTCAGAACCTTTTATAAAGCAACAAGTCTACTAATTATGTCAATTTTCTCAACAGAATTCTACTTTCATAGATAATTTAAACGATTCCAAACCCTGCACTCCACCTAAAAATTATGCATCATTGGATCAGTTTGAATAGGCTAGACATGTTTGGAGCGATATATTGCTTGATTCTGCATTCAATGAGGTTGAGTGCTGGTGTTATAGCATCAATTTGTTAGCCAGGAATTTTATCACAAACTTCAAAAGTAGAATGTTTTTTTGCAAAATGGTAATTATGAAAATATCCAGAAATATTAGAACTCAAGCGACCCGTCGGGGAGATAATCGTAATAACCGACTGAGAGGTACTGCTAGACGAGACAGATTGTTTGGTTTAGGCGGTAATGATACTCTTTTGGGACTCAATGGCAATGATATCCTTAACGGAGGTGATGATAACGATAATTTAGATGGTGGCAAAGGAAAAGATATTTTAATTGGCGGGCGAGGTGACGATATTTATACGGTTGATAATAGTCGCGATCGCATTTCCGAAAGAGCCAATCAAGGAATCGACACGGTGAGAGCCAACCTCAGTTGGACGTTAAATAGCAATGTTGAGAAACTAGAGCTACTTGGGAATCAGGCAATTGACGGAACTGGGAATCAATTCGATAACGTCATCACTGGCAATGATGCTGCCAATCGATTACAAGGCGGGGCAGGCTTAGATGGCCTGATTGGACGGGCAGGCAATGATTCTCTAGACGGAGGAACTGGGGAAGATATTTTGCTAGGGGGTGCTGGAGATGATACCTACATCGTAGATACACTGTTTGATGTGGTCAGTGAAAAGCTAATCAATAGCGAGGCCGAATTTCTAGCTAACTCCACTGAGCAGCAACTTAGACTGCTCCCCGATGCCGGGGGCACAGATTTAGTGCAATCTACAGTGGATTATATTCTACCCCAGGATGTGGGTTTCAGTGGAGCAGTAGAAAATTTAGACCTGTTGGGCACAGGTAATTTGAGCGGTAGTGGTAACGGACTAAACAATGTCATTCGCGGCAATGCAGGTAACAATCTGCTTTCTGGAGGAGCAGGAGATGACACAATAGACGGTTCAGCAGGAGACGATAGTATCTTTGCGGATGCTGGAAATGACTTAATTACAGGTGGAGCGGGTAACGATTTTTTGAGCGGTGGATTGGGAAGCGATCGCTTTATTTACGCAACGGGCACACTCTTCTCCAGTGCTAGTATCGGTACAGATACGATCGCTGATTTTACAGGAGGGCAAGACCTAATCGTCCTATCGAGACAAACCTTTGGATTAACAAGTGGAATCGGGGGAGGATTGCTGGGGGCTAATGATTTTGCTACGGTGGCAATTGACACTTTAGCGGCAACCAGTGCATCTCTAATTGTCTACAGCACAACAACTGGCATCTTATACTACAATCCCAATCGCAGTGTGCCAGGTTTGGGTGTGGCGGGGGCTGAGAATGGATTTGCCATCCTTAGACAAGATACAACCGTTCCTACCTTAACCCCAACTGATTTTCTGGTTGTTTAATTCGTTCGCTCTCGTTAAACATCTATATAATCTAACGTGTCCTATGAGTTCATCTTTGTGTTCTCATGCCCCTATGGTTTACCATTCCTATTTGAGTTGTCAACCTCATACCCTGCAAATCAAAATAGACAGACCACCAGTTCAGGTTTGACTTGTGTGTATACGGTAGCTTACTAAGGGGAGGAGCTGAGAGATGGGGTGATCTGTGGTAATCGCAATTTACCTGGGTGTAACTTCCTCCAAGCTTACCCCAATTTGCGTTGGCTGAAAAGATGATGCTGTTCGTTCCAGCAGTTCTCATTTTGGAACAGATGTTTGGTTTTTCGCCCCCGTTGGGGGCGAAAAACCAAACATCTGCTGGGGTTTCAGGTCGCCGTCGGCGACCTGAAACCCCAGCAGATGTTCATACGTTTGGTGCAATCGACTGTACCGAACGTTTAGTATATTGTTAATAGTTTTATGCCAATTCTGCAAAATGCCTAAAGAAACCTACATCCCCCACCTGCTTCGCCTATTCCGGCAATACGGCTATGATGGCGCTACTCTGTCCAAAATCTCTGAAGCCACTGGCTTGGGAAAAGCCAGTCTCTACCATCACTTTCCTGGTGGTAAAGACGAAATGGTAGAAACCGCTTTGGATTATCTTGACGGCTGGATGGATCAGAACATTCTGCAAACGCTCAAGAGTTCATCTGATCCAGTGACCCGGCTTCAACACATGTGTGATCGCCTGAGCGTAGTCTACGAGCAGGGCAAACAACCCTGCCTGACTGCCATTCTCTTACTGGGTTCTGCCCGCGATGTATTTCACAATCGTGTGCAAACTCTGTATCAGGCCTGGATTGAGGCGATCGCTCATGTTTTAATGGAGTGTGGAAAGGCTCGAACCTTGGCACAACACCAGGCTGAAGATGCAGTTATTGCCATCCAAGGGGCTTTGATTCTGTCTCAAGGTCTGAACGACCCTACCCCATTTCAGCGAGTGATGCAGCACTTGCCCCAAGACCTTTGCAAGCGCACAGACGATGACTGATATCTAACAACTTCCCCTATGCAAGGCGATTCCAGAAGGAAACCCATTTACTAGTAGTAACGACGTTCCAACCACGTCCGCACCTCTTGCTCCGTACCCAATGCCGTATGTAATCCCGTTACTGGATCAAAAATCTCATAATAAAGACGACCAGAGCGATCGCTTTTCCGATAAATCTTAGGTTCCTGGCGGTGAGTCAGCAAGCAAACAACAGACTGAAGCAATTGAACTATTCCCGTTGGCTTCACTGTTTCACAGCATGACTCACTGCTGACCACGGCAGACGCTGATGGGTTAGTATAAGGGATCAATTCCAATTCCGAACGCAAATCATAGGGCTTCATGTCGATTCCCTCTAGGAGTATTAGGTGAATTAGCACAAACCTTTGGCAGGTTCATCAAGGCGATAGGCGTTGATGATGAACCTTGAGGCACAAGCGATCGCGGTTTAACGATGTGCTGTAGTCGATGATCTTTACTGTAGGCAGAACAGCTAGCAAAATCAAAAGGCCTGTTTGATGGCTTTTATGAACAAAACAGATAGATGAGATGAAATGAGGGCTGTTTTTTTGAACCAAGCCGTAATTGCAAAAGTCCTGGCACTGCGTTAATCACTCCGACCTGCTGCTCATGATTACATTTTGCTGCATGTCTCTCGACAAAAACAGATGCAGTCACCTTAAATTGTGATGAATACAGTTTTGATTTAATCAACTGTTATGGGCGCGATCGCCACCAACTGTATCTCTTGGGTTATTTATATCAAAACTCCTTTGAATCTCCCTAAGTCTATGAAAGTCACTCCCCTCGCCCTCTGTACGGACAAAAGCCTCTATGAACAGGTAGCAGATCGCGTTCAAGAACTAATCACAGAAGGGACATTACAACCGGGCGATCGCCTGCCCTCCGTCCGCAAGTTGCACGAACAGTTATCGGTAAGCATTTCGACAGTGTTAGAGGCGTATCGCCTATTAGAAGATCGAGGACTGATCGGAGTCAGACCACAATCGGGATATTACGTCAAACCACCCACCCCCAACGCACTGCCAGAACCAGCAGCATCCATGCCGCCCAAGCAGGTGTGTTCCCTGGATACATCTCTGGCGTTTCAGATTGGCGTATCGATTCGCAATCCACAAATAATTCAACTGGGTTCCGCCGTTCCAGGGATAGAACTGATGCCAACAGCAACCTTAAATCGGCTCATGTCTAAAGTGCTCCGGGAGCAACCTGAGAGCGTTCATGCCTATGACACCCCTCCTGGTTGTTTGGCCTTGCGCCATGAAATTGCCAAATACATGATGCGGGCGGGTTGTTCTGTCACGCCAGATGACCTGTTGACCACCAACGGAGCCTCAGAATCCCTTTATCTCTCCTTAAAAGCAGTGACCCATCCGGGAGATACAATCGCGATCGAGTCTCCTTTTTCCTATGGCTTGCTGGAGATGTTGGAAGCTCTGCATCTAAAGACATTGGAGTTGCCGACTCATCCCCGTGAGGGAGTTTCCTTAATGCATTTGCAGTCTGCATTGCAACATCAGCAAATCGCTGCTTTAGTGTTAGTGTCCAATTTCAGCAATCCATTAGGCACCTGTATGAGTGACTTAAAGAAAAAGCAGATTGTGGAATTGCTGGCAGAACACGACATTCCCTTAATTGAAGATGACATTTATGGCGATCTTTACTTTGAGGGTACTCGCCCTAAAGCCATTAAAGCCTTTGACCGCTGGGGATTGGTGCTCTATGTCTCCTCTTTCAGTAAAACCCTCTCTCCTGGATTGCGAGTGGGTTGGGCCATTCCCGGACGCTACCAGGCAAAAGTAGAACAGTTCAAATGGGTGATGAACCAGACGACCGCGATCGCTCCCCAACTCACCATCGCTGCATTTCTAGCCAATGGGGGATACGATCGCCATTTGCGGCAACTGCGTCGCGCCTACCAATCACAAATGATGCGCGTCACTCAAGGGATTTGTGATTACTTTCCCCCCGAAACTAAAGTCACCCGTCCCAATGGTGGCCATATCCTCTGGGTCGAGATGCCACCCCACTTCGATTCTCTCAAACTGTACGAAGAAACTCTGAAGCACAACATCAGCATTGTTCCTGGCAACATCTTCTCGCCATCGGGCAGTTATCACAATTGTTTTCGACTAAATTGTGGTTTACCGTGGTCAGAGGCGATCGATCAGGCATTATGCACTTTGGCAGAGTTGATTCATAGTCAACTGAAGCAGGGCTAATGACCGCAGGAACGATTCAGGTGAGGGCAGCCAAATGGATAAAAACCACAAAGGCACGAAGGATATAGACAGTAGATATGGGCCTTGTTTGAGCCAAGTGCCAAGAGAGGAGCGAGAGCAATAGTCCTGAAAGTGCGATCGCTACTCTATGACTTTACTTATGGTGTTGCTGATTTGGAAGATGATTTTGAACGTGAAACCGCAGGTTTCACGTTCAAAATCATCCCTTGATTAAGCAATGCCTTACTTATTCGCAATGTGAGCAAGATCGCCTTTAGCCAGTAAAGCAGTGCCATAGGCCGCTTGGGTTTGCTGTGAGGGCAGTATGGGAAGCCCTAAATGGCGCGATCGCAGTTTTGTCCAAGCCTGATTTTTTGCGCCTCCACCAGCGGTGTACACGCAAGTCAACGGCGTTGCTCCTAGTTGCTGAAGTAGCGCATATCCTTTGGCTTCAATTCGGGCCATACTTTCCAGTAAGCCATGCAAAAACCCCACCGGGTCAGCGGGACGAGGAGTCAGACGGGGCGGCAGGCCTGGATCGTTGACGGGAAACCGCTCACCTGGTTTGATCAGAGGATAATAGTCCAACGAACTTTCCCGCTCGGTTGGAATCGCTGCACTCAACTGCAACAACTCCGCATTGCTGAAGAATTGCCGCAACACCGCTCCTCCAGTATTTGAAGCCCCTCCAACTAACCACAAGTCACCTAGACGGTGACTATAGAGACCATAATCAGCATTCTCAATCCGAGTGTGACTCAGCAGTTTGAGCACCAGCGTCGATCCCAGTGAAGTCACCGCTGCTCCCGGAGAGTTGGCCCCACTGGCAAGAAATGCCGCGATACTGTCCGTTGTGCCTGCCCGCACAATACAAGAGGGAGGGAGGTGAAAGCGATCGCCCACTGCCTGCCGCACTTGCCCAATTACTGCTCCCGGAGCCACCACTTGCGGCAATTGCAAGGGTAACGACAACTGTTGCAACCAATCGGGATACCCTAATCGCTTGACATCATAGCCCAACTTCAAGGCATTGTGATAATCACTGATGCCCAATCGACCATGCAACAAAAACCCCAACCAATCCGCCTGATGCAAAAATACCCACCCACCCCCTGCTTCTCCATCTCTCCATCTCTTCATCAACCACAGCAACTTGGCCAAACTCGAAGTCGGACTCAACACCGTATGTTTTGGTGGCGCGATCGCCCTCACCTGATCCATCACCTCCACCGCACGGGCATCGTTATATAGCAGGGGTTCACTCACAGGTTGACCTTGAGTATCGCATAGCAAAACCGTACCCGATGTGCCATTGACCGCGATCGCCTGAGTCTGTTGCCGCACAGCCAAGGGCAATTGTTCTATCAAGGTGAATAGGGTGTGCTGCCAGAGGTCTGCGGTCTGGTGCGATTCCTCAAATTCAACAAGCGTTTGTGCCTGAATCTGGTTGTGCTGATCAATCGCGATCGCCCGTGCTCCCGATGTGCCAAAATCAATTCCCAGGTAAAAAAACATAAGCCACCTATAACCCCACAACGCTTTCCTGGTTCCCAAGCTCCAGCTATTACCTTCTGTATGCTCTGTGCCTCTGTAGTTCACCATTTGATTTCTAATCATAAGACTGTTGAATCCATTCAGCTAGTTTTTGACTGACCCATTCATCGCCCCGTTGACTCAGATGAATCGAATCCCGATACAACACCTCTGGTTGTGGTGTGGTCTGAAAAATCGGGAGAAAATCCAAAAGCGGCATCTGCTCAATTTGAGTTAACTCTGTCAACCGCTGTCGTGCCCTGAGTTCATATTCACGCGAACCAGCGTCGCTTACCTCTCGCAAAAGGGGAGTCATCGCCACCAATAACCGCCCTTGATGCTGCTCCACCAGAAGGTTCATTTGTTGAATTGCTGCTAAATTTGCACCAACGCGATCGCCTGCTTCTTTAGAGGTCTGAAGCTTAGAAGGAGGCGGACTCAGATAGCGTTTGAGCAGTTCTGTCCAGGCCAGGAGCGGTTTACGATCTGGGTAGTTCATATCTCGCCCAACGGGGAGGGATGTGGGAGCCGTGGCGAATAAATCGTCGGTGTTTAGCAGCAGTAAGACTCGTTGTGCCTCAAACGTACCGAATCGTTGAAGGTAAGCAAATTGATTGCGGGGTCCCCAAGAATTGGCTGAAGCATTCAACACTTCCACTTGCTCAAAAGGGACTAAAGGGGCGATCGCCTTCGAGTCAATCACCCTTTGTAGTCGATTTTGGATTAGCGACGACATAATCTGATCCTGGTCTGTCCACCAACCGCCATTGGCGATCGAATCTCCGAGCAACAAGACCCGTAACACCTGCTGCGATCGCTGTTCACTCACATCTGGGCCTCGCATCGAATAGGCATTGATGGCAATCCGGTTGCCCGATCGCCACACTTGTTGATTGGGGACTAAAAGATAGCCAATGGTCTCATCTGGCTGATAAATCAAGGGATTGCCCAGTCCCAAGAGCGATCGCAAGCCGATTTCTGTCACCAGAAAAAAACCTATCCCTATTAGCAGCGTGATCAAAGCAATCTTCACCAACATATTCCCTGAAGATCCCCGACTTCTTGTAGGTTGATCAATCTTTGCTGACTTTAGCAAGAAGTCGCGGATCTAAGTATGAGCGGCACATCCCTGATCCACACCTCTTCCTCCTAAACTTTAAATCTTTCCTAAAAGAACCAGATACCCCTCGATCGCCCTGTCTAAACTGGGGCGTAGAACAACCCAGCTTAGAGTTGTGGTTGGCAGATCGACCGAACTTGAAATTGACCTGAGTGAATTTGTGATGAATTTTTGAAGAGGAGACACAGAATGACTGACTTAAATCGAGGCATTATGGAATTTGAAGGAGCCGATAGCTTTCCAGCCGTATTGATTTCTGGAGTAGCCATCATTGGCTCGATCGTTGGACTCATCCTCTGGGCCCTGCAATCTGCTTATGCTGTTAGCTAATTTTAACTGGTTTTCTGAGCGATCGCTATTGGCCGAGCAGTAGTTGGTCTTGCCCAATGCTCCTGTGCTGCGACTGCGCTCAGCACTTGGATGATTTAGCACTCGGATGACAGTGAGTTGAGCGCAGTCGAAACTCACGCTTTATTGACCGATCGTCTGTCGCCAGACTAATAAATTCAATCATGATTTGGGGCGTAGGAACTGATCCTACGCCCCATGTTTTTGGGGATTGACGAAAAAAATAACTCACTTTTCAGGAAAATTGCCTTTGTCTATTGGATTTTATACTACGCTAATGCTACAATTCGTAGTCTAAAGTTTCTTTTGATTGTAAAGTTAATTTGAAGTGTCGTAGACCATGTTGTCTCACTCCAATCGCCCTATGATTCCTATTGCTGCGTAACGTCTTGCTCACTAAAACTGTTTGAAAAGTGTAGATGCGTCGTGGCGATCGCCTGACTTTCTACAAAGTTCAATAAAGCTCAATCGTATTCATTTCTCATTTCCAAACGTTAAAGATTTATCTCTCAGGTGAGCATTGTCCTCAACAGGGACGCTCATCTGGCAATCAGTTGACGAAGTTGCAAACTTGACTATGCAATAGACTCGCATGATTAACACGAAAATTCATTTGTGACTGTTTCCATTAGCAATGGCATATCAAGCTCCTTTCTGATTTTGTGTTGCACATCACTTACATTAGGTCGTTTGTGCAACGCAATACTCATTTTTCATCTCAGGGTTGCTGAGTAGAGCCAGATTGCAATACCTGACTTTCATCACAACTACCAGGAGTCAAAGTCATGGCTAAATTTCGAGATCTGGTGATGTATTACCGATCGTATAGGACGATCGCTGTCTTTAGTATTGCTGTCAGTAGCCTGTTTGAAATCATTGATCTGGTTGTGCCTTACGCCACCGGACAAATTCTCAACCTCTTGTCGAGTCAGACGATTGATAGCGGCTTACAGACAGTGATTGATCAGGTGGCAAGAGCGATCGGCACCCCTGCTAATTTCTCCTTCACCTTAATCGTGCTGCTGAGCATGATTTTTCTCGTGACCGTTGTTCGAGCACCAATTCAACCTTGGTTAAGCCACTGGTTTCATTGGGATATCGCCTTCCGGACTCGGCGCGATCACTCGATAAAAACGATCGCTAAAATTCTCAGACTGCCTTTGGAGTTCTATGACGAGAACAATCCTGGGCGGATTGCTGGACGGGTGGCAAGAGGGCTATCCAACCATACCTGGACCTATCCCGATATGGCAGGAGAACTGATTCCCAAGTGTTTACGGATTGTCGGAATTTTTGTGGTGATTCTGTTAATTGAATGGCGCATCGCTGTGCTGTTTCTTCTCTCATTCGTGGGCATTCTCTTATTTACTACCAAAGGGCTGAATCGACTGGTCAAAGTCGAGGAAGACCTGGATAAGTACACTGAGAACACGGAAAGCCATACGTCTGAAATCATCACCAACATTAAAACGGTCAAGGCATTTGCTACCGAAGCCGATGAATTAGAGCGACAAAAGAGACGACTCCATCGTGAGTTTCTCAAGGTAGATTATCGCTTGCATAAGGGGTATGTTGTGCTGTTCGCTCAACAGCGCTGGGTGATTCAATCCTGTGTGTTCACTATTCTTGCGCTAACGCTATGGGCTACAGTGCGCGGACAAATTTCTTTAGGACATTTCGTCACGACTCTAACGGTGTCAAGTATGGCTTACTCCGAGCTTGAACCCATTAGTGGATTGGCAGAAGTGTTCGCCCGCCGCTATTCCTCCATGCTGCGCTACCACGAATTTATGCACCTGCCTGAAGGTCAAGATGCGATCGATCTAGACCAACCGCCAGAATCAGTGCCTCGTTATCAGTTCACAGGTAAAGTTCACTTTGAACACCTGAGCTTTGGTTACGATGCCGATCGCCCCGTCCTGCAAAATATCAACTTGTTGATCGAACCGAATCAGACTGTTGCTCTCGTAGGGCGATCGGGTTCAGGTAAATCCACCCTCGTGAAACTGCTGTTCCGCTACTTTGAACCCCAGTCTGGTCGCATTTTGATCGATGGACAGGACATTCGCACCCTGGATGTCACCGGGTATCGCAAGCGGTTGGCGATCGTTCACCAGGAAGTTGATGTCTTTAATGGCACGCTACTGGATAACCTGACCTATGGCAACCCCCAAGCCACCTTACCAGAAGTCGAATTTGCCTGTCAGATAGCCCGTGTGGATGAATTCATCCACTTGTTTCCTAAAGGCTACTACACCGTTGTGGGTGAACGGGGGGTTCGTCTCTCTGGTGGTCAGCGGCAACGATTGGGGATTGCCAGAGCCTTGTTGATGAATCCCGATGTGTTGGTGTTTGATGAAGCCACTTCCAGTTTGGACTATGAATCAGAGCGATCGATTCAACAAGCCATGCGGAGTATTCTCGGCACCCGGACTACTATCATCATTGCTCACCGTCTCAGCACTGTGCGTGAAGCCGATCGGATTGTCGTTCTCGACCAGGGACGCATTGTCGAAGTCGGCAGCCACGCCGAACTGCTAAACCACGGCGGCATCTACCACCGCCTCCATACCCTCCAGGAAACTGGAGAACTCCTAACTGAGATCTTGCACCATTCTCAATAATGGTTGCCAAAGAGGTGAAAATATGAAAAAAAAGGGGCGTAGTCAAATATCAGAAGACGGTCATGGAAACCATCCTTCAATACGCCCAAGGACTAGTG
>Ga0224723_1002318_pt1 | contig 10650 bp, 13 predicted proteins | sample Balambano_FR2_Me_FD_161647 | JGI IMG/M metagenome (GOLD analysis project Ga0224723, IMG submission 161647) | Freshwater sediment microbial communities from Lake Towuti, South Sulawesi, Indonesia - Balambano_FR2_MetaG | ecosystem: Environmental > Aquatic > Freshwater > Lake > Sediment | place...
GGCCGTTTCCCCTCCCCCACCATCACACCACGACACTGACCACACGGCCGACAATCGGCAGGCATCTCCTCGGTGACTACATACGCATGTGGGCGACGGCCGCAGGCGAAACCTGCGGGCAATCGCAAAACATGAGCAACCCTGTTTTTGGTAATTGCGTAGACCATACACTCATCCCCCTACCCCATTTACATCGTCTGTAAAATGGAGAGCGGCGACGGCCAGGAGGAAGCCGTCGCCGCCGGTAAACGCGCAACCCCTGGGGGAAGGGAGAAAGGTGGGTTGCGCGGAAACCGCACTAATTACTGAGCATGGTATCGTCATCCAGCACGATCTCAGCCCATGCTCCCTTTCCATCTTCAATGCCAAATCGCACCCAGGAACCGTAATCTATCTCTGCCGCTATTTGCTCACGCTCCATCCACTCCGCAGCTGGTGTTCCAGGTGTCGCGCAATCGGTGACATAGATTCGCTCCGGCGGCCGTGTCTCCCCCTCAATGGTCAGGGTCATCCAGCCGGAACGGCCCACGTTGCGGCAATCCACCACCGCCACATAGGTGGCGTATGTCGGCCAGGGGTCAAATCCGGCTGGAACATTATGTTCATATCGCCACTCAATCACCCGCTCCATCACCTGCGGATCGTAGCGAGACAAAGAGCCTGTGTAATTATCAGGTGGCGGGGTAAAAATCGGCGTGGGGTCTGCTGGCTGAGAAATTGCCAGCATCACGGCCGTGACCATCATTTGAATAATCTCTTTCATCACACATCCGGCCACTTGTAAGACGGCCGTTTCTCCTTCAATTTTTTCACCAGATTTGACAAATCCCACTCACCATCAGAGCGTTGGTTCCGCCGACCGATGTAAGCAATGAGCGACGTGACCTTGTGAGAAATGGTGTCGCCTGGTAGCTCGTCGTACTCAATGTCCATCTCCAAACAGAGGGTTGCCATGTCCGCCAGGCTGAACGCCTTCACCATCATCTGGTGCAAGGCGGCACGAGCATCCAGGCGGCCTGTGCCGGTCGCGGCCGTTACTCGTTCCCATCGCGTGTCCTGCCTGTCAATGCGCTTCTCCAATTCCACCAAACGCTGTTCAAGAGATTCAAACCTTAGTCGCTCCAGTTCCGTTAGCTGTCGCTCAATCTGGTTGAGCCTGGGAAGTAAAGTGTCTCCAACAAAGGCGGCCACCCTTGCCAATTTTTTTTTGTCCCTTCGGCATCCTTCAATTGGAGGCTCTGCATGTAGGCCAGATCGCCCCGAAGCTGCTTAAACAGTCCCCGAAATTCATCCTTGAGTTCGCGCAGGTCTTCATGCACGGCCGCAATCTCCACCCCGTTGGCACGAGATGTTTCTTCCAGTTGCGCTAACTGCCGGGCTGCTTCATGCACTAGGGGGGACCTCCAGGGGCAACACCAACCGGAACGTTGACCCCTTGCCAAATTCACTTTCCACTTCCACACGGCCGCCATGGGCCTGCGCAACGAGTTTTACAAAGTGCAGCCCAATACCCGTCCCCCTGAATTTGCGGGTGCTGCCACCGTCCAACTGGCGGAATTTCTCGAAGATGAGCGATAGATGTTCAGGCTTGATACCAATGCCGGTATCGGTGACGGAGACCGTCGCCTCCCCCTCCCCCACTTCCAGGCTGACCGTTACCTGCCTAGTTTCGCTGTACTTGGTGAATTTGATGGCGTTGCCAACCAGGTTGCCTATCGCCAGGGAAAGGAGGGTTTCATGGCCGGAGACGCGACAAGCGGGCAGTTCGCCAGCGATTATCAGCGCGACTTGCTCACGCTCAGCCAGCAGACTGATCGCGTCTGCCCGGTACCGGACAACGGCCGTCAGGTCTAATGGCTCAAATGCGAGTTCGCTGCCAGATTCCAATTTGCCCAGCCACAAGAGCGTCTCGGCCATCCACTCCACCGCTTTAGCCTCGCGGTGGATGATGCCCAACGTGTGGGCTATCCGGTCATCCGGTACTGTCCCGTGTAGCAGCAAATCCGCATAGCCCATAATCAGGTTAAGCGGGGTGCGTATCTCGTGGCTCAAATTATCAATGGCGTTTTGTTGCAACTCGGCCAACTCCAGCCGTTCACGCTGCGCTTCCAGTTGCTCTTGCTGCCCTTTGATTTCGTCCGTAATCCCCATCAGATTGGCAACAATCACGGCCGTGCCATCGGGCAGTATGCGCGGCTCAGCCTTCGATGAAACCCAACGCACAGAGCCGTCAGGATACTTCACGCCGAATGTGGCACGTTCGCGCTGGCCGGATCGTCGCGCCTTCATCACGGCCGTCTCAGAGATAGGAAAGGGATCGCCGTTGAGATAGATAAGTTCCACCAACGTGCCAGCAGCCATCCTGACATCATCACGCGACAGACCGAGGATTTCGGCCGCTTCGTGATTGGCGTAGATGATCTCGCCGGTTTCCCGGTCGGCGATGGTGATCCCGGCCAGGGCATGTTCTACAATTGCCTGAAGGTCTAGCAAGCTGTTAATGATGATCTCCCTCCTGGTAGCGGCAGCCAGCCAGCCAACCGTTGTCGTTTCAACAGTTGTTGCTTCAACAACCGTCCTCTCCATCGTCACCATCATGGTTGTATTCCTCGTCGAGTAATTCCAATAACTGCCCCACCGCCAGCAGCACAGCCGGTGATTCATGTCGCTCCATCACCTGCCCAATCAGACGGCGGAAGCGGTCACGCTCCGCTTCCTGGATGCGGGCGATGCGCGGCGCGAGTAGCCGGTCAATCAATCGCTGCATCATTCGCCTTGCCCTCCACACGGCCGTATTCCCCGCAAGACCTGGCCGCGAAAAATCAGGTGTGGGTTATCCCCGATCACCGCCCGGTTCCGCTCATACAAACACCGCCACTCCCAACCCCACCGGCCGCCATACAGCCGAATGGCTATCTTGATCAGCCAATCATCACGCTGCACCACGTAGCTCTCTGGCAGGCGCGTCAGCGTGGCCGTAGGTGTGGCTGAGGGAAACGGGAGTTGTGTTGCGGTCGGCGACAAGGTGGCTGTCATTGTAGGCACGGCCGTCGGGAACGATGGTGGTGTCAATGTCGGCGGGGCGGGTGTCGCCGTGAACGTCAGCAAAACAACGGCCGTTGGTGAGGAGGTAGACGTGGCTGAAGGGTTGGTGGCCGTTGGGTAGCTCTCCATTGTATCCGTCGGCGCGGCCGTCTCCGGTTGCGGCGTGATGGGCGTGGGCGTTATCACGCCAGGATCGGCCGGCAATATCCACAAGACCAGCGCCAGGCAGACCACTAATAGGAGAAGCACCAGGAAGGCAATATAGCCGGGGGTTCGTCTCATCGAGGATGCTCCTTCACCCACACACGGCCAGCAGGCGTGAGCGAGTAGCCAGGCGTGTTATAAAACAGGTTCTCGCAGTGCGGCTCAAAATCGCGCACCGTGAAGTAAGCGTAGCGGGACACACGGCCGTCCGCCTGCCAGGTGTCTAACATCCATTGCACAACGGCCGGATCGCAGTTCCCAAACTCAGTGACCCAAACTGTGCCCGGCGAGCCGGGAAACTCGGCCAGCATCGTGAACAGAGAATCCACAATCCACTGCGGGTTCTCGCTCATGTAGGTGTGGATAGCGGCCACTTCTGGCGGCCGTAACCCCATCTCGTCAATCAGCCCGTACCACGTCCGCAGCCAGAGCCAGTTACTCCAATAATCGCGGTGAGAAACGGCCGGGCCTACCAATTTGGCGTGTGGAAGTTGTTCGCGGATAGCCTTGTACAGGTACGCCGCCCGGCGTGGCTCCATATCGCACTGGCCGCCTGTGTCGTCGCCGGTCAGGTCTGGCTCATTTAGGAAGAGCAGGTAGCTATTGTAATCAGGTGTCAGGTGACGTTCGGCCAACTCGAAATAGTCCTGGCTTTTACGGCCGTAAGCATGAGGCGGCCACTTGTCACACCAGAAGAACGGTACGAACTCTACGCCTGGCACATCACGGCCGCGCAACGAGTAGTCATACCACCACTCAAAATGCAGGATGTTCACATCGGCCGGTTCGGTGTCCAGCCAAACCACGCCCGCCTTCGGTTCTGGCCCAACCACAAGCGGCAGGAAGGTGTGATACTCCCCCACCCCATCGGTCGTATCCACGCCAGATAACACCAAAAACAAGAGAAGGCCAATAACCCGTTTCATATTGCTATGGCGTAACCGACAGCACACCGCCCGCGTTTAGGACAAACTGACCGGTAGCCAGCGTCAACGCTCGATCTGGGTTGGGTGTAATATCAAATGCCTTCACATACCAGCGATATTTGGTGCTACTGGCCTGTGATGGGGTCAGCACAGCCGTCTCGCTCATAGAAATCAAAGCCGTTACCTGCCCCGTGCCAATCGTGAGCGAACCGCCAGAAGCAGCAGCCGGAGCCGCGCCGCCAATGCGGATAAGGCCATCATCAGAACGGACGTAAAGCAGGGTGTCGTTGTCGGTCAATTGTGATGGACTGCGGACAATCAGGGTCAGCACTTCGTAGGAACTAATATCTTCCAGATTGTGGATGGTAAAGTTCCAGGTGTCGGCGATATACATGGTGATCACATCGCCGTTAGAAATGGCATCATAGGCTTCGGAAACCGTCCACTCGTGGTCTTCGTTAATGACGGTCTTTTCCTTTGAGCCATCTCCATAGGTCGCCACAAACTGCACGATGAACTTTCCGGCCGTCAGCACATCATTTACGCCATAGTCCCAGGAAAACACGCCCTCGTCGGCCGTCACCAAATCTAGATCGCCATCAATCACCCGGATACGGCCGGTCGCCTGATTCTGGATAAAGCCGGTGAGCGTCGCCCCGGTCAGGTCAACGGCCAGCCCGCTCTCATCTGTCCAGGTGATTTCCTGCCCGCTGTGCCGTGCCCCTTTAACTGCATTTGCCAGGCTCATGGAAGCCTCCTGTTAGGTAAGCAAGATAATCCCGCTCGCGCCGAACTGTAGGGTATAGTTCCCGCCATTCGTGGCCGTACTGCCCAACTCCCAATAACAAATGAGCGGGTCGGCCGGTGAGCTGGGCGTGGTATCCCACAGCAGCGTATGGCTGGGTGTGGCTGGCGAGAGTGCCCCCAACGAACTCCACAGCACATCGGCCGCGTCAAACACGCCCCGGTCATTGGTGTTATCCTGGGTCGCGTCCTGGCTACTGAGCGTCACCCCACCGGCCGTATAACCTGAGCCAGAACCATACTCTGTGGACGACACGCCCGAATCACCCCACAAGGCGTGGGAATCAATGTTGGGTGTATAGCCAGTGTGAAGGGTTTGCTGCAAGCTGTGCCCACCAGAGGCCAGGTTAAACACCCCCTCCATTACCTGCTCTTTGAAGTTGTTGTAAATCGCGCCGTCTCCTTGCGCCATGATTCACCTCCATCGGCCGTCGTCCATCAGACAGCCGTGCTAGTTTGCGGCTGGCTACTTCTTCAATGCCGCCTTTTCTTTCTTCAATCGGGCAATCTCCGCGTTCAGTTCGGCCGTCTTTGTCTCATTGCGCTTCTGCTCAATCAACAAACCCGCATCTCTGTACTTGGCTCGCAGGTTCTCGATCTCTGCCTGAAGCTGATCGCGGTACGCCCCTAACTCCTCAACTGATAAATCGTTGATGTTCATCTTGTCCTCCACGACTTTTGATAATCTGGCAGATCGCCTCAATCTGGTAACACAGGTTAGAGCTAACCCGATCCGCCTCACCCTTCACCATATTCATCATCTCCGGCCGTCGCAGCAGCCAGATTAGCAGGAAACCCTGCCTGATACGGTGCTGCAAATCGACCGTACTACGTGTGTTCAGGTACGCCCACTGCTCATCGGTGAAGACGCGCTTTTTGTAGGCGCGAACGGCCGTGTCAACCAACACCGGCGGCCGTGACCCCACCGCCATCACCTGCCCGCGCAATGTCAACGTCTGCAATCCAACCACCTGGTCTACTGGTTTGTCTGCCATTTAATGCTCCTGGGTAATCACCGTGCCCACTCGTCGCGGCGATTCCACTTCGCCACTTCTGGCCGGTGAAATAACCATGCCTGTCCGTCGCGGCGATGTCACCGTGCCAAAAGCGGTAATGACGGCCATCACGCCTATGGCTACTGTTAAATCCTCAACGCTGCTTGCCAGCGTTAGGCTATCCAGCAAGACCGCCACCGCGCCGGGCGCAACGGTCAGGTCTGGCAGCGTGCCCGCCAGGGTAAGGGAATCCAGCAGAATAGAAACGGCCGTACTCACCGTTAGGTCTGGTAAAGTGCTGGCTAAAGTCAACACATCCAGTAAAGTGGCAATGCCGCCTGGCACAACGGTCAAATCAGGCAGGGTACTGGTCAGCAACAGGCTGTTCAGGAAGATAATGGTAACGGCCAATACATTCAGGTCTTCCACGCTACTAGCAAGCGTAAGGGGGTCTAAAAGAATGGAGACGGCGGTACTCACCACCAAGTCCGGCACCGAACTGGCTAAGGTCAGCACGTCCAGGAGAATAGCCACCGCACCGGGCAAGACGGTCAAATTCTCTACGTTGCCCGCCAGCGTCAGCACATCCAGCAGCACAGAAACGGCACCAGGAATGACGCTTAAATCTTCCACAGAACCGGCCAGCGTCAAGGTATCCATCGCTAAGGAAACTGCGCCGGGCACAACTGTCAGTGAGACGGCCGTACCCGCCAACGTGAGCGTGTCCAGGGTGATGGACACATCACCACCTCCAGCCGCCCCTCTCAGCCCGTCCCCACCGCGCAGAGTAGAGCCACCTCCCGACTTGCGTAAGACAAAAGTAGCCATTATGTATACCGTTGCCCCAATTTGAAATTCGCGCCGTAGAAGTCAACATCTACGATTCGGGCCGCGCTTGTACCTGTCTGCACGAGAGCACCGGCCAGGCTGGCCGTTGTCGGTAAATTCGCGCTGTGCGTAGCGACAATTGTTTTGTTGATCACAAATTGCCAGTTTCCGTTCTGTAAGCGCACCATCTCCAGGTCGTACCAATTTGAGGCAGTGACGGCCACACTGCTGGTATTCGTGGTGCTGGTGCTGGCCTGGCGCGTGACCGTGCGCCAGTTTGCATTGGTGGCCGAATCATACTCAAACCAGGCCCCGGCCGATCCCAGGGCCCCAGCCGTGGCCACTGAAAGATCAACACCAAAACCAAGTTTGATCGTGGAAGTGGTTACTGTGCCCGGTGAGATGATCCATCTCATGCGGGCTATATCAGTTGGTATAAGTGTTGCCGTTGTTGCGCTGTTTGCTGGATGGATGCGGGAGTTGTTCCCGGATGTAGTTCCCGTCTGCAACCTGAGTACGCCTGGATGGTTTGCCGTGCCCGTGATCGGCGAATTATTCGATGTACCTGCGGCCGTCGCGCCCCAGCACAATTCGCCTATCTCGCCCGTCTCTGTTGATCCGGCATTAAACTCTGCCTGCTCATCAAATCTATTGAGGACAAAAACTCGTTTGTCGGTTATCTGATTATTTTCAATGGTCGTGTCTGCGGCAGGAACGTAAACGGCCGCCAGACAGATATTATTAGCAGGCACGGCCGGAAGCACAGGCGAAGCGGCCGCCGTTCCCGCCACGGCCGAAAGTCCGGCATTGTAATCAGCACAAATTAAATCAATGCGCGGGTTGGTACTGTGAGCCGTCGTAATGGTGACATTAGCCGCTGCGATAAACGGAAAATAACCATCCACGCAAACCTGCCCGGCCGCCACCGCCACCGTCATATTGGGTGAGCCTTGTGCAGAAACAGCACAGCCGTTGATCACACCGTTATTGATGTAGCCTGCCACTAATATGTCCAGGTCTACCTTGTCCGGTTCAGCCTGGTCTGCATTAAAAGCGTCGGCTTCATTTGGAATCGTAAACGCCATAATAATCTCCGGTTGTCAATTACCTCATGCCCTGAATAGCCATTTCCCAAATCGCCAGAACAGGTATGTGCTGCTCAAGAAAAGCAGAAGGAGGAAAGGGCAAACGATCAAAGTCATGGACAACTCGCAAACAGTCGGCCGTTCTGCTCAACGGCCGGCCGGCTGCCATCCGCACAACCAATCTGCCGCGTTTCGCCGGGATCAATCAGCCACAGTCGCGGCCGTACACTTGCCTGTGCCTGAGCCAGGAGCAGAACCAATATCGCTATCAACGCAATCAATGACAGTAGTGGCCATCTACATCGTTTCATTATCGCCATGCCCTTTGGTCTGGCTGACCGCCAACAACGGCCGCCAGCCCCAATGCCTGCTGCGCCAGTAATATCTCAATTGCATCTGGCACCAACCCGGTATAAATCTCGGCCGTCTCCGTCACATCGTCATACGTCACTCGCGTAATGCGGAAGGTCAGCCCCGCCCCGCTGACCTGGGCCACGTCTTCCAGGAAGTTCTCCAGGCGAATGTTCACCCCCGCCTTGATTTGGGCGACAGGCGTTTGCCCACCACCCTCATTGCGGATGTAACCCTTCATTCGCAGTGGCCCAGAAACAATGAACTTCGGGTCTTTGTGCGCCGCCAGATAACGAGTGCCAATCCCGATGGCAGTAGAGTCGGAAGCAAACCCAATATCCAATGGACTATCCAGGTGAAACTCTCCCCATTTCTCAATGCTGGCCTCATCCTCAAATTCAACGTAGCCGCTACCCTCACCATCTTCTGTGTAGCGCACGACCACCATATTCACCAGTGAGGCAAAGTCCTGGATAATTTCAACTGATGCCTCCAGTTCCTCTGGTGTCACCGCGTAAGCTGCTTCAGTCAATGCCGGGTATTGCGACACCGCCAGCACGGGACGGCCGTCAGGGGTAGGTGCATCATCAGACGGCCGGAGATAAACTCGCCATTCATTGCCATCTTCGTCACCGAATGAGGCAGCACGAGATAAAATAGAGGCCCAACTTTCTGGCCCCACCGTATGAAATGGTTCCAGAGCCAGGGGAGAGGCTGGTGCATTGAGATACACCTCGGTGCTATTCAACACACCTTCGGCCGACAGGGTATCAATACAGTCCCGCGCAATCTCGGTCAGGTTAATGTCTGATGTTTCCGAGTAAACGGTGAGGCTAACCAGGCTGGCAAAAACGGTGCCATTGCCATAGCCACGTTGGTTGCCTCGTGAGATAAACTCAAAATACAGGGGGGTTGTGGGAGCAATAATGGTTAGAGTGGCCGTGTCTGAATCATCGGCCGTCACATTCCATATCGTAGTGCCTGCACCCCGATCACGCAGGCGCAACTCCCATTCTTGCCGATCTAGCAGTTCGATTTCCAGGAAGGTGACGGCATCCAGCGTGGCCGACGGCCGTAAGCGCAACCAGAACCCGCGCTCGTCGTTGATCCGAATCTCTTTCCAGTCCGCTGCATAAGTAAAGGTAATGTCACCGTCTTGGGCCAGCGTTGCCCCGCCTGAGGCCGTGCCATCGGCAATCGTCACACTCTCCCAACCCGTCAGCACATAAATCTCGTTGATGGTGACGGCCGTCAGGTCAGCCGATGGCGTGATCCGCCACCACAATCCGGCCATGCCATTCACCGTTGTTGCCCCAGTAACCACATCCTCAGACCACAGAAGCGAACCGTCTTTGGTGAACGGCATCATGTCATTGGTGCCTTTACTCTCCACCTGATTCTCTTCCGGTGTAATAGATGTCCAACCGCCAGTATCCGCGTTGTATCGCTGCACCCGTAGACGGGCTTCGTTGGTGTTTACCGTTCCTCCTAGATCGAAACGTAGGCCGCGAATTTGCGCCGTGTGGGAACGGATATAGAGATAATCATCTTTGGTCAGGGTGACGTTGACACTCGTGCCTGCGTTGTTGTCAAAGGCGTTGGTTAACACGGTGAACGCGCCGCCGTTGTTATGTTGGGCGGAAAGCGGGGTGTTGTCTCGTGGCTTGCCCGTATATTTCTCCAGGCCCATAGTGGCCGCGTTGTTGTTGACACTACTGCCCACATTGAACCGGAGACCATCAGCCTCTACATCTTTAGGCACCCGGATATACAAATAATCGTCCGAAGAAAGGGTGACATTGGGGCCAGTACCTGGATCGCCGTCAATAGCGGTGGGCAAATCGGTGAACGTGTTGGCATTATCCGCGTCGTCGTTATGGCGGGCGGCCGCAGGCGACAAGACGGCCACCTCGCTAAATTCGTAAGAAAAAACCACCTTCTTAATAGTTTCGCCGGACGGCATACCGTAACTCACCGCGTACATATCTCCGTCCACGTAGCTCTCGCCATTTACAGGCGTAAAGACCAGCCGAAAATGCTGGCGGTTCAGGCGAAACTTGCTCGTCTGCGCATTTAGGTCTTCCGTCCAGATTTCTTCCGTCAGTCTGTTATCCGCCCAGCGTTTATCAATCGTGCGCCGTGCCAGCAGTGCCCCCCAAAAGCCAGGGGCTTCGATGCTCACGCCTTGTTCTGCCCCCTGCCCCATTTGGAAGCCGCGCCCAGTCACCATGCCTTCATGCACGGCCGTCTGCCCGTCATAAATCACCAGCCGGTCACTTCCGTTTAGCAGCAAGGGTGTCTCTACCTCACGCGGGATAAACAGTTCCGCTTCGGCTGGCCCTTGCAGCCCCCGCGCCAAATGGGTGATAGAGGCATCGTCCAGGTCGTTGGCCGGCTCGAGGCGAGGCGTAG
>Ga0224723_1002319_pt1 | contig 10644 bp, 11 predicted proteins | sample Balambano_FR2_Me_FD_161647 | JGI IMG/M metagenome (GOLD analysis project Ga0224723, IMG submission 161647) | Freshwater sediment microbial communities from Lake Towuti, South Sulawesi, Indonesia - Balambano_FR2_MetaG | ecosystem: Environmental > Aquatic > Freshwater > Lake > Sediment | place...
CTGGTTTTAAACTACCTAATAATGCTGACCGTTCCCCTGACGCTTCTTGGATAAAATTAGAACGTTGGCATCAATTAACCCAAGAGCAAAGAACAAAATTCTTACCACTGTGTCCAGATTTTGTAGTTGAATTACTTTCGCCAAGTGATAATTTGCAGGCAATTCAAGAGAAAATGCAAGAATATCAAAATAATGGCGTTCGTTTAGGTTGGTTAATCAATCGTAGAGCTAGGCAGGTAGAGATTTATAGAATAGGGAAAGAAGTTGAAGTTTTAAATTCTCCAATAAGTTTATCTGGTGAAGATGTTTTACCTGGATTTGTTTTAAATTTGGCGGCAATTTGGTAGTAGTTATTACACAAACAAAAAAACTAATTATGAGCGCTCTTACAGTAAAATTAAATCCAGTTATAGAACTAACGGACGAAAATTTTTTGCAATTATGTTTAGCAAATCGTGATTTAAGATTTGAACGTACTGCTACAGGAGAACTTGTTATCATGCCACCAACAGGGGGAGAAACTGGCAACCGCAATGGTAGACTAAATCAACAGTTATTTAATTGGACTGATGTTGATGGTACTGGCATTGCCTTCGACTCCTCTACTGGTTTTAAACTACCTAATAATGCTGACCGTTCCCCTGACGCTTCTTGGATAAAATTAGAACGTTGGCATCAATTAACCCAAGAGCAAAGAACAAAATTCTTACCACTGTGTCCAGATTTTGTAGTCGAATTACTTTCGCCAAGTGATAATTTGCAGGTAATTCAAGAGAAGATGCAAGAATATCAAAATAATGGCGTTCGTTTAGGTTGGTTAATCAATCGTAGAGCTAGGCAGGTAGAGATTTATAGAATAGGGAAAGAAGTTGAAGTTTTAAATTCTCCAATAAGTTTATCTGGTGAAGATGTTTTACCTGGATTTGTTTTAAATTTGGCGGTAATTTGGTAAATGTAACTTCATGTTATGTTACGTTTACTAGGATGGGGCATTACGTTGTCTTTATAACGAGGATGAGAATCTTGAAGCTTGAGCCACTTAAGTTGATCATCTGCAAAAAGGTGTACTTGTGGTTCGACTAATTCTGGATTGTCCAACGTTCCCAGTGTAACTTCAATATAGTCTAATTCTTGATGTCGGTAGAACATCAATGAACCACAGACAGAACAAAAACAACGGTAGCCTTGTTCAGAAGAGGCATAGTCTGTAGTAGAACCTTGAATAAGATGAAAATTTTCAACTTTCACGATCGCCCACGCGATAACAGGCGCACCTCCACTTTTCCGACACATAGAACAATGGCAGTATACCGCATCGAAAATCTGGTCAATTTTGTAACGTATGGCTCTGCATAAGCAGCCACCAATTAAATCGTTTCCCATCAGCACAGATATGATATTAGTATCAATCACTTCAATTCAAACCCTCACCCGGATATAAATATAGCTTATTTAATCCCACCAAACACAGCTAAACCATAATACTTCCAAGGTACTGCGATCGTCCTAAATTTCGCTAATTTTAGCATCTCTAAGTGAGTATCTAAACTTGCAAGTTGGTCTTGACTAGAGTATCCATATTGACTACTCGTACCTCGAATAGCACGGATTTCTCCTTGCTGCATTGCCCATTCTTGACGTACAAGTTTATATACATCGGCTAATTCTGGTGATGGTAGTACTGGATCTGCATTCCAAAAGCAACCATTTTTATTCAGAATTTCGTAGATGCGTGTAAATAATTTTGTCTTCATAGTATCTGTAAGATGGTGAATAGCTAAGGACGATACACACCCATCAAAACCTGTACCAATATCAAATTTTTCCGGATTATTTGCCCATTCACCGAAATCCGCTTCAATTCCCTGCCAACGTTCTTCGTAACCCATTTGGATTATTTTACTACGTGCAGCATCTATCATTCGTGGTGAGTAGTCAAGAGCAATAATTTTTGTATCTCGGTAGCATTTGAGTATTTTCAGGCTAAGTTCCCCAGTACCACAACCTAACTCAAGAATACGCCGATTTGTTGGAGGTATGCAACGGACGATTACCTCTAACATTTCATCATAACGTGGCAATAATTGGCGGATACCTGTATCAAAGTCAGCAGTATTGGCAAATACTTCACCAGGGAATATTTGTGACATCTTTATCCTCCGGAGTTAAACTATCAGTAGGTATCTCTCGTAGATAAACACAATATTTTATACATACACTTATTATATCATTTTTTTCCCTGCGATCCGCCGATAACTGCTTGATTGATTCAAAAGCGATCTGAGCAGAATTTTTATCTCCCAACATTTTCAACCACATAGTTTCTGGACTGTCCTACAGTCTGTTCACAAGATTGGCGATCGCACCCCCATACAACCCAGCAAATTGTGATTCATCAACAGGTGCGTTACTGTTATTCCATGTTGCAGCTATGCAATATTGCTTACCATTTTTAGCTTTCAACCAAGTAGTTAAATTCATCACACCTGGTTCAGAACCTCCTTTAAATACAACTCTTTCCCAATCTTGAGGATTAGCAATTCCAGGGTTGATACTCATCAATGGTAGATCAGCTACATCTGTCATCAAATCACACAATTCCTCAACCGTGAAAAACCATTCCACATCTAATGCTACTGGCTTGCTTGTAAACTCATTGACGTTTGGCAGTGGTAATTTCTCTGTTTCTGTAAGTATAGTACGACGTTGCTCATTGCTGTGACGATAACGCTCAAGTAAGTTGCGATTTGATGAACCTTTTAAAATAAAAGCTTCACGGGTAGTTAAAAAAGGACGATTACGAGGTGAAACAGTTTCAATGGCTTCTCGTCCGACAATATTAATTAAACTATCAGTAGCTGTATTATCACTTACAGATATCATTAATGTTGCCAGTGTCTGGACTGTTAAAAATGATTTATCAGGCCAATTTTGGAGCATTCCTGAAGGTAAACTTTTCCAAGTTGGTTGTAACTGTACCACATCTTCCCAAGAACGCTGTCCTGTAGCAATTTGAGATTTCAGTGCTTTCAGGATAGCTAGTTTGAAAGCTGAACCTACAGCCAGAGGTGTTGTTGTATTTAATGCAGCCAGTACTGTCTCACCTTCTTTAACGATAAAACTTACCTTACCGGGTAATGCTTTCAAGGATGCTACAGCTGCTTCTAAATTTTCTACGTTTACGATTACTGATTTAAATAACAATCCAGAAATCTGTCCTTGGTCATTTAGTGAGATGCTAGTTGGTACTGAACCTCGGCTAAAAATAATTACATAATCTTGCTCTTTTGATTCTACTTTTTGATAAGTTCCTAGTTGACTTTTTATCCCAGCAAGAATTAACTGTATCTGAGCAATGGGAACTTGGGCTAAAAATTCTGATGTAAACCATTCTTCTTCTGGCTCTTTACTAGTAAATAATTTTTCTAAAACTGCTTCGGGAGTCATAGATTTACTTAAATTTGTTGAATGCTGTGGTTGAGCTACTGATACTAAGGGAAATGTAAAGACCAGAAGTAAGGCGATCGCTAGGATGAATATATATTTTATTATTCTCACGTTTTGTTAACTATTGTATTGAAATGTGCTACGAGACGACCCGTACAAATATCAGAAAAACCGAAATCTACCTCAATCTTAAGAGTTATTTATACTCGTGGTTACATTGTCTCTTGAGTATGAGGGAACTTTTGTACCAGATTTATAAAATGTCATCTGTACATCAATTGCACTTAGTAACGGAATTTAGATTATGGCTAGCCAAGAAGCAACCAAGGGTAAAAAAGCGGATTCTACTGAAGAAGATTCTAATAAAAAGCAAAATGGTAAGAGTGATGAAAATAATCACGAAGATAAATTTGACATTCAACAGCTAGACTCACTTCTTTCTTTGCTAGACGGTGATATTACTAGCATTGATAGTGAAGAAGCTTTAAATTTAGTTGACAATTGGTACAATATAGTACACAAAGAAAAAGATGCCCATTCCAAAGAACTTGCTAAGCATCTGAAAGAATTAAGCAAAAGCCTCAAAGGTGGAAAAGCTACAGGTCACGAAATTGGTGAAATCTTATCAGAAATCGGTGAGCAAACTACAGAGATTGCTGGTGATGCAGATAAGGAATTTAAGAATCCTTTGAAAAAATTGGGTAAGCAACTTAACAAAGTTGGCACTTCTTTAGGTAAAGCTGAAGATCGGGAGCATATCGAACATCTTGAATCTTTAGTAGAAACGTTAGAAGGTGATTTAACACAGGTAGATAGTGATACTGCTGTTAGTGCAATTGATGAGTGGTACACTCTACTACACAAGTCTGAGGAAGAAAATTTACAGCAAGTTGCCAATGGACTCAAGCATCTCAAACAAATTCTTAAGCGTAGTAATCCCAAAGCTGCTGACATTGGTCAAGCATTAGTTGAGCTTGGTGAACAAACTGTAGAATGTTCAAAAGATGCTGCTAAAGGATTTAAAGGCCCCATTCAAAGATTGGGTAAGTTGCTAGCTAAGACTGGTAAGTCTTTGGAGTAAAGTTTTAAAAGTTACACTCCCCCCACAAAGGAGGGGAGTAAAAAAATTTACAGAACACCGAGATTAGTTAATCCTAAAACTGCGGGAATTCCGATCAAATGACCAGCGCTCATAGAAGCAAGAAATGTACCCACACTAGGATTATTAAATAATCCTGGAAAAGGTAAAGGCATTTTTTGACCAACTTTGGGCTGTTCTATTGTCCGAGGAATAATAAATAGACACAGTAAACAAGCACCAATAATGATTGGTGTACCAGTCCAATTCCATTCTACACCTGTGTTGGGGACAGTTGCTTGCACCGCTAGTAGGAGTGATGACACGATTATTTATCCTGGATTTATAAATGTGCTACATCTATCCTCTGCTTGATAAAGTCACCATATCTTCCTGCTTAGGGAAGATTTGTGTGATGAAGTAGAAAGTCCCTGTTTCCCCCTCTTTAAGCACATTTTCAAACTTTCTGCAAGGACTTGGATATGAGGTTCTAAGATAAATGTGTAATGATTTCCAGGGATGTGATGAATTTCTACTTCTTTGGCAATCTGAATATTAGCGATCGCTTTGCCAATGGGTACAGTTTTTAGCTTACTATTTGGTTGGCATTGGTAGTGGGTGACATCGATAGCTGCTTCAGTCGGACCATAGAGGTTATGTAGTTCACAATTCAAACGTTCAAAAAAACGCTGTTGTAAAGAAATTGGTAATGCTTCACCACTACAAAACACTCGTTTTAAACACTTTAAATGTTCCAACTCCTGTGCTTGGAGAAATATCTGAAGCATGGAAGGAACAAAATGCACTGTAGTAACCTGCTCTTGAACAATTAAATTTACCAGATAATTACTATCTTTGTGTCCACCTGGTTTTGCGATCGCCAAAGTTGCACCACTAATTAATGTCCAGAAAAACTCCCACACAGACACATCAAAACTAAATGGTGTCTTTTGCAGAACGACATCATTATAAGTTAACTGATAAGTTTCTTGCATCCATAGTAAGCGATTACACACCCCTTTGTGAGTGTTCATCACTCCTTTTGGCTTACCAGTTGAGCCGGATGTATATATTACGTAAATTAAGTTGTTTGATGTGACACCAGAATTTAAATTAGAAAGTTCCTTTGTAAAGATAAATTCGTCTAAGCAAATAATTTCTGCTTGATTTTGTGGTAGTATTTTAACTAGATGAGTTTGAGTTAATAATATAGACATCTGAGAATCTTTAATCATGTAACTCAGACGTTCATGAGGATAACCAGGGTCAATAGGTACATAAGCGCCACCAGCTTTGAGAATTCCCAGTAATCCAATCACCATTAAGAGCGATCGCTCGACACAGATACCTACCAACGTTTCCGGTTTAACTCCTAATTTTTGCAGATGATCAGCGATTTGATTGGCTCGTTGGTTGAGTTCTTGGTATGTCAGCTTTTGTTGCTTGAAAATTAGCGCGATCGCATTTGGTGTTTTTGCTGCTTGCTCCTCAAATAATTCATGAATGCATTTTGATAAGTCATAATCTTTTTGTGTAACGTTCCATTGTCTTAGTAACTGTTCCATGGAAAATTTGTCTCCTGTAAGAGGTTAAAAATTTATGCTCTAAATTCTTCGGAGAGAAGTTTTATAAGTTTGCGCTCAATAGGTGAGATAATAACAGCCAGAGACACAAAGACAAAAAAAGCGGAGTTAATCTCCACCTGGTTCAACTAATTTACCGATATTGAAGTCTATTCTGATCCAACCTTTGAGTTGCTGTAAATTTTTCAAAATCAATAAAGGTATTTGCCAATGGTGTACCATTAAAAATGGTAGGGGGTCAGTAAGTTCGTAAATAGCGTCAGTACCTCGCCAAAAATTTCTGACCCAAGTTACAAATTGTTCCCAGGAACGAATACCAGTGAGTCTCCAAATTTCATGGTATGTCCAGTATGTGGGTTTACTTGTTGGCAATGGTTGGAAGGTTTGCAATTGGGGATTTTTATTAAGATATGCGTCTGCAACTGCTGGGTGATTGTAAAAAGTGGTAATTGCAGAGTGGGTACGGGGATTACATTCAATAGCGTAAACTAGGCCATCTTCTGCTTGAATAAAATCAAAGGAGATTTGTCCAGTAAGTTTTAATTCACTAACAAATTTCTTGACCCATTCTAGAATAGCAGGATTTTCCACATTTTCATAATTCACCTGAAATGCTGAGGATTCACAACAGCAATGTAAGCGTAGTTCTCCATTTCTCACAGTACTGTGAGTGCAGTACTCTTTTCCAGGAATAAATTCTTGCATAATCCAGGGAGTTTCTTCGCTGATGGGAAGACTTTTCACAAACGCAGCGGTTTCTTGGGGTGTTTCGCAAGGTAATTTGGTTAAGTTTAAACGACAAACTGAGTTGTAGGGTATGCTTTTAAGAATAAATTTACGTGTATGTTGGGAAAAATCAAAGTTAAGAACTTGTTCAGGATTAGTGATTTTATAGGATTGAGGAACAGATAACGAGAGCGATCGCGCTTTTTGAGTAAATTCAAATTTATTATCGAGCATTTGCGTAATCTCGACATCAAAATGAAAGACTTCGCAGTATTCTGATAATATCGGCTTGGCTAAAGAGTCATAATAACTCCCCACAGGACTAGTCACCGGAATATAAACATCAATATTTTCTTGCTTAATAATTTCCACCAACGCTTGGATATATACTTCTGGATTGTGCTGAGGTGTAGGAACTGTGTAAAATCCAGATACTGCACGAGAGTACTTATGACCAGATAACCAGTATTTATGGGTTTCAATCAAAACAACTCTATGTCCAGCAGCATGAAACAAACGTGCTAGCTGTAAAGATTTCGTCATTTTACCACCACTGATCAAAATATTTTTCCCAGTTGCAGCAGTGGTGCTTGGACGACGAATCCTACTGAAAAGCAAAGATACCGCAACAATTAAAGCATTGACAGGAAAAGCTAGTAGTAGTAACAGTAGCGTACCCAAATTTTGGAATATAGCCAAAATCTTTCCACCAACATTTATTGGAGATGTAAATTGGGGAGAATTAATAACTGATTGTGCCATAAATCGACTTGCGCCTTTGCGCCTTTGCTACAAGTGCGTGATAAATTATAATTTTCTAATCAACGTTAATCCATCCCGCAACGGTAACAACACTTGTTCCACACGTTGATCAGCAAAAACCACAGAATTAAAATGAGCGATCGCTTCTCCGTTGGGTGTACGTTTATCAGGTAAATACACTTGTCCTTGATACAAAGTATTATCGACGCAGATATAACCTCGGGGTGCTAACAAATTACTATCCAGTAAAGTTTGGAAATAAGCGACATATTCCTGTTTATCAGCATCTATAAACACAAAGTCGAAACACTCACCCGAAGATGCTAATTTCTGTAAAGTATCTAATGCAGAACCTAACTCTACCCGAATTTTACCACCAGCAGGAGACTGGGCAAAAACAGCTTTACCAATTTCTGCTGCATGGGGGTCTACTTCACACGCAACTAAATAACCATCCTCTGGTAGCGCTTCTGCCATAGCTAATGCAGAATAACCAGTAAACATACCAATTTCCAATATCTTCTTAGCTTGAATCATGTGTACAAACATCTTCAATGTTTGTCCCTCTACATGACCAGATAACATTTCCTGTTCTAAGTGACGTACAGTTACACCTTCAGAAAATCTATCATCCCACGCTTCCGATGCTGTTTTTTGTGCTAAAGCAGCTAAAGCAGGTGACTCTTGAGTAGTAGATTTTTCCAAATACGGGTCTAAATTTGCTGCTAACTGCCATACTTCATTTAACTTTCTACTCACTTCACTTGAGACATCATCTTTACTTACCATCTCAATAATATCTTGTAACTGCGCCGCTAATATCGTTAACGGTGTGACTGGTCTTGGAGTCATAATAAAGAATAAGGTAGAAGTAAAAAAATATAACGAAAGAGAAAAGGAAAGAAGAAGGTAAATTTTATTCCTTCTTCCTTGTTACTTATTCCTTTTTCCTTTCTCAGCTTCCCACTAATTCAGGTAATCCAGTAACTGGGTAAATATCTACACCTTCACCAGCAAAAGGATAACTCGCACATAAAGAACGATGTTCCCTCAAAGCTTCATCCAATTCTTCACGACTCAAATCGTTCATAAAGAAACAAGTACCAATGGGTTTCGGCATAGCAGCACGTAACAAACCATCTCTTGTTGATTTGATTGCCTCAGTAGCACGCCATAATATATCAATATCCATCACTGGGTGATCCAATGCAAGACCCAAACGACTCATTAACCCCAAAATGCGATCGCGCTCTTGGGTAGTGATGTATCCTCGCTTCGCAGCAATGGTCGCAGATAATGCCATATCAATATTAACTGCATGACCGTGGAATATAGGTGAGTGTGGTGCTAACTCTATAGTAGGACTCCAAGTGTGTCCATAAGCAATCACTCGATCCAAATCTAACTCATGCAAATTGGGAGTTTCTAACTCCAACATAGTCTTAATTGCTTCATAAGTAACGCGGTGCGCTACTTCTTTAATTTCTGGTGTCGCATCAATGTAACCGAAATGAGTCTCCAACAACTGCTCACCGTACGCATCCAGTAAATTAAAAACTTCTACATTCGCAACTACTGCAATCTTGACTAATTCTGCCATGCCGTTGCGAACTTGGTCTGTAGGTAAAGTCTTTAAGAATGAAAAATCTAAAATTACCTGCTTCGGTGGATGATATGCACCTAAACGATTTTTCAACTTTCTATGATTAACTGCGACTTTAATCGCTATACTCGCGTCAATCAAACCAATCAACGTTGTGGGAATCCGGATATAATTACTACTACGACGGTACGCAGCACAAGCAAAACCAGCAACATCAGTAATTAATCCACCACCAATCACTAAAACTGGCTCTTTGCGAATCAAATTAAAATTAGCAAACGCATCAATTATTAACTCAAAAGATTCCAGCGTTTTCTTTGTTTCAGTGATGATAATCGGGAAAACTGTCAAATCTATATCATGGTATGTAAAATACGCCTGCATTTGGTCGCCGTAAAACTGATGCACATTTGCATCTATAATTGCTAAACAACGTCCAAATTTCTCATATTGCTGCGCTAATTCCTTATTTTCAATGTCAAATGCGCCATCAACATAAGTTAGGCTAAACTCGATTTTCTCGTAACCTTCTACTCGAAATTCGGTTTCAGTAGCTTCAAACCATGCCTGTGGTATACTCATTGCATTCTATCCTTACACAAGTAGAAAGTTTTTAGTTCCTAGGATTAATCCCGAGAATTAAGTTGCTGATATACGCCAAATTCAGCAATTTAACTTGGCGTAAGCTATTGAGGAAGTTCTCCACTTCATGGTAAACCGCATTTACAAACAAATTGGTAGCACGAAACTTTACTTTCATGCATATTTTAAGTACAAGTAAATGCTTAAATATTTAATTAAATTGCTTGGTCGTCTTTAATTTTCTTACACTATATTGACAGCCTAAACAATACTAAACCTGGATAACAGAACTGACAAACTACATAAGTGCCCTCGCGTTCGTCCCTTTAAAACCTTTGTTACAGAGAAACGCTTATCTTGCTTATCCCCAGGCTTCCACTTCAGATTACACCCTTGATTCACTTTCGATCCATGATTGGCTAACATTGGTTTTGGAGCTTTTACTACGCAAAGGTTTACTCTCATTCGTCAGTTGATTTACCTCACTTTGAAACAATCAGCTTTTTTTGATTAGGAAATAACTTGTTATCTCAGTATTAAATAGCTTATGCGAAAGCAACATACACCAAAATCTTACTAAAGATAGAGAATTTTAGCTACATCCTAACTTTACCAGAGTTGAAGTAACTTAATCCACTTACTGATTCCTATGTCAGCACCGAGTTACTGATTAGAGAAATCATTAACTAGACGCACTTATCGATAGACAAGTTTATCTATCTGTCCTCAGCATATCTTTAACGTTTTTTTCTGTAAATAAATATAAGTTTAACAAAACTTTAAGAATAGGTTAATAATTTTTATTTACTAAATTGATGTAAAGGCACACTATTGCCGATAATTTAATCTAAATACATCAGTAG
>Ga0224723_1002321_pt1 | contig 10626 bp, 6 predicted proteins | sample Balambano_FR2_Me_FD_161647 | JGI IMG/M metagenome (GOLD analysis project Ga0224723, IMG submission 161647) | Freshwater sediment microbial communities from Lake Towuti, South Sulawesi, Indonesia - Balambano_FR2_MetaG | ecosystem: Environmental > Aquatic > Freshwater > Lake > Sediment | place...
TGGTGAACGCCTGTGACTCGTTCAATCCCTCGAAAGCCCATGCCATTAACATACATCCGTAAGCATTGCGGCTTAATGTCGTCACGGTATCCTTGAGCCACGCTGTAGCTGTCAATGAACTGACGGCGACAACTGACACAGATGTGATTTTGCTTACCTCTTCTCTTGCCATTCTTACGGATATGACTGGACTGACAGTCTGGGCATTGCCTCAAAATTGACCCTAATTCATCCCTCCATTATGCAACGCCAGATATTTCTACAGAGGATGATGCTCGTGGGTTTATTGACATGCTCAGAACGCGCCAGTCAACGCTGGTGGCAAACCAAAACCTCTCGCTGCTCAAAGGGTTTGCAGACTGGGCCATTGAACAAGGGCTGATGGAGTCAAACCCATTTACTGTAATCGCGCGGCTTAAAGGCAGCAAAGCCGTGAACCCCAAACGCACACCCCTCACCCTGGCGCAGACTCGTTCATTCCTCGACGCCATCAAATTTGATCGGTACTACAGCGGCTATCACGACTTCTGCATGGCGCTGTTTTACCTGGGTGTGCGGCCATCCGAGGCTGCCGGGTTGCGATGGCGACACATTGACTGGCAACGACGGGTTGTGACTATCTGCGAGTCCCTGAGCCGGGGAGAACAGGGCCAAACAGCAGACTATGCCCGGCAACGCAAGTCAACCAAAACCAACAAGGCCTGTGAAATAGAGCTGCACGAACATATCTATGCAATGCTCCAGGGCCGCTTCAACCCAGACATTGACAATGACGCCTTGATATTCACCACCTCAAGCGGGCTGCCTATCGATGATCACACCTTCAGCCAGCACGTCTGGCGGCGTATTTGCAAACGGATCGGCATTGAGCGCGTGCCCTATGCGGCCCGACACTCCTTGGGCAGCCACATGCTGGAGGCAAGCGCCACTATCCCTCAAGTGGCCGCTGTCCTGGGCAACACGCCGAAAACCACAGCAAGGTACTACAGCCACATGGTGAACCGGCCCAAAATGCCAGGGTTTTAATGCACGAGTTCTGCACGAGTTTTGGTGTCCAACAGTACCCAAAAAAACCTAATACACCCGAACTAAAAAGCCAGAGTCCTTAACAACTCTGGCTTTCGTGTCTGAAACCCAATCGGAGCGGCGGGATTTGAACCCACGACCCCTACTACCCCAAAGTAGTGCGCTACCAAGCTGCGCTACGCCCCGACGCACAAAAATCGTGCTCACCTAGAATAACACAGACAACCCCACTTACGAAGCTAGAAACTCCCTAGCGTTTGCAGGGTTTAATACCCATAGGACCAGCGGGCTCGATAACCGCGCATATCAATATGAGTAAATACAGAAGAACTAGCCAATCCGCCCCGGCTGCCCCACCAGCCATCTAGCCGTTTATAAACGTCATAGGGATGAATGCCGGAGATAGTAAAGTCCACTGCATCGCCCTGGAGATGGCGAGACAGGCTGGCACCGCCTACAGCCGCATTGATAGCCTTGGGGCGATACCAGGAATTGATGGTTATGGCTCGACCGCCATAGAGCTGGCGAATTTCTTCCAGGGCTTGAGCTACTCTGACAATGCCATAGACAACGGCCTGGCTTTCGGGAATGCGGGTACCGTTGTGGGTGGCTTCACCCCAAGTAAAGTTGCCCGGTTCGCTGTTTTGGGTCTTCCAAATAATCGGGTAGCTGGTGTAATAAACCGTGCTTAGCCCTGGGAATCGCATGGCTTTTCCCATCTCCTTAAGATTGGCCGGTTGGCTGGGTGGGGCCGTGTCGTTGGGTTGGTTGCCAGGCATATTACCGGCAACTTCCACATCTGGGATATAGACGTACCAGGTATTGCGGTTTTGGGCACCTAAAAAAGCTCCTTCCAGAGATACTTTGAGGTGGTTACGCTCAATCTCGCCGTAGGAGGTGAGTAAAAAGGTCGTCCCTTTTTTGATAAATACCTTGTCGTTTGCGCTCAGTTCGCCAGACAGTTGAGGCTGCGACTTAAACAGCGTGTCGCTGATTACCTTGAGTTCCTGACGGCTCCCTGAAACTTTGACATCAGGCTGGTACACATACCAGGTGTTGCGCTTTTGTGGGCCCAGGTTAGCCCCGGCCAGGGTAATCTTGAGGTGATTGCTGGCGGCTGGCAAGTAGCCTAACAACTCGTACTGCGTCCCACCTTTGACCAAAACCTTTTGCGCATTGTCTAATTGACTAGACAACTTCGGTTCTTGCTTAAACAGCGTGTCGCCAGTGACCGTGAGCGTTACTGAAGACTTGAGTTCGATATCAGGCTCGTAGACGAGCCAGGTCAGGGTAGCGTTGTCGCCCAGGGTAGGAGATGTCAGCACTACCTGCCAGTGCTCGCCCAGGTCAACGTAGTATTGAATGTCGATGGTTTGCCCTGCCGTCACCAAAACCTTGTCGGTCTCTAATGACGCACTGGCCTGATTTTGGTTCTTTTTGAAGTAGGTATCTTGTTTGGCTCTCAGGTACATAGGATGGCCTATTAGGTCTTACAAACCTTATCCATTACACTTATGCCCAAATTTTAAGGATGGTTGGAGATTTCGGCCCATAAAGCCATTGCTGAGCCAATTGTGGTGATGAAACGTAACACATTGAACCTGGTGCTGCTTAGTAAAAATAAGCCTCCCAGCGATAGCGCCGCCAACCTGACATCCATGTTTTTTGCCTTCTGCCTTTTGCCTTTTGCCTTTTAGGTCATAATCGCCCCGCCCATCAACCTGTCGTAGCGGCGTTGCAGTTCCTTAGCCAGGTAGGGCCAGCGATTCAGAGTATTGTCCTCCTGCAGAATGGATTCTGCGGCTTGGCGAGCCAGCATCAGCACATCCTGATCTTCAATTAAACTGGCCAGGGCCAGATCTGGTAGTCCCGATTGGCGCGTGCCCAGCACCTCCCCAGGGCCGCGAAAGCGCAAATCCATCTCGGCAATAAAGAAGCCATCCTGAGACTGCTCCAGCACCTTAAGCCGTTGCAGGGCGGTTTCGCTGCGGCTGCTGCTGACCAGTAGGCAATAGGACTGGGCCGCCCCTCGCCCGACCCGGCCTCGCAACTGGTGGAGTTGAGACAGGCCAAACCGTTCGGCGTGTTCAATCAGCATTACAGAGGCATTCGGCACGTCTACCCCGACTTCCACAACAGTGGTAGACACCAGAATGTGCGTCTCGCCGTGGCGAAAGGCGGTGATGGCCGCGTCCTTTTCAGCGGAAGACAGGCGCCCGTGCAGCAGGCCGACCTTAAATTCTGGGAAAATCACCTCAGCCAAGCGCTGGTGCTCATCCACGGCGGATTTGAGATCCAGCTTTTCTGACTCTTCCACCAGCGGTAGCACCACGTATACCTGACGGCCCTGGGCCATTTCGCGCTTAATCAGGTCGTAGGCGTGGGGGCGTTCCTTGCTGGTCAGCAGAGTGGTTTGAATGGCCTTGCGCCCCGGCGGTAGCTCGTCGATCTGGCTGACATCTAAATCGCCGTGCAGGGTCAGGGAGAGGGTGCGGGGGATAGGCGTGGCAGTGAGAGTCAGGACGTGGGGGTTGGCGCCCTTCTGCATTAGCCTGGCTCGCTGCTGCACCCCAAAGCGGTGCTGCTCATCAATCACCACTAGACCCAGGTCATGGAACTGCACTGGGTCTTCAATCAGCGCATGGGTGCCAACCAGGATAGGCAGTTCCCCGGTGGCCAGTTCGCCCAGCAGTTGGCGACGTTTGGCGGCGCGGGTAGAGCCGGTGAGCCGTTCTACGGGCAGGTGCAGTTGGTTAAACCACTCCACCAGTTTGCGGTAGTGCTGCTCGGCCAATACCTCGGTGGGGGCCATCAGAGCCGCCTGATACCCGGCCTGGATAGCCGCCAGAATAGCAACCACTGCGACCACGGTTTTCCCAGAGCCAACATCTCCCTGTACCAGGCGGTTCATCGGCACCGGCTTTTGCAGGTCGGCCAGAATGTCGTTGACCACGCGCTGCTGAGCATCGGTAAAGCGAAAGGGGATGAGGCCATAGAACCGGTCGATCAGTTCCCCTGTAGGAGCCAGAGTAATGGCGGTTTGCTGGGCTTGCTGCTGCTGGCGACGGCGCAGTAAACCCAGTTGCAGGTAGAAAAATTCGTCGAACACCAAGCGACGGCGGGCCTGGGCCAGGTGGTCTTCGTCGTTAGGGAAGTGGATTTGGGCGATCGCCTCCCCCACTGCAATCAACTCGTAGCGCTGGCGCACATCCACCGGCAGGGGATCCTGGAGTTCTGGCACCGCTGGCAGAGAGGCCGCTACCGCCTTGCGAACCAAGTCGGCAGGAACACCCTCCGTGAGCGCATACACGGGCACCAGTCGGCCAATGGTGAGCGATTCAATCCGGTCGCTGAGGCTATCCAGCACTTCCAGGTGAGGATCTTCCAGGGTGATGCCATATTTGCTTTCTTTGACCAGCCCCGACGCCGCCACAATCGCCCCCTGGGGATACTGCCGCTTTTGCTGCTGCTGCCAACTGGGAGTGCTGTAGCGGTTGCCGGGATAAAAGCGGTTTAGCTTCAGGGAGCCGCTGCCGTCAGAAAGCTGTAGCTCAAAGATCGTGAGTTTTTTGTTACGGGGACTGGTAAAACAATTAACCCGCTTGACCGTGCCGACGATAGTGACCGTCTCCCCCGGCACCAAGTCGCCAATTTTGACCTGCTGAGCGTAGTTGATGTGGTTGCGGGGATAGTAGTACAGCACATCCTGCACGGTGAACAGACCCAGCTTGGCCAGCCGCTCGCTGTTTTTTGGCCCCATGCCTTTTAAGTAGGTAATGGGTTGATCTAGCCCAAAGCGGGTGCTTCCGCTGGTGGTTGAACCCGTGACAACGGCAGCTTTAGGACTCTTTTTTGCCGAAGACGGTTGGCCTTTGGAAGAAGCGGGCGGGGACGAACCATAGTCAGCGGCGGGGGTCTCTTTGACTCTAAGCGCTTTGGTTTCTGCGTATTTCTCTAGCAGGCGTTGGGTATGGTGCAAACAGCGGCGGGTTTCGGCCACCAGATGCTGCCGCTGAGCAAAGCCTAGCTCACTGTAGGTAGCAAATTTATCCGCCAGAGCCTGCCAGGATTGTTGCTGCTCCACGGGCAAAACCGTAGGGGGACTTTGCAGACACCCAGCCAAAAACTCACTAAAGGTCTGTTGGTTGCCCACCAAATCGTTAAAGCCACTCTCAGCCTCCACCGAGAGCGCTCGTTGCAGCCGCGCCCAATCGGGAAAAGGAGAATGCTGGTCAGATGCCATAGGAGGGAATTCAACTCACTTAACGGGGCGAGTCGTCGTACCACACGGCCCGCCAAGCCTGCTCCGCTTCTGAAATTGCCATTTCTCGCTGCGCCTTCTGATACTGCTTGCCTAGCTTACGCAACTGGCCCAGGGCATTGCGTAGCCTGCCGCGCCACAGCGATGCTTGCACATCGGCAAACTCAATATCTGACAACCGCAGATTAATCGCCGCCAGATGGGTCATCATTCCTTCTCTGGGCTCGTCCTCGTCCTCATCATCCTCGTCGTCGTCCTCGTCGTCCTCGTCCCTAGTTCTAGAGGATTGATCCATAACCTGGCCTAAATTCTCATCCAAATTGGCTGAAATGGCCACCATCACGTTCAGCACATTAGGCACCGAACGGCCACGGCTGGAGCCAACCTCGGTTTCCGACGCGGCATCCAGCACCGCCTCTGGTAGATTGGGAATGACTTTGGCCGCCTGCAGCAGGTGATTAGCTTGCTTAGAAACGCGCTGCAAGACCTCACGAATTTGCTGCTCGATAAAGATGTGTTGTTTGGCCAGACGAGTTGGGGTCAGGTCATCCCCCGCAAAGAGGCGATCGCCTAGCGAATCCGACATTTCCTCCGCCAGGGCCGCCATTACCATTGATTTGAGTATCGAGGGCAACGGCAGAGCATCCGCATTAGCCTGATCTGCCTGCTCAGCATCCTCAAAATCATCCTCCGACAACGACTCATTGGCGTCCTGAAAAATCTCCATCGCCGTTAGCTCATAGTCAGCATCCTCGGCGTCTTCATCTGCCTGTGACTCAAGTTCAGGCTGCAATGAATGACTTGAAGTTGGGTTAGAGAAATCTGGCTCAGGTAAGGCTTGCTCAGGGATTTCGTCGCTGTCGGCAGCGTTGAAGTCAGCAGTGTGAGGCTCAACAATGGCTTCTAGGCTCAGGCGTGCTTGCCAGGCTGCACTGGGCTCCATCAGCTGCTGCAACCAGGTTGCCCCACTATGGCCAAGCTGCCGAATCCGGCTCTGGAGCTTTTCGCGCTGGTTGACTGAGAGCTCCAAGAATCCTTCTGGATAGACCTGGGTGCAAAGATGATAAGCCGCCATGATGACCTGGTGGCGCAGCGCCAGACCCAGGCTATCCAAATAGCTGGTGTAGAGGCGGTTGAACTCAGCCGCCAGGGCAACCGTAGCCTGGTTGAGACTGTCAATTTCCCTGCGAATAGTTTCTACCGGCCTTACCATCGGCAATACCCTTAACGTACTCTGGTTCTCTACTATATCGAAGGGAAGAGGGAAGGAAGGCGAAAGAGGCAGGGAGGAGGAGGGAAATCGCCAATTCAAAATCGACAGCCTTGTCAAGGTAGTAAAAACGACTTGGTCAAGCTCTATTTCGCCCTAAGCAACGGAATTATCGGTAGGGTGCGTCATCGCTGTAGTCCTTGAAGGGAAAGTCCTTAATCTGCATATGACATACCGCTGAGGTGCGTTACGCGGAGCAATAACGCACCCACCGTTATCTAAACTGTCTACTGACTAACCCAACCGGCCTACTTTTTCTTGCTGGGCTTCTTGGCCGCCTTCTTTGCCGGAGCCGCTGCCGCCGCTGGTTCTACGGCTGGTTCTGCAACTAGGGCCGCAGGTTCTTCAACCGGCTTGGGGGCTTCTTTTTTCAGGCCCGCTTGAGCCGCTACTTCTTCGGCAAAGTTAGTTTCTTCTTTTTCAATGCCCTCGCCCAGCACAAAGCGGGAAAAGCGACGCACCTGAATGTTCTCTCCAAGCTGAGCCACGGCCCGCTTCACCAGCTCATCTACCGAGATGTTTTGATCTTTGATGAAGGGCTGATCCATCAAAGCCAGCTCTTTGAGGCGCTTTTGAATGCGACCATCGACAATTTTCTCCCGCATGGCTTCGGGCTTGTTGGCCAGGTCATCGCGGCCCATTTCAATGGACTTTTCTTTGGTGACCACCTCTGGGGGAATGTCGCTAACGCGCACATACTCAACATTGGGGCAGGCCACAATCTGCATGGCCACATCGCGAACCAGGCTCTTGAACTCTTCCCGGCGAGCTACAAAGTCAGTTTCGCAGTTGACTTCTACCAGCACACCGACACGATCGCCCGTATGGATGTAGCTGCCGATAATGCCCTCAGCCGCCACGCGCCCTTCTTTCTTCGCCGCCGATGCAATGCCCTTTTGTCGCAGCCACTCAATGGCTTTCTCGATATCGCCCTCGGTTTCTTTCAGGGCTTTTTTGCAGTCCATCATGCCCGCGCCAGTTTTGTCGCGCAGGTCTTTAACGAGTTTTGCAGAAATCTCTGCCATGGTGATTTAACGTCCTAACGCGCTATCGTCGAACTCAACATAAACCAAGGGTTATACCCTTACCCAGCTTAAACCCCCGCCGCCCTCTTCATGAGATTAACCCTTGGGGAAAGCTAAGAAAATCTCCCGCCTCAGTGGGGTAGGGAGATAGCGTATCTCCCTACCGCCCTAGCACCCTCGCAGACCCTACTCTTCGTCATCCTCGTCAGCAGCGGGGATGTCGAAGGTATAGTCTTCTTCATCTTCGGCCCCATCGTAGTCGTCGTAGTCTTCATCGACGTTAGCCTGGCCGCCGTGGGAGCCTTCGTAGATGGCATCGGCCAGCTTGCCCAAAATCAACTTGATGGAGCGGATGGCATCGTCGTTGCCGGGAATGGGCACGTCCACCAGGTCGGGGTCGCAGTTGGTATCTAGCAGCGAGATGATGGGAATGCCCAACTTGTGGCACTCAGACACGGCGTTATATTCCCGCTTGATGTCCACGATAATGGCCACATCAGGCACTCGACGCATGGTTTTGATGCCGCCCAGATACTTTTGCAGCTTCTCCAGTTCGCGCCGCAGCACCGCCGCTTCTTTTTTAGGCCGCAGCTCAATCGCGCCGGTTTCTTCCATGCGCTCTAGCTCTTTGAGGCGGTCGGCCCGAGATTTAATCGTCGCCCAGTTGGTGAGCATGCCCCCCAGCCAGCGCTGGTTGACATAGTGCGACCCGCAGCGGCTGGCCTCTTGAGCCACAATGCCCGCCGCTTGCCGCTTGGTGCCAATAAACAAAAACCGCTGGCCCTGCTCTGCCGCCGACCGGGTAAAGGCATAGGCTTCTTCCAGCAGTTGGGCCGTCTGCACCAGGTCAATAATGTGGACACCATTGCGGGAGGTGAAGATGTACTGATCCATCTTCGGGTTCCAGCGGCGAGTTTGGTGCCCAAAATGTACCCCGGACTCCAGGAGTTCGGGTAGAGTGATAACGGACATTCAATTGTTCTCCTTTTTCGGGTTTATCCACCATCTGAAAGGCTCTCGTAAAGACCGAGAGACCCGAAAGTTCAGATGTGCGATTTTGACAACTTTACTAGGGTAGCATAACCGGGCGTTTTATGGAATGGGGGTGATGCTTGAGATCACCTCTGATGGCCTATTACATCACAACTTAGAAGGTTTTCTGCGAGTACCATAGCTGTAAGAGGCTTCCCGCTCGCTAGCCCCCGCAATGTCAGGCATGGCTTTAGACAACGTTGAGTTCGACACCTATTTACAATCGGTGATTACCACCTACAAGGAATGGTGGACGCACTACACGCTGACGGATGCCGTTGGCACGGTTGAGCAACCCAAACTCCAAAAGCCCTCTGTGTTTGACTTTGGTTTGATGGTGCAACCCATCGCCCAAGAGCGAGAGCCTGCCGATCCAGAAAACAATCCACCTCAGCAGGACAAAGAAAAAACCGAGCGCTTGCCTGTGCTGGAGGGGATTCGCAAGTATGCCGACGATCACGTGCTGCTGGTCGGTCGCCCTGGGTCGGGCAAGTCTACGGCGTTGATTCGTCTGTTATTGGAGGAGGCGACGGCCCTCACCCCTAGCCCCTCTCCCAAGCCTGGGAGAGGGGAACCGGAGTGCATACCTGTGTTGGTGGAGTTGCGCTATTGGAGGCGTTCCATCGAGGGGCTGATCCAGGGGTTTCTGCAACGGCACGGGCTGATGTTGAATGACGCGACCCTGTCCACTCTGCTAGTCCAAGGACGGTTTTTGCTGCTGATCGATGGGCTGAATGAGCTGTCTTCGGAGCGCGCGAGAACCCAGCTTTCAGCCTTTCGGCGCAACTACCCCAAGGTGCCAATGATTTTTACCACGCGAGATTTGGGGTTGGGGGGCGATTTGGGGATTGCGAAGAAGCTGGAAATGCAGCCCCTCACTGAGCCGCAGATGCAAGAATTCATTCACGCCTATCTGCCTGACCAGGCGGAGGCGATGCTACGGCAGTTAAGCGATCGCCTGCGGGAGTTTGGCCAAACCCCGCTGCTGCTATGGATGCTGTGCGAGGTGTTTCAGCAGTCGCCCAATCGGCAAATGCCCACTAACCTGGCGGAGGTGTTTCGGGCGTTTACGACCATGTATGAAGACAGCAGCCTGCGTAAGCACGAGGTGGCACTGCTGAAGGGGGATGTGCGGCCCCTGAGTGATCGCCGCCTGTGGAAAGACGCCCTAAAAGCCCTGGCGGCCTTGATGATGCAGGGCAAAACCCCGGTCGATTTTCGCGTGGCCATTCATCGCACCGAAGCCGAACTCGAACTCGGCAAACTCTTTGCCAATGAGCAATTCCCCACCCGCGACATCCTCGACGACCTGCTCAAATACCACCTACTGCAAACCCGCACCACCGACCAACTCGAATTTCGCCACCAGCTAATTCAGGAATATTACGCCGCAGAACACCTACTGCCCCTATTGCCAGAGCTAACCGATGACCAACTCAAGCGCGACTACCTGAACTACTTGAAGTGGACAGAACCCATTGCCCTGATGCTGGCCCTAGTGAGTGACGACGCCCAAGCGCTACGGGTGGTGAAGCTGGCCCTAAATGACGTTGACTCGATGCTGGGCTCCCGATTGGCGGGGAAAGTCAACCCTACCCTGCAACCCACAACCATCGGCTGGATTGATGGCCTAGACATTCCCATAGCTCTTAAGGTTCGGTGTTGGGCCATGAGTCCCAGTGAGGCGGCCCTACCCGACTTGCTCAAGGCTCTGGAAGACTCAGACGCTAGTGTGCGTTGGAGGGCGGTGGCCGCATTGGGCCGAATCGGCAGTGAGGCAGCCCTGCCCGGCTTGCTAAAGGCTCTGGACGACTCAGACGCCGATGTTCGTAGGCACGCGGCCTATGCGTTGGGGAAAATTGGCGGTGAGGCGGCTGTTGCCGGCTTGCGGCAGGCCCTGGAAGACCCAGACTCCGAGGTTCGTTGGCGCGCGGCCTATGCGTTGGGGGAAATTGGCGGTGAGGCGGCCGTTGCCGGCTTGCGGCAGGCCCTGGAACACCCAGACTCCGATG
>Ga0224723_1002323_pt1 | contig 10623 bp, 5 predicted proteins | sample Balambano_FR2_Me_FD_161647 | JGI IMG/M metagenome (GOLD analysis project Ga0224723, IMG submission 161647) | Freshwater sediment microbial communities from Lake Towuti, South Sulawesi, Indonesia - Balambano_FR2_MetaG | ecosystem: Environmental > Aquatic > Freshwater > Lake > Sediment | place...
GGCTGGGACGGCTTCGAGGGCTCCCCGCTGGAGTCGCGCTTCACCTTTTCCACCTTCGTCGTGGGCGCCGCGAACCGGCTGGCTCATGCCGCGGCCCTGCAGGTGACGGAAGCCGTCGCCGACCAGCCGCTGCGCTACAACCCGCTCTATCTCCACGCCAAGGTCGGCCTGGGCAAGACGCATCTGCTGCATGCCATCGCCTGGGAGGTGAAGCGCCGCAAGCCGAAGGCCAAGGTGCTCTATCTCACGGCCGAGCGCTTCATGTATTCCTTCGCCGAAGCGTTGCAGAGCCGCGAAGCGCCCGCCTTCAAGGACAAGATCCGCGCCATCGACATCCTGCTGATCGACGATATCGAGTTCCTCCAGGGGCGCACCTTCCAGCAGGAGTTCTGCCACACGCTGAACTCCCTGATCGACGGGGGCAAGCAGGTCGTGGTGGCGGCGGACTGCCCGCCCATGCAGCTCGAAAGCTTCGACGCCCGGATGCGCTCGCGCCTCTCCGGCGGCCTTGTCGCCGAGCTCGGCACGCTGGATTACGACCTGCGCTACAAGATCCTGAAGCGGCGCGCGGCGGAGAAGGCCGAGCTGGAGCGCGGCTTCGCGATCCCGGAGCCGGTGATCGAATATCTCGCCACCCAGCTCACCGAGAGCGGACGCGAGCTTGAAGGCGCCATCACCCGGGTCCACGCCTCCTTCCAGCTCACCGCGCAGCCGGTCACGGTGGACTCGGCGGAGCAGATCATCGGCGATCTGGTGCGCTCGAAAGAGCCGCGCCGCGTCAAGATCGACGACATCCTGCGCGTCGTGATGAAGCATTTCGGCGTCAATCGCGGTGACCTGCTTTCGAGCCGCCGCAACCGCTCCATCGTGCGTCCGCGTCAAATCGGCATGTGGCTGGCGAAATCGCTCACCGCGCGATCTCTGCCGGAAATTGGCCGCCGTTTCGGCGGGCGGGATCACACCACCGTGCTGCACGCCATCCGCAAGATCGAGTCGCTGCTTGCCGAAGACGCTTCGCTGCGCGAGGAGGTCGAGGTTCTGAAGCGCATGCTCAAAGAGTAGTCGCGTGTTGTGCCGGGGAGACAATTCGCTCCGACCTGTCGCAGCCGCTATCACGGGTCCGGCGTTCGCGCCGGGCCTATTCCGCTTCTCAAACGGCGTTCCCGGTTGCAGACTGGCGACCCTGCAGCCCAGCGGGCGTGGAGCGTCCCGCCTCTTCCGCCCCGAGCCGCGGCGCAGGTTGAAAGCGATGCCGCACACCGGCTATGCCATAGACCTGATAGGGTCTGTCCGAATCAAGCGCGGGTAGAGGAACTTCCATGCGTCTGCTGATCGAGAAGAGCGCATTGCTGAAGGCCTTGCAGCATGTGACGAGCGTCGTCGAGCGCCGCAACACCATTCCCATTCTGTCCAACGTCGTGCTCCGCGCCGAAGGCGGCGCGCTCCATTTCAAGGCGACAGACCTGGACATCGAAGTCACGGAGACGGCCCCCGCCGAGATTGCCGCGCCGGGCGCGACCACCGCTCCGGCCCATACGCTCCACGACATCGTGCGCAAGCTTCCCGAAGGCGCGCAGATCGAGCTGGTCCGCCAGGGCGAGGACGGGCGCATGGCGCTCACCGCCGGCCGCTCCCGCTTCCTCCTGGCCTGCCTGCCGGCCGATGACTTCCCCGATCTCGGTCTCAGCGGCATGTCGCACCGCTTCGAGGTCCCGGCGCGGGACCTCGCGCGCCTGATCGAGAAGACGCGCTTCGCGATTTCCACCGAGGAGACGCGCTATTACCTCAACGGCATCTATCTCCACGCCTTGGAGACGCCCGAAGGCCATCGTCTGCGGGCCGTCGCAACGGATGGCCATCGCCTTGCGCGGATGGATGTCGACCTGCCCGATGGCGCTGCCGGAATGCCTGGGGTGATCGTGCCGCGCAAAACGGTGCATGAGCTGGCCAAGCTGCTCGCCGATCACAGCGAGTCGGTGTCGGTCGAGCTCTCCGCCAATAAGATCCGCTTCACGGCGGGACATGTCGTGCTCACCTCCAAGCTGATCGACGGCACCTTTCCCGACTATCAGCGCGTCATCCCGCAAAGCAATGACAAGACGCTGCATGTCGAGAACGCCGCCTTCATCAGTGCGGTCGACCGTGTCTCCACCCTCTCCAGCGAGAAGGGCAGGGCGGTGAAGCTGAATATTTCCGGCTCCAAGCTGGTGCTGTCGGTCAACAACCCGGAATCGGGCTCCGCAACCGAGGAAATACCCGCCGAATATACCGGTGAGCCTATGGAAATTGGCTTCAATGCTCGCTATCTATTGGACATATCGGCCCAGTTCGAGGGCGAGCAGGCGGCGTTCAAGCTGTCCGACGCCAGCGCGCCGACGGTCATGCAGGACGAAAAGGACATATCAGCCCTCTATGTGCTGATGCCGATGCGCGTTTAGCGTTCGACTCACCGCGGGATCGGCGCCGTCTGATTGGAATTGGAGAAACGTTGGCTGCTTCAAGCCCTCGAATCGGAATTGCGGCAGAAACCGATGCCGCGGGCCGGCGGCTCTGGCTCGCGCGCCTCGGGCTGATGGATTTTCGCAACTATGCCAGCGCCTCGCTCCATCTCGGCCCGGAGTCTGTCATTCTGAATGGCAGCAATGGCGCGGGTAAGACCAATATCCTCGAAGCGGTCTCCCTGCTGGCGCCCGGCCGCGGCCTTCGCGGCGCAAACTTCGCCGAGCTCGCCCGGCTTGACGCAAGCTCGGGCTGGAGCGTGTCCGCGCGCGCCTCGATCGACGGCGCGGAGATTGTGCTCGGAACGGGGCAGATCGCCCCGCCCGGCAACCCGGCGCCCCTCGGCCGCATGGTTCGGATCGACGGCGCGCCGGCGAGCGGCTCCGGCGCGCTCGGCGATTACATCCAGGTGCTCTGGCTGACGCCCGCCATGGACGGCCTGTTCACCGGCCCGGCCGCGGAGCGCCGCCGCTTCCTCGATCGGATGGTGGCGAGCTTCGACCAGGCTCACCGGACGCGGCTCAATCAGTTCGAACGCGCCATGCGCCAGCGCAATCGCCTGCTGGAGATGGGCGAGCGCTCCGAGCGATTCTTCGCCGCCATCGAGGCGCAGATGGCCGAAACCGGAACGGCGATTGCGGCCGCGCGCGTCGAGGCGCTCGACCGCATGGCGAGCGTGATCGCGGCCGGCCGGCAAGGCCGGGAAAGCGCTTTCCCCTGGGCCGAGCTGGCGCTGGAAGGCTGGCTGGAGGCGTTGGTGCGGCAGGCGGCGGCCCTCGACGCCGAGGATGCCTATATCCTCCGCCTCGCCGAGGCGCGCGAGCGCGACCGCGCCGCGGGGCGCACGCTGGAAGGGCCGCATCGCGCCGACCTCCGCGTGGCGCACGGTCCGAAGCAGATGCCCGGCCATCTGTGCTCGACGGGCGAGCAGAAAGCGCTGCTGATCGGGTTGATCCTCGCGCATGCCCGGGCCGTGAAAGACGCCCGTGGAGGGCTCGCCCCCCTCCTTCTTTTGGACGAAATCGCGGCGCATTTGGACCTCGCGCGGCGCGCGGCGCTGTTTGCCGAAATCGAGTTGCTGGGCGCTCAGGCCTGGATGACCGGGACCGATCCCGAGATTTTCGCTCCGCTCGAAGGCAGCGCGCAATTCTTTACCGTCGCCAGTGGCGTGACGACCCGCAGAGAACAGGATGTCGGGCGCTCTCGGGCGCCGCACAGGAAGACCGGCTGAAGGACGAGCCTGAATGAGCAGCAATCTGGCCCGCAAACCCATGCCCGAGGAAGAATATGGCGCGGAGTCGATCAAGGTCCTGAAGGGCCTTGACGCCGTGCGCAAGCGGCCGGGCATGTATATCGGCGACACCGATGACGGCTCGGGCCTGCACCACATGGTCTATGAGGTGGTCGACAACGCCATCGATGAGGCTCTGGCCGGCTATTGCGACCGCGTGCTCGTCACGCTGAACGCCGACGGCTCCGCCACGGTGGAGGACAATGGCCGCGGCATTCCGACCGAGATTCACACCGGCGAAGGCGTATCCGCCGCCGAAGTGATTATGACGCAGCTTCATGCGGGCGGCAAATTCGACCAGAATTCCTATAAGGTCTCCGGCGGCCTGCATGGCGTCGGCGTGTCGGTGGTGAATGCGCTGTCCGCGCGGCTCGACCTCACCATCTGGCGCGGCGGGCGCGAGCACGCCATGACCTTCGAGCATGGCGTTCCGCAGGCGCCGCTGCAGGCGGTCGGCGAGGCGCCGGGCCGCAGCGGCACCAAGGTGACGTTCCTGCCCTCGTCCGAGACCTTCACCAAGACCGAGTTCGACTATAAAACGCTGGAGCACCGCCTGCGCGAGCTGGCTTTCCTGAACTCCGGCGTGCGCATCCTGCTGGAGGATCTGCGCGGCGTCGAGCCGTTGCGCGAGGAGCTGCTCTATGAGGGCGGGCTGGAAGCCTTTGTGCGCTATCTCGACCGCGCCCGCCATCCGCTGATCGACGCCCCGATCACGCTCAAGGCCGAGCGCGACGGCATCACCGTGGAATCGGCGCTATGGTGGAATGACGGCTATCACGAGAGCGTGCTCTGCTTCACCAACAATATCCCGCAGCGCGACGGCGGCACCCATCTCGCCGGCTTCCGCGCCGCGCTGACGCGCACCGTCAACACCTATGCCGCCGAATCCGGCATCGCCAAGAAGGAGAAGGTGCAGCTCACCGGCGACGATGCCCGCGAGGGCCTCACCTGCGTGCTTTCGGTGAAGGTGCCGGACCCGAAATTCTCAAGCCAGACCAAGGATAAGCTGGTCTCCTCCGAAGTGCGCCCGGTGGTCGAGAGCGTCATGACCGAGGCGCTCGGCGCGTGGTTCGAGGAGCACCCGGCGGAGGCCAAGGCCATCGTCCAGAAGATCGCGGAAGCGGCGGCTGCCCGCGAGGCGGCGCGCAAGGCCCGCGAGTTGACCCGGCGCAAGGGCGCGCTCGACATGGCGAGCCTGCCCGGCAAGCTCGCCGATTGCCAGGAGCGCGATCCGGCTAAATCGGAGCTGTTCCTGGTCGAGGGCGACAGCGCCGGCGGCTCCGCCAAGCAGGGCCGCGACCGCGGCTTCCAGGCCGTGCTGCCCTTGCGCGGCAAGATCCTCAATGTGGAGCGCGCGCGCTTCGACAAGATGCTGTCCAGCCAGGAGATCGGCACGCTGATCACCGCGCTCGGCACCGGCATCGGGCGCGACGATTTCGATATCGGCAAGCTGCGCTATCACAAAGTCATCATCATGACCGACGCCGATGTCGACGGCGCCCATATCCGCACGCTGCTGCTCACCTTTTTCTACCGGCAGATGCCGGCCTTGATCGACGGCGGCTATCTCTATATCGCCCAGCCCCCGCTCTATAAGGTGAAGCGCGGCCATTCCGAGCAATATCTCAAGGATCAGCGCGCGTTCGAGGACTACCTCATCCAAGGCGGCACCGACGACGCCTTGCTCGCCCTCGGCTCGGGCGAGGAGATCGCCGGCGCCGATCTCCGCCAGATCGTGGAGAAGGCGCGCGCGGCGGCCGGCATTCTCGACGGGCTGCATTCCCGCTACGCCCGCTTCGTCGTGGAGCAGGCGGCGATCGCCGGAGCGCTCGACCCGAAGGCGCTGGCGGACCAAGCCCGCGCCGAGGATCTGGCGGCGCGCATCGCGGCCCGGCTCGATACGCTGTCGGAGGAAACCGAGCGCGGCTGGGCGGGCGCGGTCACGGATGAGGGCGGCCTGATCTTCACCCGCGAGGTGCGCGGCGTCAAAGAAGCCCACACGATCGATCGCGCCCTGATCGCCTCGGCGGACGCCCGCAAGCTGAACCGGCTCACCCCGCATTTCGCGGAAACCTACGCCACCACCGCCACGCTGCGCCGCAAGGGCGTGGAGACCCCGGTCCACGGTCCGGTCTCCCTGCTGGATGCCGTCTATGAGGCAGGCCGCAAGGGCATCTCGATGCAGCGCTATAAGGGCCTCGGCGAGATGAACCCGGAGCAGCTCTGGGAGACGACGCTCGATATGACTGTGCGCACGCTGCTTCAGGTGAAGATCAGCGAGCTCGACGAAGCCGACGAGATTTTCTCCAAGCTGATGGGCGACGTGGTCGAGCCGCGCCGCGAGTTCATCCAGGAGAATGCGCTGGCGGTGGCCAATCTCGACGTCTGATCCGGCTCCTTGGCCGTGACGCGTCTCTTTGCAAGGGAAGGCTGCCGCGCCTGGCCGCATGCGGCTTCGGACCGGGCGTGGAGCGTTGCAATCAGGCGGAAAGTCCTTCCAGGCAGAAAACAGGCCTGTCGGCCTGAGATTTAGCGCCCTGCAGTGGGAATGCATTCCCCTTGCCCATGGGAAGGCGGTAACTTCCCCGCCTTCCGTCTGATGCTCTCGCGGTGGACGCTCAGCGGCGATGAGCCCTTAAAGCGCTTACCCGCCGCCTTCGGATAAAGAACCCCAACTCGGCAAAACCGAGCGGCGCTCCCGGTTCAGGCGAACCGGGACAGGCTCTCGTGGAGCGAATTCGACATTTAAATCCCGGTTGCGGCTAAGTTCGTTTTTCAAATGTCAAATTCTTAAGCTCCACTAGACTTAAAGCTTTCTCGTGGTTCTTGAGGGTCCAACATTTGCAAACGCAGCTGCGGCAGGTGGGATGCAAACGCTGGAATCGAACCACTAGGCTGCTTCACGCCCGTTTGCCGCCATCCCCGCGCCGGGCCGCAGATCCGGCGGCAGCGCCTCCTCGCGCACCAGCGCGTCGATCGCGTCGCCGAGCGGCAGCGTCTCCTGCTTCTGGCTGCCGAGACGGCGGATGGAGACGGTGCCTTCCTCCGCCTCGCGCTTGCCAACGACGAACATCACCGGAATCTTGGCGTGGGAGTGCTCGCGCACCTTGTAGTTGATCTTCTCGTTGCGAAGATCGGTTTCGGCGCGCAGGCCCGCCTCGGCGAGACGGCGCGCGACCTCGCCCGCATAGCCATCGGCCTCCGACACGATGGTCGCGACCACCACTTGCAGCGGCGAGAGCCAGAGCGGCAGGTGCCCGGCATAGTTCTCGATCAGGATGCCGATGAAGCGCTCCAGCGAGCCGAACATGGCGCGGTGGATCATCACCGGCACATGCTTGCCGCCGTCCGCGCCGATATAGAAGGCGCCGAGCCGCTCGGGCATGTTGAGGTCCACCTGAACGGTGCCGCACTGCCAGTCGCGTCCGATCGCGTCGCGCAGGGTGTATTCCAGCTTGGGCCCGTAAAACGCGCCCTCGCCCTCGTTCAGCACATAGGGCTGGCCGGCGGCGTCCATCGCATCCTTCAGGGCCTGCTCCGCCCTGTCCCACACCTCGTCCGAACCGACGCGCTTCTCCGGCCGGGTCGCCAGCTTGATCTTCACGTCCTTGAAGCCGAAGTCCTCATAGATCGACAGGATCAGCCGGTTCAGCTTCAGGCATTCCTCGGTGAGCTGGTCCTCGGTGCAGAAGATATGAGCGTCGTCCTGCGTGAAATGGCGCACGCGCATAATGCCGTGCAGCGCGCCGGAGGGCTCATAGCGGTGCACCTTGCCGAACTCGGCCAGCTTCAGCGGCAGGTCGCGATAGGACTTCAGCCCGTTCTTGAAGATCTGCACATGGCCGGGGCAGTTCATCGGCTTGCAGCAATAGACCTTTTCGTCCGGGGTCTCCGCGATGTACATGTTCTCGCGGAACTTCTCCCAATGGCCGGACTGCTCCCAGAGCACCCGCTCCATCATATCCGGCGAGTTCACCTCGACGAAGCCTTCCGCGTTCTGGCGCCGGCGGATGTAGTTGACGAGGCTCTGGAACAGCGCCCAGCCCTTGGGGTGCCAGAATACGGCGCCCTGCGCCTCCTCCTGGAAGTGGAACAGGTCCATCTCGCGGCCCAGGCGGCGGTGATCGCGCTTTTCCGCTTCCTCCAGCATCTGCAGATAGGCGGCGAGGTCCTCCTCCTTCGCCCAGGCCGTGCCGTAGATGCGCTGGAGCTGCGGGTTGCGGTGATCGCCGCGCCAATAGGAGCCGGCGAGCTTTTGCAGCTTGAACGCCTTGCCGACCTTGCCGGTGGAGGTCATATGCGGGCCGCGACAGAGATCGAGCCATTCGCCCTGGCGGTAGATCTTCACATCCTCGCTTTTGGGGATGGCGTCGACCAGCTCCACCTTGAAATCCTCGCCCTTTTCGGCGAAGTACGCCTTCGCTTTCTCGCGGCTCCAGACCTCCTTGGTGAAGGGCTGATCGGCGGCGACAATGTCCCGCATTCTCGCCTCGATCCTGGCGAGATCGTCGGGTGTAAAACTCTCGTCACGATAGAAGTCGTAAAAGAAGCCGTTCTCGATCACCGGGCCGATGGTGACCTGAGTGCCCGGAAACAGGTCTTGCACGGCCTCGGCCATGACATGGGCGGCGTCGTGACGGATCAGCTCCAGCGCCTCCGGATCGTCGCGGGTGACGATCTTGACCGCGGCATCGCGCGAAATCGGGTCGGCGAGGTCGGCAAGCTGCCCGTCAAGGCTGACGGCCACGGCCTTCTTGGCGAGAGATTTGGAGATAGACGCGGCCAGTTCTGCGCCGGAGATGCCGGATTTGAATTCGCGAACGGAGCCGTCGGGGAAAGTCAGGTGAATCATGATGCCTCTCACTCCCGCCAAACCAGTGCGGGTAAGATTGATGGGATTACCGTATAACACCCGGCTAAGCGGCCAAGCAACGCCATTTACATCTTAGGTGAGCTTTGCTTTCCGGATCGATCTTGGGCTAATGTCCCCAAAAAAACACATCTTTCCATTGTCAATCTAGAAGAGCTGCGAATTTCAAGCATGAGGCAGATCGCTATGCGTTTGATATCGATGGCAACGGCCATGCTGGTCTGCTCCCTTTCTGCGGGGGGTATCGCCCATTCACAGACATTGCCGCCGGGGGAAGCGCGGCCTTTCGAGCTCGCCCAGAATGCGGCGCAGCCGCGACTTGCGCAGCCGCGACCGGCGGCGCCGCCCCAGGCTTCGCCAGGGCCGTCGCCCAATCCGCAGCGCGACGAGTTCGTCAACCGGCTGAACGCGAACACCGTGACGGTCGTCTCCGGCAACCCGAACGGAACCTATCTCACCATCGCCTATGACATCTCCGCCGTGCTCGACGAGGGCGACAATTTGCGGGTTCTGCCCGTGGTCGGCAAGGGCGGCTCGCAGAATGTGAAGGACATTCTCTATCTACGCGGCGTCGATATGGGCATCACCCAATCGAACATTCTGCGCTATTTCAACGAAACCGGCGAGGTCGGGCGCAATATCGAGGGCCGGCTGCGCTATGTGGCGCGTCTCTTCAATGAAGAGATGCATGTGCTGGCAAAGCCTGAGATCAACACGCTGCAGGATCTGCGGGGCAAGAAGGTCAATTTCAGCGATGTCGGCAGCGGCACGCAGACCACCACGCGGCTCATCTTCAAGGATCTAAAAATCCCGGTGCAGGAAGTGAATATGGGCCAGGCCGACGCCTTCGAGGCGATCAAGCGCGGAGAGATCGACGCCACCATCCTGATCGCGGGCAAGCCGGCCGGCGCGTTCACCCGGCTCAAGGCCGATCCGGCCTTCAAGATCATCCCCGTGCCCTACACGCAGGAGCTGTACGAGTATTATCTGCCGACGACGCTCACCCATGAGGACTACCCCCAGCTGATCGGCAAGGATGCGCCGGTGAGCACCATTGCGGTCAGCGCCGTGCTCGCGGTTTTCAACTGGCCCGCCAATACGGACCGCTACCGCCGTGTGCAGCAGTTCACGGAAGCCTTTTTCAAGAATTTCGACCAGTTTCTGAAGTCGCCGCGCCACCCGAAATGGAAAGAGGTCAATCTCGCCGCCGAACTGCCGGGCTGGACCCGGTTTCCGGCCGCCCAGGAGATCCTGGATCGGGAGAAGACCGGTTCCACTGGCAACGACGCGCAGATCCGGCAGGCGTTCGAGCAGTTCATCGCCAAGCTCCCGGACCCGGGCGGTCAGGCGACAAGTCAGGCGCGCCGCGACGAGCTGTTCGCCCGCTTCCTGGAATGGCACAAGTCGCAGAAAACGGCGCGGTGAGGTTCATTCCCTCCAAGCGGCGGTGACCGGCGAAGATTGCGGCGAATGCTTGCCTAAGCAGCCATTCCTGGCTTCGCCACGAATGGCTGCTTAGCTTCCTTTGTCGAGCAGGTTTTTTGACCCAAAACCGGCGGCCACTTTTGGGAAAACCTGCCTAGTGCGCTGACGCATTCACTTCGTTCAGGGTCACAGCACTAGCCTTTTGTTGTGCCTCAATTTTCCAAACTCCGGCTGAAGCCTCCGTTTGGATCGATGCACTCGCGGCCTGAACACAGGGCGCTTAATGTATCGGGGGGGTGTTGGCCCGTGGACAAGATCAGGGGCCGGCTTGCGCCGGCTCGGCGGGGGGCGCCGGCCCAGCCATCGAAATAGCTGGCGGCGTCAGCGCTTTCCCTTCTTCCCCTTTTCCTGGGCCAGCGATGCCTTCAGCGCTTCCATGATGCTGACGACATTGCCCTGCGGCTCCGGCTCCTTCTCCGGCTTGGCGGCGGCCTTCTTGGCCTTCTTGCTGCGCTTGCCTTCGATGAGTGTCTTGAGC
>Ga0224723_1002324_pt1 | contig 10621 bp, 9 predicted proteins | sample Balambano_FR2_Me_FD_161647 | JGI IMG/M metagenome (GOLD analysis project Ga0224723, IMG submission 161647) | Freshwater sediment microbial communities from Lake Towuti, South Sulawesi, Indonesia - Balambano_FR2_MetaG | ecosystem: Environmental > Aquatic > Freshwater > Lake > Sediment | place...
AGTGTGCGGCTCAAGCTAACGGAGTTAGTGGGTGGCTTTCCAGCCGTCAAGTCTCCCTTGGATGCTCGTGTCCTCGAAACGAAGGACTTCGATACCCACACGCGCGAAAAGATCGTCTTCACGAGCCGGGAGGGGATGGAGGTACTTGCTTACCTGGCGAAACCAAAAGGTTTCACGGCGGCCTTGCCGGTGATGATCTGTGTGCCGGGGCACGGCGTTGGCGTCGAGGATCTCATCGCGAATCCGGGCGGTTACTCGCACGCCTACGCGCTGCAAGCCGCCGAGAAAGGAGTCGCCGCGCTGGCGATCGAGCCGCTTGCCTTCGGTCATCGCCGGGACCCGATCAATGCCGCCCGCGGCGCGGGAGCGAATTCCTGCCAGCCGGCGGCCGGCGCGGCGCTGTTGTTGGGCGAAACGATGATCGGCTGGCGCGTCTACGACGTGATGCGGGCCATCGATTACATCGAAACCCGGAAGGACCTCGATGCGAGGCGCGTGGGCTGCATGGGCATCAGCGGCGGCGGCACGTGTACGTTGTTCGCCGCGGCGCTGGAAGAGCGCATCCGGGCGGCCTTCGTCTCCGGCTACCTCTGTACCTTCCGCGATTCGATCCTTTCGCTCGCCCATTGCATGGACAACTATGTGCCGGGCATCTTGAATTGGGCAGAGATGAGCGACGTGGCAGGATTGATCGCGCCGCGGGCCTTCTTCGCCGAGACCGGCGAGAAGGATAAGATCTTTCCGATCCAAGGCTTTCAGGAAGCGATAGCGGAGGTGGAAAGAATTTATGCGGCGGCTGGCGCGAGCGCCGAGATCCGCTCGGCGGTCCATCCGGCCGAGCACGTATTCGACGGCCGCGAGGGGCTGCCATTTATCATTGGCAAGCTCAAGGCTTAGTCAATACTGCATCACGCTCGTGAATTCCGCCTGCACCTTAGGATCGGGCGCGTCTTCGGCTATTTCCTCCCAGGCGTTCGGAATGTCCGGCATCTCTACCTCGATCTCGCTCGAGCCGTCGAGCACCGCGACTTGCTGTTCGGTAAATGAACCGAGATAGCGGGTTTCGCCGACTTCGATCGTGGCCAGCACTTTCGCCGTTACATACGCGCCCAAGCTATACACGCGCACGGACGAGCCGATAAAATCGACCCGCTCGTAGGTGCCGGGCTGAACAGGCAGTTCGCCATCGTTCCACTTGGCGAACAAGAGATCGCGGACCGTTCCCAGGCCGCCGCCGTTCAAGTTGTAAAGCTGGGTTTGCATGAGGTCTTGGGTGACGTTCAAAGAGATCGGCGCTTCGGCGTCGATCTTGATCGAGACGTTGCGTATGCGAGCCATGCGGCAAAGTGCAGTCATGTGGGTGGAGGTAGTTTAGAACTCGATTGAAGCCAGGATTTCGGAAGGCTTTTTTTCAAACGCCTTGCAAATGGAGAGAAAGCTTTCCAGCGAAGGCAGATGGGCGCCCCGTTCGATGGAACTGATTTGGCTGACGCTCAGTTTAGTAGCGGCGGCGACGTCCTTCAAGGACCAATCTTTTTCAACGCGCAGCATCTTGATGCTGTGCCCCAAGCGTTCCCGCAAGCGATCCTGCGCGGCGCGGCCGAGGCCAAAAGTTTCGATGGCGTTGTTGAGGGTCGTGCGCAACTGCTGTAAGCCGAACGGTTTGGTGAGGTAGTCGAAAGCTTTCCGCTTCAACGCCGCACGCATATCGTCGAGCGAAGGGTAACCCGTCACGATAATCACGCAAAGTTTCGGCCAACGTGTCAGCAACGTGTCAAGCACTTGCTCGCCCCGGAAGTCGCCCATTTTCATGTCGAGCAGGACGATGTCGGGCAGCCGCTGCTCGGCGGCTTCAAAGAGCTCCTCGGGTAAGCCATAACCGCGCACGAGGAACTGCTGGTCTTCCGCCAGTACGTCCTCCATGTAGCCGCGAAAATCGTTATCGTCATCGAGGACGGCGATCTCGACTTGCGCTAGGCTCGGCGCGACTTCCATAAGATCTACTGTAATATCGAGGATTCGATGCAGCGCAGAAATTTCCTCCCGTTGCTTGCCGCCCCCCTAGCGGCGCAGCCCAAGCCGCCGAATGTCGTGCTGGTACTTTTCGACGACCTCAGTTGGCGTGACTTCTCCTGCTATGGCAACGATTTCCATCGCACGCCAAACATCGACGCGCTGGCGGGCGAAGGTGCGCGTTTCACCAACGCCTATGCTTCGTGCCCGGTTTGCAGCCCAACGCGATCGGCGATCTTGACCGGCAAGACACCCGTGAGAAGCGGCGTGACCGATTGGATTCCCGGCCGCGCTCAGTGGCCCACCGCCAAGCTGATCACGCCGCGCACTCCCATGCAAATGAAACTCGAGGAAGTGACGCTCGCCGAACGCCTCAAGCAGGCTGGCTACGCGACGGCCTCGATCGGTAAATGGCATCTCGGCGGCGAGGGCTTTGCCCCCACGGCACAAGGCTTCGACCACAATACCGGGGGCAATCACAAGGGCGCAAACGCCTATTTCGGCCCGTTCGATCTGCCGGGACTAGCGGGCCGCACGAAGGAACACTACTTGACTGACGAGCTGCAGAGCGCGGCCCGCCAATGGGTCGCAAGGCAAAAGCCGCCGTTCTTTCTTTATCTGCCCAACTACAGCGTACATACGCCGATTCAAGCGCCCGAATCCCGTATTGAGCCCGCGGCGAATAAATCGAAACTCGAGCTCACGTACCGTGCGATGCTCGAGATCACGGATCAGCACATTGGCAGACTTCGCGAGGAGCTCAAGCGAAGCGGTGCATATGAGAACACGCTTTGGGTCATTACCAGCGATAACGGCGGTCTTCGCTTTGAAGGCAAGAACCCCGTGCCGCATACGGTGAACGCGCCCCTTCGCGCCGGCAAGGGACATCTCTACGAAGGCGGTATTCGCGTGCCACTCATCATGGCGGGTCCGGGCATCGGCAAAAAAACGACCCGGCCGGAAATGGCGGCGAGCATCGATGTTCTACCGACAGTGCTGGAACTCTGCGGCCAGGCGCCGCAGAATGATATCGACGGCGTCAGCTTGGCCAAGACGCCGGGGCCCCGCCCGCTCTACTGGCATTATCCGCATTACTCAAACCAGGGCGGCGTTCCCGGCGGTGCCGTCCGGGAAGGGAAATGGAAGCTCATCGAATTCTACGAAGATGAGCGTCTGGAACTTTTTGATCTAAGCAGTGATCCCGGCGAGACCCGTAATCTGGCGAAAAAAGAAAGGGCTCGCGCGGAAAACCTGCGAGCCCAATTGGATGCTTGGCGCAAACGGTCCGGGGCTATCATGCCCCGGCCCAATCCCAACTACAAGGAGGTTGAAGCCGATCAAGGCCTCGCGGGAAAAGAGCTCCCTACGCCCCCAATTTGATTCCTAGGTTATCTGCGAGAGCAAGTCGGTGAACTTTTGGAAGATCGTACTGGCTGACGGGAAGATATCGGTGGGGAAGAATGCCCACGCGGCGATTGTGACGAACCCAACCAACAGCGCGTATTCCACCAGGTCTTGGCCGCGTTGATCCCTGAGGATACGTTGATCCAGGAGGAGACGGCGGCAGGATTGTTGGGCAAGGGCAAGCTTCATTGCCAAACTATGGGCTTTCATGTTCTAGTACTCCGTGCGTCTGAGTTATCTCCATAGTCGGCCAAGTTGGCGATTGGTTCAACTAAGCAAAAACCGTAGTATCACCCTAAATTTCTACTAGTACTTTACGTTTTTTCTAAGGTTTCGTCTAAGGTTTCATTCAAGACAATGAAGTACTTCTCATCTCTGCTGCTTTTGACGGCGTCCCTGGCCGCGCAAAGCCCTTCAGAACTCGAGGCAGTGGTCGAAACTGAGCTGGGAGCTTTTCGTATAGAGTTTGCCCCGCACAAGGCGCCCCGCCATGTCAATTTCTTTATCGACCAGATTCGGAAGGGAGTTTACGACGGTAGTGCGTTCCACCGCGTTTTCGCGAACTCGCTGATCCAGGGTGGCGACCCGCTGCTCAAAGATGCGAAGACAAAAAAGGAGCTTTGGGGTACCGGAGGGCTCAAGCTTCAGCAGGACGAGTTCAGCGATCTGAAGCACGAGCGCGGCGTGGTTTCGACCGTGAGTATTCCGAACATGCCGAATTCGGACGGCTTACAATTCTTCGTTTGCATCGCGCCGCAGCCCGCCCTGGACGGCAAGTATTCGAGCTTCGGCCGGGTGACGGAAGGCATGGATGTCGTTGAGAAAATCTCCCATGTCGCGGTAGGCGAAGGGGGCGTCACGGAGAAGCCGCTTCGCATTCTCAAGATCACGCTTGAAAAAAAGAAGACGGAACCTTATCTGGGGGCCAAGCCCGAAGAGATGAAGAAGACTGTTCGCATGGAAACGACACTCGGAACATTGCGGCTGGAAATGCACCCCGAATGGGCGCCGGAGAATGTGCGTAACTTCCTGAAGCTCAGCGAAAGCAAGTGGTATGAAGGCACGATGTTCCATCGCATCGCGGCGGGCTTCGTGGTCCAGGGCGGCGCCGAAGGGATGCGGCAAGGCAGTCAAGCGCATCCAGCGGATCGTTGGGTGCGCAGCGTTCCGGGCGAATTCCCGGCGCTCGTGAAGCACGAGAGGGGCATCTTATCGATGGCGCGCGGGGACGATCCGAATTCCGCCACGACGTCGTTCTTTATCGTGCTGGCCCCGGCCCCGCATCTCGATGGGAAGTATTCCGCGTTCGGCCGCGTGCTTGAGGGTCTGGAGGTTATCGAGGCTTTCGAAAAACAACCCGTTGAGGGAGAGGCGCCCAAACGGCGGCTGGAGATCTTGAAGGTCAGCGTGGAGTAGGCCGCTTCCACTGAAGGCCGTCAAAGGAATCGGTTGTTTCGTCCCAGGTTCCGAACTTCGCGGCCATCTGGCCGCCGTCCACGAAGAGGGTCGCCCCGGTGATATACGATGCCGCGGGCGAGGCTAGAAACACAATTGCTTCGGCGACTTCTACGGGCTTGCCGCCGCGCCCGAGCGGCAAAGCGCCGAAGTACTTTTTCGCAAAGGCTTGATCATGGAAGGCGCCTTCGGTGAGGGGCGTGCGAATAAAGCCAGGACATACGGCGTTCACGCGAATCCCGTAGGGTCCTAATTCGTTGGCCGCCGTGTGCACCAAGCCCAAGAGGCCGGCTTTCGAGGCGTTGTAGGCGATCAACCCGGCTTCGCCGTCGAAGGAATTCGTGGACGCCGTGAGCACGATGCTGCCTCCGTTCATTTGGCGGCCGCACTCTTGGAGAAGCCAAAACGTCGCGCTTAAGTTCACGTCGAGCGTACGCTGCCAGTCGTCGATGCCAGTATCGAGTAACTTCGACGGCCGGCAGATACCCGCGTTGAGAACTGCGATCTGGATTTCGCCCGTCGCCAAGAAGACGCGTTGCGCCGCGCCGGCGTCGCTCAAATCGATGACAAAGTCTTCGCCGTCATCTAAACCCGCGGTCCACACGCTGGCGCCTTCTCGCCGCAAGACGGCCGCAGTCGCCGCGCCAATACCGCTCGCGCCGCCTGTCACGAGCGCGCGCATCCCGTCGACCCGGCCTTTCATGCTCAAGATGCCGACAAAGTCTGGATGAAGTTATCCGCTTCGGCAATCGAAGCTTCGATGTCGGTGATCAGAAGGGAAACCTCCGCATCGAGTTTAGCGGACGTATTCTTCAAGGATCCGATCGCCTTGGCATTCAGGTTGTGCTTTAAGAATGTCACCTGATCCTGAAACACCTGGAGGACCGGAGCGATCTTTTTCTCCGTTGCGCGCATGCGCTGCATGTACTGCTGGTGGCGCAGTTTCGTGTCGCGCAAGATTCGGCGGCTCTTGCCGCGCAGTTCGCCATTCTTCATCCCGGCGATTTCCTTGTCCCACTCGGTGAACAAATCCCCGGCGACTTTATCGATGGAAGTGATCCGATCGGTCAAAGTCTTGGCGCGTCCGTCGGCGTCCTCCAGCGATGAATTCAACTTCTTGTAGACTTTCTCGAGATTTCCGCCCTCGAAACCCGTTAGTTCCTGAAAGGCTTCCAGGGTTGTCTTCAACTGTTGCTTGGCTTTCTCCTGGTCCTTTTTGCCCTCGACGACGCGCTGCACGAGAATGTCCCGTTTCTCTTTGCCGAGCTTCTCCATGGACGCGTAGTAGAGCTGGGAGCAAGAGGCCAGCAGGAAGAGCGGAACCAAGCCCGCCGCCAATCGAAATCGCATGTGATTCTCCATCGACTATGGTATTCTCAACCGCGAGGCGAAGCGATGAAACCCCAAGCGGCAAAGCTCCAGCGCATGGCGTGGTTCGATGTTCCCGTGAAGGACTTGGCTCGCGCCAAGGCGTTCTATGAGGGCGTCGTCGGCTGGAGCGTCAAAGAAGAATACCCGGGTGTCGGTGTCTTCGATCATGATGCCTCGACGACCGGCGGCTGTCTCTTCGTGGATAAAGAGACCGAACCCTCGGAACACGGGGCGCTGCTTTATTACGATGTAACGGGCCGCCACGTCGAGGCCGAAGTGCTGGTGGCGAAACTGGGCGGCAAGGTGTTGACGCCCAAACACCCGATCGGGCCGTTTGGTTATCGCAGTATTGTGCTGGATTCGGAAGGCAATCGCATCGCGCTTCATAGCGAGCCCGAAGTTGCCTGATCGTACCGGGCTAACGTAAATTTACTTCTATTTGGTGGCCGGATGTTATAGGCTCAGACAATGCTGAATCGTCTTTCGTTGTTGAGCGTGTTAGCGGCCGCCATAGTTTTCGCCCAGACGGGCACGATCCAAGGCATTCTCACCGATCCATCCGGCGCGGCGATCGTGGGAGCGAAAATTAGCGCGACCGACCAATCCAAGGCCATCGTCGTTCGCGAGGTTGTGACGAGCAACGACGGCTCTTTCCAGATCTCAAATATTCTTCCGGGTCTCTATACTTTGAAGCTGACGCAGAATGGCTTCAAGACTCTCACGCGAACGGACCTGACGCTCGACCAAAATCAGATCATGAATCTTGGAGTGATCCAACTCCAAGTCGGCGCCACGGGCGACGCTGTCACGGTCACCGCCGACGTTCCCCTGGTGGAAACCTCGACGGCAAACAAGAGCTTCACCATCACGGGCAAGCAAGTTACCGAGCTTTCGCTGAATGGGCGTGACTTCCAATCCTTGATGCGGACCCTCCCGGGCGTTGTTTCCAATGACCGTACCGACTTCCGCCTCGCGTTTAACAACACAGACGCGTTCAACGTCAACGGCCTTCGCGGATCCAACAACAACGTCTTTCTTGACGGCGCAATCAACACTGACGTTGGCGCCAACGACGGTCAATATACGCAGATCTCGCTGGACGCCGTGGGCGAATTCAAAGTGCAGACGTCAACCTTTAACGCGGAGTTCGGGCGCAACCCCGGCATCATGATCTCCGCTAACACGAAAGCCGGCACGCGGCAGTTCCACGGCACGCTCTACGAGTTTGTGCGCAACAACGCCTTCGACGCGCGGCAGCCCTTTGACCGTACCGGCACTACCCAAAAGCTACGTTTCAATCAGTTCGGCGGCAACCTCGGCGGTCCGCTTTGGGTGCCGAAGTTTTCTTCGCGAAAGGACCCGAAGCTTTTCTTCTTCTTCAACTACGAAAAGACCCTCGCGACGCGCCCGAGCGGCGGCAGCTTTGTTGACCTGCCGCACCCCGATATCCTGAACGGCGACTTCAGCCGTCTGTACCGTACGGGAAACATTCTTACGGCGCAAGGCGTCGATACGGGGTTCCGCATCGGGCAAGTCTTTCAGCCCGGAACGCTCGTACGTGAAGCGGGAGGGCGTATCATCGGCGGCACGCCTTATCCCGGCAACATTATTCCCCGGAGCGTTTGGGCCCGCAACACCAGCGGCTTCTTGAAGGTGCTGCAAGGCGCAAACTATTCCGGCACGATTCCGACGCCCAATGTCCCGGAGACGGTCCGCAGCTTTTTCCAGGACACTTACCAGTTCAATAAGGAAGGCAAAGTGGCGCGCGTCGATTACGCCATTAGCGACCGCATGAATTTCTTCTTCCGTTGGGCCGATGATGCCAATCACGAGGAACAAGGCCTTGGCATCTTTGCCTCTACCCCGTACCCGGTATTCCCGCAATTCCGCCGCAAGCCCGGCAGTTCCTGGAGCTACAACTTCATCAACGTGATTTCGCCCTCCACCACGAACGAGTTCATCTTCAGCTACAACCGGCTCACGCAATTGGTGGATGTGCAGGACGACGCCAACAAAGCGCTGTACGACCGCACCTCGCTCGGCTTTACGTTCCCCGAGTTCTTCCCCGAATCTAACTTGCGCAGCCGCTTTCCCCGATTCAACTGCGGTATTGGAAGTTGCAACTATCCGGGCTTCGCAGCCGGCTGGTTGAGCGAAGCCAAGCAGTTCACCTGGACCGACAATCTCACACGCAACATCGGTAAGCACACGCTAAAATTCGGCGCGTTCTTCAACATGAACCTGAACGGACAGCAACCAAGCTGGACCGACGCGATGAGTTTCAATTTTGGCGACTCCGCCGACAATCCCCTTTCCACGGGCAACACCTTCGCCAATATGTTGCACGGGAACTACACGTCTGTCACGCAATCGAATGGGCGCTTTTACGGTAGTTTCCGCTTTATCGGGATTGAGGGCTACGCGCAGGATTCCTGGCGCGTGAACCGCAAGCTCACGCTGGAATACGGCCTTCGCTGGGCTTACCTTGGACCCACTTACACTTACGGCAAGTTCTTGCAGAACTACTTCGATCCGCGCGCCTACGATCCAGCGCAGGCTGCGCAGATCGATTTGCGCTCGGGCCTGACGCTCGGCACGATCGTCCCTGGGCAAGGAAATCCCTTTAACGGCATGATCGAGGAAGGCAAGGGCAATCTACCGAAAGGCGGCGTCAATCACCGCTGGAACAACTTTGGACCTCGTTTTGGTTTCGCATATGATCCCTTCGGCGACGGCAAGACTTCGATCCGCGGCGGCGGGGGCGTTTTCTACGAACGGATTCGTCAAAACGCGAACAACTTCGATGGGCTTGGGAACCCGCCGCTCACGTTTCAACCGACTGTCTTCGTGGGCAATGTCGATCAGTTAAACACCGGGCTCATCGCGGGTGGGCGCCGCTCGCCGGTCGGCATAGTCGGAATCGATTCGCAAGGACAAATTCCGACGGTTTACTCGTGGAGCCTGGGCGTACAGCGTGAACTCGGCGCGCGCACTTCGCTCGACGTCAGCTACGTCGCCAACCGCGGCCGCCACCTCCAATACCGTCGCGACTTGAATCAACTTCCGCTTGGCACCACGCTTCAACCCGGCGTCCTTACTTCGGTGAACGGCGTTGCCAACGCGCTCCGCCCCTATCGTGGCTACGCGAGTGTGAACTTTACTGAGTTCGGTTCCACTTCCAACTACAACGGCCTGCAAGCCCGCGTGAGCCGTCGCTTCGCTAAGGCCTTCACGGGCAATTTCAACTACACCTGGTCGAAGGCCCAGGGCGTCAACGAAGGCGATACTAATTCACTCGCCTATACCTTCGATCGGCGCCGCGAGTATGGCCTCTTGAACTTTGACCGCAAGCAAATCGTGACGCTTGACTTCATCTACGAATTCCCCGGCCTCGCCGCCGGCAGCAACCCGATTGCCAAGGGTCTTGTCAATGGCTGGCAGATCAACGGCATCGCACGTTTCTGGGGCGGCACGCCGCTTACCATTACTTCGAATGGCAACGCAGGCACGCTGGGCGGCGGACCACGCGCGAATTACATTGGCGGCAATTTGATCCCAGACACCCGTTCCGAACTCGATTACTTCAACATTTTCGCGTTCGCGCGCCCGGCCGAAGGCACCCTTGGCAATACCGGAGAAGGTATCATCCGCGGGCCGAACATAAACCAATGGGACATCTCCATGATCAAGACCACGACGTTCTTTGAACGTTACCGCTTGCAGTTCCGCTTTGAGACCTTCAATACGTTCAATCACACGCAATGGGCCGGAGTAAACACCGGCTTGAGTGTTCCGAATCCGAATACCTCTCCCACGGCCGCTACGCGCGGCACCTTTGGTCAGGTGAACTCGACGCGCGATCCGCGCTCGATCCAGTTCGGCATTAAGCTGTTGTTTTAATGCTGTTATCCAGCGTGATTTGGGGAGCCCTGGCCTTGGCGCAGGGCTCTTCGGTTTCCACGGAGGAACTATTCAACGGGGCGGCTACGGCGCTTCGCGCGGGCCAGCTTGACGAGGCCGAGAAAGGTTTCCGCGCCGTACTTGTGCGCGAGCCGCGCAATCTCGGCGCCCTCGGTAATCTCGGCGTCATCTTGAACCGCCGCAATCGGCCCGAAGAAGCCATAGCGGTCTACAAGCGGGCTCTCGCTCTCGCGCCCCGGGAACCCGGCCTCGAGCTCAATCTTGGTCTCGCGTATCTCAAGCAGAATCAGCCGGCGCTTGCCCTTCCATGTTTCCAAAGCGTGGCGGCTCGCCCCGGCCCCCTGAACGCGCAGGCAGAAGAACTGCGCCTCAGCACCCTCGTGCAAAGCGGACAAGCCCGCGCGGCCATCGACCGTCTGCGGCGGCTTGCGGAGAATCCCGCCGCGAACTCCGCAAT
>Ga0224723_1002325_pt1 | contig 10615 bp, 10 predicted proteins | sample Balambano_FR2_Me_FD_161647 | JGI IMG/M metagenome (GOLD analysis project Ga0224723, IMG submission 161647) | Freshwater sediment microbial communities from Lake Towuti, South Sulawesi, Indonesia - Balambano_FR2_MetaG | ecosystem: Environmental > Aquatic > Freshwater > Lake > Sediment | place...
TCTGCTGTTCGCCGTGGCGCTGTTCCTGGCGGTGTCGGCCTTGGCGCTGCCGCTGATCTATCTGACGGGCCAGCGCCTGTTCGCCTCGCGGCTGCGCCGCAACGACCTGAGGCGGGTGCGGCGGCAGGCGCACGAGCTAGGCCTGCTGGCGGCGCTGACCTCGCTCCTGGCGGGCCTGCGCGTGCTGACGCCGATCAGCTTCCTGCTGCTGGCCCTGATCCTGATCACCGTCGAGATCCTGTTCCTGGCACGGGTGAAGGCCGGCCCCGACGAATAAAGCGCACGCAAAGGATGAGCCAACTGTGGTACAGATTGCAATCATCGGCATGGGCATGATCGGCACCTCGCTGGGGATGGCGCTGCGCAACGCCGACGAGCAGGCCTCGCGCCTGGGTGCGCTGCACATCAGCGGCTTCGACCGCGAGCGCACCACACTAAGCGCGGCCCGAGGGCGGCTGGCGGTCGACCGCGAGGCGACCAGCCTGGCCGACGCGGTAGGCGAGGCCCAGATTGTCGTGCTGGCCGTGCCGGTGCTGGCCTTGCACGGCCTGCTTAGCGAACTGGCGCCCCTGCTGGCGCCGGGCACCGTGGTCACCGACGTGTGCAGCACCAAGGCCGAGGTGATGGCCTGGGCGCGCGAGTTGCTGCCGCGCACGGTCGATTTCGTCGGCGGCCACCCCATGGCCGGCCGCGAGCGCACTGGCCCCGCGGCGGCCGATCCCGCGCTGCTCAAAGAAGCGATCTACTGCCTGACCGTCCCGGCCGACGCGCGCCCACAGGCGATCGAAGCGGTCGAGGCCCTGGTCGAGACGGCCGGCGCCAAGCCCTACTATATCGATCCGGCCGAGCACGACAGCTACGTGGCCGGTATCTCCCACCTGCCCTTCCTGCTCTCGGCCGCCCTGGTCGACCTGGTCAGCAGCGGGGGTGCCTGGCGCGAGATGCAGACGCTGGCTGCGAGCGGTTTTCGCGACACGACGCGCCTGGCGTCGGGCAGCCCCGAGATGCACCGCGACATCTGCATGACCAACCGCGTGGCGCTCCAGCACTGGCTCGACCGCATGCTCCAGTCGCTGAGCGATGTGCGCGAGCAGCTCGACTCCGGGGATCAGGCGGCGATCGAGGCCCTGTTTGCGCGCGCCTACGAGCGCCGCGAGGAATGGCTGGCCTCCAAACCGCACATGCGCCCCGGCGAAGAGGAGTTTTTGGGCGGTACGCCCGAGCTTATCCGCCCCAGCCTGTTCGGCCTTGGGCCGCGCCGCAAACGTTAGGCCCTTAGCTGCCCCGCAGTTCCTTCCACATCCCCCCTAGCAAAAAGGTCAGGTTGGCCGGGCGCTCGGCCAGCCGCCGCATAAAGTAGGGATACCACTGCTCGCCGTAGGGCACGTAGCTGCGCAGGCGGTAACCCTCGCGCACCAGGCGATCCTGCAGGTCGCGGCGCACGCCGTAGAGCATCTGGAACTCGAAGCGCTCCGGGCCGATCTGCCGGCCCTTGGCATACTCAATGGTCGCCGCGATCATGCGCTCGTCGTGCGTGGCGATGGCCGGGTAAGTGCCCTCGTCGAGCAAAAGCTGCATCAGGCGCACATAGTTGCGGTCCACGTCGGCTTTTTTCGGGAAGGCTACCGCGGGCGGCTCGTTGTAGGCGCCTTTGCATAAGCGCACACGTGCCCCCATTTGGTTCAACCAACGCACGTCGTCCTCGCTGCGGTACAGGTACGACTGGATGACCACGCCAACATTGCGGTAGCGCGCGAAGATGCCCTGGAATAAGTCGAGCGTCGCCTGGGTATGCGCCGAGCTTTCCATGTCGATGCGCACGAAGTTGTCGAAGGCCGCCGCCTGCGCGACGATGCGCTCGACGTTCGAGCGGCATAGCTTGTGATCAACTTCGAGGCCCATCTGGCTGAGCTTGAGCGAGGCGTTGGCCTGCACACTCCAGCGCTCGATGCCGTGCAGGATGGCGATATACTGTGCGGCGGCCGCCTGTGCTTCGCGCGCCGAGCGCACCGCTTCGCCAAGGTAGTCGAGCGTCGCCATCATGCCGGCCGCGTTAAGCTGCTTGACCGCCTCGATGGCCTCGGGAAGCGTGGTGCCCGCCACAAAACGCTGCACCAGCGGGCGCGCTAGCGGCCCGTCGAATACCCGCCGCAGTGTCGGCTGATCCGACGCGTACAAAAAAGCACCTCGTAACATCGTTCTTCGCTCGCCTTTCGGTAAAAGCTTTCAGCCGTCAGAAAGCCGTACTCAGACAGCGCGGCCGGCGCAAGACGGTACGTCTGTGTCGCCGTTCGGGTGCTCGCCGGCATCAGAAAGCTGACGGTTGACGGCTGATGGCTGAACCCAGCCGGCTAGCCCAATTATACGTCGTTCGCCGTAAGCCAGCGGTAATAACACAAGCATATTATCTGTGTACACCGTTGCATTTGATGCAAGTGTGTCAGATAACGAGCTGGAATCGCCGGCTAGACCTGGTCGCGGTGGCGCGCAAGGCGGGCTGACATACCAACGCGACGCTCAAGCATCGTTCGACAAGGAGCCTGGTCTGGCTCGATACCAACGGCGATGGCCTGCAAGGGGCTGGCGAAACGGGTGCGCAAGGCGTCACCGTGACGCTGTACGACCAGCCGGTTCTGTAGTGCCGACGGCAGCCGTGCGCGGGCCATCCTGCTCACGCCAACGCTGATCGTGGCGCAGGGCAGCCCCGGCGCGGCGCGCGCTACACCTGGCTCGATACGAGCGCCGCGCCGGGGCTGCGCTACAGCTACTGGCTCGAAGCGGTCGAGTTGGGCCGGGCAGGCCGGCGCGAGTATGGGCCGGCGCAGGTGGCGCAGCCGCTCTATCTGCCGCTCGTGCTGCGCTGAAATGAATGTCTTGCGCCCTGTAACCGGCGATGCTACAATAAATTCTAGCGTAACTACCACTGCTTCGGGTGCGCCTAGCCTTTCTGCGAATGTCGTGAGCCGTTGCGCGAAACACGAGGAGCAGCACCCCCAGCGAGCGAACGGAGCGACCATGGAGCGCAAGATTCGCGTGCTCGTCGCCAAACCAGGCCTCGATGGCCATGATCGCGGCGCCAAGATTATCGCGCGCGCCCTGCGTGATGCCGGCATGGAAGTCATCTATACCGGCATCCAGCAGACCCCGCAGCAGATCGTCGAGACAGCCCTGCAAGAAGACGTCGACGTGATCGGGCTGTCGATCCTCTCGGGCGCCCACATGACCCTGCTGCCCAAAGTGACGCGTATGCTGCGCGACGAGGGCATGGCCGACGTGCTGGTGATCGCTGGCGGCATTATCGCCGAGGACGATGCGGCCGAGTTGAAGGCCCAACACGGCATCGCGCAGGTCTACGGTCCGGGCGCACCCACCACCGAGATCGCCGAGTTCATTCGCAGCAGCATCGCCGCGCGGCCGAGCAGCACGCAGGGGGACAATGGCGGCGCCACAGCTTGAGGCGCTGCTGAATGGCCAGCGGCGAGCCCTCGCGCAGAGTATCACCCTGATTGAAACGGGCGGCCCTCCCGCCCGTGACCTTATGCGCGCCGTCTATCCGCATAGCGGGCAGGCCCACATCGTCGGCATCACCGGCGCACCTGGCGCGGGGAAGTCCACCCTGGTCGCGAGCCTGGCGCTGCGGCTGCGCGCGCGCGGGCACCGCGTGGGAATCATCGCGATTGACCCGACTTCGCCCTTCAGTGGTGGCGCGATTCTTGGAGATCGCATCCGCATGCAGCAGCTTGGCGGCGATGCGGGTGTCTTCATCCGCAGCATGGCCAGCCGTGGCAGGCTCGGTGGCATCGCGCATGCTACCGCCGACGCCGCCCGCCTCCTGGACGCCGCCGGCTTCGACCGCGTGCTGATCGAGACGGTCGGCGCGGGCCAGTCCGAAGTGGCAATCGCGCACCTGGCCCACACCACCGTCGTGGTGGAGGTGCCAGGTATGGGCGACGATGTGCAGGCCATCAAAGCGGGCATTCTCGAAGTTGCCGACATCTTTGTCGTGAACAAGGCCGACCGCGAAGGCGCCGATCTGACGCTGCGCCAGCTCAAGGCGATGCTGCGCCTGGGCGAACTGGCCGACCCAAACTGGGAGCCGCCCGTGCTGCCCTGCGTGGCCATCCGCGACGAAGGCCTCGCCGCGCTGGCCGATACCATCGAGCAGCACCGCAGGTATCTGTTGGAAAGCGGCATGCTGGCGCGCCGCGAGGCGGCGCGGGTCGAGAGCGAGTTCTTCGCGGCCGTGCAAGAGCTGGCCGTGGAAAGGCTGCGCGGGCGCCTTGGTAGCGCTGGCTACGAGCGCTTGCTGGCCGACTTGGTGGGCCGCAGCGTCGACCCCTACAGCGCCGCCGAGCAGGCCCTCGGCGGCAGGCCCTGAAACAAGCTGCTCTGCGGCGGCGTCGTAATCACGGCGTGCGATACCTGTATCCTGAAGATCTGCCCTGGAGGAAGCGCCGACAATGGACCACTCGCTGATCGCCGATTTGGTAGCACATCCTAAAGTGCTCGAAACCCGTGACCACATTCACCACGGCGTCCCCAAGCACGACCACTTGATGCGATCGGTGCGCTACTCGTACAAGCTCGGCCGCTTCGTGCGTGCCGACCTGCGCGTGGTGACGCGTGCCGCGCTGGTTCACGACATCGACTCGCGCCTGGGCACGCTCACCACACACGGCGCGGTCGCGGCCGACTGGGCACGCCGCGAGGGTGAGTGCGACCGCGTCTGCGCCGCGATTGTGAGCCATATGTACCCCTTCGGCCCCGCGCCGACTACCCGTGAGGGCTGGGTCTTGACGCTGGCCGATAAGGCTGCCTCGCTCGCCGATACGCTCGCCTTTATGCGTGGCATCGTCACCGGCCACAGCCTGCGTGAGCGCAAGCGCCTGCGCCACAGCGACCCGCACCTGGCTCAGCGCCCGTCGGTGCTGCGCCGCTGGCGCGGGCGCGCTTTCCAGTCCTTTAACGCCTGAGCGCTTTGTGCCGTGGTGCATGAGTTGCTGTATGAGGAAGCGGCAACTTGTGGTACTCTAGAAGTACGCGACGAAGCGGGCTGTATCTGCACGCGGCAGGTAGCCCGCTTCGCGACTGTCAGGCGGGCTTAACAAGCGGAAAAGGAGCGCAGGCTATGCCGCTCAGGATCGCGGTGTTCACGGAAACCTTTCTACCCAAGGTCGATGGCATCGTTACCATTCTGTGCCTGATGCTACAGCGCCTTCAAGAGCGCGGCCACCAGGTGATTCTGTTCGGCCCGCCCGGCGGCCCCGCCGAGTATGCCGGCGCCGAGATCGTCGGCGTGGGCGGCCCGCGGCTACCCTACTACCCCGAAGTACGCATGAACATTCCGCGCCGCCGGATCTGGCACCGCGTCCGCGATTTTCAGCCCGACCTGATCCATATCGTCAACCCCTTCTTTCTCGGCCCCTTCGGCCTTTCCTACGGCCGCCGCCTGAACGTCCCGATCGTTGCCTCCTACCACACAAATGTTCCTGGCTACGTCAAGCACTACGGCGGCGCCTTTATCGAGCCGGCCGTCTGGTTCTATCTGCGCTCGCTGCACAATATGGCCCACCTGAACCTGTGCCCCTCGTCGGCCACCTTGCGCGAGCTACGCGACCAGGGCTTCGAGCGGGTGCGCTGGTGGAAACGTGGCATCGACACGACCAAGTATACGCCTGGGCCTGTCGATCCGGCCATGCGCGCTCGCCTGACCGATGGCCACGTCGACGAGTTTCTGCTTGTCAACGTGGGCCGCCACTCGCCCGAGAAACGCCTGGAGATGCTGCGCGACCCGTTGTTTTCTCAGCAAGGCGTGCGCCTGGCCCTGATCGGCCAGGGCCCGAGCCATGAGGAGATCAAAAAGCACTTTCGTGGCACGCCGACAAGCTTTCCTGGCTACCTCAAGGGCGACGACCTGATCGCTGCCTACCGCTCGGCCGACGCCTTTATCTTCCCCTCAACGACCGAGACCTTCGGACTCGTTGCGCTGGAAGCCATGGCCTGCCGCCTGCCCGTGATCGCCGCGCGTGCTGGCGGCGTGCTCGACATCGTCAGCGACGGCATCAACGGCTTCTTTTTTGACCCCGAGCAGCCCCAGCAGATCGGCACGCTCGTCGCGCACTTGCGCGCCAACCCTGAGCTGCGTGAGCAGATCGCCGAGAATGGCCTGACCCACGCCCGCAGCCGCTCCTGGCAGGCCACCATGGACCAGCTTATCGACTATTACTACCTGGCGCAACGGCTCGACAAGCGCAGCAAAGTGCGCCGCCGCCGTACGGCCCGCGCCTCGCCGTTTTTACTCTGAGCGAACTATCCGCGCTCACCACCCCCGGCGCCCGCGAACTACAGACAAGCAACAAGGCCGTGGGAATTCCCACGACCTTGCTGTTGCCTCTTGTCTCTCGGCTCTTGCCTCTGGCCTACTCGGCCTTGGCCTCGCTCAGCGACAGCGGGTTGCTGGTATCGCGCCAGTTGACACCAGGCAGGATCAGGCTGGGCTTGATACGATCTTTGTGTTGCTGCACGACACGGATGACCGACTCGAGCAGCGTTTCGCTCAGAAAATGCGGCTGCAAGCCCAGGTCGAGCAGGTTGGTGTTGATGGCGTTATAGTAGTGCTCTTCTTTTTCGACACGCGGGTTCGGCAGGTGGTTGATCGCCACGTTTAGCCCAAACTCCTGCGCCGTCTCCTGGACCATCTCGGCGAGCTGAAGTACGTTGAACTGCTCGGTAAACTGGTTGAAGACGCGGAACTCGCCGCGATCAGCCGGGTTCAGTACCGCCAGTTCGACGCAGGCCAGCGTATCGCGGATGTCGAGAAAGCCGCGCGTCTGGCCGCCTTTGCCGTAAACTGTCAGCGGCACGCCGGCTACTGCCTGCACCAGAAAGCGGTTCAAGACCGTGCCAAAGACGCCGTCGTAGTCGAAGCGCGTGCGCAGCCGCTCGTCCATAACGATCTCGTCGGTGTCGACGCCGTAGACCACGCCCTGGTTCAGATCCGTGGCGCGGATACCCCAGATCCGGCAGCAAAACATGATGTTGGCGCTGTCGTGGACTTTTGATAAATGATAAAAACTTCCTGGCTGCTTGGGGTAGGGCAGGCGATCGCTGCGGCCCTTGTGCGTAATCGTGATATAGCCTTCTTCGATGTCGATGTTGGGCGTGCCGTACTCGCCCATCGTCCCGAGCTTGACGAGGTGGCAGTCGGGCACATGCTCGGCGATCGCGTAGAGCACGTTCAGGTTGCCAACCACGTTGTTGACCTGGGTATACACGGCGTGGCGCCGGTCGATCATGGAGTAGGGTGCCGCGCGCTGCTCGCCGTAATGCACGATCGCGTCGGGCATGAAGCTCTTGATCACCGGCTCGAAGAACGTGTAGTCGCACAGATCGCCGACGAAACACTCGATTTGTCGGCCCGACACCGCCTCCCAGACGGCTACACGCTCTTGCAGCGACGTAATCGGCACCAGGCTCTCGGCGCCTAGCTCGTTGTCGTAGCCCCGGCGTGCCATATTGTCGACGACACCCACATCGTGGCCGCGCTGCGACAGATGCATCGCCGTGGGCCAGCCGAGATACCCATCGCCACCAAGCACGAGAATCCGCATACCGTCTCCTCTAACTTCATACGCGCTGCGGCCACGCCCATAGAACCTTGCACCCGCTCGCCCTAGGCACTCCCAGATCGAGCCACGCGTCGCACGCTCCCTCAGGTGCAATGTCTGGCAAGGCCGCCGTATGATAGCTAATTCCGCGCTAAATTGCAAACGTGCTTTTTCCCGTCATAAAGCCTTAACCTGCTTAACAGGCCCTTAATCAGCCGCCGTCGCCATTGGTGCTACGTAAGCGTTCAGCGCTCAGCGTTCAGCCCTCAGCAGGCCATGCTCGGACAGCGCGGCCGGCGCACAAGGGGCCGCTTGTGTCGCCGCTCAGACGCTATTCAGCATCAGGAAGCTGAAAGCCGAGAGCTGATTGCTGAATGCTTACGGTGCTACACAGGCCCGTGCCGCGCGGGCGGAGTGTGCTATAATGCAGGTCGTTGCGCAAAAACAGGCCGCCTGGTCGGCTGAAGGCGCGTTTTTAACCCTGGTGACGGCCCATGCGCTGCCCGTTCTGTCAGTTCGCCGATACCGATGTGCTCGACACGCGTAAGCTCAACGAGGGCGATACCATTCGCCGCCGTCGCAAGTGTCGTGCCTGCGGAAGGCGCTTTACAACCTACGAGCGTGTCGAACGCGTTAGCATCATGGTCGTTAAAAAAAATGGCGAGCGCGAGCCTTTCGACCGTGAGAAGCTGATGCGGGGCGTGCAGACGGCCTGCTATCGCCGGCCAGTGGCGACGCATGAGCTTGAGCGGCTCGTCAACGACGCCGAGGCCGAGTTGTTGGCCCGCGAGGAACACGAGGTGCCCTCCGCGGTGATCGGCGACCTGGTGATGCGGCATCTGCGCACGCTCGACGAAGTGGCCTATATTCGCTTTGCGTCGGTCTATCGCTCCTTCGCCGACATCGGCAAGCTGCGTGAGGCCGTCGACGAGTTGCTTGAACAATAGCCTACCAAACAAGATGAGCATGAGCACAGAGATAGACGAGAAGAGAGCCAAGGGCAGCCCGGAGTCCGCGCCGGCCCGCAAAGGCTGGCTCGCACGCCTGCGCGAGGACCTGGCCCGGCTCGATTGGCGCAAGACGGTGCTGGTCGGCGCAGCCATGGCCTTGATCTGGGTGCTGATGATGTTCACCACCAGCATGCTGCAACTGCTGGCGGGTATCGTGCCGCTGCTGGCTGGCCTCTACCTGGGCCGGCAAGTCAAGGAACGCCTGCTCTTGCACGGCTTGATGCTCGGCCTGATCGGCTTTGTGGTCGGCCTGGGCTTTGCCGCGCTTTACGCCTACCTGGCCGACGCGGGCATTGTGCCTACACCCCAGGGCATCAACGGCGGCGTGGGGATTTTGCTCTTTTATTTGGGCTTCTCGCCCTTCGCCCTGATCCCCTTCCCGGCCTTCGGCACCATCACGGCTGGCCGCAACGAGCAGCGTGCGCGCGCGGCGCGCCAAGAGTTCGAGGCGCGCGGCGGCAAGCTCGAAGGCTATAGCCGCGTCGCCGACCTGAGCGACCTGCAAGGGCTTTCGCTGCCACAGTTCGGCAAGTACATCGCCGATATGTTCAAGAAACAAGGCTTTAGCTTCAAGGACTACCGCTTCGTCGACAAGGACAAGCACCTCGACTTGTATATGGAGTACAAGGACGAACCCTACCTGCTGCGCCTCTCCGTCAACGATAAGGTGCGCGCGGGCACGGTCGAGACGCTGACCCAGGAGATGCGCCAGCGCGAGATCGGCAAGGGCCTCGCAATTACCTCCACCGAGTTTACCCCCGATGCTGTCAAGGCTGCTAAGAGCAAGAAACAGGTCGTGCTCGTTGATGGCCCGATGCTGCTCGATATGGCCCAGGGTTGAGTTGCCTTGCACCCAGGCTAGGTCGCCCATAGCGCCGCCAAAGATCTGGGGGAGCTGCTAGTGGATCGAAGTAGACATAATGAAACTTGATCTAACAGGCAAGGCGGTCTTGGTAACGGGTGGCTCGCGTGGCATTGGGCGCGCAATCGCGCAGGCCCTGGCCTCGTGTGGTGCCCGTGTTGCCGTGAACTACAAAAGCAATCTGGGCGCGGCCGAGGAAGTGCTCGCGGCCATCCGCGGCACTGGTGGCGAGGCGCTCGGTGTACAGGGCGATGTCGGCCAGAGTGCCGAGGCCGAAAAGCTGATCGCCGCCACCACCGATGCCTTCGGCCGCATCGATGTGCTCGTCAACAATGCTGGCGTCACGCGCGATACGCTGCTGCTACGCATGAAAGACGCCGACTTCGACCAGGTGCTCGACACAAACCTACGCAGCGTCTACCTTTGCACACGGGCCGCGCTCAAACCAATGCTCAAGCAGCGCGGTGGCAGCATCATCAACATGACCTCGGTGGTCGGCCTGGTTGGCAACGCCGGGCAGGCCAACTACGCCGCCGCCAAGGCCGGCATCATCGGCTTCACCAAATCGGTCGCCAAAGAAGTCGCCAGCCGCGGCATCCGCGTGAACGCGGTAGCGCCTGGCTTTATCACGACCGACCTCACAAGCAGCCTGGGCGGCGAGACGCTCAACGCGATCGCGCAGAGCATCCCGCTCGGGCGCCTCGGCACACCCGAGGACGTCGCCGGCATCGTGTGTTTTCTGGCGTCGGATCTGGCCAGCTATTGCACCGGCCAGACCTTCACGGTCGACGGCGGCATGACGATGGTGTAGGGCCGATGTTCAACAAGGTTCTGATCGCCAACCGCGGCGAGATCGCTATCCGCATTATTCGCGCCTGCCAGGAGCTCGGGCTACGCACCGTCGTCGCCTATTCCGAGGCCGACCGCGATTCGCTGGCGCTGCGGCTGGCCGACGAGGCTGTCTGCATCGGCCCGGCGTCGCCGGCAAAATCCTACCTCAACCCGCCCGCGCTGATCTCGGCCGCCCTGATTACCGGCTGCGACGCAGTGCATCCGGGCTATGGCTTTCTCTCGGAAAACCCCTACTTCGCCGAGATCTGCGAGCAGTGCAGCCTCAAGTTTATCGGCCCCTCAGC
>Ga0224723_1002326_pt1 | contig 10614 bp, 16 predicted proteins | sample Balambano_FR2_Me_FD_161647 | JGI IMG/M metagenome (GOLD analysis project Ga0224723, IMG submission 161647) | Freshwater sediment microbial communities from Lake Towuti, South Sulawesi, Indonesia - Balambano_FR2_MetaG | ecosystem: Environmental > Aquatic > Freshwater > Lake > Sediment | place...
GACAGGCAGGACCGGCAGGACCGGCAGGACCAGTAGCGCCAGCCGGACCAGCCGGACCAGCCGGACCAGTAGCGCCGGTAGCGCCAGCCGGACCAGCAGGACCCGCAGGACCCGCAGGACCCGCAGGTCCGGGCGGGCCTGGCGGGCCTGGTGCGCCGTCGTCTCCACCGCCGTTCGGAGGTATTAGCCAAGTCACGCGGACCACGCTCCTATTCTGCATTCCACATTAGGAACGACAGACGCAACGCTTCGAAAGCGCACTAGACAAGCTTTTGCGGCTGCAGGATTAGCAGCGGAAAGCGAGAAGAACCTAGGAGCCGCATTGGTCACTCCCGGGAGAGATACGATATCTTGATCAAGAATGCCGGTATTGGTGTTGTTTCGGCGCCGCATCTGTTCGTATCGTCCGACTAACGGTGTGCCGGGTTCAAGATACCAAACAAGCTCGACGTCGACCACTGCTGCGACAGCGCTGTTTCCCACTACTTGAATCCAGACCGAGATAGTAGGACAGCCGCCGATGTCTTTATATTGCTGACTGGCGACATCAAGAGCAAAGGTAGCGCCAACAGGCCCTAAAGGCCTAGTTATGAGAATAGGTTTGATCGTCGGAAAGTTTGACATTCTACCTCTTTCTCAACAGCATAAAGGCGCCGATTCCGGCTCCTACCGCAATGATGGGCAGCATTGATGCGCTGGTTTTCTTTTTTCCGGGCGAAGTTTTGCCTTCTGCCTCGGACTTCATGTCTGACGCCACGTCGTCAGGAATACCTGGTATCAGTGGCGGCGCGCCGGCTTGGCCTGGTGTAATACCGCCCGGAGTCTTCCCGCGCTGTTTCTTTTTGGTTATGAAAAACCACGGGTCTTCAAAGTTTGGCCTAGTATCGAGCACATAAGCAAGCTTTTTTCCTTGTAAGCCAGGGTCTAAAGATGCGACGGAGCCAATGTTGATAACTTGGTCGCGGTCTTTCTCCCAAAACTTCAAACCGCCGCCGCTGAGCTGTTTATTAGCAATGAACCGCCAGGGATATTGCTGAAGCATTGCCAAGTCCGTGTCGGTCATCGCATAGACAGGGAACACCGTGTATTCGACTTCCGGCGCTAAAAACTTTTGAATAGCGTTGCCGGCGCCTTCTAGCACCTTGAATGCCGGAAAGACTTTAGTAAACGCTTTCCACTCTTCTCTGCTAGAGGTAGGCGGCGGGCGAATAACAACCGAACCTTGATTGTCATAAGGCGCCAGAGTTCTAGCGATGACCATGCTAGGAATCCCCGGCTCAAAAGTATATTCCCTATCTAGAACCATAACAGGGCGAAGCTGAAACCCGGATTCTTCGGCCCACTGATACTGTTTCTCGGCGGCATGTTCGGCGTTTTCCGGACTTTGGTTTTTGAGCGCTATCGCGTTCAGAACAGAAGACAGCACAACATTGGCCATGTTTCAGCCTCGTTCAGCCGATTAGGCCCTTGAAAAAGGTTTTTGCGAGCTGGCCGGCTGACACTAGGTCATGTTCGATTCGCTTTCTTCCAGCTTCTTTCGGCCGATGTTTTTCACGGTCTACCACGGCGTCTAGCCCTTGTTTGAAGGCTCCGGCTACCATCGACGCTGCTCTCATGTCGTTAGATAGGTCATCCTGGTCGCTTCCAGCCGCTTCGCCCATAGCTTCAAAAAAGGCGAACGTGACCTTCTTTTTCTGATACCCTGTTTCAGGTATCACCTCGCGAGTTTCCGGCGCCGCCAAGTCTTTTCCCTCGGTGTCAATCACTACTTTCGACATTAGTTTGGCTCCGGATTCGCTTTGGAAAGTTTTTCTGCCAGACTGCCAATCTCGCCCAAAACTGCTGCTTTATTGGGCCCGATGACGTCTACAATCTTTTCTAACTGCTCTGGCTCTAATCCGTCGATTAGCGACGCCAGCAAGCTGGCAAGCTCTCGACCATCTACGCTAGTCGTTACTGTGGCGTTTTTGCCTCCCGCCGCTGAACGTAAAAGTCGAGCTTTTACGGCAGGCAAAAGCCCAAACACTTCATCCGCGACACGGTCCTGCATTGCCGCAGTCCGCAGCTCTTTAGCTGCCGCTAACTCGCGGTCGTGTTTAGCCGATAATGCTTCTTCACGGTCCGCAATGAGCTGTGTTTGTTTTTCCTGAAAAGCAAGCTCTCGCCGCTGTTGAGTTTCTATTAGACTAACTAAACCCGCAACCGTCTTGTCATACTGTTGGACTACGGTTCTTGTGAGTTCTGCGTTAGTTTTCATAAGCTGTGCAAGAAGACCTTTCCCGCTGGCCGGGTATTCGTCACCATTGCCTGAAAGGTCTGTCTCTTGATTGTGCAGCTTGATAAAGTAGCTTCGCGATATAACATCGCCATCAAGCGTCGACATCAAAAAGTAGTTGAACGGACCTAAACCGGTGTTACTGTTGGCGTCTTCTTGCGCCATTCGCAAAAACTCTTCAGTCTTTTCCCTAGCCAAAGCGTCATCGCGGACGACGTTTTTGCTTAGATGCCAGTTTGCTAATGGGACATAACCATCGGGAGACTTCATGCAAAGCACTATGCAATCGCACGCGGATTCCCCTTCTTCATTGAGACATATCCAGTTTCGGATATTATTGTACCAGTTCTCGCCCTTCATTCTTGCCATGCTAGCGATTCCTGAGCGCTAATGCGCCGGCTAAAAGTAATCCCGCCCCTATCGCAATAAGCGATACGTTGCTTGAACTTTTTACCGTACGTGGTGCTTTTATTCCTAAGTCTGCCACGATTGTCTTAGTCGGACCATATAAACGTGCGAGAATAGCACTCTCATAGCTCCGCACGTTTTCTACATGGTCAATCTCTAAACAACGATTCTCGCCCCGAATCTTGCAAGCTGTTCCCGTGAAGTATCGCGGCGGCGCATAAAGCTCCACAACGGCAGAGTGCCAATCACCTTGCGCGGCCGCTTTTCGGACTTTCAGGCGACGAGCGTAAGCTATCTTGATGAAGTCCGCCGCGCCGTCCTCCGGCGTGTCATAGACGGCCATATAGGCGCCATAGCTGCCATCCGGGCTAGCTTCGCCGTAGGCGCAACGCTTGCCATCGGACTTGTAGGAATGAACCGCTCCCCAGTTGTTAGAGTTCGCGCACGGTTCTTTCCAGCCTTTACCCCATGATGATTCCAGGTGTGACTGTGCCAGACCGAACGCTAGCTCATAGTCGTTCGGCTCCACGCCAAAAACGCGGCGAAAAGCCTTTCGATATATCTGAGCCGCTTCTACCGTGTTCATGGGATGATGGGAATCGCCGTTTCAAAACCCGTAATAGTGGTTTGAATGTAGTCGTAAGGGTCAATCAGCGAGATAACCTCGGCACGGATTGAAAACGGGTCTTGCGGGTCTGGATTCAGCGTAAAAGTTACACCGCCAAAAAACACCGTGAAGACTTGGTCTACGCCGATAAAACCTGTAAACGCTTGCAACACGCTGTTTCTGTAAACATAGATATTATCTGTCTTGGAAGCCATGTTGCCAGCATTATCGCGCCCCTGATATTCAAAGCGCATCACACGATATCGACCCAAAGCAATAGGAGGAACGTTGAACAAGAAGGTTGGAGCGAGAGTCGGCACGTTGTAGGTAATGAACGTTTCAAAAAGAGGCACGCCACTAGGCGACAGTGTAGGAATCTCGAACATTAGATTACCTCACAGGGATAGAGCAAAAACCGGAGTCACGTCAAAGTCATCGGCCGACAGATTGGATATTACAATCGTGTCGGTTCCTTGCGGGAGTTTCAAACCCTCAGTCAGCAACGCATCGAAGATATCGCTAGGCTGAACCGCTAACTGTACCGCGCCGCCGCCATATCCAACGCTGCCATTCGTGCCGGAGAACAGCAAGAATGCGACTCCTGGCACGTAAAAGGATTGGAAAGACGAAAAGAGCATCACCGAATATGCAAACGGCGGAACTAAGACGCTTTCCGAGGTTCCAGCTTGCACCGTAAACTTTGGAACGGTTCTAGTCGGAAAGCTTCGCTGCGCTCTAGAACCGTGAGACAGCGAAGCTGACACCATCGCTTTTATTGGCGAGCCTGGATTAGTGACGTCTAAGAGCTGAATCTCTGCCGATAGCGAATCGGCCAATAGACTTAGCTGGACGCCGTTTTTGACGTCGACCTCAACCGAATGCCTGCCGCCTGCGATTCCAAAAGTAATGTTTGCAATCAGATAGGCCGAGTATTCGGTGCCAGGCGGCGGGTTTGGGTCAAATATAATATCGCTTGCTTGCAATGATATATTCAACGTTTCAGCGCCGCACGGGCTACCAGTAGGCGCCAACAGTGATTGGCGGTTATTCACCCGGTCAAGCTCGGCGGCTCGCCCAATACGAATCGGGAAAGTTTGGTTAGTGATGTCCTTTGGAATCGGACCCACTGTCGGGAGCGGCGGCATTCTACCAGGATATGGCGTTTGGAACATAATGCCTCATTCAACAGCAAAAACCAACAGCAGCACGACACCCACAACCGCCAATGACTGGCTTATCCGCGCAGTTTGAGCAGCAAGGCATGGGATAGGACGCCATGCAAACTGCAATGCATGCTAGCGTTTCTTTTGCGTCTTTATCGCCGCGGGCTGCATTGATAAACATGTTTTGAAAGTCACTCCACGCCAAAGAATCACCCTCTTTCAAAAGTGACATGAAGCGCATGACTTTTACGCGGTCGGATTCCTCGATGTGTACCTTTTTCACATCGCACCCATTGGCACAGCGTTAGAAGCCGCTTTCAGACTCATAGCGTAGGCGTCCGCCATATCTTGCCCGTGTTGCCAAGCATTAGCGTCAGGGCCCGCCTGCTGTCCTGACGGAAGCGCCGGCACCCCATACCATTCCGCACCAGAAGGACGGTATGCGCTAGGTACATTCATGTTGGTGCCAGCAAAAACGCGCGGATTGACATCCGGAAACACGCGGTAGCGATTGTCTGGCACGTTCTGAGAATAGTAACTCAGAGTCATAGCTAGGTCTGCCAGCATATCTGCCTCAGCGTAAAAACCACGCTCAGTCAGATAATAAACGAACAAGCCAAAGTCGCCAAAACTAAACCTTAAAGGATCCGACACCATGGCTCGAAAGATGTCGATTGCTTGCTCATCACCACTCGAAAACAACCACGGAGAGGCTTCCGCTTGAAAGTTTCGAGCGATGCGTTTTGGCTTCTGACTGGCATTAGAAGCAAGATACAGAGCGGCAAGAATGGCGCCTAGTCCAAACAACATGTTTACCTCATTCCTAGCATAGCGCTTGGGTCTTCAATACCGTATCTAGTAACGACTTGAACGTGCAAGCCGTAACCTAGCCCGGTTTCACTGCTGGGAAACCATATAACGTGCGGCCAAGCTTCATGATTAGAAAACCAGAGTTCGGCAATACGCCACGCGCACAAGTCTTCACAATCGGCGTGGCCTTGAGAAAGCACGACTCCAATGTCATAAAACTGCTCTCTCCTCTTTTCAGCCTTATATCGAACGCCGGAGTTTGACAGCTGCGGCGTGTTTGGATTGTATCGAAGAAACATCAAGTTTTGAATCGCAAGCGTGTAAACCAGACTTTTAGTCACAAGAGCGACGTCTTGTGGATTGGTGGTTTCATCCCACGAAAAAGCAACGTCGATTCGATACACTCCAAACCCTCCGAAACGCTAAGAGCCGCGTCTAGCAATGCTAGCGCGGCTCTCCAAACATCTAATCTCAAGATTAGATATCTCCGCGCCGTCGTTTAGTTGCCTTCGACCGCAGGTCCAAGCAACGTGATTCGAATCGTATCTGTCTGAGCGCTGATGTTCGTGACGCTAATCGCGACGAGAATGCCGGGATATGCGGTGTCAAACTCAACGATGTTATTGACGGCCACCTCAGAGTAGATCTGAGCCGGCGTTCCCACGCCACTCGCATCGACAATCTGCGGCTTGGTGCCGATGAAGATGTTGTTGATGACGAAGTTTGCCGCGTTGCCGGACGGCACGAAGATGCGATTGGCCTTGAACATCATCTGAGGACTGCTGGTGGCAGTCGCCGTAGCATTGGCAGCAACGTTTTGCGCGATAAGGTTCAGGGGGTAAACCCTGGCCTTGCCGCATGCCTCTTCAAACTGGCCTGTAGCTGCATTATACGACATCACGGATTGATTCAATCCGCTAGTCCCACAACCCGGAAAACAAGCCTGGCTCATTCCGCGATAAGGCTGCGGAATCGGCATGAAAGGCGGAATCGCTCCACCTGGCGCCAGCGCGCCAGGATTGTAATAGTTGCCAATGGCAGGAGCAGCCATTCGCATCCTGCCAATCAAAGCCTCACGGGGAGAAGAGAAACGAGAGATCGGACGAACTTGCATTGAGCGCATTGTAGTTGTTTCCTTTTTTCAGTAGGTGAACATTGGCGAGTTTACTGCCATTCCGTGCGGAACGAATCCCGGCGCTCCGCCTTGCGGGCTAGGAAAAGAACGCGGCGGCATTCCCTGGGTTGCGGGTTGCTCTTTATCGGCTTCCTCGCGAGCTTTCTTGCCCATAGAGTAAAGCTGGTGCGTCGCGTATTCGGTAATAGCGCCCGTTCCAATATTGTGGACATGCTCGGAATACTTGCCAGCGGCACCAATCAAGCCCATGCCGTGAGCCAGCAACCCGACAGCGAGAGAAACCGGAACTCCGGCTACCGAAAGCTCGTCGGTGGGATTGCCATCTTCGTCATCAGTAGGAAAACGGCCGCGAAGATAAGCCAAACCACCTCCGGTCAAGCTTACTTCGACAAGCGAGATTCCCACCTGAATCTTCGACTCTGCCGCTTTGCGGATTGAAGCGGCGCTTTTTTTGAGCTTCTCTAGTTGCTCTTTTACGGTCATTGCCATCGTTGTTACTCCAAACCATGAGCGCCGCTTAGGCGCGCACAATCCAAACCCTCGGAAGTTTACTTGACTTTTCTGAGTTCGTCCACAGTCCAAGGCCTCGATTGACCATCTTCTGAAAAGACCCGCTTTTCAATCGCACTATTCCGCAAGCCTTTCTCAAACTGAATCTCTCGCGGGGTATATTGCCCGCTCCGGATGAGGCTTTTTAGCCTCAAAAACTGGTTCACACTAACGTCATTCCCATTGATAACGCGGTCAAAAGATTGCATATTCATTCGCGCGTCAGTGTCTGCCAGCTTGCCAAAGCCTTTAGCTTTGACTACTGGTTTCTTGCCTTGCTCACAATGTTTGCAGCCCGCCCCGCGACACTTGCCACAGTCTGCCCAATACGCATAAAGCTTCGGACGATGAAAGATGGCGTCATACATAGTACCCTCGTGTTTGAGTTCTCCTAGGTTTTTGCCTGTCGGAAGTACCGTTCCAGGCGTCGTGACTATGCTGTCAGTGTCGCAGTAATAGACTTCCGGCGCTTTCCAAAGGTATCGAGTCAGTAATCCTCTCGATATAGCTGTGATGTTTGCAGCAATCGGGACGTGTGCGTGAGGAATATATACATTCTCTATTAGTTCCCATATTCCAGGGGCTAGAAGCCGTCTGCCAGGTTTCCCGTTCTCTGACATTGGAAGTTCAAAAAACGAGGGTTCCGGATTCAATATAATCCGGCTTTTGATGCTTGATTCAGCAAGTTTGCCATATAGACTGTTTAGCAGGAACTTCAACACGGCGCGCTCCCCTTCGTCGTCGCTATTCTTGCGCCGCTCGTATATATCACGAGCGTAGTCAGCGAAAGCGTTAGTCTCGCCGAATAGAAGCACCTCGTGCGTGGTTTCAATGCGTCCGCCTCCCTGGTATAGTAACTCGATATCAGGTCGAGTTAGCCAAGTTCGCCACGTTCCAACGGGATGAAAGATTCGTTCTCCCTTGCCTTTTCGATAAGGAAGCGGAGGAATATAGCAGTCAGGAACGTGGACTGTGACGTCGGCCAATATATGGCCTTTATCAGGAATGCCGTACACTGTGCATTCGTAAGCGCCCGGTTGCGAGAACGTCATAGCGTAGGGGAAACATGAGTTTATGTCGTAATATTCGGCCTCTGGCACGATCTTTTTGAAGACTTCGACTCTGCTAGCAACGTAGGCTCCGCGGGCGAGCTCGTTTACTGGGCCTGATGTCGCTATCTCGGTGTCAAGGTAACCCATTCTGAACAGCTGTAGCGCTGTGCTAGCGATGGTCTTTTGGAGCTGTCCGCCTAGGTCTATCACCATGTCTTCAAAAAACGTGAGCGCCTTATAAAGAATGCGGCAGTCTTGTTCATTGTAGGACGCAAGCTCGCCAATCGGGCGATAGAACATGTCTTTAGGGTCGTCTAGCTCTTGGTTACTTTTCGAGAGACCGAACCAAGAAGCGATATCGTTGAGAGGTATGCGGAGAAGGTGGAACGAATCTACAAAGTGAAAACGATATCGGCCGCGCTTGATTGTAACGAGCGCGGCCGAACTCCCAATCATACAAGCGTCAACAATCAGGTTATGCTCGTTTTCCAACAGGTATTGGAAAACATATTGCATATCAGACATGCCCGAATAATGCGCATAGAACCATGCGCCGTTGTTTTCTCTAATAAGCTCGCAGTCTAGAAACTCAGCGACCGTCGTATAGAATCGATAGTCGGAGCCGTCAAAAACTCCGGCTAGGCGCAGCTCGCCAGGCAATAACCCTGCTTTCTCCGCTCTTTCGGCGTCATCATGCGGGCACCATTCAAGGTCCCACGTTACAATCTTTCGTCTGATAGCCTCTTTATTGTGAGGTATCAGCGGCATGTAGAGTTTGGTCCGAGTGGAACAGTTTATTATGGTTGCGGCAGAATGCGTTCTGTGACCGATACACCTTTTTCCCTACGTCCAGCACCATGCCGCAAGCAACACAGATAAACGCATCGCCCGATATATAGCCGCGTTTTGGCTCTTCAGACTCGATATGATGCACGGACGCAACAATGGTTTTATCTTCCCTGAGTTTCAAAAGCCAGAAGTGTTCTCGCTTCGAGACCACGGCATATTGGCGGACAACGTGTGGCGACCATTCTACCCAAGCTTCATTCATGGTTTCTTGACTCCACTACAGCTTGAACCATATCGGTTTCTTCGCGTGTTATATGGTGTCGAATGCAAAAAGCTCTTACGGCTGATTCGATATCTGAGCCTTGATATTCTTCTGCAGGACCATTGGAATACACTATCACTTTCTGAGCACTGCAAAAGAACGAAGCTTTTGCTATTAGGTGAGCCGCTAGATTGTACGCTGTGCGAGGTTCGATTATGGCATTGATGTAGTTTCCGCCGTCTTCATAGTCGAAAAGAAGCACGACTTTTCGAAGTTCGGTGCTTCCAACTATTCCAACCCTAGGATTCGAGCGGATAAGATTGTGAACTAGTTGGCCGGCAATCTTTTTGCAACGCTCGTCGCATTCGTCTTGAGCTTCTTCTAAAGTTTCTCGAATCTCTGAAGTAACTATCACTCGTCTCAAAACAACTTTAGCCATGTACCATGTAGACTTGCCTTCGTCATCGGGGTACGTATAGACTAAAAGTCTGACGCCATCATATTCAGCCTTATAGCATCCTTCCGTATGTTCATGTAGTTCGATGCTTCGGCTTTGCCATGCTATCGTTTTCATTGGTTTTCCTTTGCTTTGCAGAGCTCGTCGCATTCCTTTTGAGCAGCTTCGGCTGTTTCGTGAACCTCAGAAGATATTACAATAAACTCAGGTTTTATAATAACTTTGGCAACATAACGTGTTTGGTCGTAATATACTTTTAGTATAATGTTATCATATTCGGCTTTATAGCATCCTTCTTCTTCATCATCTAATAATACGATGTTTCTGCTTTTCCACGCCATGGTTTTCATCGGTTTTTCTTCTTTCTCTTAGGTGGTTCTTCTCGCGACCAGTGAAGTCGTACGAAAAAGCGCTCAAGTTTTACGCTCTTCACTAAAACTAGAAGCTTTTCCCGAATAGTTATGAACGTAGTGTTTCCTAGCCCATAGTGCATCGGCCAAGTAGAAAACTCGCCTTTCGAGTTTTTCTTGTAGTCGAATGCGCCGCCGCTGTGGATTCCAACGAATCCAGCCGCCATATACAAGTCACGGTCGAGTTTCTTGTTCATTATTGGAATCTTGCTGGCTTTTTGAGCGTCGAACGCTAGAGCGGCGACAGTCATCGTTTTAGGCGGGCGAGGAAAGTAAAAGTCAATCTGCGAGTCAATCGAATCATCAGCGTTTACATGCGTTCGCGATTGGCTATCCCATCCGTCAAGTCTTAGCCTTTCCTGCCATGCCCTGATGCCTGCCCGAAGCCGAAGCGCGATATAGGCTATGTAGCTCGGCGCTTCAGTCATCGGAATCTTTTTGGAAGGGGTGACCTTCTTTCTAGGTTTTTTCTTTCTGGCGGCTGGCTTTGCCTTAGCCTTAGCCTTCTTTTTGGCGGCTGGCTTTGCCTTGGCTTTGACCGGCTTTGCCTTGGCTTTAGCCTTCTTTTTGGCGGCTGGCTTTGCCTTCGCCTTGGCCTTTTTTTTGACTGGCTTTACTTTTTCCTTGGCCTTAGCTTTCTTTTTGACTGGCTTTGCCTTCTTTCTAGACAGCTTTTTTTTTTTGAACTTTTTAGCGG
>Ga0224723_1002327_pt1 | contig 10611 bp, 9 predicted proteins | sample Balambano_FR2_Me_FD_161647 | JGI IMG/M metagenome (GOLD analysis project Ga0224723, IMG submission 161647) | Freshwater sediment microbial communities from Lake Towuti, South Sulawesi, Indonesia - Balambano_FR2_MetaG | ecosystem: Environmental > Aquatic > Freshwater > Lake > Sediment | place...
CAATACAACGCCCAGGTTGTAGTGTGCCTCGGCGTAGTCTGGCTCACGCTCAACCACAGATTGAAAGGCAGCGATCGCGCCTACCAGGTTGCCCTGTTTGCCCAGTTCCAGCCCGCGTTCGTATTGCTCATCGACTGAGAGTACCGGGACTGGAGGGATAGGTTCAACGACGGGAGCTGCTACAGCGCTGGTTTCTGCTTGAGGCGCGGCGATCGACAGCTGCGGACTGCTGACAGTCGGAGTGCTTGTCGTTGAACTGCCCATCGTAATCGTATTGATGGCGGTCACGCCGTCCTGAATCTCAGTGACGTTCTGAGCAGGACGTTGGTTCATGTCTGCGTCCGCAGGCTTCGTTTCCTGAACCCTGGCTTTGACCGTTTCGATCGCATTTTGAGCAGCGGGCTTGGCTTCGGCAACGGTGTCTTTCACTTTTTCGCGCACCGTTTCGATTGCATTTTGAGCAGTAGGCTGAATCTCTGCAACTGCGTCCTGTACTTTTGCCTTGGCTTCTTCTACAGCCTGGTCAAGCCCATCTCCGGCTTCCTGGCTCAGGGCGGCTCCGGCAACTCCGCCAACGACCGCACCGATCGCTGCCCCTAAGCGTCCGGCAACAAACTGACCCAAAATTGCGCCCGCCAGTCCGCCACTGACCACGCTTACCCCTGTTGTGATCGGATGATCTGCGGTGGAATGCTCGCTCGTATTCTCAACTGTTGATCCGCTGGGCTGATGATATTGATCTGGGAATTGCTGGTCTAAAGCCCGATTGCTGTCTGTCATCGTTCTTGCTCCCGTTGATTGGGCTGGTGCGATACTTTTGCTGAGTCTGTTTTTCCAACCCTAACAACCCCATCTGTCTCCTACACCGCACCCAGGGGAGACATCCTGGCTTTGGTGCTCAGCCTGTGGGGGTAATTCAATTGACAGTGTGCTCAGGCTGGCAATTTGCTTGCGTCGGCGGCTACGATCGCCCGTCCTCTGCGTCTTGCACCCGGAGAACCGATTTTACAGGTCGGGCAATTCGATCGCCTGCGGCATCGACTTTGCCATAGTAAGTTTCACCCTGATAGTGCAATGAAGCGGAACTGCCTCCATCTAGATTCAGGGCTTGCGCTGCGCCGAGCGTTCGCAGCAAGTCTGCCAGGGCAGGCAGCGTCATGCCCGTTGCGCCATCTGGCTGCTGAGCCACCATCACGCAAATCACGCTGCCATCACCTGTAATGCCGATCGCCGTTCTGGCATTGGGCTGACTCATGCCAATCGCATCGCGAACCACAGCACCGTTGGCTTCCACCACAAAGCCTTCCTGCACCGCTGTAAGTTCGGGCAGCAGTTGAGGTCCGCCGCCCAGCGCATCCACGAGCTGACAGTCAGCAGGGACAGCATCGCGGTGTCGGGCGATAGCATAGCGCCCGGTTTGTCCGCACTGGTAGCGGCGAAATTCCGATCGATTCAAGATTTGTGCCAGGTAGGGCTGGAGGTCAGGATTTTGCATCAGGCGATCGTTTTGCGTCGGGTCTGCGACGACAACGCGATTCAGCGTGACGTAAGCGGTAGACTGCTGATTGGCTGGGTCGAAATATCCGCCATTCAAAACAGCCAGCGCGGGTTGTGTCTGCGCGAATTCTGCGACGGTGGCGAGCGATGCGGCAACGGCTGGAGTCACTAGAAACTGGCTCTGAGTCGGCACCCGCAGCGTATGCACAACTCCCTGCGGTAAGGACTGAGAGCGGTAATCAATCGATCGCTCAGGCTGAGGTGCAGCCGTTTCTCTCACGGGTGCAGACGACTGCAATCTGGCTGGAGACGGTATAGACAAAACCAAAAAGTAAAGCAGCGCCAACAGCAACATGCCTGCGCCGATCAAACTCAACCCTAGCAGCAAAATTTTTCGCACGGCTTTTGCTAAACACAGCTTTTGCTAAACCACTTCACAACAAGCCGGAAACGCCCCAAGAATTCCCGAATCTTGGGGACTTTGAAGTTCGGAAGTCCCTAAAAATTAGAGGCAAAAAGCGATCTATGACTTCGCGTCCTCGTGCTGCTTCACAGGCTGCTTCACAGATAGTGCAAGGGTTGTGTTGCTGTGAGCCGCAGGTATCCAACCTGTGATGCTTTGTAGATAAATGCCGCCGACGATCGTCAGAAACAGCAGGTAGGCGATTGCCTGCACCAGATAAAGCGTTTGTGTGTAGCCAAACAAGGCTTTGAGCAGCACACCGGGAAACTGGCGATCGGGCAAGACCTGACTGGCATCCCACACCAGCGGTCCCAGAATACAAGCAGGCTGCGAGAAACACAGCGCCGCGTACTGAGGATCAAGCTGTGCCAGCAGGCTAATGGCTTTGTCGAAGTGACGCAGCACCCCAACGACCAAGCCTGACACAATCAACAGCAGCAGCACGCCCATGATTTGAAAAAACTGCCGCAGGTTAATCTTCACGCCCAGCTTAAACAGTAGGATGCCGATGCCCGTCGCGCCCAATAATCCTGAAAACGCACCGATCGCCGGAATCCAACCTTGCTGAAATTGCGCTGCCATAAACACAACGGTTTCAAATCCTTCGCGCAGCACATCGATCGTAATCAACCCGAATACGCCCCACTCCGCCGCATCGCGTTGCAGAATCGAGCTGACAGTGTTTTCCACTTCGCCTTTGAGCGCTCGCGCCTGCCGGGTCATCCAGATCAGCATCCAGCTTAGTAAACCGATCGCGACGATGCCAAACCCGCCTTCGAGCACTTGCTTGATTACCGGAGCATACCCCTGGTTGGTCGCTTCTAGCCATCGAAGCGCCTGGATAAAGCCAAATCCTACCAGAAGGCTGGCGGCGATTCCTGCGCCAATTCCGGCATAAACCCAGCGATCGAGCTGCGATCGTCCTGCCTTGTGGAGATACGCGAGCACTATGCCAACGACAAGAGCCGCTTCGACTCCTTCGCGCAGGGTAATGACAAAAGTGGGAATGGCAGCGCTAAAGTCCATGAGTTACTGTGCTTGGATAGCACTTTTGATTTTAGCCCTGAGGGTGCTGGCAGTTAGCTGTTGGCTGTTGACTAAACCTGCTCATTGTGATGAAGACCCAGAAAACCGATCAAGTCGTGCTCGTCGGTGCGGTAGTTGACTTCATCAAGTCAATGATGCAGCAGTTCTGTTGGCAAGTCTGGCGATCTGATAAAAAATCAGGTCGTGACCGTCGATCGTCTCCTGTTTTTCAAATGTCATGCCCAAACGTTTCATGACGGCGATTGAGGCGACGTTGGGTGGATCGGCGCTGGCACGAATCACCGCAAACCTGTATGTCTCAAAGCCGTAGTCCACCATTGCCTGCGCCATTTCTGTGGCAAATCCTTGTCCCCAGTAGTCGCTGGCTAATCCATAAATGAGCTGGATGTCTGGCGGGTCAAAAAATGTCCAGTAGCCGGTAAACCCAATGATTGCCTCGTGGTTCTTGCGTCTGGCAACCCAAAGCCCATAGCAATTCTCTCGAAAGGCGATGAGGCTTTGGGCAATCATGTCCTGGGTCTGGCTCATCGGTGCTACTTTGTCATCCCAGAGGTATTTTCGTACCGCAGGCTGCATCCACAGTTGATGCAGCTCAGCGGCATCTGGTTTGGTCACGGGCGACAGAACCAATCGATCGGTTGTGAGCATCGAATTGATCATTGCGTCCCTTTTAACTCAGTCCAGTAGCGATCGTAAACATTGAGCGTTTTGCCTGTACATGTGGTATTGCGTTTTGTAATAACAACGCTCAAGCCAAACTAAGGCTGCTTGCTCAGACTCAAACTGGTGGTATTTTTGAGCGATCGGGTCGTAAACTTGAATGAAATCGCTGTGACGATCGCGCCTCTAGGTCACTTCAGGTTCCGGACAGCTCACAAGCGGACTCACGAGAAATCCGACGAGTCGATCGAGTCCGATCAGCTGCACGATCACTTCCCATCGTGATGGCGATGAATGGCGGTCAGTTGATCGATGGGAGTATAGAAAACCGGATTGAAAAGATCTGAAACTCTTCATAAAAACTTCCTCCTGAGTGGAATGATCTTCGTTTGTGTCTACATTGGGTTAGAAACGGGCTTGAGACTCTGCTCAATCACCCTGCTACTTGGGGTGCGGTGGTCGAGCGATCGAGTGCAATGCCCAACCAAACTTTGTCTCGATCGCACAGTTGCTCAATTTGCGTCTGAAGCCAGGCGCTAAACTGTTCGTTGAGCAATCGCTGCCGCATTGAATCATCGAGCTGTGCTGGAATTCGCTTTTCTAGACGCACCAGCATGTGCCATTCTCCTAGCCCAAATGATTCCACTCGACCGACAGCGCCAGTCCGCAGCAGTTCTGCCAGCTCAATGTTCAGTGTGCCTAACTCAACTGGACCAATTAATCCTCCGGTTTCGGCTTCTGATCCTTCAGAGTACTGCTGCGCCAGATGAACAAATGATTGCTCTTCTTCTTGAATGCGAAAGTAAAGCTCTTGGATGATATCGCGCTGTTTGGTTCGCAGCAGCGAGTAAATTACTTTGTCTAAATCGTGCTTACGCTGAAGAAAGTAAGACTCTAATTTGGGTTCCCAAGTGATTTGCTTGAATCGTTCGATTCTTAGCGATCGAGTTGCCAATTGCTCAAACTGTTTCTGGTCAAATCCGTAATGCGTTCGCCATTCATGCTGCTGCTCTTCAGATGTTAATCCCCACTGCTGATACAGTTGTTGGCAAGCTTGCGCGGTTTCCGCAGCCGTACACTCGATCGATGCAATGGCGCGATCGATCACGCTTTCACACACGAGTTGCGGAATCATTTGGTAGCTTGCCAGGAGCGAGAGATAGTTCTCATCAGCACGCTGGTGCAGTTGTTCTACCAGTGAACCGTTGATTTGAAGAATTGTAGTCATCGTCCTCACCGAATTTTGAGTCACGCGACGCTGAACGATCGCTTCTGCTAGCGTCGCCAGATTGAGGAATTCACTTTGTAAATTGAGTGAAGTAGATACAGCCGCAGATGTTAGAAGCGAAATAACGACCTGCGCTTTATCTGCACTTGGGGAAGAGTTTTCGTCTAAACATGAAACCAGCCCCTAAACTGCCAAACATCAGTAAGCCCAAACTTGAGGTAGGTTCAGCAACAGAAGCGGGGGGCGAGACATCAAACGCAACGCTGACATCTTCATCAACAACCAGCAACACACTTTCCTGATTGAACTGTCGCGTGTAGGCGAGGATAATTTCATCAATCGCCGTTTCATTGTTTTGGGTATCTTCAAACAGCAGCGTCACGACTTTTGACTGTTCTTCAATAATCGTGCCGGTACTATCGCGAAACTGTCCATCAACATCAAAAATCGTCAGTCCAGCAGGAAAGCGAGGGGTAATCTCGCGATCGACAAATGACTGAAACTGCTCCTCAGACACTTCACCGCCGGTGGGAATATTGCGTCCAAAAAATAAATCCGCCTGAATGAACTCTGGAATTAAGTCATTGTCGATCAAATCTTCACCGGCACCAAAGCCTACGGCAACCTCTTCATTCACTGCTAGAAGAACACTTTCTTGATTGAATTGCTGAATGTAGGCAACGATAATTTCGTCGATCGCCGTTTCATTGTTTTGGGTATCTTCAAACAGCAGCGTCACGGCTTTTGACTGTTCTTCGATAATCGTGCCACTGCTGTTGCGAAACTGCCCGTCGGCATCGAAGATCGTCAGTCCAGCAGGAAAGCGAGGGGTAATCTCGCGATCGACAAATGACTGAAACTGCTCCTCAGACACTTCACCGCCGGTGGGAATATTGCGTCCAAAAAATAAATCTGCCTGAATGAACTCTGGAATTAAGTCATTGTCGATCAGATTTTCACCTGCGCCAAAACCGACTTTCAGTTCATCTTCGTTTGTGACCTGTAAGACGCTTTCTTGATTGAACTGTTGCAGATAGGCTGTGACGATTTCGCGGATGGCAGTTTCAGTTACCGGTGTGTCTTCCACAAACAGCGTCACCAGTTTTGATTGCTCCTCAATCAGATTGCCCGTACTGTCACGAAACTGTCCATCGGCATCGAAGATCGTTAAGCCTGCGGGAAAGCGGGGTGTGATGATGCCATCGACAAATGCTGCAAATTCTGCCTCAGACACTTCGCCTCCGCCCGGAATATTGCGTCCAAAAAATAAGTCTTTCTGAATCAGCGACGCTGTGGCATCAGGAGAATCCACGGCAAATGCCAAGGATAAAGCTGCTGTGGCAACGAGCGCTTCTGCCGTCTGGGCGATCGAGTGTTTGATCATCGGTGATTCCTCTACAAAAACTGATAGGAAGTAGAAAAGCGGTGCCGATATCCACCTCAGGCGTGACTGCTACCAATCGGGACACAAGCTGCATCCCTACGGAAGTTGAAACAATGGTATGACGAGGGACTTCAGCACCGCAATTCTAAAACAGCGATCGTTAACCTTTAGCAGTCACTCCCGGCACCGCATTGACCGGAGGCACATCAAAGTTGAGCGTATAGCGGGCAGTATCGTCGCCAACCTGCCAGACCTGCGCGATGTAGTTGCCTTTACCGCTCATGCCTAACACCTGCTCCAGGTTGCCTGACCCAACCGAGGTGCGAATCACTTCCCGCCGTTGGATGATGCCGTCATTGTTGCGGTCTTGCACAATGCGTAAATAGGAATCACCGCTGCGCTCTTTCAACCGCAGGTCGATCGATTGATCTGCGTCCAGCGAGAAAGCATAGCTGTCGCCCGGATTATTTTCATTCAACACGCCGCGCCGACTCAGGTCTTTGGTAATCTTGCCCACTCGAAACTCCCGCTCAGCTTCACTGTTGGCAGGACCCGCAGCATTGGTCGTAAAGTGATCCAAGTTTAGACGATACCTCAAGAATCCTGGCGCAAACTGGTAAGCCTGGAGAATGTAAGAGCCAGCACCAGTGACATTGTTGATCCGGTCTGTGGCTGTGCCGCCCAGGGCAGAACGAGCGATCTCCTCACCGTTATCCACCACGCCGTTGCCGTTGAAATCGCGGATCAGCCGCATATCCACATCGCCGTCAGAGTTGGTCAGCGAGATGTTAACGCCGCTGGTCGAGTTCAGAGAAAACGCAAACGTGGAGGTTGCTTGACCATTGCTCACAGAACGAGTCAATTCTCGATCGAAAGTAATGCTTCCCAGGTTTTCAAACGGGGTGGGGTCAAAAATATTGCTGGGTTTACTTGCCGTTGCCCGCAGGTTGTAGGAAAACGCTAAACCGTCTGAGTTGGTAACTGTAGCAAAGTATCGACCGGCACCCGTGGCACGGGAGTGAACCATCGCGTCGTTTGACGCTCCGCCGATGCTGCCGATCGTGCGATCGGCGCTATCGAAAACACCATTACGATTGGTATCCTCAGTCAACCGCAGTCGAGTCTTACCGCTGGTGATGCCTGACCGCAGACCCAGGTTAATGTGGGTCGTGCTGCCTGCAACATCCATTACGAAAACATCGCTTTCACCAGAAAACAAAAATTCGTTGGTGAAGGTCGGGGTGCTGCCAATTGCTCCGAGTTGAATAGTAGACATTATGGCTCCTTTGAAAGTGGGTCGTTGTGACTATCTCAGTTAGAGGGAACTTGCAAGCAAGATTGCTCGACGATTGCTTGTCTCTAGCAGGTGAGGCACCCGCAGACACAAGCGCTGGAAGCTGCGCCTGGTTCAGAGGAACAGTGCCGTGGATGCAAGCTTTTCCATCTGAGGAGTTACACGATCGACCGTCAGACTTTATGCAGCCGACGCGATGACATCAGAGATTGGGCTGAGGCGAGAGCTTTGACCAGACGCGATTTAGCGGTTGTGAGGGCAGAGGCTGATCAGGATTGGGCGATCGGCATTTGAGCAAGCAGCGACGAATGCGACAGCCGGACATCAAATGATGTCGCCCGCAGAGCGCGAAGAGTTGATTCGCTGTATGGAAGCAGCCGATCTGTCTGTGCCCGCGATCGAACTGCCGATTTCTGGAACTGCCGGTGAATCGTTGCTTCATTTGGCTCAGCGAACGCCGCAGACGATTGTGCTGCGCGGCTGTCAGACCGTAGAACTACAGAAGGTTCTGGCAACCCTTTTGACTGGCGAACGTTGCCGGTGATTGATGTCACTTAAATGGGTGAGGTAAATCACCAAGCTAGCTTGCTCCACAAATCCTTTGAGGCTGTATCCTGCTGATTATGATGAAATGCTAAAGCTCACGCTCAAGCAGCTTCATCAAAGCCCAACAATTCACCTGTGCCCCCAGGGTGATTCTTGTTGCTGTCAGGGTTTCAACCGATTTGAAATTTCCCTGTCTGCGGCTAATTTTGTGAGACGACGCTATTTCACTCGGATGGGATAGTTTTGTTGTCATCTACCAAAATCCGCGTTTAACACTCGTCACTCATTGGGGTTTCGTTATGCAAGTTAACTCAAACTCACGCCAGTCGATTGAGAGGGCTTCCCCCAGCCTGACCGGCGCTACTCCTGCTGCCAAAGAGCGTGCTCACCGCCATCATCAGCGGGCGTTAGAGCAGCTCAAAATGAAAAAATCAACGCTGGCAATTCAAGAACTTCGAGGTGCGCTAGAGCATGACCCTGAAAACAGTGAATATCACGCCCTGCTCGGTAAGATCCACCTGGAAAAGGGATTGCTTGGCATGGCTAATATTAATCTGAGGCAGGCGTTGAAGCTCAACCCCGAAGAACCCCTGGCTCTAGAGTGTCTGGAAAAGCTCAAAGCTCAAGCGGACAATCAGCCCAAGCCATCCCATGCCGATTTAGGCAGCCGCCTGATCAACTTCTTTAACCGCAAGCCCTAAGCTATGGGATGTCATCGAGAATTGCTAAACTGAGCTGAATTTCGGTCGCGTTAGCTTTCAGCAAGACAGTACTGCGTCCGCATTACATTTCGATGCCTCGTTCAGGGGGTTTGAGAACCAAACCCCCGATCGCGCAGGTACAAAAGGGACTGTCGGTCAACCAACTAGCTGTCTTTGTGTCGGAGTTGCCACGCAACACCCGCAGCCGCTCCAGCTCCGGCGACCAAGCCAGCGCTCATCCCTTCGATCGTTTTGGTTACAGGAGTTTCAGTGAGACAATGACTGGCAGGGGTATCTGCTACAAGGCATTGATTGATTTCAGCGCGGCTGGCTGTTCCACCCAATACAACGCCCGCAACGCTGCAAGTGGCAACAAAAAAGCAAAAACGGTTAGTTTTTCTATCCATAGATGGATGTAAAAGTGCAAAAGACTGTGGCTGACAATTTCGCCTATTCTAACCGGATGTGGCACCAGTGCCACTACGGAATTTAAACGAAAACTACCGTAAGATATCGACAACAACCTTGAAGCAAAACTTTCTCACTTTGCATGCTTGAGCGCAGACAGGTTTCAAGCGGAACTCCCTGGGAGTCGATCGCAGGCTACTCTCGTGCTGTTCGGGTTGGCGATTTTGTCTACATATCGGGCACAACTGCCAGCGACGAACAAGGACAAATTCAGGCTCCCGGTGATTTGTACGGGCAAGCAGTGTATATTTTCCAAAAAATTGAGGCGGCGCTGCAAGCCGTGGGAGCCAGCTTGACCGATGTCGTTCGCACTCGGGTTTACGTCACCCGCATGGATGACTGGCAGCAAGTCACCAAAGCTCATCACGAATTTTTTCACACCATTCGCCCTGCCAATACGCTGGTGGAAGTGAGCCGTCTGGCAGCACCAGAGATGCTCGTGGAAATTGAAGTCGATGCCGTTGTCTTACAAGCACAAGGTTGAGTGAATGAAAACATACGACTGGATTGTGGTCGGCGGCGGTATCGCTGGATCGGCGCTGGCTTATGAACTGGCAAATGCAGGTTTCTCAGTGCTGCTGTTAGAGCCAGATGCCTCACCGCGCAATGCCACGCGCTACAGCTACGGTGGAATTGCTTATTGGTCGGGCACTACGCCGCTGACGCAGCAGATTTGTCAGGAGGGCATTGAGCTGCACCGCCAATTGTCAGCAGAGCTAGCGGGTGAAACGCAGTTTCGAGAACTTGATTTGCTGCTGACGATCGCCCCCGGACGCGACCCTGACGCAATCGCTGCCCTGTATCACCAGTGCGCCATTCCACCTCGTTTGATCAGTGCCGCAGATGCCTGCGCGCTAGAGCCATTGCTGAGCCGCGAGGCAGTTGCGGCGGCACTGCACAATCGCCACGGTCATGTGTCTCCAGAGCTGACTGCCCAGGCGTACCAGCAGGCGATGCTGCGGCTTGGCGGCGACAGACAGCGAGAGCGCGTCGTGCAGTTGCTGAAGACGGGCGATCGGGTTCAAGGTGTGGTTACCTCCAACGCAACCTACACCGCTGCCAATGTAGTGGTTTGCGCTGGAGCGATGAGTCGTGCCCTGCTGCGATCGGCTTACCTGCCTATCCGTCTTTATTTTTCGCAGGCAGAGCTGATCGAAACGCCGCCGCTTGAGCTGCGGTTTCACAGCCTGGTGATGCCCGCTGAGCTGAAACGATTTGAGATGGAAGCGCAAGCTGGCTGTGCTGCAACCGATGCACTCTGGGATGAAACCGATCGAGAAATAACGGCACCTGTTTTGGATGCAGGCGTTGTGCAGTTTGTAG
>Ga0224723_1002328_pt1 | contig 10607 bp, 5 predicted proteins | sample Balambano_FR2_Me_FD_161647 | JGI IMG/M metagenome (GOLD analysis project Ga0224723, IMG submission 161647) | Freshwater sediment microbial communities from Lake Towuti, South Sulawesi, Indonesia - Balambano_FR2_MetaG | ecosystem: Environmental > Aquatic > Freshwater > Lake > Sediment | place...
TCTGCGCCCGATCCATGTTCGCCACACGCGCCCGCAAAACCTGGAACCCCTTGAGCTCCTCCGTTTTCAAGGAACCAGACTGCGCGTGCGCCAACTGATCTTTCAACTTGGCGATGGAATTCTCCAACTGTTTTCGCTCCGCCTCGGCTCTGGCCAAAGCCTCGTCTTTTGCTTGCATCTGCTCGTCGAAATACGCAAGCACGCGCGGCCCGGCGACTGCTTCAATACGGCGCACTCCGGCTGACGAGGAGCCTTCATAAACGATCTTCACCGCGCCGATATCGCCCGTTCTCGATACGTGCGTGCCCCCGCAAAGTTCCTTCGAAAAATCTCCGATGGACACCACGCGGACGCTGTCGCCATACTTCTCTCCGAATAGCGCCATCGCGCCGGAGCTCAGCGCCTCGTCAAGACCCATCACGTTGGTGTCGACCGGAAGATTGGCAAAAACTTCGGCGTTGACCAATCGCTCAATTTCGGCCCGTTCTTCTGGACTTACGCCGGCGTAATGCGTGAAGTCAAATCGCAGCCGGGAAGGATCAACGACGGAACCTGCTTGCTTCACGTGCCGGCCAAGGACGCGCTGCAGGGCGGCCTGTAAAAGGTGTGTAGACGTGTGATGCCGCATCGCATTCATTCGATTGACGGCGTCTACTCGCGCCAGGACGACATCGCCCGTCTGCACCGTGTGTTCCCCGGAGACCTTATGAACGATCAATCCGGGCATTCCATAATAGGCCCCGGCAATCGTCGCCAGTTTTTCGCCGCTTTCCGCGCCATAGAAGGCGCCCGTGTCGCCCACCTGGCCGCCGGAATCCGCGTAGAAAGGGGATTGATCGAGTACGATCCCGATTGCGTCGGCGTAGAGCACCTTCGCCGTCGCCTCGATATGCGAGTAAGCGAGAAATTTCGTTCTGGGTAAATCGGCGAACGCTGGATTCACCTGCGACTTTTCCGCGCCCTTCCAACTGGCCCGCGCACGCGCTTTCTGCGCTTCCATCGCCTGCTCGAAACCCGCCATATCGATCGACAGACCGAGTTCGCGGGCCATATCGGCCTGCTCATCGAGCGCGAGGCCGTAGGTGTCGTAGAGTTTAAACGCCGCCGCGCCGGGCAACATGCCGCCCGCGGCATTCGCCGCCTCTTCCCGGAAGATCTTCTCCGCCACGCTGAACGTCGTCGCGTAGCGAAGCTCTTCTTCGCGGACGACGCGGGCGACGCGCTCCACGCTCTCCATGAGATCGGGATAGGGTCCGCTCATGAACTCCGCTACAAAGGGCGTCACCCGGTGCAAGAATATGCCTTCGAAGCCGTCGCGCCGGGCGTGCCGAATGGCGCGCCGGATAATCTTGCGCAGCACATAACCTCGGCCTTCATTCGCGGGGATCACCCCGTCGTGAATGAGAAACTCCGCCGCGCGCGCGTGGTCGGCGACAATGTTGAGCGTCGTCGCCTTTGTTTTGCCAAGAATCGAGGCCGCATGGGCGCGGATCGGCTCGAGTAAATCGCTCTCGTAATTTGAAAACTTGCCCTGCAGGATGGCCGCCACACGCTCTAAGCCCATCCCCGTGTCGATCGAAGGCCGAGGTAAGGGCGTGAGAACGCCATCGGCGCTCCGGTCAAACTGCATGAAGACCAAGTTCCAGATCTCGACGAAACGTCCGCCGCCATCGAGCGGAAACGCCTCATTCTCGCGTCCCGCTTCGGCGGCCTCGGCGCCGAGGTCATAATGAATCTCTGAACAAGGGCCACACGGACCGGTGTCGCCCATCTGCCAGAAGTTATCCTTCTCGTCGAGCCGGAAGATGCGCTCCTTCGGCACGTTGGCCACTTTTTGCCACAGTTCTTCAGCCTCGTCGTCCTCGCGAAACACGGTCACGTAGAGACGGTCTTTCGACATCCCGTAAACTTTCGTGACCAAATCCCACGCATACTCGATCGCCTCGGCCTTGAAGTAATCGCCAAAGCTGAAGTTCCCGAGCATCTCGAAGAACGTGTGATGCCGCCGCGTGTAACCGACATTTTCGAGGTCGTTATGTTTACCGCCCGCCCGCACGCACTTCTGGCTGGTCGCCGCGCGGACATAGTCCCGCTTCTCTTGCCCCAGAAAAATCTCTTTGAACTGGTTCATGCCCGCGTTCGTGAACAAGAGCGTGGGATCATTGCCGGGCACCAGCGACGAGGATCGCACCACACGGTGCCCCCGCTCGGCAAAAAAATCTAGGAAGGTTTGACGGATTTGATGGCCGGTCATGAGAAGAATCTTCTATTCTCGCACCGGCCTGGTCCGGCGGCCTACTCGATCCCCATCCGCTCCAGCTTGCGGTAAAGCGTCTTCCGTTCAATGCCGAGGATCTTGGCGGCACGGCTCTTGTTGCCTTCTACCGTGGCCAGCACTTTGACAATTTGCTCACGCTCGGTATCCTTTAGCGTTTCACCGGAGCTTTCTGGATCCTCGGTATCGCGCAGGGCCTGCTCCACGGCGACGCCATCGATCCGCCCGCCCGGAGCCAGGATCACGAGCCGTTCGATGAGGTGTTGTAATTGCCGGACATTTCCCGGCCACAAACACTCTTCGAGCGACCTCACCCCGGTGGCGGTCAAAACGCTGGAAAGCGCATATCGCTCGTTGTACTTCTTGAGGAAAAAATGCGCCAACAGCGGGATGTCTGTCCGGCGCTCCCGCAGCGGCGGCAACTGCAAACGGACCACGTTTAATCGAAACCAGAGATCCTCGCGAAACTTACCTTCCTCGACGAGCTTGGGCATGTCGCGATTCGTTGCCGCCACCACGCGAACGTCCACGGCCTTGGCTCGGCTCGCGCCTACGGGCCGCACCTCGCGCTCCTGCAAAAAGCGCAAAAGCTTCAATTGAAATCCAAGGTCAATTTCGCCAATCTCATCCAAGAATACGGTGCCGCGATTGGCCGCCTCAAACACGCCCGTCCGGTCGCGATCCGAGCCCGTGAAGGATCCCTTCAACGATCCGAAAAGTTCCGCTTCCAGAAGGGTGGGCGGAATGCTACCGCAATCGACCGGCACGAAAGGACCCGCGTTCCGCTTGGAGTTGTTATGAATCATCCGGGCGACGAGTTCCTTGCCCGTGCCCGTTTCGCCCGTGATCAGCACGGTCGCATCGGTCGGCGCAACCTGACTCAACACCTTGTAGATCTCGATCATCCGCGCCGAGCTGCCGATCATCTCGGTTTCCGGCAAATCCTCGATGCCCGTCTCGCGATCGCGATCCGGGCCGCCGGCGATTTCAGCCTCGGCCTTCTGCAGCGCGCCCAGTAGATCGTCTAGCTCAAAAGGCTTGGCCAGATACTCGAAAGCGCCGCCGCGCGTTGCCGCCATCACCGTTTCCATGGAGCCGCGAGCGCTCATCAAGATGACCCGGCACTCCGGGTTCTGCTCCTTGGCCGCCCGCAAAACATCGAGGCCGGTCCGCTCATCGAGATAAATGTCGCTAATTACCACGGGAAACGAATGCTCCGATAGCTTCTCGAGCGCGGCCCGGGTACTGGAGACCGCCTCGACTTTGTAGCCCTCGAGGTCCAGAAAGGTCAAGAGTGTCGTGCGGACGCCGTTGTCATCTTCGACGAGAAGTATGGGTTCGCTAATAGGCATGACCTTCTACTGAGTCTAACCGTTTGGCTCGCGAGGCAAGCTCACGGTAAAAGCGCTCCCCTTGCCGACTTCGCTCTCCACATCGATGCGGCCTCCGTGTTGTTTCACAATCTCGTGAACGATACTCAAACCGATCCCGGTTCCCGCAATCCCGCTCTCCTCCGCCCGTTTAGAACGGTAAAAACGGTCAAAGATCTTCTTTAGATCGGCGGCGTCCATGCCCATGCCCTGGTCGGCCACAGTCACTTGCACCTCCGCCGCGGTCGCCGCGAAGCCGCATCGAATCGCCGTTCCAGACCCCGAATATTTCACGGCGTTGTTCAGCAAATTGTAGATTGCGTATTCGAGCATTTCGCGGTCGCCGCGCAATCGCGCCGGCGGCAACGCGGCGACCTCCAGTTGCATTTCTTTTTTCTCGGCCAAAACACGCGCGCGCTCCAAGGCCGGCAACATTACCTCGCTGAGATGGAAGTGGTCCTTCTTGAGCTCCATCTCTCCGCCCGCCAAACGCTCCACATCGAGAAAGGTCTGGATCATTTGCGCGAGGCGCTTCGATTCCGAATGAATCATTTGCGCGATCTGTTTTTGCTTGTCCTCATTCAACCTATAACGGCTCATGATTTCGCTGGAACCTTGAATCGCCGTCAATGGGGTCTTCATCTCGTGCGTCACAAAATGAATGGCCTGTTGGTATCGCGTCTTGTCCGCCTCGCTCCTTTGCCAGCGCCGGCGAATCACGAAATGGTGAAAGCTCGCCGCGGCGATCACGGAAATCCAGGCCGCCGCGAGCGGCATAAAGGGAGGCAAAAAAACCTGCGCGTCGAAAAGCCAGATGGGCATCCAGTGGTAGGCGATTAAGAACGCCGCGGCAACCGCCCAGGCGATCCACCCCGACAGGAAAGTAAAGATCATGCCCGCCCCGAGGGCGGCTAGGAAGGCGAAAAAAACTGGCAGCGCCGGCCCCGCGTCTACCCGAAATACGCCTTGGTTCAATGTCTCGAAAAGATTGGCATGGATCTCGACGCCCGTCATGAGAGTGCCCATCGGCGTCATCAACCGGTCGCGCGCTGCGCTTTGATCCGTGAAGCCGGCGAAGGCAACCCGATTGCTGAAGCGTAAAGCAAGTTCGGGTTTGGCCAGCAACTCGGCGAGGGAAACCTCATCGATTGCCGCCGGCGCATAGCGGATGTAGATGCTCCTCGCCGTCGCGCGCGGAGCAGGAACGCGGGTCATGCCGATCTCCAGATCCGCGGGCGATTCAAGGACCGGACCGGCTTGGCGCGAAAGCCGAAACGCCTCCAGGGCGAGCGCCCAATAGCGACGCCCGTTCACTGCCTTCTCAAGCGGAATCCGGCGGCTCACGGGGTCGGGATCGGCGTGCACATGACCTAGACTCGCCGCCTGCCTGCGAAAAGGCGCCGCCGGCTCTTCCCAACTTTTCCCGTCTCGCACGATGTCGGTCGCCAGCACAACGCTGGGACAGCGCTCGAAACTCCGGGCCAGCGATTCGTCGACGCTTGGATCTTCTTCGCTTGAAAGCATCAAGTCGATCGCCACCGCCAACGGTTTGGCCGGGCACAGCACGTCCAAGGCTTGAGCAAGACTCTTGCGCAGATTCCGGACTCCACCCATGCGGATCAAACTGGCCTCGTCAATTCCCAACAAAATCGCCTTTTGCGGCCAGGCAGCCGGGCGGCGCGCGGCAAAAAGCCAATCGTAAGCTTGGCCATCGAGTTGCGACGCCAAACGCGTCCAACCCGCCAACACCGCGAACACGAAGCAAATACCCATCAGCCCCGCGAGCAGGCCGAACTGACTCTGTCGCGGAATATGCAGCTTCAGCGCTTCATCTCCTTCTCGATCTCAGCGGCTGTCTTCGCCAGGGCGGCGCTCATCACCTTCGCGCCATCTTTCGTGAATACAATCATGTCCTCGATGCGAACCCCGAGACTCTCCTCAGCCAAATACAGTCCGGGTTCAACCGTCACCACCATACCTTCCGCCATCAGTGCATTGGCGTCAAACGGATCGTGCACATCAAGACCTATGTGATGGCTGATGGGATGAATCATGTAGTCGCGCCAGGGTTTGCCGCCCGGCCCCTTACCCTGCTTATCCAGATACTCCTGGGCGAATCGCGTCAAATCGGCCAGCTTGATACCCGGCTTCGCTTGTGCGATCGCAGCCTCTTGCGCTTTGAGCACCAAATCGTAAATCTCTCGTTGGCGCGCCGTAAACTTCCCATTCACGGGAATCGTTCGGGTAATGTCTGCCGCATACATCGAGCATTCCGCGCCGACGTCCATGAGCAGCAAGTCTCCCGCGTCCATCCTTCGCTTATTCGCCGCATAGTGCAGAATCACGCTGTTCGGCCCGCTGCCCACGATGGGCGGATAAGCATTCCGTTCGCAACCCCGGCGATAGTAAGTGTCCTGCATGGCCGAAGAAACTTCATATTCGTACAGACCAGGCTTCGTGGCTTTCCAGCTAGCGCGATGCGCATCCAGCGTCGCGTGAATCGAGTCCATCAGGAGCGCCTGTTCGGCCGGGCTCTTGATCATGCGTAACGCCGTGATACGCGAACGGATGTCAGCGAGGTTCCGCAGCGGCGCGAGCTTCCGCAGCGCCTCTTCGTGTCCATCGAATAATGTGTAGAATCCCGTCGCCTCAGCCAAGGCTCGCCCAAGAGTGGCTTCGAGTTGCGCAGTCGAAAACACGTGCTGGAAGCCCGATTTCGCGGTCGCGTCCGCGTCGCCCGGAGCCAGGCGCCGGCCTTCGTACTTCTCTCGCCGCTCATTGCGCTTCGGCAGGAAGAGCGCCTCCTCGAGATCCGGGCCGCAGGCCGAGCACAGCAGCAGAGCCGCGTGGGGTTCATTCCAACCCGTCAAATAGTAGAAATTGGTCTCTTGGAAGAACCCGTTCCGGTCGTGAATATCCGGCGGCGGCTGCGCGGCAAAGAGAAGAATTGCGGCGTCCGGCGTCGCCTTTCGGAGCTTCGCGCGACGCTCGGCGTATTCATTTTTCTCAATCGCGGGCGCCGCCGCGTAAGATACGCCGAGCGCCAAAATCCATGCAAAGACACGGCAAACCATGATCTTCATCATTGCACCCGCTACACTATAGGTTTCCCCTCACATGTTGCAAGCAGGTATTGTTGGCCTCCCCAACGTGGGCAAATCCACGCTCTTTAACGCGCTCACCAAGTCTCGCAAGGCCATGGCGGCGAACTATCGCTTTTGCACGATCGAGCCGAACGAAGGCATGGTCACGGTGCCCGACGAACGCCTCGCCGTACTGAGCGAGATCTCGAAGAGCGAGAAGACCATTCCGGCTGTCTTTCAGTTTGTCGATATCGCCGGCCTGGTCGCCGGCGCCTCGAAAGGTGAGGGCTTGGGCAATCAGTTCCTCGGACACATCCGCGAGGTCGACGCGATTGTGCAAGTCGTCCGCTGCTTCGAGAACACAAACATCGAACATGTCATGGACAGCGTCGACCCGGTCCGCGACATCGAGATCATCAACACCGAACTCATCCTGGCCGATCTCGACTCGCTCGACAAGCAGAAACAGAAATTGCAGAAGGCAGCGCGCTCGGGCGACAAAAAGGCCGCCGCCACGATTGACTTGATCGCGCGCTTCGAGCCTCATCTGTCGGATGGGAAGTACGCCGTCACCCTAGATATGAGCCCAGAGGAGAAAGCGCTCGCCAAGCCGCTTTTCCTTCTGACAAACAAGCCGACCATCTATGCCTGCAACGTTGCCGAAGGCGACCTAGCCAACCCGGAGGCAAACCCTTTCGTCGGCAAAGTCCGCGCTTACGTGGCGGCCCATCACGAAACCAGCGCCGTCGTGGTCTCCGCGGAAATCGAAAGCGAACTAGTCCTGCTCTCGGTTGAAGAGGCGAAAGAATACTTGGATGGATTAGGGGTCACGGAATCCGGCGTCGGAAATCTGATCCGCGAGGCGTACCATCTGCTCGGCTTGCGCACCTATCTCACGACTGGCGAGAAGGAAACGCGAGCCTGGACCATACAAGCCGGCTGGAAGGCTCCGCAGGCAGCCGGCGTCATTCACTCGGACTTCGAAAAAAGTTTCATCAGCGCCGAAACGATTGCCTACAAAGATTTGGTCGAGATCGGCTCCTTTGCCCGCGCCCGCGAGCTCGGCAAGCTACGCACCGAAGGCAAAGAGTATGTCGTCGAGGACGGCGACGTAATGGAATTCAAAACCTTTCTCTAGTCGCCCTTCGGAAGAAGGCTGCTGCTGGTGCCCGGTGCGCGTAAACCCAACGGCAAACTTCGCCCTACCAGCAGGATCTCCTCCGGCTGCCCCCGGTGGAATCGGCAAGCCGCCGATACGTAAAGTGGCATCGCCTCGCCGCTGCTTGAGCGAAAGTTCAAGAGCGGTTGCGCCGCCAGGTTCGTGAGCAGGTTGCGGCCGGTCGAGGCCAACTTACCAGCGCTCTCTTCGGTCAAGATTGCCGAAAGATGGGGAGCCCGGCCGCCCTTGGCTTCAATCCCAAAAAAGCGCCGCGCATTCTCATTGGCTTGGTGGATTTGCCCATTGAATCCAAGCGCGAGATAAAACTCGCTGCCCTTGGAAAGCAACTCCGCGTAGGCGCGCTCCGCCGCTTCGAACTCTTGCAAAGTCATCAATTGCCGTTCATACCGTTCCCGGGCCGAGGCCAGCGCCAAACTAATGAAAGGCGCGAGCGCCACCATCGTGGCCAGCACGTGCACCGCGGTGCCCAAACCCTCGGGGACGTCCCAATGCCGCGAAACCAATGTGCGAATCCAGCCCAGGAATATCGGAATCGCCAGGGCCGCGACCAGCAATACAAATGACTGCCGCAATCCGAGCCAGTTGGTGAGCCCGACGGGAATGAGCCCGGCGCGCGATTCATACAGGAAGAGTGAACCGGCCAAGCACAGCAGGAGCACCGCGCTGGCGGCATCGCTTTTCCATTCGTAGCTCAACGGTCCGCCCGCCGAATATAGATGCACCATCAGAAGCCAGAGGCTCACCAAGACGACGCAAGCCAGCAGGACTCTACGAAAGAATAGAGCCTTACGCGAGGCTGCCAACACGAGTACGCTCGCCATCATGGCCTGGCAAGCCGCGACGAGAAACGGGGTGGACGCTCCGCTGGGAGTCGCGACTCCGAATACACTGTCCGCCAGCGCGAAGAGTGCTGCCGCGCAAGCACAAACTCGCGGCAATCTTGCGCTCCCGTCGTGGGTTAAATCGATCCTCTCCCAGCGCGCCAATCGGATACTGAACCCGAGCAGCAGAAAAGACAGGGCTGCCATCGGCGGAATGGCCAGCGGCACGCCGAATGAAGACCCTTCCGGCATTTGAAATCGGGGCTGCTTCAGCAAGCTCAACAGCGCGACGAGCAGCACGGTTAGGCTGAGCAACCGGGGGAGGTTGTAAAGGCCCGGCGACCACAAGTAGCGCCGATGCCAAGTTATAGCTGTGCCCACAAACCCTCGGACGAAAGGATCGTACAGCGGTCTATCGTCCGACATATGCCATTGCAATAGGGTCGGCCATTGCCGGCGCAGTAAACTGAGAGATTACGTTGCCGGAAACGTCCCCTTACCGAATCGCCATCGCGGCGACCTTTACCGCAGACCCGATTGCCGAACCGCTCGGCTTCTGGTCCGTCCCGCTTTCAACACCCTTGGAAACGGTTTTTGCGCCTTTTGACCAAGTGATGCAGTCCCTCCTTGATCCGGCTAGCGTGTTGCGAACAAACAAGCACGGTCTTAACGTAATCCTCTTCCGGTACTTGGATTTGGGAGACGCCAACCGCCGCGAGGACAACTTGAAGGCCTTTGCTGCGGCGCTGCAGAATCTCGAGCCAGGTCCCGTGCCCTATTTGGCCATTGCGTGCGCGGAACCCGATCTCTTCGACAGTTCCCCGCTCCGGCGCGCCTCTCAGCTTAATCCGGAAGTTCATTTCATCGAGGCCTCTTTGATCGCCGACCGTTATCCGGTCCCGCGAACATTCAGCCCCGAGGCCGAACGCTTGGGCGGCATCCCCTACACCGAGGATTACTTCATAGCCTTGGCCGCGTCGATTGTGCGCGTCGCGCACGCGCTTCAGCATCCCCCGGCGAAGGTCCTCGCGCTCGATTGCGACAACACGCTGTGGGACGGCATTTGCGGTGAAGACGGTCCGGAAGCCGTCCGGCTCACTCCAGGACACGCGGCTCTGCAGAAATTTGCCGTGGAGCAGCGCTCGCAAGGCATGGTGCTCGTTCTGGCTTCGAAGAATAACTGGAACGATGTAGAGGCTACCTTCGCCGCGCATCCGGAGTTTCCGCTGCGGCTTGCGCACATCACCGCGCGGCGCGTGAACTGGGACAGCAAACCGGGAAATCTGGAGGCGCTTGCGGCGGAACTATCGCTCGGCTTGGAAAGCTTCGTGTTCGTGGATGACAGCCGGAAGGAGGTTTCCGAAGTATCCAAAGAGCTTCCTCAAGTTGTCGCGCTGCAGGTTCCGCAAAGCGCGGCGGAGTTGGAGCGATTCACCAAGCATCTCTGGGTCTGCGACCGGCTGCGGATCACCGCAGCCGACCAGCAGCGCGCCGATAGCTACGCAAAGACGCAGGAGTTCGGAAAGGCGCTCGCTCACGCGCAGTCTCTCGAAGATTTTTACCGGCACCTGGATCTCCGGGTTGATGTCCGCGGCATTGAAGCCGACGGCTTTGCGCGCGCCGCGCAGCTTACGCACCGGACGAACCAGTTCAACTTGACGACCGTCCGCCGCAGTGAAGCGGAACTGCATTGGCTCTGGGAACAGCGCTTCGAGATTTACCGGATCGACGTGAAGGACCGCTTTGGCGATTATGGCTTCACCGGACTCCTGATCGGGCGCGGGCAACAGGGCAGCTATGAGATCGACACTTTCCTGTTGAGCTGCCGCGTTCTGGGGCGCGGCGTGGAACATGCGGTAATGCGTTGGCTCGGTCAAC
>Ga0224723_1002330_pt1 | contig 10598 bp, 11 predicted proteins | sample Balambano_FR2_Me_FD_161647 | JGI IMG/M metagenome (GOLD analysis project Ga0224723, IMG submission 161647) | Freshwater sediment microbial communities from Lake Towuti, South Sulawesi, Indonesia - Balambano_FR2_MetaG | ecosystem: Environmental > Aquatic > Freshwater > Lake > Sediment | place...
TACAGGCGGTTCTCGGTGCTGGTTACCCACTGACAAAACTGCTCCCACAGGGAGGCGCTCTCGCGCTGCTGTAGTGTAGTCGTCATGATGTATTAGTCCTTGGTATTTATGGTTTCAAGGTAATGCAAGCTCTAATCGTTTAGATTTGTAACCTGCATTAAGCATTACCTTAACGAAGTTGTGGAGTTTTGTAAACAAAAATCTTTCTAAAGATTAATGTTACCCGGCAGCGCTCAGGGCAGCGAAAGCTACAGCGCTTCTGAATCAGGCCAAAAAATCGCTCTAGAAAGAGGACTCAGAGCGCTCAGGGCAGCCGAAGCTACAACGCTTCCAAATACTCCAATAGGTCAGCCATGGCCTGAGGGTCGGGCTGAAATTGTGGCATTGGTGGGGTTTTGCCGCCTGTGACCTGTTTAATTAAACTTACCTTGGTGCGATGGTCAGAAACGTCTACCAGGGTTGGCCCGACCTCACCCAGGGCCTCAAAGCCGTGGCATACCGCACAGTTCATTTTGAAGATGGCCTCGCCTCGGGAGGTATCCCCTTTTAGAGATAAAACTTCGTGAATGTAAGGATCTGAGGCTTGAGCATAGCGAACAAAGGCAAACCCAACCCCTACGACCAGAGCTAGAGCTACCAGGGTCAGGGCTGCTTGCTGAAGCAACATACCAAGGTCTTCGGTTTGTTCGTCCAATGTCTCTGGTGCCAAAGTCAGCTAATTGAATGTTGCATTTACATACATATAATGTTACGCACTTTAATGAAAACTCTGAAGCTTTGCCAGAGATTTTTAAGAATTCGAGTCCGTGCTTGGTGACTCTAAATAAGCTACTCTGGCCCTGCTGCAAGAGCGGCACGCATCCTCTTCCTTCACGATTAAGCCGCTATGGGCATTCATTCTACTCGCTCCAGGAGTCAGCATTTTTACTCCAGTTCGGTGATGGAGTACATCGTGCCTGAGGATATGACTACTCAATTTGAAGAATGGTACACCCGAGTACGGCAGGTTGCCCAGACCTACAGCGGGTTTTTGCGGGCCGATCTTTGCCCCCCGCTAGACTGTCAAGACGGCGTAATTAAGTGTTACTCCATCATTCATTTTGAAACACCCAAGCAGCTCAATGCCTGGATGACCTCCAAGCAACGGCAGCAACTTTTCAGGCAAGGGCAGTCTATTTTTCTGGCTTACCGATTCAAGTCTTTCTCTACAGGTCTGGAGGGCTGGTTTTCGAGCCATGCTGGGGCAGCCGAGCAACATGGTTTGGGGCCACCGCCCTGGAAGCAAGTGCTGGCGGTGGTGCTGGGGCTCTACCCTACCCTCATAGTGCAGGGTATGGTTTTTGCGGCCTTGGGAATGATGCAATCCTGGCCAATGCCCACGGCACTGCTGGTGAACAACTTGATTACCTCGTCCATCCTAACCTGGGTAGTGATGCCTAGAATTAGCCAGTTTTTGGGCTTTTGGCTACGTCCGGCTTACCGACTAACACCGCTACAGGTCAATCTTCTCGGTACGATTGTTGTGTTAAGTATTTTGGTGACTTTGATGGTTTTGTTCAACTTGTTACAGAAACTAAATATCTAAACCCTTGCATATTAGGAATACAGAGTTTCTGTGTCGGTGGTTTCTATCATTGTTTCTATCAGTGGACAGAGTACTGGCCCGTAAGGATTAAGGTATTCTGTCCAAATCTTAAGATTATTTGAATGTATACAGAATACAATCCCTACAAAGGTTAGCGTTTGGGCAGACGCCGCTATGACATTAAAAAGTTCGCTCATAAACTTCATGGCTAGCCTGCGGCACAGGCTGAGTTCTTTCCTTAAAGCTCCGCTGGTGGAAACGTTGGATCCTCCAACGCTGGTACAGGAGGTTAAGTATCGGCTGAACCCAGTTCTCCAAAGTTCTAGGGCGCTGATTACTCAGTCGGTGGAAGGGGAGCCGGTGCCATATTCCAGCGTCGTGGTTGAGTACACCGTGCCGCAGGAGAAAAGCTGGATCTTTCGGAAGTGGCATCGCGGGCTAATTCAAACGGCGCAGGGATTTAAGGGATTTGTACGAGCAGATCGACACCGTCCACTCAGTTGTCGCAGCGGTGTGTTGAAGTGGTATGCGGTCATTCACTTTGAGCAACCAGAGGATTTGAATCGCTGGCTGCTCTCCCCTGAACGGGAAACTCTGCTGAAGGACGGCCGGGAAATTTTCCAATCCTATAAGTTCAAATCCTTTGAAACAGGGCTGGAGGGCTGGTTTTCCCACCAGTCAGGCAATGAGCTAACCGGCCTAGGGCCACCGGCCTGGAAGCAGATTCTATCGGTAGTGCTGGGGCTTTACCCGGTGATTATGATTCAGGACTTTCTTTTAGAACACTTGGGACTGCTGGAGTCTTGGGAGCCGGCTAGTGCCATGCTGGTCAAGAACTTAATTACGACCTGCATTCTCACCCTGGTGGTTATGCCTCTGGTGGTCAGGGTGCTGGATTTTTGGCTGCAACCCGCTCACCGTCGAGCTTCCATCCGCATTGAAATTGTCGGCGCAACCTTTACGATTGTGGCGATGGCTGCGATGGTGCTGGTGTTCAGCGAAATTCACTGAAGGGCCGAAATTCAGTTTCAAGCTATGCAAACCCTAAAAGTGGCCATAAAAAGGCTTAATCTGCAGGAATATGACCAGAAAAGACGTAAATGCGCTGGGTTTCTAACTGGTTGCCTAAGTCCGATGGCTGGATATCCTCTGGCTGCGACGGGGTAGTGCGGTGAAAGACTTGGCGATTTAGCCCAACCTGAAGGCTGCTAAAAGGGTCGCTGCCGCTGGAAATTAAAAAGGCTAACTGGTGGATATCTGGCCAGGTCACTAAGTCGTCCAGCAGGGCCGTTAGTGCCTTCAAATTGGGATGGTCACGATCAGCATACCAACTTGCGGGCACGGCTCTGAGGCCATCTAACCCCAGGTGCACAATCTGGTGAGGCTGGCTAAACAGCGCCAAAGCTACGGGTCTGGCCTCTTCTTGCAAGAGCAAGCCCTGAGTTTGAGCCAGGTAGCGGAGTTTTTCTAGCTTTTGGTACCGGGCTTCGGCAGACAACAGCCCATTTTGCCAGTGAATGGCCACCGTCGCCAGGTAGGTCTGCACCATCAGATGGCCCAGCTTTTGGGCCTTGGTGGTCAGGTAGTTAGAGTTATAGGGAGTGGCCTCAATAATCAGCGGCACCCGGTCTACCATTTCCAGTCCATAGCCCTTGAGTCCAGCGATTTTGCGGGGATTGTTGGTAATCAAGCAAAACTGTTTGACGCCAATGTCATTAAGAATTTGTGCCCCCATGCCGTAGTTGCGTTGGTCTACTGGTAAACCCAGCTTTTCGTTAGCTTCTACGGTGTCTAGCCCTAAATCTTGCAGGGAGTAAGCCTTGAGCTTATTGATCAGCCCAATGCCGCGCCCTTCCTGGCGCAGATAGACGACTACACCGCGTCCGGCAGACTCAATCATCTTCAGGGCGGCCTGAAGCTGCATGCGACAGTCGCAACGCAGGGAACCAAAGGCATCCCCAGTCAGGCATTCAGAGTGAACCCGCACCATCACCGGGCCATCGCTAAAGGTGGCCGGGTCGCCCTTGACCAGGGCTACGTGCTCAGAGTCATCCAATATGTTGCGGTAGGCATAGATATTAAACTCACCAAACTGAGTGGGCAGTTCGGCCACGGCTTCTCGCTGCACAAAGCGCTCGTGCTGTAGGCGATAGCTAATTAAATCGGCAATGCTGATCAGCTTTAGGCCAAAGGTTTTGGCGTAGTCTATTAGCTCAGGCAGCCGCGCCATCGAGCCATCGGGGTTTTGAATTTCGCAGATTACCCCCGCCGGGTAAAGCCCAGCCAGCCGAGCCAGGTCAACCCCAGCTTCGGTATGCCCAGCCCGCTTGAGTACGCCCCCCTGCTTAGCCCGCAGCGGAAAAATATGTCCTGGTCGCCGCAGGTCGCTGGGTCGGGCATTGGGATTAATGGCCACCTGAATGGTGCGTGCCCGATCTTCGGCGGAAATGCCTGTGGTCACTCCCCAGGAAGTGGCGGCATCAATGCTAACGGTGAAGGCGGTCTGTTCGTTTTCATCCTCAAACGTGTTGTGCTGAACCATCAATGGCAGGTCAAGCTCATCCAAACGTTCGCCGGTCATAGCAAGGCAAATCAGCCCCCGCGCCTCAACCGCCATGAAGTTGATGATATCTGGAGTGGCGAACTGGGCAGCGCAGATAACGTCGCCTTCGTTCTCGCGATTTTCGTCGTCTACCACCACAATGGCTCGGCCTGCGGCTAAATCTTGCAGGGCCGATTCAATGGAATCAAACTGAAAGGCGGGCAGGTCTGGGGGCACTGGCCCTGGCGACGCTGACTGAGACATCCCCGGTACTGGGTCTAACACGGCGTTGGCTAACTTTTACAGTACTTGTTAGCCTAACTAAAATCTAGACGGGTTGAGTATGGCTATACGGGCAGCGCCAAGCTAGCTATTATCTGTGGTATGGTTTGCCAGACCTAAGTTAATATTGCGGCCCTGGCTATCACTATGAGCGAGTTACCAGTGGAAAAAGTTGCAGTCGGCATTGTTGGCGCATCGGGCTATGGGGGAGTGCAGCTAGTGCGGCTGTTGACTCATCATCCGGCCATTGAGCTGACTTATCTTGGGGGCGACAGCAGTGCAGGGCAGCCCTATACCGACATTTACCCTCACCTGGCTGGGCAAGTGGCGCTCACGGTAGAACCCGTAGATTTGGAGGCGATCGCCAATCGCTGTCGGGTGGTGTTTCTCTCGCTACCGAACGGGTTAGCCTGCAAAATGGCCCCTACCCTACTGGAAAAGGGCTGCCAGGTACTTGACCTATCGGCGGATTATCGGTTTGAGAATCTCAGTACCTACGTCTCCTGGTATGGGGTAGAGCGGGATGATCATGCCGTAGCGTCTGAGGCCGTATACGGCTTGCCAGAGCTATTTCGCGATCGCATCCGCACCGCCCGATTAGTTGGTTGCCCCGGCTGCTACCCTACTGCCAGTTTGCTGGGGATAGCCCCCTTGCTGAAGCAGGGCTTGGCCCAACCCGAAACATTGATTATCGACGCTAAATCGGGCACCTCCGGCGGCGGACGAGTGGCCAAGACCAACATGCTGTTGGCCGAGGCCAGTAACTCTCTCTCGGCCTATGGCGTAGCCCGCCACCGCCACACGCCAGAAATTGAGCAAATTTGCGGCCATTTGGCCCGCCATGAGGTGACGGTGCAGTTTACTCCTCATCTAATTCCGATGGTGCGTGGCATTTTGGCCACCATCTATGCGACCCTACGCGATCCGGGCCTGGTTCGAGATGACTTGTTGACCATTTACAGCGCCTTCTACCGCACCTCGCCCTGGGTTACGGTTTTGCCTAACGGCGTTTACCCTCAAACCAAGTGGGCCTGGGGTACCAACCGCTGCTTCCTCGGTTTGGAGGCCGACCCGCGCACCGGGCGCATTATCGTTATGTCTGCCATCGACAATTTAATGAAAGGGCAGGCTTCCCAGGCCGTACAGTGCCTTAACCTGATGATGGGTTGGGATGAGTCTCTGGGGCTACCCGCTGTAACGTTCTATCCGTAGGGGTTAGTAGCGAGAGGTGCCAGGTATCGGGTATCGGATATCCGATATCCCTCTGACCAATTCTCACCTGTAAAAACGGATTTATTTTTGGGAAAGGGAACTAAGGGAGCGAGGGGTTTGAGCTATAGACGCAGTAAATCTATAAGTTCCATCGTGTTGGAAGCGGTTCGAAGTGAAATTGAATTTACTAACTTGGCCATAGTCTTTGAAAGAGCTTCTGCCGCGAATTTAGAAACTCAATAAACTCTCTAGACTCTGGAGATTGGTCAGGGAAAATTGTTAGCAATTCAAAATATTGACGGGTGACCAAGGGCATGGGTCGTGTGGTTTTTTTAGAGTGAGGAATTACAGTGTCAGCCAGCCAAACATCTGGTCAACGGTTAGCGATAAATCAATATCCGTTATGGTAGGCAACAGAGCGTCCCCTGGAGCAGTTGCACACGCTGATCGGGCCAGACTACCAGTACCGTTTCTTCATCTAGGTCAACTATCCAACCCAGTTCAGTACCGTGCTGCGCGCAGTAAAGCAAGTTGCCAAGCACTCTAGTTTGGCATTGATCTGGAGACAAAAATTCGATAGACCAGTCTGGATGAATGGTAATACGATTTTCAAGTCGCCCTGAAGGTAGGCGAGGAATGCGTGGCCAGGGAAATACTGCTACATCTGGCACGATAGACTGTCCGCCATTAATGGCTCGACCGGCTGGCCCGCGCCAAAATACCAGCATCAATCATCTGGTGATACTGCTCGAGTGTCCATTTTGCTGTAATCACGGTCATGGTTCCCTCTTGCTCACCCCACCGTTGCCTTCATTCATTTTGCTTCCCTTAGCTCTCCAGCGGCCAGGATGGTTGCCACCGTCAGGCCCAGGCCCGGAAACATGGGAGATATCAGCGGCTGGGTACCGATGAAGACAGTCTCCTCATACATGCCTTCCTGCAACTGCAATATGGTCACTTTGGACTGTAAGGGATCAACAATCCAATATTCGGGTATGCCCAGGGCAGCATATTCAGTGCGCTTATATCGGTAGTTGCGGGTAATGGACTCTGGGCTGACTACTTCAACCGTCAGTAAGGGAGCAGTTTGGCAAATGGCAGACTCATCTAGAAAATTGCTGACTTGCTCTGGAGCCAATACATAAACATCAGCCAAACGTGATTTCTGGACACCCGTGCGAATTCCTGCTTCTCGAAAACATAGCCATCTGCGGCCTAAACGATGAATTTCAGCCTCTAGGCATTGCTCAATGAATTTCGCTATCAGCATATGTCGAAAGGTTGGCGGCGTCATTTCGACCAGTTCTCCATCCACCAGTTCATAGCGAGCGGCAGTACCGTCGTCGTAGGTGACATAGTCTTCAAAGCTCATTAAGGGTGTGGTGGTCGTGGTCATAGCGATTCCTGCTGAGTGCTTTAGGAAACCTTGGAGCTAAGGTGGAGGCGAACTCCCCCAGGCAAGGGTTAATCCCTTGGCTATTAGTTGATTGATAAATGGGTGAAGTTGGTCTATGCCATTACGTTGCCAGGGAGCGCGATCTCCATAAAACACTGTGACAATTTCAAGGTACTGGTCTTGGTTATTGCTGTCTTTACCAATGGGTAACATACGGTGCCAGACACAACTGACTGAAGTAGGGCGTTGGTCTGTGGGCTTTTTACCCCCAACGGCGGGTGTTGTTTTAAAGCAACTGTCATGAAATAAATGAATCGCAGCAGATTGAGGAGTAGGTTTTTGGCTACAATAAACTGCCACTCGACTAGGATGAAATGATTCTCGCCAAGCGATGATAGAAGTCGCAGTTTCGACAGAAGCAGCAGAGCCAGGACTGAGACGCTTAAAACAGTCTTTGTGAATACTTTGTAGGAACGTCTTTAATTGCTCGACAGGTGGTTTTTCCTGAGGATTAATCCAGTTCAGTTCATGAGATTCCCAATGACAGCCAATGGGAAACTTAGTGCCCCGTTTGTAATACTCAAGATTAAACCTATGATGCCAAACTCGCCGCCAGGATTTGCCGAAACCACCCATTGTGTAGGCGAACTTGAGAACCTGCTTTAAGAAATCAAGATCTGTACGTAATTCAGCATTCAGGTGAAGAGAACCTTGAATTTTATAGGTAGAATTTCCCTTGTTTTCAAATTCAAGAGACTTCTGATTAAACTGCCAGAATAATTTGAGAGATCCCTCATTATCTGAACTGCCCAAAAGGCGATTCACCTCCTGCTCAACTCTATTGCTAGAGTTACACACGCCTCCCAAGAGCCGACTGATATGCCCTCTAAAAGAAGCCTTGAACAGGTTAGGGCGAAACTCTGGTTCACCATTGAGTAAGAGCGAACTAACTCCTTGACCACTCAAGCTAATATGGTGTGCTGTTGCATACTCTGGAAGGTTCGGATTAGCATAACCGGGTTTGTCTACAAAGCCATAGCCAGTACTGGTTTTGCCTCCTAAACCCAAGCTAAGTGCTTGCTTAACGAGGGACTCAACCTGCGGCCAATCGATGCTTGAGTCGGCACTGCTGAATTCAAAGGCAAGGGTAGGTTTATAAAAGCTTAGTAAGGCAAACGAACTGCCGGGGGTATTATCCTCTACTTGGCGGGGTTGCTGGGGATGAACCACATCTACGATTTGATTAGCCCAATTCCCTATAGGGAAAGCCCCATGAAATCTCAGAACGCCAGGTTTTTCTTCGTCGCCACAATAGGCATAGATTAAGGCGTTGTTAGCGGCAGATAGCGTTGTGGAATGGCACAGGCGCTTCAATAAGCCTTTGACACTACTACCTGGTATGTAAGGAATACCATTCTTGCCTAAAACAGGGCAAAGAATACTGTCTTGACCCGAGTTGCTAAAAACTCGATAGGGAAATTCTATCGTGAAAGAGTAGATTGGAGTCTTAGTTTTATCTCCATCGGCCTCGTAGCTATGTCTATATCTTGGCTCGCGGCTATTCCCCGATTGCAGCCATTCTTGCATCCATTGAGTGCGATCAGGATTTTTACCTTTATCACCAGCAAACTGAAGGTTGCACCGGCCCTGCACCTGGGCTCGATACATCATGGGAGGCTCTTGCAGGCCCTGGGTAGAACCTGTATCTTGGCTAACCTCAAGCTTTCTGCCGTGCACCGGATTTTGATTAGTCATCTCTAGGCCAAGTTGTTGAGCCTTCTCAGGTTTTGCTTGAAGGGCTTTTTCAAGAGCTATTTCAAAGGGTTTTTTGGCTTTACTCATACTATTTCCACTCGCAGAGCCGACAGGATCTCGAATTTCAAAACCTTTTAATCTTGCTTATACCGTTGCGTCCACCACACCAGGCAATCGCAAAGTTGGGTCAGTACAGACAGTGCAATGCGTTGATCAGTAGGGTGGTCTTTAGCAAACGTCCAAAGCTTGTCAGCCATAGCGTGAATTCGGTTACTATTTTCGGCTTCTCGCTGATTTTTTTGTTCCTTGGATTCATGATTAGGAGGAGGCGTAATAATGACCGGATCGTTAGGCAAATGGATGTTGGCGGGGCTCAAAATATCCGTTGCAAAAGCATCCCATACATCTTTCCAGTAGCGACCTGCTTCGGTTGTCGCTCCTAGGCGTAAATGCTCCCCCCAGAAGCGTTCAAGTCCGTAAGCAACGGTCGTTCGCATTTTATAAGCTTCCCTAAAAGCATCTTGGCTGCGAAACTTGGGTGCTACTTCCCCAGCCTGAAGTGAACGATTGACCAGTACAAGCTCTTGAGCGATGCGATCCAGCCCATAGGGTTTGAGGCTCATAGTTAACCCTCCTGCTTCCAAAAAGTAGAAACGTATTCACCTGCCAGGTTGACGCGACATCGGCCACAACCGATAGACTCTAGGCCACCAAAGTAAAGCTCTCGATTATGCTGGGGCTGTTTTTGGCCGTTAACAAAGGGTTGCCAGACTTCTGGTTGCTTCAAGTGTTTTAAAATCTCTTGAGCTTTAGCAGGTAGCTTTTTCCGAATAGCAACGGGAAAGACAAACAGACTGTCCTCAGGGATGGCTTCAAAACCGAAGAAATTATCAACTTTCTTTTCGGTTTCTTTCAGTTTGGTACGAGTTTGGCGATAAAGCGCCATGTCATGGATCAGACTAATATCAGCATCGTTTACGACCACAAGATTATCTGGATTAACTCTAGTTCCCGTGGGAACCCACTTAGCTAATTCTTTCTTTTCTTCTAAGTTATCTAAGAAACCCAGATTAAAAAAGAGTCTATCGCGCTTTTCCTTTAAAGCTACAGGATGCTTGCCATTGGACGGGCTTGGAATTTCTGCCAAGGTTCCTTTCTGGTCGCCATTTTCAACAACTGGGCCACCTGTGATTTGCTGATAGCGCTTGAGCAAGCGCGGGCAGGTTACCCATACAATTGGTTGCCCTGGACAAAATACAGGTAGCCAGACCAGAGATGCATATTCAAACTTCACTAAAGCTTCTGTAGTTCGATCTTTTGTAGTGTCAGCAGGGGTTGATCCTTTCGCTGGTGCTGCCTCTGGTTTATCCACTGAACTTTCTGTAGGGCGGATGATGGGCGGTTCTGGCATTTCTCCTTTTACTGTTTCATTGTCTCTTTCAGAATTAGCAGTGGTCGAGAGTGACTCTTCTTCTATTTCATCAGCTTCCGAATCATGTCCGTACCATACATTGGTCAGCGCTTTAGTTTGGCTTGCAGTCATATCTGGTCGGTCACTTAACCGCATATCCGCCCGAAACCGTCCCCGAATCGAGCTACCGGGAATAATCCCCGTCTGCGTAAACTGGTCGCGAAAGATCAGGTTCAGGTTGCCGGTTTCTTCTCCGGCGCTGGCCCCCACATGGAGCGGGGCGAGGGTTTCGATGATGCCGTAGGCTTTGTGGTACATGGGGCAGAGGGTAATGGGTAGTGGGTAGTGAGATGGTGGGTAGTGGGTTAGTTTGCAGTCGGTTGCGGGGTTACGGGTGGGGAGTTGGCCAGGGCAC
>Ga0224723_1002331_pt1 | contig 10596 bp, 4 predicted proteins | sample Balambano_FR2_Me_FD_161647 | JGI IMG/M metagenome (GOLD analysis project Ga0224723, IMG submission 161647) | Freshwater sediment microbial communities from Lake Towuti, South Sulawesi, Indonesia - Balambano_FR2_MetaG | ecosystem: Environmental > Aquatic > Freshwater > Lake > Sediment | place...
TATTGACGGAGATGGCCGGGCAGACCTGGTCGTGGCGAATAATCTCGAAACAAATTTTTCGATCTACCGAAACGTAAGTACACCCGGAGATATCAATGCCGCTTCATTTTCTGCGCCTGTGTCATTTAACTTCGTACCCGAAGGCATTGTAGTGACTTTGGCGGACGTTGACAGTGACGGCAGGAAAGATGTGTTAATGGCCAATTACTTTGGTGAGCTCTTTATTTACAAAAACACCGCTACGCCAGGCGTGATCAATGCAGGTTCGTTGGCTGCACCCGTGGTGCTTCAAACTTCCAGTGGCGCTGCCTCCTTTAGTCCGACCAGCACATTTATAGCGGCAGTGGGCGATTTGGATGGAGACGGCCGCGTGGATATGGTTACCGTGAATGCTCTCTATGGTGAGCCTGAAATGAGCATCTTTAGAAACACGGGGGTGGCAGGTGTGATCGATGCTACCACGTTTGCTCCGCGCGTGGGCATACCAGCTATCGGAAGCAGGTCGGTACACATTCAGGATGTAGATGGCGATGGCAAACCTGAAATTGTGGTTTGCGGAACTGGCGTTTCTGGGGTGCAGCGTAGTGTGCAAGTCTTCAAAAACCTCAGCGGGCCAGGTGCGCTTACAGCAGCCTCGTTCGCTGCCCCGGTGGAGTTTGTTACGGCTGGCGATTTTTCGCTGGCTGGCGGCATGGCCGATTTTGACCAGGACGGCAAGTTGGATCTGGCCACAGGTGTAAGCGGCATTTTCTCAAGCCCTGTGCTTCGGTTGTCAGTGTTCAGAAATGCTTCCACGCCCGGGGTAATCAATGCCTCCACATTCGCGCCACGGGTCGACTTCGGACAGCCACTGAATAATGTTGTTGGCTATTTTGTGGGCCTTGGCGATCTTAATGGCGATGGCAAGGTGGATGCCGCCCTGACGGCAAGAGGTAGCAATCAGGCGCTGCTCTATCGAAACAGTACTCAAGCCGGCAGCATTGATGCTTCTTCGTTTGCCTCGCCTGTAATCTTGACGCCTGGCGATGACCCGGCCAGTATCTCCGTGGCCGATCTTGATGGCGATGGCAAAGCCGATGTTATTACACCTAACAAAGGCAGTAACACGCTGTCAATTTTTCGAAACATAACGACTTCTGTTACCTCATCTACGCTGGCCGATTCGCTTGCGTTGGTGGCCTTGTACAACGCTACCGCAGGCAACACCTGGACGAACCGAACCAACTGGCTGGCGGGTGACGTAGACACCTGGTTTGGTGTAACGGTTACCGACTTTAGGGTTACTGGCCTCAGTCTCGCGGGCAATAATCTCAATGGCGTATTGCCGCCAGAACTGGGTGACCTTAATTTTTTAACTACACTAAATTTGTCGGGTAACCTGCTGAGTGGGTCAGTGCCAATCAGTTTCGTAAATCTGCTGCGCCTCACCCAACTCGAACTCCAAAATAATAATCTCACAGAGTTGCCCGATCTCAGCGACATTCCAACCTTCAGCGAGCTGAATATTGCAGGCAACAAATTCACGTTTGAGGATATTGAACCCAACGTTTCAGTAGCTGGATTTATATACAGCCCTCAACAAAATGTAGTGGCTGGAGGTGTTGTAAAAGTTGACTTGGGTGCCGATTTGCAACTTGATGTTGTAGTGGGGGGATCGGCAAATACCTATCAATGGCGCAAGAACAGCGTGCCTTTGGGGGGCGCAACCAGTGCCTCATATCAAAAAGCAAACGTAGTGCTTAGCGATGGGGGTACCTATGATTTGCAGGTGAACAACACGCTGGCCCCGGCACTAACACTTAGTACATTTCCATTTACCGTATCGATTAATACGCCTGTAGCCGCTGCTGATTCGCTTGCCCTTGTTGCCCTTTACAATGCAACCGCTGGGCCATCCTGGAAAGTCAATACAAATTGGCTCACAGGCCCGGTGTATGATTGGCACGGCATTGATGTGATTAATGGTGAGGTAGTGGCCATTGAGCTCGAAGACAACAACCTTGTTGGGGCGATACCCTCGCCACTAAATACCCTCACCGATTTGACCCTGATCAACTTGTCGCGAAACAAGATCACAGCATTACCCACGCTTACAGGTCTTTCGGTTCTTACCACGTTTAACGTGGTGCAAAACCAGTTGCAGTTCGGATCACTCGAACCCAATATTGCATTGGGCGGATTTGTTTACGCTCCTCAAGACTCGCTCGATGCTACGGTAAGTGTGCTGCGCGAAATCGGAACTTCTCAGACTTTCAACGTTGCCGTAAGCGGCACTGCCAACAGCTATACCTGGAAGAAAGACAACGCAGTGTTGCCTGCGCAAGCAGCCAACACACTCACCTTGTCGAATCTTTCGCTTCTTGATGATGGCGTGTACCGATTGGAGGCAACTAATTCCACTGTACCGGGGCTCACGTTGTACTCGAGAAAAAAAATTATCCGCATGTCGTCCATTCGCAGAGATTCTCTCGCGCTAAGCGCATTGTACCAGTCAACAGGCGGTAACGCCTGGACAAACCGTACCAATTGGAATGTTACTCCCCTTCGGTCGGGAAATTGGTTTGGCGTAACGGTAGCCAGCAATCGGGTTACCGGTGTTAATCTTTCAAACAACAATCTTGTTGGCCGCGTGCCAGCCGCCATGGCTGACCTTCGGATTGTGACAGCCCTAAACCTGTCGGGGAACAAGTTGACACAACTCCCTGATCTGCGCGATCTGGCTTCAGTGGCCACACTGAACGTGTCCAACAACAACCTCGATTTCTCTTCTCTTATTGCCAACGCAGGCATCAGCGGCATCAACTATCAGAACCAGGCTGATATAGGCGTGCCGTTGGACACTTTGGCGGACGTAGGTGCCACGGTAAGGTTTAGAGTCAAATCGCCCGCAGCGGGCAACGTGTACCAGTGGAAGCGCAATGGTGTATTGGTCAGCGGCCAAACAACTGATCAGGTTACGATTGCATCGTTGAGTCGTGCTATGATGGGTGATTATGTAATGGAAATCACCAACCCCGGGGTGCCAAACCTGACCTTGAGAAGTGCACCCAAACGCGTCCGTGCAGTAGCCACCCTTACAGGAAAAGTTTTTGAAACGGCTTCACTGCCCGTTACCCGCGGGCAAATTCTTATTTTCAAAATAACACCCGCGGGCAGCTACGATACTTTGGCGCTCAAGCCGGCCATTGGGAGTGATGGGTCGTATAGCGCCCGCGTTATTCTGGATGACTATTTGCTTTTAGCCAATGCTGATGCCGCTGCCTTTCCAGACGATTTGCCCACTTACTACAAGAATACAATTTTTTGGGAGGAGGCAGACAAGCTGGTGGTGGAAGGAAACCAGTCAGGTCTTGATATTCGCATGCAAAAGAAACCCACCATCAGGCCGCAAGGTACGGGGTCAATTTTTGGATATTTTGAAAATCGACAGGTAGAAGGGCGTACCAATGCCAACGAGCGCGTGGCGAAAGCGGGCGCATCGGTGCGGAGAAGAACGCGCATTCAGCGGCCTAAGGAAGATCAATTGACACTGGTAACCTATTTGTTCACCAACGATCAGGGAGAGTTTGACTTCACCAACCTTGAAGAAGGGGAGTACCTCATCAACCTTCAATATCCCGGTTATCCAATGGACGAGAGGTCTTTCATCAATATCTTCATAGGTAAAGGTGCCGATAGAAGGATTAACGTGGAAGCGCTTATTCAAGCTAATAAGATTACCGTGAATAGAATCGCGATAACAGGGTGGGATGAAGGTGACGCTGAATTCTCGGTGTATCCTAACCCTGCCTCGTTGTATATCAACATTCGGAATCACTTGCAGCAACCCGGTTTGGCCGTGTTGATAACTAATGCCCTGGGGCAGCGCGTATTACAGCAATCTATGCTTACAAATGGGGACACGTCTGTAAAAGTAGATGGCCTGACGGAGGGCATTTACCAGGTGCACATCATGAGTGGCGGGCAGCAGGTTAGGGCATTTAGAGTATTGGTCGGCAAGTAGTAACTGATTGGCTAACAAGGAGGACTATAAAATTAAGAACCATGACAACGAACAAGAAAAATATTTTGCTAGCGATCGCAGGCTGGTCTGTAGCGCTGATTATTCTGACTCTTCAACTTTTGGGATGTGGCAGCAACGATCCTGAGCCGGCCCAGCCCGAGCCAACTCAGGCTGAGAAAATAACCACCTTGCTCACAGCGGCCGCCTGGCCGCTGCAAAGCGTAAGCGTGGAGGGTGAGGATGCAGACGCGCTGTTTAAAGACTTTTCGATCACGTTCACCTCGGCCGGTTACACCACCACGGGCACTACCCCTGTCTGGAAGCGAACCGGGACCTGGGTGTTTACTGATGAAACAGCCACCAAGTTCAATCGAGACGACAATATAGAAGTGACGATCGTATCAGTTGACGACAAAACGCTGAAGCTGGCCCTACAATGGACGGAAACGCTTTACGGAGGACGGAGTGGCGCGCTGCGTGGCAGACATGAGTTTACCCTGACCAGATAGCGATCGCAAAGGCTCTTTGACAAGATTAGCGCAGATTTGCCTCAATGGAATCTGTAACGAAAGTGAACCTGGAATAGACACCTTGCTGTTTTTTGATTGGTAAGTTGTTCTTTTTGGGAAAGCCATTCCTCGTTGCGCGGCTGGCGCATTCATCAGTTTGAGGACAGTTGCGCTTACACCCGCTCTACGGAGTGCTCACGAGCCAGCGCACATCAGCGTGGGATTGTTCAAATCAGGTGGGATATGGAATTTGGTGCAATGATCCAGAAAGTGAGTTTTTAAGAGCTGACTACTTAACGATACGCGGGCAAAAGCTACCCGGGCACTACCGCTTCTGCCTCTATTTCAACGAGGTACTCCGTGCCAATTAGTTCGGCCCTCACCATGGTGTTGGCCGGCTGAATATCTCTAAATCGTTCGCCATGGGCGCGTGCTACTTGTTCCCACTGCGCAATATCGCTTACATATACCCGCGTTCGCACTACGTGGCTTAGCGATGCCCCAACCGACTGCAGGGCACCCTCGATTTTATCGATGACAAAATGTGTTTGCGCAGCAATATCCCCCACGGCAATGGCTATCGGCCCGTGCGCAGCCGTGGTACCCGATACGAATACCCGGTTGCCGGTTTTTACTGCGCGACAGTAGCCGGCCATGCTTTCCCACGTGGTGCCGCTCAATACTTTCTGTTTCTGCTGGGCGCGGTCGTCTACCACCTCGTATGGCGCGGGCATGTCTTTCAAGTGATGACTCAGATCGCCTGAGGCGGTAAGGTAGGGGGGCTTGCGGTACTCATCTCCGCAGTCGCCCGGCAGAGGCTGGAGATGGTTTAGCGCCTCGCGAATAGATTGCATTTGCTCCTCGCTCAGCATGACCTCAAAGAGTTTTCTGTTTTCTGTAATGTGTTCCGACTCGCCCAGGCGCGCTCCGATAATGACAGCTGCCACTGCGGGTTGCTGCATGATAAATTTTGAGGCGATGCAGGCAATGCCTACGCCATGCGCTGCCGCAAGGGGTTGAAGGGTGCGCAGCAAGACCTGGTAGCGCTGCCAGCCGCCCGTCTGATCGATAAATCGCTTGTATTTCATTTGCGACCACGTGAGGGATTCATCAATAGCCGGTTCCGGCTGATCAACCCATCTTTCCGACAGGAAGCCCCCGGCCAAGGTGCCGAAGGCCAGCAGTTTTATGTTTTTTTCGAGGCAGAAGGCCGTCAGTTTGCCGGCCGCACGTTGGTCGAGCAGCGAGTAACAGATTTGGTTGGTAACAATGTCGATTCCACATGCCACCGCTATGCGCAGGTGGGCGGTGTCGAAGTTGGTTACGCCCAGTTCAGCAATCAATCCCTCGTGCTTCAATTGTTGCAGATGAAACAAACAATCCAGCCAGCGAGGGTCGGAATAGTTCCAGGCATGAAATTGCAGCAGGTCTAACTGCTGCGTTTGCATCCGCGTAAGCGCCTTGGTAACGGCCTCGCGTACATCGGTGGGTTTGCTGGTGCCTGGGGCAGGTACCCACTTGGTAAGCATTTGGGTCTTCAACTCCGGATACTTTCTTTTAAAGGTGCCGGCCATCACTTCCGAAGAACCGTAGTGATCGGCCATATCGAAAGTAGTAAAGCCTGCTTCTACATACGGCAGCATCGCCTCGGCTGCTTTGTCAGGGTCAAGTACTTTGCCGTGCCGCTCCATATCTGCCACCTGCCAGAGTCCTGTGATGACACGGGAAAGCGATGGCGCCTGCGGCCGGTGAGAATGTTGGGTCATAAATTACTGCGGAGGTAGTTGAGAGAATATTTTTTTGATGTTAGCGCCCTTCCGGGTAAGCTTATACAGTTCGCGCCAATACACCAGCGAGGCGATGGCCACTACGATAAGCCATAAGTAAGTAGACTGAAAATACCAGGCAGTAACCTGGGTGGTAAAATCTTTACGGATGTGAATGACCAGAAACAAGCCCAGGCTAACCATGCCCAGCACAGCCAGTAATATTTGAAGCGGGCGCGAGCGTATGAATTTTATTTCAGCCGCCAACTCCGGATTTCGATATTTCAGATTGATCACCGCTAAACAGATAAACAAAAAGTTGACCAGCATAGAGGTAACCATAATATCGATGCCCAGAAAGAAGTCGCCAGCGAAATGGCAACCCAGAATACTTACCGATGCCATGGTACCGCTCATCAGCAGAGCGTTCACGGGCGAGTTGAATTTTGGATGTACAGTAGCCAATGGCTTGGGAAAAATACCATCTTCCGCCCAGGCGAATACCAGCCGCGAAACCGACAGCAGCATCGCGGGCAGATCGTTGGTGAGGGCAACGGCTGCACCTGCTATGAGGGCGATGGTCCAGCCGGAGGGCAACAAGTAGCCAAGCAATCCTGGTGCGGTAACGTCTTTGGTTTGCGCCTGTTCGGCTATAAAATTCCATGGCACAATGCTATAGATGGACGATGCAAAAAGCAGGTAGAACAGCGTAACGGTGGCAACGGCTATGCCAGTGGCAAGGGGGAGGTTGGTTTTTGGATTCTCCGCTTCGCCACCAGCCTGCGCAATAGAATCGAAGCCAATGAAGCTGGAAAATAGCACAGCAGCAGCCGATAGAAAGACCGGTAACTGGAAGGGGGCAGACACTGCCGCCACCACTTCTTTTCCTTCCTTCAATTTGTATGCATACGCAAAGTCGGCCGGGGAGAAAATGCTGCCCGCGATGATCACAATCATACCCAGGAAAAACATTACCGCCATGAGCGGAATGATGGTGCGTTCATAGGCTTTTAAACCGCGGATATTGACCAGCACGAAGAGCCACACCAACGCCAGGGCTATGAGAATGCGCAGCCAGCCTGTGTTGAGTAGTGCGGCCGACTGTGTCCAGGCGAGTGCGCTGGCAATGTCGCGCAGAAAGGGCACGATAACGTAGGCCACCACGCCTATGGCGATACTGAGCCCGAACCATTGCGAGAAGCTGGCCACAAAGCCAAGGTAGGGGTGAAGGCCGCGGCTGGCGTATAGGTAGCTGCCGCCTGCACGTGGCATGGCCGAAGCCAGGATGCTATAGGCTAACGCAGCAAATATGGCAGGCACGGCTGCCACCAGAAATGCCGGTAAAACATAAGGGCCAATGCCCGGCACGTTTCGCTGGATCATAATGGGCACTACATAAATTGATGCCCCTACCATAGAACATATACCTGTGGCTGTAAGCCCTGCCAAACCCAGTTGGCGCGAAAGTGTTGACGAAGAAGATAAGTCGGCCATGTGCTGCAATACGGTGGAAGATGGGAAGTAATTACGAAATGGCCATGCAAATCCTTTTACAACAGCAGAAAATAATTATATACTAGCCATTCCATGTTACGTTGATCAAAAATTATAAACACATGAAACCTGAAAGGCGATAGGCCAGCGGCCGGAATCAACTCCTTCTCATCGCAATGGGTGCGGCCAGGCATGACTCAGGGATGGCAAAAGCATCGGTGAGCGGAACGGCCTCTTGGCGGATATCCCAGCAAAGCTGGTTCACCATTTTTCGGATCGCTTTTGTCTTCACGCCTTCTACGTAGCCCTGTTCCAGGTACCAGCCCTTGTGCAAGTCCATGTGATAGAGGGCAAACAGGTTATATAGTTGCGTCAGTACTTTCTTGCATCCGTCATCATGGGTGCGGGCCAGTTGCTGTTGAAACTGTTCTAAAATGATCATCTCCACGTAGGCGGTGCCTACCTCGATCATCTGGTGCTGGCAGACATTAAACGCATCGAATGAATCCATCCCGCTGTCGATGTGTCTCTTCAGTCTCTTGGCAGCGGAGGTTAGCAGGTCGCGCTCGCGAAAACGAAACGCGCTGAGGTGGTACTCAGGGTCGAGCAGGTGGTCTTCATCTGTGTTGCGGATGATAAACGGGTTCATCTCCGACAGCGAAGTTTTTGCCTGGTCGGCTACATAATTCAAAATCGTGAGCAGGTTCATGTTAGCAAACTCTTTTTTGAATTCGGTGAGTCTGCTTTTTGCCACCAGTTGCAGCAGCACGGTGTTGTCGCCTTCAAAGGTGGTGTAGATATCGCTGTCGTTTTTAAGCGCATCGATGCGATTTTCACTCAGGTAGCCCTTGCCTCCACAACACTCGCGGCAAGTCTGTAGGGTGTGGGTGTTGTTCCAGGTGGCAAAAGCTTTCAGGCCTGCCGCCAGCGCCTCAATTTCCTGCATGTCGGCTTCGGTGCGTTGTATAAAACGCTGGGTAAGGTATTGCAGCGAGAAATGAAGGGCATAGGCATTGGCCAGCAGAGGCATGAGCCTGCGCTGGTGTGTGCGGTAGTTAAGAATGGGTACCTCGGCACCACCTTCGGGGCCAAATTGTTTGCGCCCATCGCCATAGCGAATGGCAATGGTTAAGCCAGACTTGGAAGCGCTGAGGCCCGAGCGCGGTATGCCGATGCGCCCTCCTACCAGGGTGCCCAGCATCGTGAAGAACCTGCGGTTATCGCTGGCAATGGGGCTTTCAAATTTTCCTTCTGGCGACACAGACGCAAAACGATCGAGCAGGTTTTCCTTTGGCACCACCACGTTGTTAAAGTGTATTTTGCCATTATCAACGCCATTCAAACCCATTTTGCGGCCGCAATCTTCAATGGTAATGCCGGGCAGGGTTTTGCCCGTATCATCGCGCAAGGGCACTATGATTGCGCCCACGCCATAGTCGTTGCCCTCTACTATTAACTTCACAAACACGGTGGCCATGCGACCGTGCAGCGCAGCGTTGCCAATGTACTCTTTCTTGGCCGCCTCGTTGGGCGTGTTCACGGTAAAGGTGCCCTTGGTATGATTATAAGTGGCTGTAGTTTCAATGCCCTTCACGTTCGAGCCATGGCCGGTTTCTGTCATGGCAAAACATCCCGGCAAGGCCAGGGTGCCAATGTCTTTCAGATATTTTTTGTGATGCTTTTCGGTGCCCAGAAAGTACACACTCATGCCCCACAGACCAAACTGCACACCAAACTTAACTACCAGGCTCAGGTCGTGGTAGCTTATGGTTTCCATCACGGCAAAATACTTGGCCATGTCGCCTTCGCCACCGCACTCTTTAGGGTAAGCAAGGGCGCCATACCCATGCTTGGCCAGCAGCTGGCACCAGTGCAACACTTTCGTGCGAAACTCCAGCAGGTTATCGGTATCGAGGTACCTAAATTCCGGGTCGGAGATCAGCGTTTTTACTTTCCGGATGGTATCGGCATGGGCGCCATCCAACAGCTCCGTCATTTTCGATACATCAAACGTAGACGAAGTTTTTTGTTGGCTGGTGATGGTACTTCGCGAAGGCACAAAGTGATAGACCGACTCGCGGCTGATGATACCCAGTTCTTCATCGAGATTGCTGAGCGATTGGCGGATACTTTCCAGGTCGGCCGTGCTAACGCCTCCGTGTGTCTTTACTAAATTCAGGCCGATATCCACCAGGTTGCCCGGCTCGCGACCTGTTACTTTGCGTATCTCACCCAACCAGTCTTTGAACTCTGCCGCTGACGGAGGCGCGGACGGCAACAGCCTACTCATCAAATACTCACGTTCTTCGGCCGTAAGCCAAGGTTGGTTGTTGAACAATTTTTTAAGTGTTGCAATCTCGGTTGGCGTGAGTACATCGTCTTCCCACACCGTATACAGCAGCGGCAGGAAGACAAGTAAGCGCGGATTGGACTTTACCCTTGGATGATGTAGCATAAGGTGTGGATGAGGAAAGTTAAAAATACAAAATGGCTATGGGTAAAACACGGCTATTTCCGCCAGGGGCTTCCGCCCGAAGTGGGGCACCAGGGTGTGATTGGCCGGCTGGCCCACCGGAATGAGCAGAAAGGGGCGCTCGTTATCAGGCCGTTGTAATATTTGCGAAAGGAAATTCATGGGGCTGGGGGTGTGGGTAAGCGCTACGAGCCCTGCGTTGTGGATAGCTGCCAGCAACATGCCGCAGGCCAACCCCACGGATTCAGCCACGTAGTAATTGCTTTTTTTAGAGCCATCGGGCAGTTGCTGGTAAACCTGCTTAAACACCACAATCAGAAATGGCGCTACTTCCAGAAACGGTTTGTGCCA